>PDWJ01000334.1_pt1 | contig 106530 bp, 79 predicted proteins | sample 1430881 | NCBI WGS metagenome assembly PDWJ01 (sample SAMN01162460, study PRJNA174530) | Oral metagenome, whole genome shotgun sequencing project. | biome: Marine environment; feature: Marine mammal; material: Swab sample of the gingival sulcus; isolation source: swab sample of gingival sulcus...
ATCGATTAAATGTCAAAAACGCACAAAGGCATAACCGAGCCAAAGAAGGAGAAGGGGCACTTCATCATTGATGTGATTGAAATGCTTCTTGCCAGCCTTGCGTTTCCTGTTGCCATCTGGATCACGCAATTCTACGTGGTCGATATGGTTTTGAAGGATTTCCAGGCTGTGGTATTTTTTATCTTTATTCTGATGTCCTGGTTTGTGCTTTCCCGTATTACGGGCATGGCCCGGGTACCCAGAACCCAACGCTATCTGACACTGGCTTTCCAGTTTGGCCGTGGGATTTTTCTGATTTTCATTCTTTTATTGTTGTTTAAGGTCGTTTTCAGACTGACCTCTATCCCGGTGATGCTGGTAGCGGTTTATTCCGGGGTCTTATACGTGCTGCTCCTTATTTTCAAGATGTTCGTTTTTAAGGTTCTGAAGAGTTACCGGTCAAGCGGCAAAAGCTTTCACAATGTGCTGCTCATCGCCGATGCTTTTTCCGATGGTACGATCGAGAACCTGATGAAGCAAAAGGAGTGGGGGTTTAATATTGTTTCCATACTGACCGATTCCAAGTTGATCAGGGCCAAATATGGGGCCTACATTACGATTCTCCCCCCGGACGCGTCCCTGAAAAAGGAGCTTGACAATACGGTTATTGATGAGGTCCTGTACTGTCGGAGGGACGTAGACATTGAATTCATTAAGGAGATTGTGGATGCCTGTAACGAGATTGGTGTAGTTTTCCGCCTTCAGTCTTCAGTTTCACCACTTGATCCCACTGAATTCCAGCTTAAAACCCTGAATAAAACCAATGACCTGTCCATCATTGATGCCCCTTCCAACAATCTTTCCCTGGTTCTGAAATCCATGGGGGATGTTTATTTTTCCATGCTTGCCCTGGTGCTTCTTTCTCCCTTCTTCCTGCTGATTGCCATCGTGATTAAATTCACATCCAAGGGGCCGGTTTTCTTTATGCAGGAAAGAATTGGCCTGCGTGGCAGGAAGTTTAAGCTCTATAAGTTCAGGACAATGGTGGTGGATGCCGAAGCCCAGTTGAAGAAGCTAAAGGCCAGGAATGAAGCGGACGGGCCTGTTTTTAAAATGAAGGATGATCCCCGGATTACGGGCATAGGTAAGTTTCTCCGGAAAACAGGTCTTGATGAGCTTCCCCAGCTCTTGAATGTCGTAAAAGGGGATATGTCTTTGATTGGCCCGCGGCCTCCGCTGGAGTCTGAAGTGAAGCAATACGAGCGTTGGCAACTCCGAAGGCTGTCGGTGAAGCCCGGGATTACCTGTTCCTGGCAAATTGTTCCGAACCGGCATGATGTTTCCTTCGAAGAGTGGATGATGCTGGACATGCACTATATCGACAACTGGAACATCGGGAAGGACATCGGTTTGTTTATAAAGACGGTAAAGACCTTTTTTATAGCCGGGGGGCATTGATTGTTTTGCCCGGGCAGCTTTCCTCCTTTTTTTTCACAGCGATTTTCATGCACTTCGGGTATATTCTGTTAATTTAGGCGGTAGTTTTAAATCGGTTTAGTATGCAAAGAAACAAGGGGCCTGTTATTCTCAGTTTGCTGGCGCTGCTGTTGCTGGCAGCCTGCGTTCCGAATAGGAAGGTTATGTACGTGCAAGACACAAAGGAAATGCTTGCTCAGCAGGAAGACAATATGTACTTCATCGACCAGAATATGGACAATAAGATCCGCCAGGGTGATGAGATTTATATCCGGGTGACGAGCGATGATGAAACACAGACCAATTTTAGCCAGCAGGCGAATCAGAATGTTCATGATCCCTCTTTATTGAGCCATACCGTGGATGACGGTGGTTTCATTAAGCTTCCCTATATCAACCGTACCAAGGTTTCCGGGCTTACTCTGCTCGAAGCATCGGATTTGATTGAGGCGGAATTGTCGCAGTACCTTCTGAACCCATCGGTCTTTATTCGTTTTGTAAATAACAAAGTGACGATTTTGGGTGAGGTAAATCGCCCCGGGGTCTACGTTTTCAACTACAAAAGTGTAAATATTCTGCAGGCCATTGGTTATGCGGGAGATATTGCCGTTTTCGGCGATAGAAACCATGTGCTTATCGTCAGGGAAGAGGGTGAGTACAGGTCTAAATACGAGATAGATCTGACCCGGGACGATCTTCTGACCTCCGAGTTGTACATGGTTAAATCGAATGACATCATCTATGTTAAACCACTGAATTCGAAGAAATGGGGCCTGGATGTCTTCCCGTATGACCTGCTCCTGTCCATCGCTTCACTCTCGATAGTGGTAATGACTTTCATGATTAATTACGTAAGGTAGAAAGAACTATGACGAATAGTATCAATGAGAATGTCCTGAGTTATCTGATCGAGTTTATTCGGGATCTGTTCAAGTTCTGGTACGTGGTGGTTATCTCCATGGGGCTGACCCTGGGGATCGGGATGTTCTATGTGAAGTTTGCGGCCAGGGAATACAATGTGGCCGCCTCGGTTGTCCTGAAAATGGAGCGTTCCAATGCTTATGGAGGCGGATCCGAGGATATGATGAGGGTGAATGAACTGATTGAACAGGACAAGAACCTGCAAAACGAAATCTACCTGATGGGTTCCACTCCCCTGATTCGGTCGGTCGTAGAGGAAATGGATGTGCAGGTATCTTATTATCTCCAGGAAGACAGGATTCCGAAAGAGATGGAATTCAGTATGAAAGAGCTTTATACCGAATCCCCCTTTCTGGTTTTTCCGGATAAGAAGCACCTGCAGGTTGTGGATGTTTTATTCTATGTGAAGATATTGGATGATGAGCGTTACTCGATAGCCGCAAATGGAAATGAGGTGAGTATAGTCAATTTCGAGAGTGATGAGTATGTGATTCCTTCCACTTCATTTCAACTTGGGGGAGAGTATAAATTCGGCGATGTGGTAGAGAATGAATATGCCTCATTCAAGCTCGTTCTGAATTCAAATTACAATGCAGATGCTTACCAGGGCAAGGATCTCTTTTTCCGATTTAATTCGAAGGCTGCGCTGACGGGGGAGTTTAAGCGGGCCCTGAAGGTTGAGGCCTCTTCCGTTGATGCGACAATGGTGGATATGTCTATGCGTTCCGGAAACCTTCAAAAGGGAATTGATTTTCTGAACCATTTGGTGGAGAAGTATATCGAGAACAATCTTGAGAAAAAGAATCATCTGGCAGAGAAGACGATAGAGCATCTCGATTTCCAGTTGGCCGATATTTCCAAATCCCTGGGCAGTTCGGAACAGGAATTGCAAAACATCAGGCGCAGCTCCAGTGTAATGAACATCGATGAGAAGGCAGGGAATGTTTATAACCAGTTGCAGGAATCGGAATTGGAGCGTGACGACATCGAACGCAGACGTAATTACCTGCAGCAAATGCAGGACTATTTTGCATCCAATGAATCGACAGGCATGCTCGCCCCTTCAGCTGCGGGTATAAACGATCCCCAGCTTACTGCATTGATTGAGGAACTAACCTCTATGGCCACCGAGAGGCAGCAGCTGATCAATAATAAGCAGTTGAGAAGCCCGAGGCTGAAGACCCTGAATATCACCATCGCCAATCTGGAGCGGCTGATTATGGAGAATATCTCGTACAGCCTGAATACGGCAAATGCCGAGCTCAGGGAGCTTAACAGCCGGATCGGCCAACTGGACAGGGAGTACAAAAGCCTGCCTTATACCCAGCGGCAGTTGCTGGGGATAGAGCGGAAGTTTAACCTGAGTGAAGGGGTCTATATGTCCTTGTTGGAGCAACGTATTCAGGCGCAAATCATCAAGGCCTCTACGCTTTCCGATTGTGAGCTGGTCGAACCTCCGCAGTATGCCGGAATCGCAGCGCCAAAGAAAGTACTGGTGCTGATCGGGGCCTTTCTTTTTGGCTTACTCATCCCCATCACCTTCGTTCTGATCCGGAAGATGTTTACCAATCGTGTTGCCAATAAGGAGGAGCTCCGGCGCTATACGAGCCTCAACCAGGTGGGCAGTATTCCGCAGCATGCCAGGGGCACCATCAATGTCATCAGGGACCAGCCTAATTCCATTGCTGCTGAGGCTTTTCATTCGCTTCGAAGCAATATCATTTACTATTTGATGGGGAAGTCGAACCAGGTGATTCTGGTTACCTCAACCATGGAAGGAGAGGGGAAGTCTTTTTCGGCCCTGAATCTGGCGAGTTCTCTGGCGGTCACCAACAATAAAACCATCCTGGTGGAATTTGACCTTAGACGCCCAAGCGACATTTACAATACCCTTGGTATAAGAGGTTTGGTGGGTGTTAGCTCCTATCTGATCAACAAGGCTTCCATGGAAGAGATTACCATCTCATCGGGGGTACCCAATCTGGACATTATGCTTGCAGGGCAGATTCCTCCCAATCCCATTGAGTTGATTTCCGGAGATCAGACCAGGATTTTGTTTGAAGAACTGCGTAAAAAGTACGACTACATCATCATAGATACACCACCTTATGGGCTGTTGACCGACTCGTTTGTGCTGATGCGCTACTCCGACATCAACATTTATGTATCGCGTCTGGGCATTGTGAAAAAAAGAATGCTGTTGCAGACCCTCGACGATATTGAGGCCAAGGACATTAAGAACCTGCATTTGCTCATCAATGGAGACATTCCAAAGAAAGGGGCGCATGGAAAGTACTATACCCAACAAAAGAGGAAGGGACTGTTAAACAGAATTCCGGCATTAAACAAGCCCAAAAAGAAACCGTCCTAGTTTTGGGAGTGTTAGAATTGTATTATCTTGTGACCAATGGCGATTCCCGCTAGACGAATGGCTGTTATTTAGTGCTTGGCACTTTGCCACCAGGGTGAAAGCAATTGAGCCGGGATGTCACCGAATACCGGAAGCCGGTCAAAATGAGAAGGCAAGCTGCAACCCAAATCTTTATCTTTAGGTATTTAAGTAGTGAGCCTTAGATGTTATTGTTAAAATATTTATTTACGATTTACAAACCTTCTTGAAAGATTTCCGTAAGAGATTACAGTCAATTACAAAAACAATTATTTGCTATGAGAAAGAAATACCTTACAAACCTAATGGCAGTGTTGCTGCTGTTTGCTGCCCTTAGCACCACTTTTGCTGCTGAGGCGCCCTATATTGGCCCGATAGCCGATCAGACGGCCATTCTTGGACAATGGTTTACTTTTGACGTGGATGCCGAGAATGCAGATCCGCCAGAGATTTATTCACTTGTGAACGCCCCTCAGGGCATGTCTATCGACGCTACATCAGGAGTGATCAGCTGGTTCCCCAATGCCAGTAGCCAGGGCGGTATCGTTACGGTGAAGGCCCGAAATGCGATCGGAGAGTCGGTTCGCTCGTTTTACATCTACCTAGCCGATCAGATTGTTTGTGATAACGACCTTATTTCCTACTGGCAGTTGAATGGCGATTTAACAGACTATCAGGGAGGCTATCACGGACAGACTACCACCAGCCTGAAGGATACCACAGCCATGGTTGCTGGTGGAAAGGTCTTTACGCCTGATACCCGGACCAATTCCTATTTTATGAGTGTGAATGACAATGGCCAATACGACTTTGCTGCAAATGAAGGCTTTTCGATTTCACTTTGGTTCTATTCCAAGGGCAATTACGAGAGTTTCGGTGAACCCAACAACCAGGTCTTTATGGCCCGCGGTACTGTTGCTGAAAATACGTTTTTCTGGCTGACGGGAGTTGCACCCGGTTATAGTAATAAGGTGTTCTGGCAGATCAAGCCAAAAAATATTCCTGCCGCTAATTACACTACATTGTGGAGCAATTCCTCTGTCATTAATAACCAGTGGAACCATTTGGTTGTGACTTATGACGGGATCGGCAAGGTAATTGCCCTGTATCTGAATGGATCCAAGACAACTCAAAGCTTTAATTATGGTTCAGCAGGTTTTGAAGGAGACGGGGACGATCAGCTGGACATTGGCTACTGGTCGGCTCACCCCTCTAACCTCTATCCCCTGAATGGCGCCATGGACGATATCTTCGTTTACGGGAAGGCGATGACCAACGCTGAAGTGAACGAGGCCTACCAGGATGGCCTGAATGGTCGCATGCACTGCAAGCCTCAGGACTACTTCCCCATTATTAAGTCGGTACCCATCGACACCGTTTCCGAGGAGAATTTGTATTCTTACACCTTTGAGGCCGGTGACTACAAAAACGATCCCCTTACCCTCAATGATGAGAATATTCCCGATTTTCTGAGCTTTAATGCTTCTACGGGTGTGCTGAGCGGTACTCCTCAGGACAGCGATGTCGGAAACCATGCGATAAGGCTGAGTGCCAGCGATGGCATTACGACAGTCTATCAGGATTTCACACTTCAGGTGATCAATGTGAATGACGCCCCTGTCGTGAGCTCTACCCCGATTACCTCTATTCTGGAAGGGAGTATCTATGTTTATACGGTGTTGGCGACCGATCCGGATCAGGATCCCCTGAGTTATGAGGCAACAACGATTCCGGCCTGGTTGAGTTTCGACCCCGTTTCCCATACCCTGAGTGGCCAGCCTGCCCGCGAAGACGTTGGGGACCATCAGGTGAGCATTACGATTTCTGATGGCCAATTGTCTGTAGTACATGAATTTACAATTACGGTAACCTCCGATAATCATCCTCCGCAGGTTACCTCAACCCCGGCTACTACGATCGATAACTACAGCGAATACACCTATGTGATGGCTGGCTATGATCAGGATGGCGATGCCCTGACTTATGGTGCCAAGGTGCTGCCCAGCTGGCTGACCTTTGATCCGGAAACCCAAACCCTGAGTGGTACACCTGCAGCAGCAAATGCAGGGCAGAATCCGGTTTCACTTTATGTCTCGGATGGATATGTAGAAACCCTTCAGGACTTTTCCATCACGGTTAATGCAGTCAATACGGCTCCGGAAGTGCTTTCAACTCCGGTCGACAGTGCCATGCGTGGCAGCCTGTATACCTATCTGCTCACTGCGGTTGATCACCAGAATGACCCCATTACCTACATTCCGGCGGTTATTCCGTCCTGGTTGACTTTCGATGTGGGATCCAAGGTATTGAGCGGTACCCCCGGACTGGACGATGTGGGAGTGCATACGGTGATGATTACCCTTAGTGATGGGCAGATTTCTGTAAACCACCAGTTTATTCTTACAGTCCATAACTGGCCAAATGGAATTGAAAAGGGTGAGTCTGTACTCAGCCGTGTTTATCCAAACCCGGCGAAGGACTTCATCTTCGCCGAGTTCACCGGAAATCCGGAAAAGGTCGAGCTTTCAGATATTGCCGGTAAACTTGTCTTCCAGAAGTCCCTTAATCCGGGTGAGGGCAGGATACGCCTTGATGTTTCCGATCTGCAATCCGGGGTTTACTTCCTGCGGGTTCATGAAAACGGACAGTATGCAACGCGTAAACTGATCATTGAATAAGGAGGCTGAAAAGTATGAACGAAAAATAGGGTGTCGGAACGATTGGCACCCTATTTTATATCCGTCAAAGACCAGATAATTATCCCCAGATGAAGAAATCGCCCCGTTCGATAAATGCCTTTTCTTTTTCCCTTGTACTTTGGGTCTTTTTCCTGGCTTTTACAACAGTTGATACCCGGGCTCAGTTAAAGGTTCTGCCACTTGGAAATTCAATTACCAAGGGGGTTTGGTGCACGAATGGCGCGATAGGATCCTGTCAGCCCCTGGCAGATGCCAGTGCAATAGGCTATCGCCACCACCTTTATAACCTGTTGGCAGATGCCGGGTACAATCCCGATTTCGTGGGGAGCCAGTACAGTGGACAAAGTGTAATGTCAGATCCCTATCATGGAGGTTTTGCCGGGATTCACAGCTGGGAGCTGGCCGCTGTGATGGAAACGGGAACTTCTTCGCACACCGGAGTAGTCAGCCCGGGCCCCTATCTGAATACGGCATCGAACCAGGCCGATATCATTCTTTTGCACATTGGAACGAATGATATTCAGCAGGGGCAGACCGGGGTGAATCATGTGAAAGCTATTCTGGATGCCGTAGATACTTACGAGCAGTCGAGTGGAAATCCGGTGGTGGTCTTTGTTTCCAAGGTTATTAGTGAAAAGGGCTATTCTTGCAATACCCGGCCCGGTGTGGTTGCTTTTAACAACAATCTGACAACGCTGGTGCAGAACAGAATCGCAATGGGCGACCATCTTGAACTGGTCGATATGGAGTGTGCGGCAGGCATTGATTATATTAATGATATGACGGACGAGCTGCATCCCAACCAGAACGGCTACGACAAGATGGCCGATTTATGGTTTGAGGAGATTGACAATTATAACAGCACGCCGACGCTTAGTCAGATTGCGAACCAGGATGTGGATCGGGGAGAGGCTTTTTCGACCATTTCCCTCGATGCCTATGTATCCGATCCGGAAACACCTGCTGCCAACATTGACTGGTCAGTATCGCCTGCTTCCCCCGAGCATTTTTCAGTGAGCATCGATCCGGTGAGCCATGTGGCTACGGTTGTTCCGCGCAATGAGCAATGGAGCGGAATGGAGACCATTGAGTTTGTAGCCACGGATGATGGAAGGGTTCTGGAGACTCTCCGGAAGTCTTCATCCTGCCTGGTGGATTTTACGGTAAACTGGATTCCCGAGATTATTGGTCAGCAAAACATTTCGATTGCAGAAGGGGCGACGCATACGATTACACCAGCTGACCTCATACTGGTCGAGAACGAGAAGGTTCCTGCCGGAATGGTCCTGATAGTCGGAAACGGATCGAACTATACTGTTCAGGGGCAGACTATTATACCCGATCTGAATTTCAATGGTGAACTGCAGGTTCCGGTAAAGGCTATCGCCAATGGGCGGGAATCGAATGTCTATAACCTGGTAATCAGCGTGGATGTTGTGAACTATCCCCCCATCATCCTTTCATCTCCCCCCCTGAGTGTTAAGACGGGGCACTCCTATAGTTACCAGTTGGTTGTTTCCGACCAGGACCCGGAGGATGTGATGCAATACGGGGCCAACCAGAAGCCCGGCTGGATGATGATTCATCCCTCCACCGGTCTGGTCAGCGGAACACCTGCCAGAAATCAGGCCGGGGTCGAGAGCATAGTGCTTACGGTTTCCGATGGCATTGCTACTACCACCCAGGCCTTTCAACTTAATGTTGTTTACTACAACTATCCGCCGGAAATTGAATCGGTGCCCAAGGACTCGGCAGAGGTAGGGAATACCTATAGCTACGGAATAACAGCCAGCGACAATGAAAACGATCCGCTGGTCTATTTCGATTACAACATTCCGGACTGGCTCGATTTCAACCCCGCTTCACAGGTGCTGATTGGCACCCCGGCCAAAGCAGATCTCGGACAAACACTGGTAACCCTTGGGGTAAGTGATGGAATTGACACCAGCTTCCAGTCCTTCAACCTTCACGTGTTTGAATCTACATCGGCAGGCAATCGGTTCGAAGCAGAAGCATTGAGGGTCTACCCCAATCCGGTGCGTGATTTGATACGTGTGGAGTTGCCCGAAGGTCCGGGTCGTTCTGTCAGTTTTGAATTGATCGACATGAATGGGCGAGTGATCCTGCAAAGGGAACTCTCCGGGGCTTCCTCATCGATTGATCTAAGGGCCGGCAGCTTCAGAAATGGAATGTACTTTTACAGGCTATCTGAAAAGGGATACACCAAAATATTGAAAACCGGCAGATTAATTCTGCAACTATCTGGAAATTAAAAGTTTTATCTTGAAGTACTAGGTTTTATGCTCTTTAATTCGCTTGAATTTCTCATTTTCTTCCCCATTGTTGTAGCAGCTTATTTTGCAATGAATCCCAAGTACAGGTGGATTCTGCTATTGATTGCCAGCTATTATTTTTACATGTGCTGGAACTACAAGTACATCGTCCTGATCATGTTCTCTACGGTGGTAGATTACTTTGCCGGCATCCTGATGCACAAGCTTGAAAAGAAAACACTAAGAAAGCTCCTGCTTATGGCGAGTCTGACGACGAACCTTGGCTTGTTGTTCTTTTTTAAGTACTTCAATTTTTTTGGTGATACCGTGAATTTCTTCTTTGACCAGTTCAATATTTTCAGGGAAGTGCCGGCCTATCATTTTCTGCTTCCGGTAGGAATCTCCTTTTATACCTTCCAGACCCTGAGCTATACGATTGATATTTATCGTCGCAAGCAGGAACCGGAATACCATTTTGGACGTTTTGCGCTTTTTGTGTCCTTTTTCCCACAGCTTGTGGCAGGACCAATTGAGCGTTCTGTAAATCTCCTTCCGCAATTCCGTCAGGATTATAAGTTCGAATATGAGCGGGTAAAGGAGGGCGTTTTTCTGATGGTCTGGGGCTTCTTTAAGAAGGTGGTCATCGCCGACCGTCTTGCCGAGTATGTGAACATCGTTTATAATAATCCGGGCGATTATGGTGGCTTCCAGAACATGATCGCTACCTTTTTCTTTTCCTTCCAGATTTACTGCGACTTTTCGGGGTATTCCGATATTGCCATCGGAGCTGCACTTATTCTGGGTTACCGGCTGATGACAAACTTCAGGAGGCCCTATTTTGCCATGAGTATCAGGGAATTCTGGAAACGCTGGCATATCTCACTATCGACCTGGTTCCAGGACTATGTTTATATTTCGCTTGGCGGGAACAGGGTTGTGAAATGGCGTTGGTACTATAACCTCTTTATTACCTTCCTTGTAAGTGGTTTATGGCACGGTGCCGAATGGACCTTTGTGATATGGGGTGCCCTGCATGGGTTTTACCTGGTTTTTGCGATCATGACCAAGAAGTTCAGAGATCGGTTCAATAAGGGGATCGGCCTTACGAAATTTAACTGGCTGTATAAGACCAGTCAGATCCTGATTACTTTTGTGCTGGTCTATTTTTCCTGGATCTTTTTCCGGGCAAACAATACCTATGATGCCTTTCAGATTATTGGGGATACCTTTCGTTTTAATGGGAGTGGACAGCTAAATCTTTTCCATTTCCGGATCGATTTTCTGCTTGCCTTTCTGGGGATTGGCATTCTCTTGCTGGTTGAATCCCTGGAAGAGTACACGGGTTTGTATGCCCGCTTAAAGGCCAATTTATCCAGGCCGGTGAAGTGGCTGGTTCTATCCGTCCTGATCATTGCAATTGCGATACTCGGTGTATGGCAGGGATCCGATTTTCTGTATTTTCAGTTTTAAGCTAAGGAGTCATGAGTGAGCGCTTATTAAAAATATTGGTTTACGTTGCGGGTGTGATTTGCCTCTATGCTTTTATTGCCGTGAGGGTACCCCCCATGTTTAATGCCGTTCTCAAAGAAAAGATTATTCCCGAATACTGGGAGAATACAAAGTATGGTGAGTTGTATTATTTTAATTATATCAAGCATTTCAGGGAAGAGAACCTTCCCGGGTATTCGGTGAAGTATCGTTTTACCGACCGGCATCCGAGCCTGCAGGAGGCCGATGTATTGCTTTTTGGTGATAGTTTCTTCGATTTTACCCGGATGACTACCTTCCCGGAAAGGCTCTCGGACAGCCTGAACAAGCGGGTCTTTTATGCCAGGATGGACAGGCCTTTAACGCTTCTGGCAGAGAATGAATACCGCAATGAGGAGGAGAAAATCCTCTTGTTTGAATCGGCAGAACGCTACATTCCTACCCGATTTACAACGCCGCATCAGCTTGGGCATTTGGCAGACGAGAGGAGTGGGGTCCGGAAAGCTCTGGCCAATACCAGGGATGTCATATTTCAGGACAATACGGATGCGTTGTACAGTACACTGCTATCGAGAAATGTACTTACCTGCGACCTGTATTCAATGGCTGCCACGATGAAATTCGATGTCTTTGGCTATATTACCGACATGACACCGGTCTATACCCTGGAGGAGGAAACCCCGTGGGTCTTTTACCACGACCAGCTCGGAGACGATCCCGGCAGTTTTTATTACCAGTACAGCGATGATGAGATCAATACTTATTGTGATAACATGGTGGATTTGTCGGAGAAATTATACGAGACCTATAAGTTGAAAATGGTCTTTATGGCCATTCCCTCGAAGTATACGATCTATCACGATCTGATCAATAATGATCCTTATAATGATTTCCTTCCCAGGTTGTATGCCGGCCTTGAAGAAAGGGGAATGCCCGTCATTCGGCTTTATGAGGACTTTATGGAATCCGATGAGCTACTCTATTATGGTACAGATACCCATTGGAGGGAAAGTGGTCTGGACATTGCGCTGGCCAATACCCTGGATCTTTTTCAAAGCCTAACGATTAATTACTGAGCATATGAAAGTTGTATTATTAGCAGGAGGCTTCGGTACGCGTATCAGCGAAGAAAGTGGTATTCGCCCCAAGCCTATGGTAGAGATTGGCGGAAGGCCTATTCTCTGGCACATTATGAAGATTTATTCCCACTACGGTCTGAACGATTTTGTGATTTGTTGCGGGTATAAAGGCAACATTATCAAGGAGTATTTCTCGAACTACTTCCTGCACAATTCCGATGTCACTTTCGACATGAAGAACAACAAAATGCAGGTACACTCTATGCATTCCGAACCCTGGAAAGTTACCCTGGTCGATACCGGAGAGATGACCATGACGGGGGGACGGATCAAGCGGATACAGGACTATGTGGAGGATGAGACTTTCTGCCTGACCTATGGAGACGGGGTCAGTAACGTAAACATTAACGAGCTGATCATGCACCATCAGAATATGGGGCAGCTGGCGACCCTGACCTCGGTGAGGCAGCACGGTCGTTTTGGGGTTTTCAATCTGAAACCCGGCGAATCGAGCATAAATTACTTTAAGGAAAAACCGGAGGGAGACGGCGATGAAACGGCCTGGATCAACGGGGGCTTCTTCGTCCTTGAACCGGGTATTTTTAAGTACATTGAGGGGGATTCCACTTCTTTTGAAAAGGCGCCTCTGGAGGCCCTGGCACGAGATGGCCAGCTGAATGCCTTTAAGCATACCGATTTTTGGCAGCCCATGGATACCCTTAGAGACAAAAACCTCCTGGATGGCCTCTGGAAGAATGGCGAGGCTCCCTGGAAAGTATGGAATGATTAACAACTAAAATCACAAGGATATGAAGATTATTATAGCAGGAAATCTGGGTTATATCGGCCCAAGTGTAAGCCAGCAATTGCGTTCAACTTTTCCCGATGCAGAATTGATTGGTTTTGATATTGGTTATTTTGCCCACAGTCTGACGAACCCGGCATTTTTTCCCGAGGTAAAACTCGACAGCCAGGTTTTTGGGGATATAAGGAAGTTTCCCGAAGCCCTTCTGAAAGATGTGGACGCAGTTCTCGACCTCGCAGCGATTTCGAACGATCCGATGGGGAAAAAGTACGAGGACATTACCATGGAGGTGAATTACAAGGCGGCTGTTGAACTGGCAAAAAAGTGCAAGAAGAATGGTGTTAAACGCTTTGTTTACGCTTCCAGCTGCAGCATGTATGGTGCTGCCAGTGAGTATCCGAAGAAAGAGAATGATGAGCTTAATCCCCTTACCGCCTATGCGCGTTCGAAGGTGGCCGCCGAGCGTGATCTGGAGCCATTGGCCGATGACCATTTCATGGTAACCTGCCTGCGTTTTGCTACAGCCTGTGGCTGGTCGAACCGTTTGCGTCTTGACCTGGTGCTGAATGATTTTGTTGCGGGAGCTCTGGTTAACAAAGAAATCGGGATCCTGAGCGATGGCACACCGTGGCGTCCGATGATCAATACGAAGGACATGGCCCGTGCATTTGAGTGGGGTGTTGTTCGAAGACAAGATCAGGGAGGGAATTTTGTTGCTGTAAATACCGGAAGCAATGAATGGAATAACCAGATTGCTCCACTGGCAGAGGCGGTTGCTTCGCAGATTCCGGGAGTAAAAGTAAGTGTAAATCCTGATGCGGCTCCCGACAAACGCTCCTACAGGGTGAATTTCGATTTCTATAAATCGATAGCTCCCGACCACCAGCCCGTGTGGGACCTGAAAACAACCATTGCCGAGATCAGGGATAATCTTGTGGCCATGGAATTCAATGATCCCAATTTCCGGGAATCCCGACTGATCAGGCTGCAGGTACTGAATTACCTCCAGGAGAAGAATTTGATCAATGAAAACCTGGAGTGGCTGTAGCCCCCGGAATCATTTAAAACCAAGGAAGATGATCTTTCATGAAACAAAACTAAAAGGGGCCTTTCTCGTTGAGATAAAGAAGCTTGAGGATGAAAGGGGCTTTTTCGGACGTGCCTGGTGCCAAAAGGAATTTGAGGACCATGGGATCAATGGGCATATTAAGCAGATTAATACCTCCAGGACCTTGAAAAAGGGGACCATCAGGGGGATGCACTATCAGATTGACCCTTATCAGGAATCGAAATTTATCCGCTGTACCCGAGGAAGGATCTGGGATCTGATGATCGACCTTAGGCCGGAGTCACCAACCTTTATGGAGTGGGTGGGGCAGGAATTGAGTGCCGATAATTGCAGAATGGCCTATGTTCCTGAGAATTTTGCCCATGCTATGTTGGCACTGGAGGACGATTGCGAGATTTACTATCCGGTGACCGAATTCTATACGCCTGGTGCCGAACGGGGCATCCGTTATAACGATCCTGCTTTTGATATCGATTGGCCCATTCCGGTAGAACATGTGTCTGAAAAGGATCTGGGGCATCCCGATTTCGATGTGAATACCTTTAATAAGTAGTTAGCAGAACAAACCGATAAAATCAGATTTCGATGAAACATAGCCATTGCCCAAACTGCCGGAAGGCCGATTATGAAGATTTCTTCAGCATACCGGCTGCACCGGTGCACAGCCTTGTGACCATTAAGGACAAGGAAGAAGCACTTTCCATTCCCACCAAGCCCATTGATCTGGCCATTTGTAATCATTGTGGCTTTATCTTTAACAGTTCCTTTGATACCACCCTGGACTACTATACCCAGGGTTATGAGGATCAGCAGGGCTTTTCTCCCACCTTTGTGAAGTTTATCACCGGAGTCACTCAGCGCTTTATCGACAAATACGATATCAAGAAAAAGGATGTGATTGAAATTGGCTGCGGGAAAGGCGACTTTATCTCCCTGATGTGCGAGTTGGGCGATAACAATGGGATCGGGATCGATCCTGCCTGGGTGCCCGGACGAACCAAGGAAAACCCGAGGCTGCGTTTTATTAAGGAGTTTTATTCGGAGGAACATGGCGACCTTCAGGCCGACTGTATTGCCTGCAGGCATACCCTGGAGCATATTCATGATACCTACGGATTTCTGGAAACCATCAGAAAGTCGATCAAGGACAATGAGAAAGTGGTGCTGTTCTTCGAGATTCCCTGTATCGTCCGTATTCTGAAGATCCAGGCGTTCTGGGATATCTTTTATGAGCACTGTACCTATCTGAGTCCTGGTTCCCTGGCCAGATTGTTCCGCATGAATGGTTTCGAGGTGCTGGATATGTATCTTGAGTACGACGAACAGTATCTGTTTATTGAGGCAAAACCGGTAAAAGAGATTTCCACAAAAATTCATCCGCTCGAAGAATCGGTTGAGGAGCTGAAGGAACTGACCAGGTTTTTCGTTGAAAAGATCAACCTTCAGCTTGGCGAATGGAGGGAACGACTGAACCGCTACAAGCAGGAAGGGAAGAAAGTGGTTGTCTGGGGCGGCGGCTCAAAGTCTGTTGGCTTTCTGACCCAGTTCAACGACATAGGGGTCATTGAACACGTTGTGGACATCAATCCCCACATGCACGGGAACTATATTCCGGGGATTGGGCTTCAGTATGTTGGTCCTGATTTCATGGAAGAATACAAGCCGGATGTGGTTATTGTGATGAATTCGGTTTACATGGAGGAGATACGCAAGATGCTCAATGAGCGGGGTGTTGATCCCGAAATGCTTGGTTTGTAGATTGCAGGGTGAGCGATGTTAAAGAAACGGTGAGGCAGCGCCTCACCGTTTCTTTTTCATCCCGAACATGGCGAGTATTTTCCACTTAAAAAATCCTCCGATCATCTTGAAATAATGTGTAATTAGTCGTTGATAGGCTAGTGGAGAGGTGGCATGCAGCTGGTAAAACCGGATGTTCGTACTGAGTTTTGAACTGGACTTCATATCTGTCAGGGTTCTGCACAGGCCTCTAAAGCTCCCCTGGTGGGTGAGGCCTGTGCTGCTGTTGTCGTTCCAGATCCTCAACTGAGGGTAAACAATGTTGTGGTATCCGGCTTTCTTTGCCCTGAGGGTGTAATCACTGTCACCATAGTATTGAGGAAAGTCTTCATCGTTCCAGAAGCCGATCTTTTGAACGACAGCTACGGGGAACATGGTGCCCATGCCGGGAATCCAGTCAACTTCCCTGGCACTCATGTAAGCTTCACCATCTTTTTGTCTTGTACCTATCATGTAATTCGTTCCTGTTTTAGCGTTGAAATATCCTCCAAAAGCCCAGATGATATCGCTTCCTATCGCTTCGTATACCTTCGAGCCAACCACGGTGTCTTTTGCCAGGTCGGGGAGCAGCAGATCAAGTTTTTTGAAATAATCAGCTGCTACCTGAATATCGTTGTTCCAGAGTAGCAGAAAGTCTGCTTTCAGCGTTTCGATGGCATATTTTGCACCCATATTGATTCCTCCACTCCACCAGAGCGTGCCATCTCCTTCAAGCAGATGAACTTCCGGGTGTTGTTTCCTGACCCATTCACTGGTTCCATCGCTCGAGCCGTCATCTATGAGGACGATACTTAAACAGCTGTGTTGCAGCTCCGGATCTATCCTGAATTCGCTGAGCTGGGCAATACACCTCTTGGTATATTCAAGCTTATTAAATACCGGTATCAGTATAGCTATATTATACATTGTCAAAATATTAGCGTTTTCTAGATCAATGCTTTGATTTCGTTGTTTAACCAAGCTCCATAGGCATCCCAGCTGTGTTTTTCCATGAAAGAGATTCTTTTTTCAAGGGAGGAGTCATTTTCAAGCTCCTTCCTCAGAAGCATGTCGATCAGTGCAGGTAAGTCCTCAAAGGTGTTGTAGGTTTGAATGATGCCTTCTTTTTGAAGGTCGAGGAATCCACCAACCCTGGGGCCGATAATCCAGGACTTGTAGTTAAGTGAATCCATCAGGGCACCCGAGCTGAGAATAGATTTTGCGTGATACGTAAAGAGGATGATTTTTGACCTGGCGATGAAGGCATCTAGTTCTTCATTTTCGATGAAGCGATTGATGACCGTCAGCCGCGTGTATTCTTTACTCATTTTAATGAGATAGTTTTCAATATCGCTGTGGCTAATTTTTCCTGCAATGAGAATATCCATTTGATTCAGGCGATCTTCCTTCTCCATGAATTGGATAAAACTGTCAACCCCTTTGTACCGGGTAATAGAGCCCCAAATAATTAGATCGTATTGTTTCTCTGTACCTGTTTTCAGGGTCGAATTGTATACAGGATGAGGGAAATATGCCTTCCTTTTGTTGTTCGGTATACAGTCCAAACCTTCGCTGGCATGGGTGACGACCAGATCACTCTGCCTGCGCATGAAGTTGAATAGAAGCTGCTTTAGATGCGGATATTTTTTCGAATGAGACCTTTTGTTGTGAAGGGTCCATATTAGTCTTTTACCAAAGATTTTTAACAGAATGGCAAGGGGGATGAAGAAAATTGTCTGGATTACACCCATATGCTTTTCCGGCAGGTCTTCGATCCAGTTTAAATAGATGATTTTTACCCTGCGAAGGTACTTCAGTAAGTCGATGATGCCCGTTGTGGAAGGAGCTTCAAGATTTAGAATCTCAAAATCCTTCGACAGGACATCGGCCAGCCTGTACATATAGGGATTGGTAACGGTCTCGTTCCTTCTGCCCGTTATCGGGTAAAGATACATCGTCTCTTTCATAGGCAATTTCATATTTTTAATACTGATCCACGAATGAGTGGAGGAAGATGGAGGATAAACAATATGCAGGCTTTAGGCTTTTCATTGTTTTGCACCTTCGCTATGAGCAGATATTTTTTTAGCGCAACGGAAAGATCGCAATATTTTTTGGAAACTTCATGCTCGTTTGTCCGTACATGTATTTTGTGGACTTGATATAAAGCACTAAATTCATCTGTTGGATTCCTGATATCTGAAACCAGCTATGCTTATGGCAGTAAAAGTTGCATTCATTACCGTTACTCTTCAGCACTACAGGCTCAGTTTTTATGAGAAGCTTTCAAGGGAGAAAGGTTTTGAAATTAGGGTATATCATGGTGTTCACCAGAAGAATGATGGCCGCCCTTCATACAGTGGTGAGGTTAGTTTTGCAAATGAGATTTTTGAAGAGCACAAGAGACAGGTAGGTCCCTTTAGCGTGGTGGAGAACAGAGGGCTTATGGAAAAGGTCAGGGCCTTTGATCCGGATATTATTGTGTTACCTGGTATAGCGGGAATTGTTACAAACCGACGGATTGCTTCATGGGCAAAACGCAGACAGAAAAAGCTGATTATCTGGAGTTGTGGATGGGAACCCGGTAGAGCAAAGAGGCTCCTGTTAGCGATGAAAAACCATATGGTTTCCAGGATGTTTCGAAAAGGGGATTGCCATTTAACCTATAGCACGAAGGCAAGCGATTATGTTGAGAGTTTGGGGGTCGCCAAGGGGCTGATTACGACTTGTTATAACGGGATAGAGATTGATGATCTCTTGAAAAATGAAAAGGAGATTAAACAGGGAGCCAAGAAGGTCAGAGAAGAGCTGAAACTGGATGGGAAGAAGACCTTTATTTACGTGGGAGGTCTGATCCCCGAGAAAAGGATTGACTTGTTGATTGCGGCCTTTTTACAGCTGAGGAAGAAGTATGACGAGATTCGTTTATTGATCATTGGGGATGGACCGGAAAGGGCCAACATGCTGAAGATGCTTGATGCGGCCAATGATCCTAATATCAACTGGCTGGGGAGAATTGTGGATGGCGTGGACGCGTATTTTGCTGCTGCCGATTGCATGGTTCTGCCTGGTATCGGGGGGCTTGCACTAAACCAGGCTATGATATGGGGAAAGCCATGTATTGTTAGTGAAGCAGATGGAACTGAAGATGACTTGGTTATCGATAATAAAACCGGATTTCGTTTTCGGGCTCATAAGCAGGAAAGCCTACAGGATGCCATGGTTCGATACATTAGTTTGAGCGAAGAAGAGAAGGCTGTTATGTCGGAAAGTGCCAAGGAGATTATTCTGACTAAGAGCAATACCAATAGAATGGTGGAGGAGTTTCTTGCGGCGTTCAGAAGGCTGGTATAGTGCTAAAAGATTGTTAAATACATGGGTTTATTGCCCATGTTTTTTCCGGGGTTAAATAAAAGAGATATTTTTGCAAAAATGCATTCATAACTTGGGACTTATCTTGCTAAAGGAGGCTATAGAGAGAAATTGTAGAAGATGGTGATGGTTCAGATTTGTATGGGTAAGCGCAAGGGGAGGTGGAGGAGTCTACTACTTGGATGGGGCCTGGCCTTTTTGGCAATGGTAGGTAATGGATGGTCTCAGCCGGGGAGACTTGATGAGATTGTTGGTAAAACCGAAGATGGAGGGAAAAAGCCGGCCAGTTTTAATATCATCTATTCGCAGGACCTGGAGCATCACCGGAATCGTCAAATCCCTTTTGAGTATACAACGGATCTTTGGAATCCCGATTGGAGTTATCCCGGATGGAGAGATGGTGATAACCGCTGGCCTTCCTGGTTTGCAAATCATATCAAAGACAGCATTGTATTGGATCCACTCACCGGGAGTGTTGCGATGAAGTTTAATTTCACCGATACGGTGGTGGGAGGCTATTCAGGGGAGTCACCATACAGAGGTGGAGATTACTGGAAGGTGAACATTGGTGCAGAACCGAAAGAAATGTACCTTTCCTACAATGTGTTTTTCAGGCCTGGTTTTGATTTTGCGATGGGAGGAAAGCTTCCGGCGACCAATGGCGGGTCTCCTCTAAACAAAGCTACTCAGCAGAATTGCGTTCGTCCGGGAGAAGGGGAAGGCTATTCAACTGCAATTATGTTTCAGCCCTATGGAGGTTTGGCCTTTTACTGTTTCTACCAGAATCAGAATCGGGATGAGTGGGGGGAGACAGACTTCTGGGATACCTATCAACCCGAAGGTCTCGACTATGATAATGGGCGTTTTAAGTTTGATGTTTCGGAGCCAAGATGGTATAACATAACCATTCGTGTTGTTATCAATTCTTTCACGGGAGGCGTTCCCAATTCTGACGGGATCATGGAAGGCTTTATTGATGGAAAGCTGGTTGAATCCAAATCAGGGATGTATCTGCTAACAGCTTCTGATATCGATAAGGGGGTGAACCAGATTTCTTTGGGGCATTTTTTTGGAGGGAATACCTCTATTTGGAAACCTGTGCGCAAGGAATGGACCTTGTTGGATGATTTCGTCTGTTTTACCTACGGAGACGACATGAATGTTCCCAGAGGGAATGTTGTAAGCCCCCCCGGCAGGGTCCTGGAGCTGCCCAATATGAAGACCCAGCATCATGAGCCAGAGGTTGATAACAGTCCGCCATCAGTTCCGGGAGGTCTGAAAACCAGTAATGTGACGGGTACTTTTATTGACTTGGAATGGGGAGCATCCATCGATAATGTTGGTGTTGCCGGATACCGTGTTTACAAGCAAGGAGTCGAAGTGACTACCACGAGTACAAGGACTTGCAGGGTTGCCGGTCTTGAGCCGAATTCCCCCTATTCATTTTCGGTCAGCGCCTATGATAAGGCAGGAAATGAGAGCGGTCGAAGCACAGAGCTCTATGTCTCGACTACAGATCTTGATATAACCCCGCCAACGGTCCCTCAGAATCTGCTCGCAACAGATTCTACGGAAAATTCTATTACACTTTCTTGGGATGCGTCTACGGATGACGCAGAAATGGGGGGGTACATGATTTATTCTGTTGAGGAACCTGAGGACAGGTGGCATGGCACAACACCTTATACTTTTTTTGATCTCAGGGGGCTGAATCACAGCTCCCAATACGATGTGTATATCGTCGCGGTTGATGCATCTGTTAATATGAGCGCTCCAAGTGAGATGCTGCGGGTGAGGACTCGGGCGCCAGATGTAGATCCTCCTTCTCCACCAGGAAATCTCAAATCTACGCTTGTCTCACAAACCTCGATATCAATTGAATGGACCCCCTCCATTGACAATGTCGGGGTTACTGGTTATAGTATCATCGTTAATGGCTTTGCCAGAGGAGAGTCGACAGGGAATAACTATACGCTTACCGGACTCAGTCCGGGCATTAGCTATGCTATACGGGTTGTGGCTTATGATCATGCACTGAATGAAAGCCTGCCTTCCAATGAGATTGTAGAAACAACGAAAAGTCAGGGCTTAGTTGTCGCAAGCTTACCTGAGGTGCAAATTGTTGAATTTTTATCTACGCTTTCGCCCAACGTAGCTGCGGCTGTTTCTCAGATGGAAACGCACGGGCATACCAATTTGCAGAACTATGGCTTGTTGGTTACCAAACGAGATACGAACAATATCGTTGAATACGAAGACAGGGTCATTTATGCGGATCAGGAATTTTCCGAAGTTGGGCACGATAAGCGTGTCAGCCGTGGTTTGGAACTACTCTATGATTTTTCCCATGGAAATGGGATGCGGGTATATGATCGCAGTGATCGTGATGACCCAATCAACCTGGATATTATAAACCCATTGGGCACCTCATGGCTCCCGGGGCAGGGACTGAAGGTAGACGGGAATACAATCATCAAATCGGAAGCTATCCCAAAGGAACTAATTGCCAGTTTGAAATCTACAAACGAGTTAACACTTGAAACCTGGATTCGTCCATCGGAGGTAAGTCAGAGCGGCCCTGCCCGGATTATGGGACTGTCGTTAGACAATAATAACCGGGCTTTCATGTTGGGGCAGAGCGGAAACCAGGCTTTCTTTAATTTTGCCTCCCGCCTGAATACAACATCGTCTACAGAGAATGGGTTTCCCGAGATTCTGACCGAAGAGAATCATACGGTTCCGGGGCTTTACCATGTGGTGTATAAGCGTGGATCAGGTGGGGAGGAATCCATCTTTATTGATGGGGACAAGGTTTATAGCGGACGAAGGGACGGGGATTTCTCGAGCTTTTCGGATAATTATGAGCTCGTATTTGCGAATGAACTTACAGGAGAAAGGCCCTGGCGTGGAATTTTCTATTTGGCAGCAATATACAGCAGAGCTTTGAGCGACGAAGAAATTCTAAGGAATTACAATGCCGGTCCCGGAGAGATTAACTACACTACCAGCCTTTTTGTGGATGAGAATACTTCCTATGAGGTAACGCCCTTTGCGAAGACCGACCAGGGTTACGTACTGGGGGAGATGAAAGAGTTGATTCTGGAGAATGTATTGTCAGATTACTACAATGATAGTTTGTATATGGTCCTCTATCCAAATCCCAATAGTGGTGATTTCAGGATGCATATAGAGTGTTCGCTAAGTAATTCAGGTCCGGCTTATTTAAGGATTTCCGATATGATGGGACAAATTGTTTATGTGCAGAACCTGGAGCTTGGCGACCTTTGTTCAAATGCAGATGAACCGCTTGATTCTTTTTCAGGGGGCGAAGCAACGAATTCAATTGAATTGTCATTTTCCTTATCTTCGTTTTTGGAGGATGGTGTATATGCAGTTATGCTCATCGTCGGAGACAGAGCCGTCACGCGCAGGTTACTGGTCCATTAAGCTTCGCGGAATTGTTTTTTGCATAGATAGTGTTACATTAATTTTTTCTTATGAAAATAATCTCTGTGGTAGGTGCCCGACCGAATTTTATGAAAATTGCCCCTTTTATTCGAGCCATTGACCGGTACAACGAGAATAGCAGGGACAAGCTTGAACACCTTCTGGTTCATACAGGTCAGCATTATGATCACCAGATGTCCCAGAAATTCTTTGATGATTTGAATATCCCCCCTGCTAATATTCATCTGGAAGTTGGATCTGGAACTCATGCAGAGCAAGTTGGGAATACGATGATTGCTTTTGAAAAAGTGTTGATGGCAGAGAAACCCGATTGGGTTGTGGTTGTTGGTGATGTAAATGCAACCCTTGCCTGTTCAGTCACTGCAAAAAAGCTGCATATAAAGTGTTGCCATATTGAAGCTGGATTGCGATCTGGCGATATAACCATGCCGGAGGAGATAAACCGTTTGGTTACCGACAGGCTTTCGGATCTGTTATTGACACCGGATATTATGTCGAATGAAAATCTGAAGAAGGAAGGGGTGAGTGATGAAAGAATAGAATTTGTCGGGAACATTATGATCGATACGCTGGAAGAACAAAGGGAGAAGGCAGCCGGGTTTTTGAAAGATGAGTTGGTTAGGCAGAACTTGCTGGATCCTGAAAAAGAGATTCCGGAACTGAATGATGAAGGGTTTTCAGTGATGACTCTTCACAGGCCATCCAATGTAGATCAAAAAGAGGTTTTTTCAGCTCTTGTGGATTTTCTGACAAATGAGGTTGCTGCTGAAATGCCACTCCTCTGGCCTATTCATCCAAGAGCCCGTAAGCAGTTGGAAAGTTTCGGTTTTTGGGATAAAGTAGCTTCAACTACGAATCTTGTCCTTATGCGCCCCATTGGTTATCATGAGATGCTCCGACTCAATATGTCTGCAAAACTATTCCTGACAGACTCGGGTGGATTACAGGAGGAATGTACGGTGCTGGGAACCCCGTGTCTTACACTAAGGTGGAATACAGAACGTCCTATAACACTTCAGAAGCATGGCGGAGCGAGTGTGTTGGTCGGCAACAATGTCGAGCGAATCCGTGAAGAGTACGTCGCGGCACTCAAAAAGGTTCGAAAACCGGTTCGTCCGGATTTATGGGATGGGCAAACGGCCATGCGCTGTCTGCAGGCTATACTAAAAGCTTAGTTAGGGTCTGCTGAAAAACATGATTCCAGCATATATTCAGTCATTTAGAAGAATATATGAACAGCTAAATGCAAGCATGATGATCCTATCGTCGGATGAAGCTTGCATTTTAACAAGAATTATACATCACTGGTCTGTAGCACATCATCTACTGCCTTAGCTGCAACTTGCAGTATTCCTGTACAGCTACGTTTTGCTGTCTTGTATCTGATGCACTACAGCCTTTTTCAGCAAGCCCTGGTTAGGGCTCTCGATCCAATTCGGATGTCAGGGTTGCAACTTAGGGATTCCCGGAACCCATCAGTCCTTTTTCAACGAAGGGATGGAGGATCACCTTCATTAGCGCCGGTGATTTCTGATAGAATGATTTTCAGTTTTTGTTCAAAAATATTCAGGGTGAAGTGCTCGCAAAACTTCTTATAGCCGGCATCACCAAAGCGATCTCTGGTTTCGGGCTCCCTGATCAGGCGAGACATAGCCAGGGCCAGTTGCGCGGGGTTTTGCGATTTTACCAGGAGTCCGGTATGTTCTTCGTCCACAATTTCGGGTATGGCTCCTACCTTGGTCGAGATTACGGGCAGCTTATGCTGCATCGCTTCCAAAAGGACCAGGGGATAGGCTTCGTTATGGGAAGGAAATACAAAAAGATCGGCTTCTGAATAAAAGACTTCCTTATCGTTCCCGAATTGTGCACCGTGTGAACAGACATAATCATTCAGTTCATGCGTCGATACAAGGCTTTTGAACTGGGCTTCGTCCACATCAAACCATTTTCCGACAAAATCGCAATGAAAACTGAGGCCCTCTTTTTTCAAAAGCTTGCAGGCCTCTATCAGATCGAGAACGCCCTTGGCCTTCATCATGTTGGAAAGAAAGAGAATCCTGCATTTCTCCTGTTGCGGCGAATGCGGCTTCACAGGGTGGACAGGAATGCCATTTGCACAATAATGAACCCGCTCCGGGGGCAGGTATTTTTTGATGTCGGGATAGAGCAGGGGGGAGAGGAGCAGGGCATGGGCTTTCTTAAAGACAGCTTTGTAGGCCAGGTTGTAAATGAATTTGTCCTGATAATTGCGAATCCCTTTGTTGTGAAAATGGTAAATGGTTTTTCGCCTGAACATGCGCGTAATGAGCGCAATTCCCGCATCCTTGAAAAATGAACCCCCGTGAGAATTCAGGGTGATGTAACACAGGTCGGTTCTGTTAAGGAGCAAAAAGCGGAAGACCCGCCAATACAATTTCAGCAAGAGGAGAATCTTCAGGATGCTGAATCTTCCGATTTCGGAAAGCTTTTTGGCGCTCGAAAGGCTGATAAAATGACAATCGAAAGCATTCCGGATGCTGTTACTATCCCGGATGTACTGACCAATCTGGGAAGCTCCATGGACCGGAGGAGGAAGATGCAGTATAAACAGTATCTTTTTTGCTTTCATTTGATATCCTGTTGCCCCCGTGCCGGGTTCAGGGGCCATGCTCGTTGCGGAAGGCTAAATTAGTGAAATACTTCCATACAATTTCTTATATCTTTACATTATCTTAGGCCTTCATTTGCAAAAAAAGCGATGGCTTCATCCAGCATTTGTTGCATATTCAATTACGCGCCTCATTACAGAAAGGAGATTTTTCTGCATATGGAGGATGGGCTCGGATGTGATTTTTATTTTGGGGATAAGCTGGATACACCTATCAAGAAGCTCGATTACAGCTTGTTTAAGAGGCCCGTTCATGAACTTCGCTGCACATTTATCAAGGGCAAGTATTATTTAGCGGGGTCTCTGCGACTCTGTTTCAAAGCGTATAGCTGCTATATCGTAGAAGGCCAGCCTAAAGATATCTCATCCTGGCTTGTTGGCCTTACCTGCCGCTTATTAGGCAAAAAGGTTTATACCTGGACCCATGGGAAGTTTGTAAAGGATAGATGGCTTGTAAGGACGATTAAGGGTTTGTATTTCAGGATATTTAATGGCCATTTTCTCTATGGAAATTATGCCAGAGAGCTGATGATCGGGCGGGGCTTTAAGCCCGAAAAGCTGCATGTAATCTACAATTCCCTTGCCTATTCAAGCCAGGGCCTGGTCAGGGCCGGGCTTCAGCAGACCGAAGTTTTCAGGTCTCATTTTAACAATGACGATCCTGTTTTGATTTTTATTGGTCGCCTCGAGCCGGTTAAGAAGCTGCCGATGATTCTCCGCCTGCAAAGGCGCCTGCTGGATGCAGGCAGCGCAGTGAACGTGGTATTTGTTGGAGATGGCATTGAGCGTAATGCCCTGCTCTCGCTGGCCAAAGAACTGGCTCTGGAGGATCGGGTATGGTTTTACGGGGCCTGTTATGATGAGAAAAGGATCGGAGAGCTATTATTCAATGCCTCCCTTTGCGTGTCACCCGGAAACATTGGATTAACGGTTATTCATTCACTCGGTTATGGGACACCGGCAATAACGCACAATAATTTCTACCTTCAGATGCCCGAATTTGAAGCCATTAAACCGGGCATTACCGGAGATTTCTTTCAGGAGAATGATGAGGATGATCTGTTTAGAGTGACAAGGGAGTGGCTTGCTCAGTACCCGGAAAAATCGAAGGACCTGCTTGAGGCCTGTTATGAGGTGGTGGATGAGTATTACAACCCCGACTATCAAATAGCGGTATTTAAAAGCGTGCTTAGATGAAGAAGATTGCCATTCTGATTCCGGTCTTTAACCGGCTGGAAAACACAAAACAGTGTATTGCTCAGCTTCATAAGCTGGTTAGTTTGGCCAGTTTTCGCTACAGTGATTTTACGATTGTGCTGATCGATGACGGGTCCAGTGACGGTACCTCCGATTGGCTTGCAGAGCATCATCCCGAGGTCCTTGTCCTGCAGGGCGACGGGAATCTTTGGTGGAGCGGTGGAATTAATATGGGAGCCCGGTATGCCCTTGATGAGATGAAGGCAGACTATGTGCTTTTGTGGAATAACGACATCCTTGCAGCGGATGACTATTTTCAGGAGTTGGATGCCCTTGTGGGACAAATGGATGGACCGGTGATTCTGGGATCAAAGATTTACTTTTACGGAGATCCCAAACGCGAAAATCTGATCTGGTCCTACGGCGGTTACTTTAATCCGCGAAATGGGAAACGGGGGATGTATGGCTATGAGGCGGCCGATACGGAGGAGTATTTAAAACCCAAGAACGTTGACTGGCTGCCCGGGATGGGAACCCTGGTTCCCGTCGAGGTGCTTCGGACTGTTGGCTTGTGGGATGCAAAGGTCTTTCCACAGTATCATGGCGACAGCGATTATACCCTAAGGGCTAAAAAGGCTGGTTATACACAGACCGTTTACGGGCAGCTGAGGATTTTCAACGACAGCAATACAACCGGACTTGATCATGGAGGTAATTTTAAGGGGCTTTGGAAGGCATGTACCGACATTCGATCAAATCTGAACATCAGAAAGGCATGCAAATTTTACCGGAGGCATGCTCGTTCACCTCTTGCTTACCAGGCCCTGCTTGTATCCTATGCCATGGAAACCGGCAGTGTGATCAAGTACAAGCTTGGATTGAAAAAGAAAGAAATATGAGATCGTTCATAGAGGTGGAAGCCCTGGCGGGTCTGGCAAACCGCCTGAGGGTAATTAATGCGGCTTACTGGCTTGCCCGGGATGTGGAGAAGGATCTCCGCGTGACCTGGACACCCTATAAAGGGCTTAACTGCCGGTTTTCGGATCTCTTTCAGCCTCCCGAAGAGTTTGAGGTTAGGGAACAGTCAGCTACACCTTTTCATGAAAATCGTTTTTACAAGTTCTATTTTGGACTGAAGGCCCTCCGTTATGACCGTGCGATTAATCTCCTTGATGAGGATAAGATCAGGCCGGAAGAGTTTGCTAAAGAGGCTCTTGCCTCCTTCGACAGGGTCTTTTTGGCTTCGGTGCATGATTTTTATCCCGGCGACAGGCCTTTTTTCGGTTTCAGACCAGTTCCCAAACTGGATGAACAGATAAAGGAGATGACCGGCAACTTCAGTCCCGATACCATAGGAATTCATATCAGGCGAACCGATAATATACATTCAATCAATCGAAGTAAAACTTCTGTTTTTATTTCTTTGATGGAGGATAAGGTCGCCCGGAATCCAAAAACCAGTTTTTTCCTTTCGACCGATTCGAAGGCCGAGGAGTTGACCTTGAGAGAGGTGTTTGGCGACAAGATTATGGCAACAAAAAAGGTTCTTTCCCGTAATAGCAGAGAAGGGATTGAGGATGCCCTGATCGATATGTTTTGTCTGGGGCATACCTCCGAGATCATTGGGAGTTATTTCAGTTCATTTTCTGAGGTGGCTGCCAGGATTCATGAAGTACCCCTGCTTGTGGCAGAATGAGGTCCAGGTTCTTCTGCGGGGAAATGTACCCAGTCCGGAAGGCAGGGTGCCTGTGCTTCCGAACATGAAGGGCGTTTCCGGAAGACTCTTGATTCAACGATAACTTTTCGCGATTTTACCTCTCTGGTCAAAAACATTTTGTTAGCTTAGTTTTTCGAATAAAAATATACCGCTTTGTCGCTTTTCAAACGGATCTACGACAGCCCGACCATGATGTCATGGGCTTCCTATTTTGTGCGCTTTGGGAGTGCCATTTTTGTACTGCCGCTGGTGATCAAATTATTTACCCCCATAGAGCAATCCTTCTGGTTCTTTATCAACACCATCATAGGCTTTGCGATGTTGGCAGATTCCGGTTTTGGGAATACCCTGATTCGGGCAGTGAGCTATTTCTTTGCCGGGGCCGAGTATCTGCCGAGAAACAAAGCGGAATATGACAAGTTCGACAAGGTGGAGAGTGGGACGCCCAACCTTGAGAAACTGAAGAATCTGCTTACTACGTCGAACCGGATCTATATCTTTCTGGCCCTGATTGCTGTTGTGCTGATTTCGACCGGGGGACTCGCAGCAGCCTGGAACATTCTTGAATTGTCGAATCACCAGGTGGACCTTTGGGTGGGATTTCTCATTGTAGTGCCTTATAGCTTCTTTATGCTGCTGGCTGTTAAATGGACGGCCTTTATGCGCGGATTGGGCTATGTGGCCGAGGAGGCCCGCTTTGGCGTATTTCAGGGGGTCCTGCGTGTAATCATTTTCGTCGTTCTTCTGCTCCTTAAGCTGGGTCCCGCATTTCTCATCGCCTATTTGATGGTGGAAGCCCTGATGAAGTTCTTCTATGTCAAGTGGTTTGTTATGAGGTGGTTGACAAGGCATGGGGTTGTTATTGAACATCGCAACTACTTCGATAAGGAAATCTTTCGTTCGATGTGGACGGCTACCTGGCGCACAGGCCTGTTATTCTGGGGGGCTTACGCCATCCAGTCCGGGACCTCCATTCTTGCTTCCCAGATTAGTGATGCGCAACTAATGGCCAACTTCCTGTTTACCATGCGGATATTTACCTTCGTTCTCAATATAGCCAGGGCTCCGTTTTATACCAATGTTCCAAAGATTTATGTGCTTGCGGCCGAAAAGGACATTCTCAATTTAAGAAAGAAATCCTCGGAATACATGTTCCTGGGCTTCCTGGTTATCATTGCATCCAGTTTGGTGATCATTTTCATTGGGAATCCTGTGCTGGAGCTGGTCGGAATTGAAAATACCCGTTTTGTGGGGCTTACGATTTTTATGATCATTGCGGTCACCGAGATTCTGGATCTTCATGCCTCTTTCCATGCTACGGTCTTTACCTCGACCAACGATGTGCCCTTTGTGATTCCTTCAACAGTTTCGGGAGGGCTTATCCTGCTCGCCGGTTTTCTTGTACTTCCGCACTATGGCCTTCTGGGTGTGGTTCTCTCCAAGTTCTTTATTCAGTGGCTGGCCAACAACTGGTATGCGCCCTATCTGTCGCTGAGGCTTATGAAATGGCCATTCTTCCGCTATCTGTACGAGTTTCCGGCTTATGGTTTTAGATTCATGCTGGAGACGATGAAATCGGTCATATCAAGAAAGAATTAAGAAGGCCATGATCAAGAAGGTTGTGTTTGTTTTGGTTATGCTTTTGTCGCTTAAATTCTTCAATCTGGTTGTTTTCCCGGAGGTGGTTTTTAAGCTGGCAGAGTGGATTGCCCTTGCCTTGATACTGCTCTTATTGGTGCTGTTTGTGTTTTATGGACGCGAGGAGTTTTACAAGCTTCAGTTCTGGGGCCCCATACTCCTGATTATGACGGGAATGGTGCTGAGCATGTTTGGTGCCTCAGCCTTTCAGGGCCAGTCTGTCGGAGCTACAGCTTATGCACAGAAAGTGCTTTATTTTTACCTCTTCTATTTCCTCCTGCATTTTCTGAAGCTTGAAGGTGAATTCATTATCAGGGTTATTTTAGCCCTTGGCGTCAGCTACATATTGATATACCTGATCCAGTACAATCTGTACCCGGTTCAGATTTCATCGGCCAAGATGTTTATCGACCGGGGTACCCTGCGTATATTCATGCCCGGAGCGGGATTCTTTGTCATTTCGTATTTTATCTGGTTGTATCTGGCATTCCGGACATTTCGATTCAAGTACCTCGTTTTTTTATTGCTAAGCCTGGTGGTGTTGGTCCTTTTGGGAACCAGACAGATGCTTGCAGCAATGATTCTCCTGACCATCGTATTCATTTTGCAGAGTAAGGTGATTAAATCGAAGTTCTTGATTTTCATTCTGGGTGCATCAATTGCACTACCTGTCTTTTTCATGTTTCAGGATGTTTTTCTTGAGATGCTGGATGTAACCAGGGACCAGAGTGAGAGCGTTGACAGCAATATCAGGGTTTTGGCAAGCCGCTTTTTTCTCACAGATTTTATGCCAACACCGCTCAGCTATATTACCGGTAATGGTGCTTCCGACGGACATTCAGCTTATGGGAGAAAGGTGATCTACTACATGGAGCACTATCATTTTTTTCAGTCCGACGTTGGCCTGATTGGTGAATACACCCAATATGGCGCCTTCTTTGTTCTGGGGGTCATTGTTATTCTGGTTCGTGCACTTCGAAAGAAGCTTCCCGAGAAGTTACGCTTTATTAAGTTCAATTTTCTTGGTATACTTTTGACCCTGGTTACTGGTGCCGGGGCTTTTGGAAGTGTGAGTACCAATATTCTGATTAACTGCACAATGCTCTATCTGATTGACCTGTATTCCAGCAATGATGAGGCTTTCTCGGCTTATCCTTTTCTGCCACAGAAAAAGTCTGGTAAACCGCTCCGGGGCAAAGTTCGTCCCGAGAGGGTGGTAACTTAAAGCGAATCAGGGTTTTCAGAAAAAAACATTAAGCTATGACATCCGCTATCAAAAGGATTCCTTTTCACGATTATGAGGTCGCCCGGATCAACCTGAAGACCTATAAGCATCAGCCGGGCCAGAAGTTAATCAATACCATCAATGCATACTCCTATGTCGTGGCAGAAAAGGATGAGGAGTTTAAGAAGGCTTTGCAGGCTTCTGACCTCTTATTGCCCGATGGTTTTCCCATTGTCTGGGCTGTGAAGCGGTTTTGCAATGAGCAGATCTTCAAGATTGCCGGTGCCGATATCCACCAGTATTTGCTGGAAAAAGCCAATAAAGAGGCCTTAAAGGTATTCTATCTGGGAAGTATGCCTTCCACCCTGGAAGCCATCGGGGAGAGGATTGGCAGAGCGTATCCGAATGTTACATTTTCATGCTTTTCTCCACCCTATAAACCCGTATTTTCGGATGAGGACAATCGTCAAATGCTGGATGCTGTGAATGCCTTTAAGCCCGATATCCTTTTTGTTGGTATGACGGCACCCAAACAGGAGATTTGGTCCTACAGGCACAAAGACAGCCTGGACACCGGTGTTATTTGTAGTATTGGCGCTGTGTTCGATTTTTACGCCGGGACTGTGAAGCGGGCCCCTGCCTGGATGATAAAGCTTCGCCTGGAGTGGTTTTTCCGGCTTGTGAAGGAGCCTAAACGCATGTGGAGACGTTACCTGGTTTACTCTCCGCGCTTTTTTCGTTATGTTTTACAGAAGAAATGATTCCTTCCATCTCTCTCTGAGACCAATACAGGCCTTTTGATGCTGAGCCTTGGCGTATATCTCAACGACATCGAAGCGATTCCCAACTGGAAGTTGAGGATACTCAGGGAGATTCTGGCGCATCCGGATCTTTGCCTGACTACTGTTTATCGGTTTGAAACTTCATGCAGGCACAAATTCCGACCTGGAAGATGGTGGGAGCCTTGCTTTGAGATGGAGATGAAGCTCGAAAGGCAACTATTTGGGATCGAGTCCGGAGAAAAAGTGCCGGATAATCTGCTGGATGGTACCGAGATTGTTGCTCTTGAGAACGATGGGCAGGGCCTGAGCGGTGCTTTCGGTCCGGATCTTATCATCAGCCTTGAACTGGATCTGCCCCCTGAGCTTCTCGTCGTAAAATCACGCTTGGGAGTATTGTCTCTGCAATTGGGTGAGAAGGCCTACAAACATGAGCATCATGTGGGTTTCTGGGAGGTGTTGCACAGGCAGGCGGGTGTACGGGCCAGGTTGATAACCAGCGGATCGGAATTCGGGGCCCAGTCTGTTATTGATGAAGCCTTTTTCAACCGGAGTTTTTCCATTTCAAAGTGCAGGGTGATGGCTTTGGAAGGGGCTGTGTCCCTAATGGTAAAGGCAGTGCGCAGGCTTGCTTCAGGCGAGCTTCCGGCAGGAAGAGATGCCGGCCCGGATTCAGTACAGCAGCATGCTGCGCTACCGCGGGGAAGGCATTTTTTGTACTATCTCTTTCAATTCTATTCAGGCCTCTTTGTCAAACTTTTACACAGGCTAAATTACCGTCTCAGGAGCAGCCGTTATTTTTGCTGGACCCTGTTCTTTGGAGAGGGCGACTTTCTGGATTATGATACATGCAGGACCGATGTTGTGTTTCCCTGCAAAGGTGAGGAATGGGCAGATCCTTTTCTGTATAAGCAGAATGATGATCAGTATGTGTTTTTTGAAAGCATCGATCACAGAAGCCAGATGGGCAAGATCTCCTGTGGAAGGCTCCTGGGGCATGAACTGAGCGACATCAGAGATGTACTAGTAAAACCCTATCATTTGTCCTATCCCAATATTTTTGAGGATCAGGGCGAGTTGTATTTAATGCCTGAAACGAGTGGGAATAAACGTCTGGAGATCTATCGCTGCAAGCGCTTTCCCGATTCCTGGGAGCTTTATGTAACAGCTTTCCAAGGAGAGCTCCTTTTCGATTCCTCTTTCTTTGATGATGAATTTGGGCAGAAATGGTTGTTTACCAACAAACAAACAGATCCAAACAGTCCGGTCGACAGCGAGCTGTATATCTATAAGGTCGATTCCCTGAAACTGAACAGCATTATTCCCCATCCTCAGAATCCCGTGATTACAGATAGCCGGGTGGCCCGTAATGCAGGCAGGATCTTCTCCTTTAATGGGGAATTCTACAGGCCTTCGCAACGGAACGAAGACGGAATCTATGGAAAAGCCCTTAACCTGAACAGGATCGTCAGACTCGATCTTGAAGAATACAGCGAAGAGCTTGTAAGGGTTTTTTACCCGGCTTCTAACCGGGGATTGCTTGCGACCCACCATCTGCACCAGAGCGAAGGAAGCTTTGTTATTGATGCTGCATTTAAGTATCTCAGATAGTTTCGGGAAGCTATAAAAAGACAGCGCCGGAAGCTTACTTCCGGCGCTGTGATCTGTTGGTCTGTCCCCTGGGCTGGGCTTACTCCAGCACCATTTTGGCCGACAGGATCCTGTCTCCGTCTTTCACCTTCAGGTAGTAAAGACCGGGTTCCAGGCCTCCTGACTTCGACATAAATCTTGCGTTTATTTTACAACTATCAGATAAACAGTCTTATAGGTGTAATAATTGTTGGTGTTTGGGTGACCCAGTGTCGTTGAAAAAGCCAAATAAAAGTGGAGTAATAAGTGTGCAGGTTATAGCCAAGATAAATGGCAAATCTAAACTGATAAAAACTATTGGAAGTTCAAAAGACCCGCAAGAAATTGAAACGCTAGTCAAAGACGGGCATCATTACATTTCCAAATTTGGAGGGCAAAAAACGCTTGACTTTTCAGATGAGCCAAGTCTATATAAGTCTGTTTTTGAGAGCATTAGTTCTCATACTGAAGTAGGTACCCAGTTATTGCTAGGTAAAATCTTTGATGATATTGGATTTAATGTAGTTGAAGATGAATTATTTCGGCGACTAGTATTATCTCGGTTAGTTTATCCTGCTAGTAAAATGAAAACGTGTGATTTTTTGAATCGGTATCGTGGCGTAGATTATCCAGTTCAGCAGATTTATCGTTATATGGATAAGTTTTATTCAGGAAGAAAAGAGTTAGTTCAACAAATCAGTTATCAGCATACAAAGAAGATTCTTGGAGGAAAGGTAAATATTGTATTCTATGATGTAACTACTCTGTATTTTGAAATAGATAGTGAAGATGAACTGCGTAAAACAGGATTTTCCAAGGAAGGCAAGCATCAAAACCCACAGATAATGCTGGGTTTATTGGTCAGTAAAAATGGTTATCCGCTAGCCTATGATATTTATGAGGGCAATAAATTTGAGGGGCACACCATGCTACCTGTTCTTGATTTCTTTAAAGAGAAATATGATCTTGATCAACTGGTTATTATTGCAGACTCAGGGCTATTATCCAATGTTAATATCGAAGATTTACTATCGGGAGGATATGAATTTATTCTTGGAGCAAGAATTAAGAATGAGAAACGAGATATTCAGCAAAAAATACTCTCACTAAACCTCAAGAATGGAGAAAGTGCAATAGTCGACAGAGATGGTTTAAAACTCATAATAAGCTATTCAGATAATCGCGCAAAGAAGGACTATGAAAATCGTAGAAAAGGTTTACTCAAGCTGGAAAAGAGGATAAAAACTGGCAAACTGACTAAATCTAACATCAATAATCGTGGATATAATAAATATTTAAAGCTGGAAGGTGAGATAGAAATAACTTTAGATCTCCAAAAGTTTGAGGCTGATGGATCCTGGGATGGTCTAAAAGGCTATCTCACAAATGCTAAGATGACTAAAGATGAAATAATTGAAAATTATGGTCACTTATGGCAAATCGAGAAAGCTTTTCGCATTAGTAAAACGGATCTAAAGATCCGACCAATATATCATCGTCTGCAACATAGAATCGAAACTCACATCTGCATATCATTCGTAGCTTATAAAATCTATAAAGAACTGGAAAGACTGTTATATGATAAGCAATCTCATCTAAGTCCGGAAAAAGCAATTGAAATTGCGAAATCGATATACCAAATAAAAGCTCAAGCTACTAATGGGGTGGTTGAACACATGCTATTAATAACAGATGAACAGAAAAATTTAGCAAAACTATTCGATTTTGGGTGACCCAGTGTCGAAGTCAGGATTTCATCTTCGCTTCTCAGCTTGCTGTTTCTGTAAGAAAGGACGCCACTTGCCGAATAGATCGAGAGCTCAATCTGTTCATTGTCAAAATGATTTCCTTTAATATAGAGCTTACCTGAGCTCGGATTTGGATAGATCCTGAACGAAGCCTTTTCTCCGGGCTTTTCCGGGCCTGTGCTGGTTAGGTAATCTATCTTGAAGGTATCCGATTTGAAATTGCCTTCACTTACGGCATTGGCATTGACCACCAGGCTGATTTCACCTTTGGCATTGCCAACAATAAGCGATTCATAGACGCTGCCATCAGGCTCAGAGGAGATTAGATTAATCGAGCTAACTGTGGCATTTTCAGCCGAGATTCCATCTGTCGTAAGGCCGCTTGCAGTATAAGAAAAGCTGAAATTCACGACTAAGGGGTTATTGCTCGTACTTTCCGATTCACTACTGCTTATCACAGGTCGTGCCGGAGCCTCAAGCATGCTCACCGAAGATGCAAAGGCCGTTGTGCTTGCTTTGCTTTTGAGATACAGCGTAGTGCCGGGAACAAGCGGGACAGCCTCTCCGCTACCTGCACTGGCATTGTTCATTTGCTCGTTATCGGCATATTCGATGTTGCTGTCAACAGCTTCCATGGTCGATTCATTTGCATAGTCAATGCTAAAGACCGGGCCTGCAGGCCTGGCTGGTGCACTGAGGGTCTGGATTTCGGAGGCGAAGGACGTTACGGTTGATTTCGTCCTGAGATAAATGCTAGCGTCGGGGATTAGCGCTATGGGTTTATTCTCTCCACTCTGCGCATCAGTCATTTCCGGGTTTGTTGCATACTCGTCCTGCTCACTTACAGCTTCGGTGGTGGCTTCATTCAGAAAATCAATGCTATAGGCTGGAGCAGAAGAACGGGCTCCTACAACCAGATGGAAGGCTTCGGATGCAAAGGCCGCATCGCTGGCTTTGTTTCTGAAATACATGTCGGTGCCAGGTGTGAGGCTCAGGTAGGTTCCGCTTCCTTCAACAGGGCTCTCCATTGCCGGATTGCTGCTGTACTCCATTGTTGCAGGAATTTGTATGCCGGTTCGCTCGTTCAGATAATCAACAGAGAATGCAGCTGGGGCCGCCGGCCTTACCGGTGCAGCAAGGGGCTGGATTGAAGAGGCGAAGGAAGAAGAACTGGCTTTCTGCCTGAAGTAGCTCGTTTCACCAGGTGTAAGTGCCACTGCAAGGCCGGTACCTGAAACGGCCCCGGTCATATCGGCAGCAGAAGAATACTCGTAGTCGGCACTTACCGGTGTACTGGTCTGTTCGCTCATGTAGTCGATTTCAAAAGCCGGAGCTGCAGGGCGTGCCGGTGCGGCAAGCGTCTGGATGTTGGAAAGGAAGGAGGAATTCGTGGCTTTCTGTCTGATGTAAATGGTGGAGCCGGGTTCAATGGATACAGCTGAGCCATTCCCGTCGACGGCATCACTCATATTCGATTGGGTAGCGTATTCATAGCCGGAGGAAACTGCAGTCGCTGTCGCCTCGTTTGCGTAGTCAATCGCGAAGGAGGGTGCAGCTGGCCTCGCAGGCACATTGAGGGTCTGTGTCTTCGAGTGATCGGAGGCTTTTCTGAAATATACGGTTTGCCCCGGGGTCAGGTTTAGGTAGTTATTGCTCCCGTTATAAACCGTGGCGAAATCTGAAGTATAGCTGTACTGGTCAGTCGAAGAAACAACGGTGCTGGTTCTTTCACTATAGTAGTCGATGCCATAGTTTGGGGGATTGATGGGTTGTCCGCCGGAACCCTGCGTGGCGGTTACAGTAACCCTCATGCGCATGGGAAAGAACTTGTATGCATTCTCCGGGCATCCACCAGGTCCCCATTCCGGGCCTTTTAAGAGGCAAAATGGATTGGGATTCCATAGCACGAGGCCAATCCGGTAAAAATCCTCCGGGCGGTAAAAATCGACCGGGTCTCCGGATTCTTTGTTCCACCATCCGCTGGGACTTCCCAGGCTTGCCGTATAGACCGATCCGGGGGTTACATGTTGTTGTCCGCTTACGGTTTCGGGATGAGCGGTTCCCTTGTCTTGATCCTGCCAGATGCCAAACTGGATGATGAAGGGTTCGGAAGAAGGCATTTCCAAAATCTCGAGACGGATGGTCCATTCTCCGTTATAGTAGGGGCTCCAATCGGTTGAAGACATATTCCCGTAATTAATATTGTAGTAGCCACCATCGGTCCGGTGCCACCAGTAGAAGCCATAACCTCCATAGGACTTGGGAATGGGGTGCTCCCAGTAGATTTCCTGGTCAAAAACGGTGGTCTGGGCCTCTGTCCTGGACACGAAACCGATTGATAAGAGCACGCTTAGAAAAGCGAGAATCAGATGTTTTGTTTTCATTATCAGTGTATTAAAAATGCTTGTTTCTATTTATAAAGTTGAAATTTGGAGTGGATTCTTGTCTTTTGTGTATCCACTCTGAGGAAGTAGATGCCTTTTTCCAATCCTTCGAGATTGAGCTCGGCACGATACTGTCCATCAAGCCTGCCTGTATGTACAAGGCTGCCTGTAACATTGTAAATCCAAATGTATTGAAGCCTGCCAGCCTCCTGATTGGACTCCAGGAAGAGCCTTCCGGCGTTCGGGTTTGGATAGAGTTTAACCGAAAGTGATCCGGACTCCTGCAGCCCATTGATATAGCCTGCTTTGTAATAGATGCTGAAGGGTTCCGATCTGAAACTGCCTTGCGGGATTGCGTTGGCTGTCAGTTCGGCCCTGACCGCGCCTTCTGTGCAGTTTAAGGAAAGCTCATAGACATTGGCATCGTCTCCTTCGGAGATCTTTGTGACCGAAAGCAAGCTGGCATTTTCAAGCTTTAGGCTGTCCTGGACAAAATCACTCATATTTGACGGATAGGTGAGGGTCAGTACCAGTGGATTGCTGCCGGTTGTATCCGTGTCGCTGCTGCTGAGCACCGGTCGGGAAGGGATGTCCATCACTTGCGTTTCAGAGGCAAAGGAATCGTTATCGGCCTTCTGTCTGATATAGAGGGGCTGTCCCGGAATCACACTTAGCCTGTTGTTAGTGCCGCTTAGGGCATTGGTCATTTCCGGGTTATCGGCATACTCATAGTTGCTGCTTATGGCCGGCAGGATCAGTTCCGACTCATAGCTAAAACCAAATCCCGGTGCAGGCCTTCTGGATGGAACAGAAAGATGTTGAATATCAGAATCGTAAGAGCTGGTTGTAGCTAAAAATCTGAAATAGAAGTCCTGTCCGGGAGTGAGGGGGATGTAATCGCCATCCGATATGAGGGAATTGCTCATGTCGCTCTGTGTTGAGTACTCCACGTTTTCGGCTGCCACTGTTTTGGTCTGTTCCAGGGCATAATTGATTTCGAAAGCTGGTCTCGCTGGCCTGGCAGGGGAGGAAAGGTGTTGAACATCAGACTTGAATGTCGTGGTGGTTCCGATTACCCTGAAGTACAGATTGGTTTGCGGAGGTACCTGGAGGTAATCATCACTGCCGGCTGTTGCATCATGCATATTGCTCTGAAGCGAATACTCAATAGACGCAGGGATGCTTACATCGGTTCGCTGTCTCACATAGTCAATTCCGATGGATGGCCTGTCGGGCCTTGAGGGAACCACCAGGTGTTGAGCCTCAGATGCAAATGCGTCTGAAAGCGCCCTGAACCTGATGTACATGGATTCGCCCGGGATAAGGGGGGCAGGATTTCCATTTCCGCTGATGGCACCATTGAAATCAATATTGGAAGCATACTCATGTTCACTCCCAAGTGCCGGAGTCGTTTCTTCTTCCATAAAATCAATGCCAAAGTTCGGAGCCGCGGACCTGCCAGGAACAATCAGGGTCTGAATCTCCGAGTGGAAGGAAGAAGCTCCGCTTCTTACCCTGAAATACATGTTCTTGCCGGGTGTCAGATCGACATGGGATCCTGTGCCGTTTAAGGCATTCTGCATATCGGAAGTGCTGGAGTACTCGAAGCCGGAACCGACGATGGAGCTCGTTCTTTCGTTTTGGTAGTCGATCTCAAAGTTCGGCAATTCGGGCCGTTCGGGTACGACAAGCGTTTGGACGAGAGTCATATATGCCGTAGCACTGGCTTTTGAACGAAAGTACAGACTGGTGCCCGGACTGATCGCGATTCTGGTTCCGGTTCCGACTCTGGCACCACTCATTTCAATGTTTGTGGCATATTCATCATTGGCTGTCAGAATTTCTACCGTTTGTTCCTCCTCAAAGTCGATGTTGAAGGCCGGTGTCCCACGCTCAGGTGCATCCAGATGTTGAATATGGGATGCAAAACTACTGCTGCTCGCATAGTACCGGAAATACAATTGTGTGCCCGGTGGAACATCCAGAAGCACACCGGCCCCGGTTTCGGCTTCTGTCATATCTGCATTCGCAGAGAAGGCCATGGTTTCGGGAATGGGCACATCCGTTTTCTCCGTCAGGAAATTTATACCTACAGCAGGAGCATCTGGTCGCGAGGGGATCGCCAGAACCTGGGCTTCAGAAGCAAATGAAGTGCTACTCGATTTTGCCCTGATGTAAAAAGCCTGACCCGGTACAACGGGTGCCGGACTGTCATTTCCGGTGATGGCATCGCTGAAATCACTGCTGGCAGCATATTCGTATCCGGGACCAACGGAAGTGGTGGTTTCCTCGGTCAGATAGTCAAAATCAAATTCCGGTGCCTGGGGGCGTCCGGGCACATCCAGATCCTGAATTCCGGAGCGGAATTCCGAGGCCGAAGCCTTTTGCCTGAAATAGCTGTGGTTTCCGGGATTAAGTGGGGCCGGACTCCCTGTGCCACTAACGGCATCAGCCATGTCGGCCCGACTCGCATATTCAAAGCTGTTGTTCAGGCTTTCCAGGGTTGATTCGTTCAGGTAGTCTATGCTGAAGGCCGGGGTTTCCGGGCGTGCGGGAATCTCAAGGGTTTGAATTTCCGACAGGAAACCGTGTGTTCCGGCCGTGGTCCTGAAATACACCGTGCTACCCGGAGTGAGTGCCAGAACAGTCCCTGAACCGGCAGTGGCCCCTGCCATGCCCGGATCATTTGAGTACTCATCCAGCTCGTCAATGGTCTGAAAGGTCGTTTCATGATCAAAATCGATGCTGTAAGCCGGTGTTGGACTCCGGCCGGGGGCATCCAGGTGCTGAATTTCGGAGCTGAAGCTGCTGGGGGTGGCGATGTACCGGATGTAGATGTCTGCATTTGGTGCGACGGCAATGGCTGTTCCATCCCCATTGACAGCATCGCTCATATCGGGGAGTGTCGCGTATTCCATGGAGCTGCTGATCACATCGTCTGTTTCTTCGGCAACAAAGTCGATGCCGATTTCGGGGGCTTCGGGGCGTGCAGGTATGTCGAGCTGCTGGCTTGCCGATGCAAAGGCCACAGCAGTAGCTTTCAGCCTGATGTAAAGGATCTGCCCGGGGATAACGGGGGCAGGCTCACCATTGCCACTTGTAGCGTTCTGGAAATCTGAATTGTCGGCATATTCATGATTGCTGCCGACTGCCGTACTGGTTTGTTCTGTAAGGTATTCAAAACCAAACGCTGGTGCGGCTTCCCTTTCCGGAACCTGCAGATGCTGGATGTCCGACTGGAAGCCTGCAGCTGAGGATTCCTGCCGGATGTAGAGGTCGGTTCCGGGGTTCAAAGCGATCGGGTCACCCCCGCCAAATTCCGGATTGCTCATATCGGCCTGGGTCGAATAGGCCATGTAGTCTTCTGCCGCTTCGTTTGTGGTTTCAGCAATGAAATTGATGCTGAAGCTGGGTGTTGCCGCACGACCGGGGACCACGAGGGTCTGGATGTCCGATTGGAAGCTGTTTGAAGTAGCCCTGGTTCTGAAGTAAAGGTTGGAACCCGGGGTAAGCGTGAGCACCTCATTAGTGCCTGCCGAGGCACCACTCATGTCCGATGCCGGGCTGTAGTCGTCGCTGCTGGAAACGGCTTCAGCAGTTGTCTCATTCGCATAATCAATACTGTATGTCGGTGTAGCCGGTCTTTCGGGAACCTCTAAATGCAGCTGTTCCGATGCAAAATCGCTTGCCGTTGCCCGGTAGCGGAAAAACAGCTCATTACCGGGGCTTAGGCTGAGGGGAGTGCCCACGCCCTGGACTGCTTCCGACATATCGGCACTGCTGGCATATTCCATGGTCTCGGGAATGGCCAGCGTTGTCACTTCGTTCGTAAAATCAATGCCAAAGTCAGGAGCTGCCGGTCGTGCCGGGGGGATCAGTGCCAGGGTTTCGGAGGCAAAGGCCGAGGATGTGGCTTTTGTCCGAATGAACAATGACTGTCCCGGAACGATGGACACAGGGTTCCCGTTTCCATCCTGTGCATCACTAAAATCGTTGGCTGAGGCAAATTCGTGAGCATTGCTTACAGCCTCATTCGTTGCTTCACTCTGAAAGTTAATGGAGAAAGAAGGGGCAGCAGCCCTGGAGGGAACCTCAAGGGTCTGGGTCTTTGAATGATCGGCCTTCTTTCGGAAATAGACGTTTTGACCGGGTGTGAGGCCAAGATAGGCGCCACTGCCGCTTACGGCATCCGAGAAGTCCGCATTGTAGGCATACTCGTCATCGGAGGAAACCGGGGCATCGCTTCGCTCATTCTGGTAATCGATACCATAACTTGGCGGATCAACGGGAGGAGCTTCTCCCCCGGTGGCTGTAACCGTGACACGGGCCCGCATGGGGAAATACTTGTATGCATTCTCCGGGCATCCGCCTCCTCCCCATTCAGGGCCTTTTAACAGGCACAAAGGATTCGGGTTCCAGAGTACGAGACCAATTCGGTAGAAATCTCCGGGGCGGCTAAAGTCGACGGGGTCTCCGGGTTCTTTGTTCCACCAACTGCTCGGGCTTCCCAGGCTTGCGCTATAGACCGAACCGGGGACAATTTGCTGTTGTCCGGATACCGTTTCAGGATGCGCGCCTCCCTTATCTTGATCCTGCCAGATGCCAAACTGGATGGTAAAGGGCTCGGAGGAAGGCATGTCGAGAATCTCGAAGCGAATCGTCCATTCCCCGTTATAGTATGCGCTCCAGTTGTCCGAAGGCATGCTCCCGTAATTGATGTTGTAGTATCCACCATCGGTTCGGTGCCACCAGTAAAAGCCGTAACCTCCATAGGGCTTTGGAATGGGGTGCTCCCAGTAAATCTCCTGATCGAAGACCACTGTTTGGGCCTCTGCTTCGGGGGCAAAAAACAAGAACAGGAAGAAGGAGAGGAAGAGTGTTGTAAGTATTCCTTTTTTCATTGTAATGTTTCGTTTTAATAGGTTAGGATTGAGGGCCGAAGGACAACTTTCGCATATAACGTTCCATGTATTTTCGGTACAGGCTCGATTTCATCCGCTTCCGGGTGCGCTGAACATTTTTATCGTTCAGGATGTATTCGGGGATGATCAGGTTTGGATAGGTGCCCAGGAAATAGTCGATATTTACCACCCGCACATATTCCACGCAGAGTCTGGCCCTCCTGGTATTGTGTTTACTGGCGGCGATCTCCCGCATTCGGTAGTCGTAGATGTTATTGATCATGGCTTCAATCAGGTGGTTGGTCGATTGCATGGGGGAAATCCGGAAATAGGCCATTTGCTGATCCACAAAGTAAACCTGTTCCCGTTTGGTATACCTGTACCAGAAATCGAAGTCGGCAATGGGATGCAGGTCGTTAATAAACCCCCCCAGCTCAAGCGCAGTTTCGCGTTTTACAAGTACAGAAGGGAAGGGGATGTTGTGAAAGTGAAAATAGGCCGGATTCAGCTTCCGGATCGAGGAGGTGAGGCTGGTGGGCTTATCCACCTCTTTCCATTCTTCTTCACTTACATGGCACTGGTAAATAATACCGCCAATGTGGTCCTGCCTTTCCTGAATGATTTTCTGGCAAAACTCCACGTATTGGCAATGAAGCATGTCGTCGTCATGAAGAACGGTTACCCAGGTGGTATCGGAATACCTGAAACAGTTGTTGAAGTTTTCATCCTGGGGTACGGTTTTTTCCGTTTTGACATACTTGATGTTCGGATTGTTATAGCTTTCCACGATGCGCTTGAAATCATCATGGGGTGAGTTGTTGTCGATTAATACGATTTTACAAGCTACGGTCTGGTTTACAGCACTGTCAAGAGCTTTTCTTACGAAGTCCGTTCTTTTGTATACAGGAAGTGCAATGGTGAGGTCGTTAAACATAGCTAAGTTGGATTTTTGTAACTGGAATCTGGTTTTGTATTTAGGGTTTTATGGCAAGCTGACGGTGCAGGGTTTTCAGCTCTTTTTTTAACGAGCCAAAGCTTCCGATGCTCTGAACTTGCGCCTGCATAATCCCCTTTCTGTAATGGAAACTCATTTCATCCTGGCATCCTTCTGCATTTTTGGTTTTACAACGAAGGTAGCGGGGATAGAGCTTAAGCAGATGGTATAAGTTGACAAGAAAGCCCAGGCAAAGGGAATCCGTTTTACGTGCTTCCCAGCCTCTGAGCTCCATGAGTTCTTTTCTGTATAGTTCCAATGCGACGAAACTGTGTCCAAAAGCCCGGGCAAGTTTCAGCAGATAGGGCCATTGCAGGCGGCTCTCTCCGAGCAGATGATCAAAGCACAGCTTGGGATCGTACCACAGTCTGTAGCCGGCTAAACGAAAGGCATAACTGATTTCGGAATCTTCACCCGAGCTGAGCGATTTTCCCTTTCGTCCGGAAAGCATGAAGTGAAAGCCCCTGTCCAGAATGCGGTCCCAGGCATCTTTTCTCATGACCACACCCGCGCCATGAAGGTAGGTCCTCTCAGAAGGCAGATAGCCCGCTTCATGGCTTTGCTCTCCTACTGCATAAGCACTCTCATATTCCCTGAACCAGGCAGGCAGGGGAATGGTGGATACTGCTTTGCCCAATCCACCAGCCAAACCAACCTCCGGGTGTTGCCTCATAATCTGATAGGCCCTGGCGATGTATTGAGCTGCGAGTAAATTGTCGTCATCCACAAAAACGATGATGTCATAAGCAGCTGAAGCCAGTCCCCGCTTTCTGGCATTGCTTAAGCCAGGCTCCGGCTCATGAACGATCTGAAAAGCCACCTCCGCTCTCTGCCAGTTCTGTCTGGCTACCTCTGCGGTGCGATCGCTTGAGGCATTGTCCACAACGATGATTTCCCAATCGAAGCCATCGGTTTCCTCCTGGAGCGAAAGGTGGGAAAGCACCTTTCCAATGCGTTGCTCACTGTTGTAGCAACATATAATGACACTAACGCCTTCTTTCATAACAACGATCCCCTGACTCCGTCAAAGGGAGTACAAAGATAGTATTCTCACCGTCCTAATCAATGGAAAAAGTCGCCATCGAAGTGCAGTTATAGCTGTTCCGTCACGGGGAGCATTTCTCCGGATACAGCTTGATTTGGACGAACTGTTAAAATTTCGGTATAAATGGAAGAATTTCGTTGATGAATTCTGATCGCTGTTGATTTTTCTGTTTTTAACTCGTGCAGGATAAAGCTTGGGAGAGATTGTATAATACGCAGAATAACAGTATTTTATAAATTGTCAGATGGACAGATTTCTTTCTGCCGGGCTTTTCATCGTAATTCATGGCAGAATTGATCGGGTTAATCAAATAGGACTCAGACAGCAGCAAAAATCTTTTAGATTTGTATAGGTGCACTCCAGGGACCCAATCCGGAGGCATTTCGAAAGCAAAATCAAGCACATGAAAAAGTCATACATCCAGGCCCTGATCACGCCGATAATGTTTCTGCTCCTGCTGTCTTCAGCGATTGCTGCGGGGCAATCTGTAAAAATTCTTCCACTGGGCAATTCGCTTACCGAAGGCCGGGGTTCTCTTCCGATGGAGGAGAGGGTCTCCTATCGTCTTGTTTTAAAAGACAGTCTCGCAGCGGAGGGGTACAGCAGCGATATGATCGGACATAAGTCCTCGGGTTCTCTTTTGATGACCGATACCGAGCATGCGGGTATTCCGAATACTTCCGATTCCAATGTGCTGAACCTGTTGCAGACCGGGGAGGATATCGAAGAAGCTTATTCCACCGGAGGGCAGCCTTATCTGGATGTCTATTCACCCGACATTGTTCTGTTGCATATTGGCACGAACGATGTACTGGATGGAGAGGGAAGTTCGGCCGATACCATCGCCCGGATTCTGGATGAGATTGACGCGTGGGAAGTGGCTAATGGAAAACATGTGCAGGTCTTTGTGGCTCGTATCGTAAACACCTATCCACTCAGTTCAGACATTAGCGATCTGAACGACAATATTGCGCTGATGGTAGCTGACAGGGGTGATCCAGGGCTTGTTCTGGTAGATATGGAACTTGGTGCAGGGATTGACTATCCCGGAGACTTTGAAGCTGATGGCATCCACTTATTGCAATCGGGATACGACAAAATGGGTAAGGCATGGGCCCTTGCCGTGGCCGACTACCTGAACGGCCTTCCCGATGCTCCGGATATGCTTGCGAGTGCTGCGGTCACCAGTAGCAGCATTGAGTTGAATTGGAACGACAATTCATCGGATGAGAATGGCTTTGAAATTGAACAGTCGCTGACAGGCAATGACGGGGATTTCAGCCCGGTCCATACCACGGAACCGGATCTTACATCTTATACGCTTACTTCGCTTAGTGCAGCGACCACGTATTATTTCCGTGTCCGGGCTGTGAATAATGTCGGGCCTTCGGCCTATACGGAAGTGCTGGAAGTCACAACAGACCCCGAGATTCCTGCTGCCCCGGGCGATCTTGTCTTTAGTGCCGTTACTTCTTCATCGATTACCTTAAACTGGACCGACAACTCCGATAACGAGGATTCTTTTGAGATATTTATGTCGACCGGTTCGTCCGGGGGCTTTAGCTCCCAGGGCAGTGTGGGAACGGATGTTACGACTTTTACGGTAACGGGCCTTTCGGAAGAAACCACGTATTATTTTCGCATTGTAGCACTGAATGCAGCCGGTTCATCTTCGGTTCTCGAGGGCAATGAAACAACCCTTCCGTCGGCACCAGCCGCACCCACAGATCTCGCCTTTTCAGGGGTCTCCAGCGCTTCGGTATCGATGAGTTGGACCGACAATGCCGACAATGAAGATTGGTTCACGATTCACAGGGCACTTTCTGAAGAGGGGGATTACAATCAGGTGGGTACCACCCCGGCCGATGAAGTAAGCTATCTGGATACCAATGAAATAACGCCATTGACAGACTACTTCTACAGGGTCTATGCTGTGAACACAGGAGGTAGTTCTGGTCCGGCTTCCGGCAATGTCACTACCCTGGCTGCACCACCAATCGGACCAAGTAATCTGCGTTTTGGGGAAGTAACAAATAATTCGATTGAGCTCATCTGGGACGATCATTCAACGGATGAGACAGGTTTTCGTATCTATGCCCGAACAAGCATCTTCGGCTCCTGGCTTTTAATCGGGAGTGTCGGAGCAAATGTGACCACCTATCTGGCTTCCGGTCTGGTCAGCAATACCCAATACTACTTCAGGGTCTTCGCTTATAAGGGCTTTGAACAATCCAGTAGCTATGCTCACGGAAGTGAGACGACCCTGCCCGATCCGCCTGCTAAGCCCTCTTTGGTTGATTTTGAGAATATCGGCAGCACCAGCCTGGATGTTGTCTGGGAGGACAATTCTGACAATGAAACCGGCTTCCGGATTGAGCGCTCACGCTATTCAAGCTTTTTGTATCAGGTTGTAGGATCTGTCGGGGCCGATGTGACGCGTTTTACTGATACGGGCCTCACACCCTATCGGCGCTATTATTACAGGGTTTATGCTGTGAATGCAGGAGGAAGTTCAGACTTTAGCCAGGCTTCAGTGCGCACCCCTCCACTTCCCCCCAGCAGCCCTTCAAATCTATCCACCGGATCGATTACTGCATCCTCTGTTGAATTGTTCTGGACAGACAATTCAAACGATGAAGAAGGCTTTGAGATTTACCGCTCGACTGCTGAATCAGGCCTCTTTGTCAAAGACGGGAAGGTTGCAGCCAATGTAACTAGCTATGTCTCAACATCGCTTCTGGAAGAGACCAGCTACAATTACAGGGTCTATGCATTTAATTCCGGAGGAAGTTCGGACAGCTATGCCAGTGCATCGGCTACAACGATGCCTACCCTTCCAGTGGCTCCGGACGGACTGGACTTTAGTGAGATTACCTCGTCGTCGATGGTTCTTTCCTGGAACGACAATTCCTTCAACGAGGATGAGTTTTCCATTTACAGGGCTAATTCGGTTTTTGGCAGTTATACAGAAGTCGGAAGTGTTGGCGAGAATGTTACTTCCTTTGAAGATACTGGATTGGACGACAACAAGCGCTATTACTACAGGGTGTATGCCGAGAACCTGGCAGGTGCATCGGCCCCGGCTACCGGAAATGCGATGACCGAGCTTGCACCACCCGAAGCTCCAAGCGATTTACAGGGTAGTGCGAACAATGTCTGTTCTGTCGATCTGATCTGGACCGATAACAGTGATAACGAAGCCGGGTTTATTGTTCAGCGGAGGGAACAGGGAGTGGCAGCCTACACTGTTGTAGCGGATCTCTCCGCAGATAGCGAGGAATGGACAGATCTGAATACAGAGAATCTGACAACCTACTACTACCGGGTTCTGGCCTACAATTCGGCAGGAACTTCCGCTTATTCAGCCGTTGAAACGGTTGTTGTAAACGAAGTCCTGGATGGAGGAACCATCGGAAGCGACCAGGAGATCTGTCCCCTGGGTGATCCCGAAGAGATTAATTCACTGACTGCAGCCAGTGGAGGCTCCGGTAATTGGAGCTATCAATGGAAATCGCGTCCCGCTGGTGGTGTTTTCAGTGATATTGCAGGGGCAACAGGCCTTTCCTACGATCCTCCGGAAGGCCTCCCGGAGACTACCTTCTATCTGAGAATGGCCACTGTGGAATGTGGTGAGGTCGCATCGAATTTTGTGACAATCACAGTAGAAGATGATGAAGCTCCGGTGTTCACCAGCTGTCCCGAGGACGTTCATGATACCATCGAAAGGAACGAAAACAGTTCGCTGCTTCTTGTTGAGGACCCCGTTGTTGAGGACAATTGCGATCTGCTGAGCCTGGTTTGGGAATTAGACGGAGCTACCATCGGATCCTCTCCAGGCACAGGGATCAACTATCTGGGCAGCTGTGAATTCAACCTGGGAACGACCGAAGTAAGCTATACAGCTACGGATTTATCCGGTAATGAAAGTGTCTGCAGTTTCGATGTGGTGGTCAGTCATCGTTTGCCCACTGTCACCAATGTGAGCATTCCGAATGCAGCGATGAAAATCGGGGACATTATCTCTGCCACCATCCGTGTTTTCCATGATGGAGGAAGCAGCTATAGTCTGGTATCGGGTACGCTGGGCGGCTATTCGCTTTACAACTTACAGCGTGTTGACGAGACTACTTACCTGGCTAATTTCGAGGTTGTTGAAGGGGGAGACTCCTTCCTTCCCGAGGAAGACATTCCGGTTGCCCAACTCGTGCTTTCCGACGGAACGGTAAACGGGATTGCCTACAACGAACTCATCACTCAGGATAGCGACCCCATTGATGCTGCCAACCCCGAAATTACAACCATGAGCGTACAAGCCGGTATATATAAGATTGGTGATGTTGTGGAAATATTGATTCAGGCCGACGGCGAAAGTTATAGCTTACTGGAGGAATCACAGGTGAATGGGATTAGTGCAGATAGTGCTAATATTCAGTTTGTTGAACTTGGGGGTGGACATTACCGCCTGCTGTACACGGTCGAGGAGGGTGAGACGGATGTGATGCCAGGTGAGCTTGAAGCTTCGGTAGTGCTTGCAAAACCTTCAGGGAACATCGGAGAACCTTATGCATTGTTACAGAATGTGGGTGCAGTGATTATCGATGCCAATCCACCCGTGGTCGATCGTCTCGAGGTACCGGATCTGGAAGTAGGCGTCGGGGGTATCGTTCAGGTTACGATTACGGCCGATGATGAAGGCTATGGCGTTGCTACAGGTACCATCATTAATGGAGTTCCCATTAGTTCGGACAGGGTTACATTCACTGAATTTGGAGATGGCTTGTATGAGCTGGCTTACGAGGTGGATGAAGGAGATGTCGATGTTGCACCCGGAATGCTCGATATCAGCGTTGTTTTAATCGATCCTGCGGGGAATGAGTGTGAAGCTGCTGAAGATCTCGAGCTAAACGAACTTGAAATCTATACAGACCTTCCCATTGCTTTGCTCGCCGGAACCTCAGAGGTATGCAGGGGAGACATTGCAGAGTTGACCATTTTTCTGAATGGAAGGGAGCCCTGGTATATCGAGCTTAGCGATGGTACCGATACCATGAGCTACACAGAGGTGTCGGTCAGTAATTACAGTCTTCCGGTCATGCCTGATGACACGACCACCTATCAGATTCTGCTGGTAAGGGATGTGAATGGTGTCGAAAATACCGGCAGTGGAGTGGTGACCTTGAACGTAAATCCCGTAACGGATGTCGAGATTACCAACCTGGCATCGGCTTATCCTTATGATGCCGATCCGGTGATTCTTGAAGCGAATATCCCGGGTGGCATATTCAGCGGGCCGGGTGTTTTTAGTGGTAGCGGGACTTTTGATCCGGCTATTGCAGATACCATTAACTCGCCGCACGACATTGTCTATTCCTATGTGAATCAAAACGGCTGCGTAAGCTACGATACAGCACTGGTATTTGTGCTGGGAAACAATGGTGGTTTATATATTCCGGACGACAGGGTCTGTGCAAATGGGGGGGTCTTTCTGGCATCAGCATCGAATGTTACGGGCATTGTCGGCCAATTCAGTCTTACAAATGCTTCAGGCAATTCGGTAGGAGGTCTGACCGACAACGGGAACAACACCGCATCGATCAATCCTGCCAATCTGAGCGAAGGGGAGTATACGATTCACTATACCTATGTTGACCGGGGAGCTACCCTCAATCTGAGCCGGACTTTCACGGTCGAAACCATTTCCCCACCCGTCATTCTGGGGCTGGAGGAATCCTATTGTCAGAACAGCGGGTTACTAGCCTTACAGGCCGATGTGGAAGATGTTGTTTTCGAAGGCCCGGGTGTAATCAGTAGCGATAGTGGTTACTATTTCGATCCGCTGGAGGTGAGTCCGGGTGTGCACAGCATCTTGTGTCGGGTGACTACCGGAAATGGCTGTTCGGCATCTTCCCTTACCGAATTGGATATTCTTTCTGCTCCGGTCGTTGATTTCAGCTTGAATGCCACCTGCATTGCCGATACCGGAGGCATTGTCGGGTTTCGGAATCTGACAAAAGGAAAACTTGGGGTTAAGCACTGGCTCTGGACCTTTGGGGATCCTGGTAGCGGAGCACTTGATACCAGCAGGGTAGTGAGCCCCGACCACCACTATGAGCGCGCGGGAACCTACAGTATCTTCTTGTCGGCGATTGACTCCAGTGGCTGTTTATCGGAGAAGCGAATGGATAAACATATAGGTACATACCTGAGTGCAGACTTCACATGGACGAGTGATTGTCTTCCGGAGGATGATGGCCTCGTGTTCATGGATCGCACCCTTTCCGGCCAGTCTCCTGCAGACACCGCCATCTGGAGCTTTATGGCCGAGGATGGAAGCTTGCTGCAACAGATTGGTGTTGCGGCCGACTCAGGTTCTGTAAAATTTGATTTTGCTCAGGCAGGTTTGTACCGGGTTGAATTACTAACCGGAACAGCAGAAGGCTGTATGGACAGTATCACCAAGGATGTAAACCTTCGCCAAACCGTTAAGCTTTCTGAATCGGGCTTTACAGAAGCCTTTGATCTAAGCACTGGAGGATGGACCATGGAGTCTGAGGACCAGGTCTCCAGCTGGGTTTGGGAAACCCCTGATTTCGATGGATTTGAAGGGGCGAGTGGCGACAGGGCCTTCTTTACCAGGCTTCCCGAAACCCAGATTGGGTATGAAGAGCATTCCTGGGTGCAGAGTCCCTGCTACGATTTCAGTGAAATAGACAGGCCCATGATTAGCATGGATCTGATGCGGAGCTTTGCACCCGAGCGGGATGGAGCTGTGTTACAGTACCAATTAAACCGGGAAGATGGCTGGCAGACGGTTGGAGAATTGGAGAGTGGGATAGGCTGGTACAATATTCCACAAGTCGTGAACAAACCCGGCGGCAGTGAGGAGGCCTGGGGGCTCGAAGTCTTTAATCCTGATACTGATTGGCAAACAGCTGTTCATGGTTTGAAAGAGCTTGCAGGTGAGCCTGGTGTGATGTTCAGGGTTATTCTTGGCACCCAGGGTCGGGAGGGAATAGGCAACCAGGGCTTTGCTTTTGATAATGTGAGTTTCAAGCGTCGGACCAGAAAGGCTGTGCTGGAGTATTTTACGAATTCGGCAGATTTAAGCGCCAGGAATGCCGATGAGCTGGTAGATGCTTTTGCTGAAGAGAATCATAACGATGTGATTGATCTGCAATACCACATGGACTATCCCGGGAACGATCCCATGAATCAGAACAACCAGATTGCCCCAGAGACCAGGGCCTTTAACTACGGGATTCCCACCGTACCCTATGCGGTGATGGATGGGGGATTTGAGCCTGAGTATCGCTTCGATTTTGCAGGAGTTAAAGCAACCCGGGCACTTGAACAGGGGCTTCGCTTAACGCTCTACCCCGCCGAATTTGATCTCGATCTCAGTGTAAACTGGGAGGATTCCGGCCTTGAGGCCACGACTACAACCACTTGCCGGGTGGCCAGCTATGTGGATAATCTTCAGCTGTATGTTGTTGTATTTGAGCGTGAAGTGACGGCCTATACCGGCGAGAATGGCGATACGGAGTTCAGGAACGTGGTACTGGATATGTTGCCAACTCCTTCCGGGAAACTGATTGGCAGCAGCTGGTCTTTCGGACAAAGTGATGTGAGAACAAATACCTGGGACTATAAGAGCTATGTTGAGGATGTCGATGATCTGGGGGTCGCTGCTTTTATCCAGGACAGAAATTCGAAACGGATTCTTCAGGCCAATGTAGCCTACAAAAAGAAAGGACCTGACGGAATCTTTGGTTCGACACTTGCTTCATTGGCATTGTATCCGAATCCTGCCAGGAAGCTGGTGAATGTAAACCTGGGCCGACAGAGCGGGAAAGACGGTCGTCTGGAGATTGTTGATGTCAATGGCCGGGTTGTTCAAATTGAATTTGCTCCGGAAGGCTATCAGATTTACCAGATCGACCTGAGCTCCCTAAACAGAGGCTTCTATCTGATAAAATGGTACGAGGGTGATGTTTTGAGGGCCAGGGAGAAGCTATTAACAATCGATTAGCCTAAAGCTGCTCGAAGAAGCTAAAGTTTACACCCCCGTATTTCCGATGTTGAAGGAAGCGGGGGTGTTTCTTGAAATCGTACTTTGCCGGATGCTCCAGAATGAACAGGCCTCCTGTTTCCAGGATGTTTGTAGAAAAAACCATTTCGGGAATCTCTGGGAGGGCCGGATGGTCATATGGGGGGTCTGCAAATATCAGATCGAAGGATTGAGGGGCCCTTCTCAGAAAGCGAAAGGCGTCGGTCTGAACAGGGCTTAGTTGTTCAATTTCAAGCCTTTCAGCGGTCTTCTTAATAAACCGGCAGTGAGAAGGATCCAGCTCAACGGCGAGTACCGAGAGGGCGCCTCTTGAAGCAAATTCGTAGCTGATGCTTCCGGTACCAGAAAACAAATCCAGTACATCCATTTCAGGAATAGTCCGGCTATGATCCAGAATGTTGAAGAGGCTTTCTTTGGCGAAATCGGTGGTGGGACGTGCCCTGAATTTTGGAGGTGGCTTGATATGCCGGCCCCTGTATTTGCCTCCGACTATGCGCACTTGATGGCTTCAGTTAGGAGCATGTGAGCCATGCGTGTTTCGCTTCCTACCGATTCAATGTAATAAGGGGTTTCCCCGATGTTTCGAATGTATTTATTCAGGAGATGAAAGTATTCGTGCCTGCGATGAACAATGCCTGAGAGATAAACGGGTATTGTTTCTCTATCCAGTTTAAGCTGCCTGAAAGTATTCAGTACATGGTAGATAAAACCGGATTCATCATGAAGACTGAAGCGGTTAAGCATGCAAATCCGGTCCTGTTGAATGACAAGAATGCTTACCGAAGCATTTTGCACATCGGCCATTAGCATGCCACGTTGGTGATCGCTTGCCCTGACCTGGTCTGCCAGGGAAAGCAGGCAGCCAGTGCTGTGTTTGATCCGGATTCCGGACTGGAATTGTTCCGAGAAATCCTGAAGCTCCCGGGAATAAGCATAAAGAAGGATTTCCTTCCTGTGTTCGAGGGCTGTCATCCGGATTTCGTCACTTTGCTTAAGATCTGCCGCCCGGTTTAAGTACATCCGGGTGTTTTCCTCTGAATAGAGTGATTCGGGAATAAGGGTAATGCTTGAGTTATCGCACACCAGGGTCGTTTCCCCACCAAAGTCAAGCAAACGAATTTCCGAGAGTATTTCTGCACATTTCCCAAACAGATCAGCAGTTGATTTCAGTTTACCGAAGCGGTAGGCCTGAAGCAAAACCGGGGAGAAATGAGTATCGGCTACCAACAAAGAAAATCCATCCGGTGAGAACCGGATGGATTGGTGACCTTTCGATCGAATTTCTTCAGAGAGGCTTTGCGATATAATGCTCTCAATCTGCATTTCCCGCAGAGGACTTATTCCCAGTTCCCCGTAAGTGTGCCTTCCTCCATAGATCCGAATTTCAAGCCTTCGAATCCAACAATTTTGTTACGCTCGTCCTTGTAATTAACAATCAGTTGGGGATCGAGCCCGTTAAGTAAGTCGTCATACATTGCCGAGACCTCGACTACCTGAACAGTCAGGTTGGAACTGGTAAGGATTTCACCAGCCTCAATGTTGAACTCAACACCTTCACAGAAGGGCACGAAGCGCAGGGAATCGATGTTGTAGTTGGCGGAAAACAGTGAGTCGCGAACCGGTACATGTGTGGTTTCCCGGCTGATTATGCCTTCCCTGAGTGCCTTTTCTCTGGCCTTTTCAAAACCCATATCCTCGAGCCATTCTTCGGGAATCTCGCCAATGGCCCTGATCACAGGAAAAGATCCGGTATCTACAAAGGAAATGAGGGTGTCAAAGCTTCCTGTATATTTCTTGAAAATGTCCTTATAGGCCACCTGGGCCGATTTGATTTCTTTAAGCCTGAGGATGGTCGCTTGTTCTCTTTTTTCGACTTCCTTTTTGAACCTGATGGGTTCCATAATACTCTCTACAATTAGGTAGCCTAAAGCAATGATAATCACCACAAAAAGAGCCTGGATAACTTTTCTCATCTGATGTCTGTTATGCGTTTGCGGACAAATTTAGTAAAAAAAATAAATTAAGTATTTTTAATTTTTCAATAATCACCGGGGATGGACAGAATTTTTGTGGAAGCCCAATTGACGGAAAATCTGGGTTTCACACCGACCGGGGCCCAGCAAAAACTTTTGGCCGCACTTTGTGATTTCCTGCTTTCCGGGGATTGTACTGAGCTGATGCTGATCAAAGGCTATGCCGGAACCGGAAAAACGAGTGTACTGAACAGTCTGGTGCGGACCCTTTCTGCCATGGGTAAAAAAAGCGTGCTGCTTGCTCCGACCGGAAGGGCAGCGAAGGTCCTGAGTGCCTATACGGGCCGTTCGGCCTGGACCATGCATAAAAAGATTTACAGGCAAAAGAGTGGTTCCGATGGCCTGGGTGAATTTGTACTGGACCGGAATTCGCACAGGGATACCTGGTTCATCGTAGATGAAGCCTCCATGATAGGAGGAGCGGGGAAGGATTCAGCTTTCGGATCCGGGGATTTGTTGATGGACCTTCTGCACTACATTGAGGCGGGCCAGAACTGCCGCCTCGTACTGGCAGGGGATACGGCCCAATTGCCTCCGGTTGGGCTTTCACTGAGTCCGGCACTCGACTCAGGGCATTTGCAGGCTCTTGGATATCGGATCCGCGAAGTAGAACTGACCGAGGTTGTCAGGCAGCTTGCCGATTCGGGGATTCTCCACAATGCGACTGCAATCCGGACCCTGATTACAAGGGGAGAGGCCGGACTTCCATTATTCGATTTTTCCTCCTTTTCCGACATTAGCCTGCTTTCCGGTGAGGACCTGATCGAAACCCTGGAGTCGTGTTACGACAAGTATGGGAGCGATGAAACCATTGTGCTTACGCGCTCGAACAAAAGGGCATACCGCTTTAACATGGGGATCAGGGGACAAATTCTTTGGCGCGAGGAGGAACTTTGCACAGGAGACCTTCTGATGGTTGTTAAAAACAACTATTTCTGGAAAGATGATCAGAAAAAGATCGATTTTATTGCAAACGGAGACATTCTGAAGGTTGAACGGCTCATTCGCATTGAGGAAGTATATGGCTATCGCTTTGCCACCGCAACGGTGAGCTTCCCCGATTACCACGATCTGGAGATGGAAGTCAGACTGCTCCTTAATGTCATTGAACTAGAAGGGCCTTCGCTGGGGAGGGAAGCGCAGAAGGAATTGTTCCGGGCCATCGCCGAAGACTACCCTGAAGCAGGAAACCGGCGCCAGCTTTCGCAAAAGCTGGCAGAGGACCCCTATTTCAATGCGCTGCAGGTAAAGTACGCCTATGCCCTGACCTGCCATAAAGCTCAGGGCGGGCAGTGGAAAGCTGTCTTCTTTGACCAGGCTCACTTCAGCAGGGACATGTTGGATACAGCATACCTGCGATGGCTGTACACGGCCTTCACCAGGGCTTCGGAAAAGCTGTATCTGCTAAACTTCTCGCCGGATTTTATTCCCCAATAATCTTTACCAGCACACGCTTTCGGCGTTTACCGTCGAACTCGCCATAGAAAATTTGTTCCCAGGGGCCAAAGTCCAGTTTTCCATCGCTTACGGCCACAACGACCTCCCGGCCCATGATGGTCCTTTTCAGATGGGCATCGGCATTGTCTTCAAAACCATTGTGCCTGTATTGCTCATAAGGCTTTTCCGGGGCTAGTTTTTCCAGCCAGACTTCAAAATCGTGATGCAATCCCGATTCATCGTCGTTTATAAACACGGAGGCGGAAATGTGCATGGCATTGCATAAGACCATGCCCTCCCTGATGCCACTCTCGCTCAGGCATTGCTCCACCTCCGGAGTAATGTTTATAAGCTGCCTTCGTTTGGGGATATCGAACCAGAGTTCCTTTCTGTAACTTTTCATCATTTAAGATTTAGTGCGTTTTTCAGGCCATCAATTTTGTCCATTAATTTTTGCTTCAGCGCAGGGTAGGAGGCCCGGTCATCAAGCTTCTCGTATACGCTGAAATAGAACTTAATTTTTGGTTCGGTACCCGAAGGCCGTACCGAGATTTTACTTCCATCTTCGAGAAGGAATTGCAGGACATTGGATGAAGGCAGGTCGATCGGGCTTTTTTGTCCGCTTTTCACGTCGAGGCTTTCACCACAGAGGTAATCACGTATGGTCCGAACAGCCGAACCACAGAGTTCTTTCGGCGGATTTGAACGGAATGCTGCCATCATTTGCTGGATTTCTTCTGCACCCGATTTCCCTTTTCGCACCACGTTGATAAGGCTTTCCTGATAGCAGGAGAATTTCAGGTACATGTCGAGCAAAACATCATAGAGGTTTTTCCCCTGGTGCTTCGCCCAGGCCGCCATCTCGGCAATTATGCTGCATGAAGAAACGGCATCTTTGTCCCTGACAAAATCCCCAACCATAAAGCCATAGCTTTCCTCACCCCCGCCAATGAACACTTTGTCGGCTTCATTTTGCCTGATCATGTCGGCAATGAATTTGAATCCTGTCAGGACATCATAGTAGGGGACCTTGTAGTGTCGGGCCATGTCGGCAATCAGTTCGGTCGTAACGATGGTCTTTACCATGTACTCCTTACCTGTTAACTTCTTCCTCCCGGACCACTGAGAAAGCAAATAGTAGGAGAGCAATGCAGCAGTCTGGTTGCCGTTTAGCAAGGTGAGTTTTCCTTCGTTGTCACGAATGGCAATGCCCACCCTGTCGGCATCCGGATCTGTGGCCATGACCAGGTCTGCTCCAACTTCATCGGCCCGCTTCAAGGCCAGGTTAAGGGCTGCACTTTCCTCGGGATTGGGCGATTTAACAGTGGGGAAGTTTCCATCGACAACATCCTGCTCCGGGACATTGTAGATTTCTTTGAAGCCCATCTGACGAAGCGCCATGGGAACGAGTCGAACACCTGTACCGTGAATGGGGGTATAGACGATCTTTACATCCGCGTTAGCGGCGATCAGTTCGGGGTTAATACTTTGTTTTACAACCTCTTCGATATAGCGCTTGTCCATGTCTTCACCCAGGCTGATGATTTTCGATTTGTCGCCCTCGAATTTCACCTCCGAGATGGATTGAATGGCCTGTACTTCTTTAATGATATTTACATCGTGGGGGTTGATAATCTGTCCGCCATCTTCCCAGTAAACCTTGTAACCGTTGTATTCCTTGGGATTGTGGGACGCTGTCACAACTACCCCGCTCTGGCAGCCCAGTTCCCGAATGGCAAAGCTTAGTTCAGGCGTAGGCCTGAGGGCATCAAACAGATAGGCCCTGATTCCATTTGCAATGCAAATCTGGGCTGTGATTTCGGCGAAACGTTCTGCATTGTTCCTGCAGTCGTGCGCAATGGCAACACTGATTTCGTCCCGGCCGGCAAATTGCTTAAGGAGGTAATTGCAAAGCCCCTGGGTGGCCATTCCTACTGTGTAGACGTTCATCCGGTTGGTGCCGACACCCATAATGCCACGCAGTCCGCCTGTGCCAAACTCCAGGTTTTTATAAAAGCATTCGACAAGCTCTTTTTCATCTTCCGCCATCATGCGACGAATTTCACGCTTCGAAGCTTCATCAATCGGGCTTTCGAGCCAGGACTGTGCGCTGTCGTACACTTGCTTCATCATTTCCTTGTTGTCCATCTGTTAAGACTTTGATTGGTTACAATAATTTTTTTAAACAGTGGTGCAGGCTGTCGCGCCAATAGGGGACCTCTACACCATAAACCTCTTTGATCTTGGCTTTGTCAAGGACGGTATAAGCGGGTCGTCTGGCGGGCGTGGGAAACTCCCTGCTTCGGACCGCTTCAATCCGGCTTTTGCTTTTCAAATGTTGGGCAATCTCCATACCCAGGTCGTACCAGGAGCATACCCCTTCATTGCTGTAGTGAAAAATGCCCGGAACAAAGACGCTCCTGCCGGAGGCCAGATCGGAGACTATTTTCATAATGGCTTTGGCAAGGTCCCCGGCGTAGGTGGGTGTGCCCACCTGGTCGTAAACAATACGGAGGTCTTCATGCCTGTCCAGCCGGTTAATGATTCCCTTGACAAAGTTTCTGCCAAATATACTATAGAGCCAGGATGTCCTGATGATGAGTGCATCTTCACAATCGTGAAGCATTCGCTCACCCTCCAGCTTCGATTTTCCATAAAAGCTCAGCGGGCTTACAGGGTCTTCTTCTTTCAGTGGCCTGGCCAGGGTTCCTTCAAAGACATAGTCGGTAGAAATATGAATCAGTTTTGTTCCCGGACAGTCCCGAAGGACTTCCCTCAGGTTGGCCGGAATGTTCCGGTTCAGAAGCATGGCTTTCTCCCGCTCTTCTTCGGCATGGTCTACATGGGTATAGGCGGCACAATTCACAATGTAGTCTGCGGGCTTTTCCTTCAGATAGGCCCTGAGCGCATCCATGTTTGTCAGATCAAGCTCTTCAATGTCGGCAAAGCTGTAAACTTCCCCATACCGGGGGCTCAGGTTTTTGAATTCCCTGCCCAGTTGCCCGCTGGCGCCCGCAATGAATACCCTTTTCGTAGTTGCCACCCTAAAGGTCTTTTAGCAAAGGTAAAGATAAGTCCTTGTCGGAGACAATCATATTCCTGCTATCGAGCCTCCAGTCGATATTCAGGGAAGGATCGTTGTAGCGGATACCGGCCTCCGCATCGGGATGATAATAAGCATCGCATTTATACATAACACTGGCCCGGTCTGAAAGGACAGAAAAGCCATGGGCAAAACCAGCCGGAATGTACAACTGCTTCAGGTTCTCCGAAGACAGTTCTATCCCATACCATTTTCCATAGCTCCGGGAATCTGGCCGAAGGTCAACAGCCACATCGTAAATCAGGCCATCCAATACCCTCACCAGCTTGGCCTGGGCATGTGGGGGGCGTTGATAATGCAGGCCGCGAATGACGCCGTATTGTGACTGCGACTGGTTATCCTGGACAAAAGTCCTGAGTATTCCGGCCTCCCCGAATTCCGATGCCCGGAAGCTTTCGAAGAAAAAACCACGTTTGTCTTTGTACACGACTGGTTCAAAAACCAGCAAGCCTTCAATAGCTGTCGTTTTTCGCTTCACAGTTAGATATCTGAAAGAAGAATACGTTCATCCGCAATGCCCAGCAGGTATTGGCCATAGGCACTTTTTTCCAGCTGCTTTGCAAGGAAGAGCAATTGTTCTTTGGAAATATAGCCCATTTTGTAGGCGATTTCCTCGATACAGGCAATTTTCAGCCCCTGCCTTTGTTCAATGGTGGCCATGTAGTTGGCAGCCTGCAGCAGGCTCTCATGGGTGCCGGTATCCAGCCAGGCCATCCCTCTCCCCATAATACTGACATGCAGCTGATCTTCCTCCAGGTAGAGGCGATTCAGGTCGGTGATTTCCAGTTCGCCCCGGGCCGAGGGCTTTAAGCGGGCGGCCTTTTCACATACGCTCTTGTCATAAAAATACAGGCCGGTTACCGCGTAATTTGATCTGGGTTCTGCGGGTTTTTCCTCCAGACTGAGCACCTTGCCACTGCCATCGAATTCAGCCACGCCATAACGTTCCGGATCGGTTACATAGTAACCGAATACTTGTGCCCCCCTGTTCAGCGTTGCAGCCTTTTGCAACATTTGCGACAGCCCGTGGCCGTAGAATATGTTGTCTCCCAGTATCAGGCATACGGCTTCTCCGGCAATGAATTCTTCCCCAATGAGAAAGGCCTGAGCCAGCCCGTCTGGCGAGGGTTGAATGGTATAAGCGAGTTGCAGGCCAAGCTGGGAACCATCGTCCAGGAGGGTCTGATACAGGTGCAGGTCCTCCGGAGTGGAAATAATCAGGATGTCCCTGATTCCGGCCAGCATCAGGACGGAAAGGGGATAGTAGATCATGGGCTTGTCATAAACGGGGAGGATCTGCTTGGATACTGCCCTGGTAATGGGGTAGAGCCTGGTGCCAGAGCCTCCGGCCAAAATGATGCCTTTCATTTTTTCAACAGGGATTTGAAGTAATGGATCGTTCGTTCAAGGCCTGCTTCAAGCTCGATGGTGGGCTCCCAGCCATCCAGCTTTTCTCTGGCCAGGGAAATGTCCGGTTTTCGTTGAGCAGGGTCGTCCTTGGGCAGGGGAAGATGGACGAGCCTCGACTTTGATCCGGTCAGTTTTAAGACCTTTTGAGCGAGCTCAAGCATGGTAAACTCTGCAGGATTCCCGAGGTTTACGGGGCCCTGAAAGTGCTCATCCGAATCCATCATCCTGATCATGCCCTCAATCAGGTCATCAACGTACTGAAAGCTGCGTGTCTGGGTTCCATCCCCGTAGATGGTCAGGTCTTCACCTTTCAGGGCCTGAACGATGAAATTAGATACGACCCGTCCGTCGTTGGGATGCATCCGGGGGCCATAGGTGTTGAAAATCCTTACAATCTTGATTTTGACATTGTTCTGTTTGTGGTAATCCATGAAAAGGGTCTCTGCGCATCGCTTCCCCTCGTCATAACATGAACGGGTGCCGATCGGATTGACGTTTCCCCAGTATTCTTCCTTTTGAGGATGAACGGTAGGGTCACCATAGACTTCACTGGTAGAAGCCTGCAGAATCGGGGCCCGTATTCGCTTTGCCAGGCCAAGCATATTGATGGCACCCATTACCGAAGTCTTAACCGTCTTTATGGGATTGTACTGGTAATGGATGGGCGATGCCGGGCAGGCCAGGTTATAGATTTCATCAACTTCGACATAGAAGGGCGAGGTTACGTCGTGCCGGATCAGTTCAAAATACGGGTTCTTAAGCAGGTGTACGATGTTTCGTTTCGAACCTGTAAAGTAATTGTCCATGCAAAGCACCTCGTTTCCCTCATCGAGCAGCCTTTCACAAAGATGCGAACCGAGGAATCCGGCACCACCGGTAATTAGAATCCTTTTCATTTGGCGGGACTAACCGGGGCTTTGCCAATGCTGAAATAGGTGAAGCCATATTCGAGCAATTCTTCTGTGTCGTAAATGTTACGGCCGTCAAAAATCACTTTGTTGCTCATTAGTTTTTCCAGCATACGGTAGTTGAGTACCCTGAATTCGGGCCATTCCGTAACCACAACGAGGCCATCGGCATCCACAAGAGCTTCATATTTGTCATTGCATAGCTCGATCCGGTCTCCCAAAAGGCGTTTTGCTTCATCCATGGCCACCGGATCATAGGCCTTGATTTCTACCCCTTCCGTTGTTAAGTCTTTAATGATCTTTAGCGAAGGCGCCTCCCTCATGTCATCGGTATGGGGTTTGAAAGAGAGCCCCCAGAGTCCCAGTTTCTTTCCTTTCAGCCTGCCCTCGAAATAGGCCTTCACTTTCTTTGGAATCACTTCCTTTTGTTTTTCATTTACCCGTTCAACTGCTTTCAGGATTTCCAGCGACTGTCCGAACTCATCGCCCGTTTTGATCAGGGCTTTTACATCTTTTGGGAAACAGCTGCCCCCATAACCTGCTCCCGGATAGATGAATTTATTTCCGATGCGGGTATCGCTGCCTATGCCTTTTCTAACCTTATCGACATCTGCACCAACGATTTCGCACAGATTGGCGATGTCGTTCATGAAGCTGATCTTGGTGGCCAGCATGGAATTGGCCGCATATTTCGTCATTTCTGCCGAAGTAATATCCATGAAAACGATGGGATGCCCGTTCAGAAGGAAGGGTTTGTAAAGCCTTCTCATGATTTTCTCGGCCCGTTCCGAATCCGTCCCGATGACAATTCTGTCGGGTTTCAGGAAATCGTTGATCGCTGCACCTTCTTTCAAAAACTCCGGGTTGGAGGCTACATCAAAATCGATCCTGGCATTGCGCGATTTCAAGGCTGATGCCACCCTTGCCCTGACCTTTTCTGCGGTTTTTATGGGGACCGTGCTTTTGGTGGCCACTACCAGGTAGTCCTGCATATACTTTCCTATATCATCGGCCACAGCAAGCACGTATTGAAGGTCTGCACTTCCATCTTCATCAGGGGGAGTCCCCACGGCTATAAACACCGCTTCACAGTCGATGATGCTTTCCTTAAGACTTGTGCTGAAATGGAGCAGACCCTTTTCAACATTGCGCTTCAACATGTTCTCAAGGCCCGGTTCATAGATGGGGATGATGCCCTTTTTCAAATTCTCAATCTTGTTTTTATCAATGTCCACACAGGTAACCGTGATGCCGGTCTCTGCAAAACAGGTTCCCGAAACCAATCCTACATAACCAGTTCCAACAACAGCAATTTTCATATCCGTTTTTTTTGAGTCAAAGCGTAAAGTTAGTTTTTTCACGAAGATTGTGAACTATGTTTTTAAGAATATGACGGGCTATTTCTGCCGCATAATTGGTCTGGCTTATTTGCTGTTTAATAAGGATTTATGTAAATTTGCGCCTTGTTTAAGCATATATAATGTCTAACTTATTAGTTTAAAAGTATTTATCGAATGTCAGAAAAAGAAAAAGATGCGCTCAATGAAGCTGCAGATGAGCAGCAGAAGGCTGAAGCGCAGGTAAATGAACAAGCTGCGGATGAACAGCTGGTTGAAGCAGCCGCAGAACAACTAAGCGAAGTAGCTGTTGCTGAAGAGCAGCCCGAAGAGAAAAAGGAAGAGGCAGCCGCGGCTGAGGAGGAAGTAAAGGCCGAAGAGCCTGTAGCTCCCGGGAAAGAAGCTCCTGTGGTCTCAAGCGATGCGAGTACCGGTGATCCCGATTTCGATTGGGACGAGTTTGAAGCTGAAGAACTCGAGACCGGCGAAGACCAGTCGGCCTTCGAAAAAATGTATTCCGAAACCCTTTCCACAATCGCCGAGAATGAAGTGATTGATGGCAAGGTCATCTCCATGAACAAACGTGAAGTAGTCATCAACATTGGCTACAAATCGGAGGGCGTCATTTCCCTGAGTGAATTTCGTTATGATCCCGATCTGAAAGTGGGAGATACCGTTGAGGTCTATGTGGAAAGCCAGGAGGACAAAAAGGGACAACTCGTCCTTTCTCATAAAAAAGCACGCGCAATGCGTTCTTGGGATCGGGTCAATCAGGCACTGGACCAGGACGAGGTTATTAAGGGCTACATCAAGTGCCGTACCAAGGGGGGTATGATTGTGGATGTATTTGGCATTGAGGCCTTCCTGCCCGGCTCACAGATTGATGTAAAGCCCATTCGCGATTACGATGCCTACGTGGGCAAAAATATGGAGTTCAAAGTGGTTAAGATTAACCACGAGTTCAAAAATGTGGTGGTCAGTCACAAGGCCCTTATTGAGGAAGAACTTGAGCAGCAGAAGAAGGAGATTATTGCCAAGCTGGAGAAGGGACAGGTACTTGAAGGTACGGTCAAGAACATCACCTCCTATGGTGTATTCATCGACCTGGGTGGTGTGGACGGACTTATCCACATTACCGACCTCAGCTGGGGTCGCGTGAACCATCCGGAGGAAATCGTTGAGCTGGATCAGAAACTGAATGTTGTGATCCTCGACTTTGACGATGAGAAGAAGCGTATAGCACTTGGTCTTAAGCAACTTACTCCTCATCCCTGGGACTCTCTCGACGAAAATCTCAAGGTGGGCGACCAGGTTAAGGGCCGCGTAGTGGTTATGGCCGATTATGGTGCTTTTGTTGAGATCGCTCCCGGAGTTGAAGGCCTGATTCACGTATCAGAAATGTCCTGGTCACAGCATCTGCGCAGTGCACAGGAATTCATGAAAGTAGGTGATGAGGTTGATGCTGTTATTCTCACACTCGACCGTGAAGAGCGAAAAATGTCGCTTGGCATCAAGCAACTGAAGGTTGACCCCTGGGAGAAGATTGAGGAGAAATATGCACTGGGCAGCAAGCATACTGCCAAGGTTCGCAACTTCACCAATTTTGGCGTATTTGTCGAAATCGAGGAAGGTGTCGATGGCCTGATCCATATTTCAGACCTGTCCTGGACCAAGAAGATCAAGCATCCGGCTGAATTTACCACGATTGCTGCCGATATTGAGGTGGTTGTTCTGGAAATTGATAAAGACAACCGTCGCCTGAGCCTGGGGCACAAACAGCTTGAGGAGAATCCCTGGGATGTATTCGAGGATGTATTTGGTGTGGACTCCATCCATGAAGGAACCATTATTGAGCTTATGGACAAGGGAGCGGTCGTTGCACTTCCTTATGGCGTTGAAGGTTTTGTAACCCCGAAACACCTGGTGAAGGAAGATGGCAGCCCGGTCAAAGTCGATGAAAAACTCGATTTTAAGGTAATTGAGTTCAATAAGTCGGCAAAAAAGATTATCTTGTCTCATAGTCGGATCCACGAAGATGAGAAGAAATCTTCGGTGAAGTCTGCAAAACAGAGTGAAAGTGCAGATGTAAGAAAGGCCACCAGGAAACTGAAGACCAATCTGGAGAAGACCACCCTGGGTGATATCTCCGAACTTGCAGCACTGAAGTCTGAGATGGAGCAGAACGAGAAGAAGGAAAAGCGTAAAGAGGGTGGAGACGAAAAGGAAGATTAAAGTAAAACCCTAAAACACGAAAAGCCGCTATGGAATTCAAGATTGACAAGTTTGAAAACCATACTTTGATCAAAGTATTGGAGGAAAAGCTCGACACGCACATTGCACCTACACTTAAATCAGAGCTTGTGCTGGTCTCTGGAAATGGTGAAAAAAACATCATTCTGGATCTGGGCAATTGCCGGTACTGTGATTCATCCGGGCTGAGCGCTATTCTGGTAGCCAACAGGCTTTGCAAGAACGCCAGTGGAACCTTTGTTCTTACCGGACTGAACGACGCTGTTGAAAGATTGATTACCATTTCACAGCTTGATACCGTCCTCAATATCTCCAATACCCTTGATGAGGCAGTTGCGCTGATCAAGGAAGCCGGGTAATACAGGCTTGGTGGTATTTGAATTAACCATACTTGGTAGCAGTTCTGCACTGCCCACCGCAAATCGTAATCCAACCGCTCATTTGCTCAAAGTGAATGAGCGGTTTTTTTTGCTTGATTGTGGTGAGGGTACGCAAATGCAGCTCAGGCGTTACGGCTATAACCTGGCCAGAATAAACCACATTTTCATTTCGCATTTGCATGGCGATCATGTCTTTGGCCTTTTCGGCCTGCTTTCGAGCATGGGGATGTTGGGCAGAAAAAAGGACTTGCATCTCTATGGGCCTGAAGCGCTCAGAGATCTGCTCCGGCACCATTTGCAATACTTTGGGCCGCTTCCCTACGCCCTGAAGGTCCATAGTCCCGGGAATACAGCAGATGACTTGATCTATGAAGATAAGCATTTGGAAGTCAGACGAATACCTTTGAAGCACAGCACTGTCAGCTTTGGATATGTCTTCAGGGAAAAGGCAGGCCTGCTGAATATCCGAAAAGAGCAGATCCAGCGCTATGGCATCGGGCTTGAAGATATCCTGGCCATTAAAAGGGGGAACGATTACCTCGACAGCAGTGGCAGGGTGGTCCCCAACAGTGAGCTTACCCATCCTCCTTACAGGGCCAGAAGCTATGCCTATCTGTCAGATACTGTCTATGACCCCGGACTTGTGCCATTTGTCGAGGGCATTGATTTGCTTTTTCATGAATCCACCTTCGAGAGCAGGGACGAGGCCCTGGCGAAGAAGACCATGCATTCGACAGCGAAACAGGCAGCGAGTATTGCAAGAGATGCCGGTGTGGGACGCCTCCTCCTAGGACATTTCTCGGGTCGTTATAAGAATCTCGACCAGATGGAAGCTGAAGCAAAGGAGGTATTCCCGAATACAACTCTGGTAAGGGATGGCGATTGTTATTCACTGCCGAGGGAAAGGCGGACCATTAAATAAATACTATTTTTGCAGCATGGAAAAAATCCTCATTCTCGATTTTGGTTCCCAGTACACCCAGCTCATTGCCAGAAAGGTCAGGGAACACAATGTTTATTGCGAAATTCACCCCTTTAATCAGTTTCCCGATCCGGATGAAACGGTCAGGGGCGTCATCCTTTCGGGGAGCCCCTTTTCTGTTTTAGACAAGGAGGCTCCGGTTCCCAATCTGAACAGGGTGAAAGGGAAACTTCCCTTACTTGGAATTTGTTATGGTGCCCAGCATCTTTCTCATGCTTACGGGGGCAGGGTAATGGCTTCCGATGCCCGGGAATATGGCCGGGCCAGGCTCAGTTTTATTCATGATCAGCATCCCCTCCTCAGAAGTATTTCCCTGAATACCCAGGTCTGGATGTCGCATGGTGATACGATCTCTTCCCTCCCTGCGGGCTGTGAAGTCATTGCCAGCACTGCAGATGTGGAAATTGGGGCCTACGGCTGGAAAGATGAGCAAAGCTATGGTCTGCAGTTTCACCCCGAGGTCTATCATACGACAGAGGGTAGCACTATCCTTAGGAACTTTTTGAAGGATATTTGTGGATGCCGTATGGACTGGACACCGGAGGCCTTTGTCGAAAGCACCATTGCAGAGTTACGGGAGACAGTCGCAGACGAGAATGTTGTAATGGGGCTGTCGGGGGGGGTCGATTCCACCGTGGCAGCCATTCTCCTGCACAGGGCGATCGGGGACAGGCTGTTCTGCATCTTTGTGGATAACGGACTTCTGAGGAAAAACGAATTCGCCAGCGTTTTGGAGTCGTATCAGACCCTGGGACTGAATGTAATCGGGGTTGATGCTGCGGATCGTTTCATCGAGGATCTGAAGGGGATCAGCGATCCCGAAGAAAAACGGAAGAGCATCGGGAAAAACTTCATCGAAGTATTCGAAGAAGAAGCCAGGAAACTGAAGGGAGTGAAGTGGCTGGGCCAGGGTACCATCTATCCCGATGTTATTGAATCCGTTTCGGTAAACGGCCCGTCGGTTACCATTAAGTCGCATCACAATGTTGGCGGACTGCCCGAGAAAATGCATCTGAAGGTTGTCGAGCCCCTGCGTTTGCTTTTCAAAGACGAGGTCAGGCGGGTTGGCACTGCCATGGGAATTGCGCCTTCTTTTCTGAAACGGCATCCCTTTCCGGGGCCGGGTCTCGGCATACGTGTACTCGGCGAAATCAGCAGGGAGAAAATCCGCCTTCTTCAGGAAGCCGATGATATCTATATCTCTGCACTCAGAGAATACGGGCTTTACGACCGCATCTGGCAGGCCGGGGCCATGCTCTTGCCGGTACAGTCTGTAGGCGTAATGGGTGACGAGCGGACCTATGAATATGTAGTGGCTCTGCGAGCGGTTACATCAACAGATGGCATGACAGCAGACTGGGGCCATTTACCCTACGAGATGTTGAGCCGGGTTTCGAACGACATCATCAACAAAGTAAGGGGCATAAACCGGGTGGTTTACGACATCAGTTCCAAACCTCCGGCAACCATAGAATGGGAATAGCATGAAGAAGGCAGTAAGAAGGGCGGCTTTGTGGGTGGTTTTCATGGGGCTTATTTCACAGGCCGGGGCGCAATGGGGAAATCCCAACGCGATAAAGCTGGCGGAAGTGATGGACAGGATAAGCCGGTTTTACGTCGATTCTACCGACAATGTTGAGCTGGCAGAGCATGCCATCGAGCATATGCTTCATGAGCTTGATCCCCATTCCTCCTATCTGAGCAGAGAGGAAATGGAGCGCCTGAATGAAAACCTGGAAGGCGAATTTGAAGGGATCGGTGTACGTTTTAATATACTCGAGGATACCATATACATCGTTGCTGCGATAGCGGGAGGCCCTTCCGAAAGAATAGGAATCAGAGCTGGTGACAGAATAATCGCTGTTAATAATGAGGTCGTTGCAGGAACCGGGCTTACGAATACGGATGTGCAGCGCCTCTTAAAAGGGCCGAAGGGGACGACGGTGGATGTCCGGATCCTGAGAAGAGGCCGGCCCGGCCTGATCGATTTTAGCATTACCCGTGATAAGATTCCGGTTTATAGCCTCGATGCCGCTTACATGGTCGATGAGCGAATCGCCTATATCAAGCTGGCCCGATTCTCCCATACCAGCATTGATGAGATTGAGCAGGCCCTTCGCTTGCTAAAAAGGGAGGGCATGAAGGACCTGATTCTGGATCTTTCAGGAAATGGAGGGGGCTGGTTGCCGGTTGCAGTAGAGCTTGCAGATCATTTTATTCCGGGCAACGGGGAGATCGTCAGAACTGAAGGGGAGAAGGTGCCCGAGCGGCTTTACCGGGCACGAAAAATCGGTTTATTTGAAGAGGGGCGCCTGGTTGTAATGATCGATGGCGGCTCGGCATCGGCAAGCGAAATCGTCAGCGGGGCAGTGCAGGATTGGGACCGGGGAGTCATTGTCGGACGCAGGTCGTTCGGGAAAGGGCTTGTTCAGCAACCTTTCAAACTGACCGATGGTTCGGTGATCAGGCTTACAGTGGCACGTTACTATACGCCTACGGGGCGCCTGATACAAAAGCCCTACAAAGATGGTTACAAGGAATATACCCTGGATCTGATTAAGCGCTATAACAGGGGGGAACTCAATAGTGCCGACAGTATACAATTTCCCGATTCGCTGCGTTATCGTACCCTGAAGATGAAAAGGACTGTTTACGGCGGGGGGGGAATCATGCCCGACTTCTTTGTGCCCATCGATACCTCGGCGTATTCCGATTATTACCGAGAATTGATTGGCCTTGGTCTATTTAACCGCTATGTGCTCCAGTTTGTTGATGAACATCGTGCCGAGCTTCTGAGGGAATATCCCGGTTTTGAGCAATTCAATGCCGGGTTTATGACCGGCAGGGCCCAACTCGACAAACTCATCGCTTTTGCGGACAGGGAAGAGCTTCCCTTTGATCAATCGGGCTGGGATCGTTCAGGAGAGCAGATTGCTTTGTTGTTCAAGGCTTATCTGGCGCGCGATCTCTATGGCCCCGGATACTTCTTCGAGGTTCTGAACCCCAGTGACGAGGTATTTACACAGGCCGTAAATATCCTTCGCGAACCAGAGGCCTATGAACGTAGCTTGTCGGGTTCTAATCCCTGAAAAACATGCAGAAGTATCATGCTAAAACCCTCAGGGGACTGGAAGAATTACTGGCCGATGAGTTGAGAGAACTGGGAGCCAGGGATGTGCGCGTACGGAATCGGGGAGTCGATTTTTCGGGGGGAGCAGCGTTGATGTACAGGGTAAACCTGGCTTCGCGCCTGGCACTCAGGGTACTTGTCCCGATCCTGAAATTTGAGGCCCGGGATGAGGCCGGGTTATATCGAAAAATCAAGCAATTCGACTGGTCGATGTATCTCGACAATCGCATGAGTTTTGTCATCGATGCAGTGGTCTTTTCGCAAAGCTTCCGAAACAGTCATTTTGTAGCCCAGAAAGCAAAGGATGCCATTGTTGACAGATTCAGGGAAAGAACAGGCCTTCGCCCATCGGTACACAGGGAGAAGCCCGACTTGCGCATTAATCTGCATATCAGTCAGCACCTGGTGACCATCTCGCTTGACAGTTCGGGTTCTTCCCTGCATAAGCGGGGGTACAGGACAGGCTCTTTTGAGGCTCCGCTGAATGAGGTGCTGGCTGCCGGGATGATTATGGCATCGGGATGGAAAGCTGAGCGTCCTTTTATTGATGCAATGTGCGGTTCAGGCACACTGGCCATAGAAGCGGCAATGATTGCTGCTGGCGTTGCCCCCGGTCTGTCCAGAAAAGGTTTCGGTTTTGAGACCTGGAAAGACTTTGATCCCGAACTACTGGAGCATGTAGCCCAACAACTTCCGTCCGAGAAAGCGGTGGAGGTCCCTATTGTTGCAAGGGATGTGAACCCCACAGCTGTTCGTCTCACACGCCGGCAACTGAAGAATCTCGAGCTCGATCACCTGGTGAAGACCGAAGTGATGGATTTTGCCGATTCGCCGGAGACTCCGGGTGGGCAAACCATTTTTCTGAATCCGCCCTATGGCGAACGCCTTCAGCCGGAGAACCTGAACGGGCTATATCGCATGATAGGAAGTACGCTCAAACACCGTTTTCCCGGAAGCGATGCCTGGATCCTTTCGTCGAGTAAGCAAGCCCTTAAACATATCGGGCTCAGGCCCTCCTCCAAACGCGTGTTGTACAATGGGGCTCTTGAGTGTTCCTTTGTAAGGATCAGAACTTTTAAAGGGACATTGAAGGAGCACAAATCCGAAGGGAGTCACAAGAGTTGAACAACATTTTCTGAATGTTAATAAAAATCGTTTCTTTAGCAGATTTTATTTCAAGTCCTTGAGGATTTTATCTATATTTAATCGTTGAAGAAAGGCAGCCGCGAGCACGAGGTCTGGCCCCAGCAACAAGAATTTTATTTTATATTTGCGTTAAACTGGACGCGAGTCAACAAAATAAAGCCTACATGAGCTTTGATGTCAACGAGTATTACTCTAAACTGAATGGCGGCGATGTCCTGATGGCTTTCAAAGGGAATATCACCAGCGAGCTCATCAGCAATGTTCTGGAGGTCGTGGAGTCCAGGATGGATGATTACAGTGAGAATGCCAAGGTCAGGAAAAAGGTCTATAACGTTCTGGTCGAAAGCCTTCAGAACCTCTATCATCATATCGAGGTCCTTCCCGAATCCATGCAGGATAAGTATGATGAGAAATTTGGAATACTGGTTGTAAGTCGTATCGACGACCAGTATAGGATTTCCACGGGGAATTTCATTTCGCAGGAGAAGGTCGATATGTTGCGAAACAAGCTCGACAAGATTAATTCGATGGGCAAGGAGGAACTGAAGGACATGTATAAATTCATTCTCAACCATCAACGATTGTCCGAAAAAGGGGGGGGAGGCCTTGGTCTGGTTGATATAGCCAGAAAGACCGGGAATAAACTCACTTATACCTTTGAGAAATTAAACAACGATTATTTCTTTTTCAACCTTGATGTTAGCATCAATTTTGTATAGATCATTAATTGAATTAAATGAATATGGAAGCACTCTCGATCGAAGGAACCGCAAAAACCCCCAGTGTAAAATTCGATGGGCAATCAGGAATCATTGAAATCAAAGGAAGGTCCATTCCCGAGAATTCTATAGAGTTTTACAAGCCTCTGGTAGAATGGCTTGAGGAATACAGCAATGAGCCCCTTGACCTAACTCAGGTGAATGTTCAGCTGGAATACTTTAATACCAGCTCATCAAAGTGTATTCTTGATGTTTTCAAGAAGCTTGAAGCCATTCACAAAGGGAAAACGGAGGTCATCATCAACTGGCACTATGAGGAGGACGATGAGGATATGCTTGAGGCAGGAGAGGACTACGAATCGATTATCAGGGTGCCTTTCAAGATGATTGAAATTGTCGAATAAGGGAAGGATCCCCCGTCAATCATAGTACTGAGGTTGCTGACGAAGGTTGGCAACCTTTTTTCTGGTCCTTTCCCCGGGAAAGAAGCCGTTCTGTGTAGTCCAGAAAAGCTTTAAGAACCCTGAAGTACAGGAGAATATACAGTATTAAGGTCATGGTCCATATAACCATAACATTTACCCAGATCGTGGGGATGAATCGACCAAACACCATCTTTCGGGGGGCATAAAAGTGGGCCTTGATAAAGCGGCAGACCGGATCCTGATAAATGGGATAGCGTTTTTGAATCAGATCACCTTTGACCTCAACATAGTAGTCGAAACTCTTGTTGTTGGTCACAAATTCTTCAAGACTCGTATTGCTGTACTTACGCTCCAGCTCCAGTAATTCTTCCAACTCAAAGTCTTCTTCCTTCTTCTTGTTGATTTCCTGTACCGCCAACTTAAAGGTTTTGGTATAGAAGTCCTTAAGCGATTGCAGATACTCACGGGTATAGCCTATAATTTCGTCGTTGACTATGCCTTCCTGCAATTCTTCCAGGTACTTCATCCCATAGCGGGGAGTGGCCTCATAATAGCTGCTCATCAGCTTTCTCTCCCTGAGATCATCTTCGATCTCATTTGCAAGCACGGCGATTTCATAGGCACATTCTTCTTCCATGCCAGGTTTGGAGCGGTTTTTCTTCAGAAAGTCTAGTTTATTCTGAAGTTCCTTGATATGGAAATTCGCTTTGAGATTCGCGATGTTCTTCAGTTTGTTTAAGTGGTAGAAGTGCTTCTGGTAATCATTTTCCATGTAGTTGTAAGTCGCCAGCCCTTCGTAGGCCCAGCGGGCAGTAATAATTTCACCGTAAAGGGGAATACGTTTGGGCGAGGATATCCGGGGATTCAGATTCTCATACTTCACAATGATACCGCTTAGAATGATTTGCGGGATCACCAGAAAAGGAATCAGGATGTAAATGGTAACCACACTCTTAAAAGAATCGGAAATGAGCAGGCCCATCAGATTTGCACTGGCCCAGGAGGAGAATAGCACGATCCAGAATTCGATATACATTCCCCTTATCCCCATGATACTGTTGCCAATGATTACAAAGGAGGCTGCCTGAATGGCCGAAAGCAGAAATTGTACGGCTACCTTTGAAAGCAGATAGGACGACCAGCTCAGGTTCAGAAAGGCTTCCCGCTTGAGGACCTTCCTGTCCTTGATGATTTCTTCGGCACTGGCCGAAAGCCCCATGAAAATGGCTATAATGACAGCCATAAAGATATAGACCGGAAGATTGGTGTTCTCGAGAAGGCTGTATCGCAGGGTGTTTGAGATGTCGGAATCAAAGTAGCGCACGATAAAGGCCAGGAGGAAGGCCAGGACGGGCGCTTCAAACAGATTGACAAACAGGTATTGCCTGTCGCTTAGTTTTTTCAGGATATCCCTTTTGATGAAGATACCGAATTGTTTCAGTTTCCCGGGCACCCGGAAAGCATTTTCGGGTAAGTCTTTCCTGTGAGCCTCAGGAAGTACGACTTCCCGACGATCGTTCCGGAAGATTTCATACCAGGCCTCCGGGGAAAAACGACGGGTATGGGTGAGGTTTCCAAATTCATCCAGAATACTGGTTTCTATGATATTGAATACCTGTTCCGGATTCACATTCCCGCAGGTGGGGCATTCACTTTTGTTCCAGTTGGCTGCCCCGAGCTTCGATTTAAAATAGATAATGGAGTCGACGGGATTCCCGTTGTAGATCAGATAGCCTCCGGTATCAAGGATGAGCAGGCGGTCGAACATCTTAAAGATATCTGAAGAAGGCTGGTGTATGACGACAAAAACCAGTTTACCCTTAAAGCTCAACTCCTTTAAAAGATCCATGATGTTTTCACTGTCACGGCTCGATAATCCGGAGGTGGGTTCATCCAGAAACAGTACGGCGGGTTCACGGATCAGCTCCAGCGCAATGTTCAGCCTTTTCCGCTGACCCCCACTGATCATCTTGTTCAGGGGAGAGCCTACCTGGATGTGCTTTATTTCCAGCAATCCAAGGCTGGAGAGCATTTTATCGACCGTTTCAACCAGCTGATCTTCTGTATAATGGTCGAAGCAAAGCCTGGCATTGTAATAGAGGTTCTGATAGACACTCAATTCTTCAATCAGCAGATCGTCCTGGGATACGAATCCGATAATACCGTCAATCTCGGGCTTTCCACTATGGATATCAATGCCGTTTATACGAACCGTTCCTGAACTGGGTGGGGCAGATCCGTTCAGCACATTCAGCAGGGTTGATTTACCGGCTCCGCTGGCCCCCATGATCCCGACGAGTCGGCCCGACTGCTCGGAAAAGTCAACATCATGCAGGCCCACATCCCCGTTCTTGAATTTGTAGCTGATGTGACTGGCTTCAAAAACAATGCGCGATTCGACCTGCTCACTCACATAAAGTGAGATTACATCGCTGTAATAGACGGGGTCTATTTGTTGATTCCGGAGCGAAGAGCCGGTGTTAAAGGGATAGCACTTTCTGGCTTCAAGAAGCTGCCCATTCATATACAGCTCGGCAAAGCCAAGGTATTTAACAAAGCAGAGATTTGCCTGTTTCAGATGGATGAAATAAATCTCGCCCTTCAGATTCTCCCGAAACAGGTGCTTCTGCCCTTTCGTGGAGACCGGGCCGGGGTGTTCATTGCAGAGTAAAAAGGATGGGTCATCTTTCAGTTTGTTGTCGATGAGGACAAACTCCTGGGCATTGCTGAAATCTTCATCTGAAATGCGCAGGGTTTCCGAGACAATCGAGATGAAGGCCATCTCCTGGTCGTCGATGCCAAGCCCCTCCGATTTGATGAACTCGAGCAACTGAAAAAGGATGATGATTTTCTGGGTCTGGTCCAACTCCTGATTAAGGGCAGTACAGATTTTCAGGACCCTTACCGATCGCTTGGCCAGCAATCTTTCTTTCTTTTTTACTTTGGCATCCTCATCCCTGACCTTGTAGAAGGCCTCCTGGAAAACACCCAGGTAGCTTTCAACCTGCTCTCTGTTTAACTGCTTATTCAGGAAGGAACTGACCACCCTTTCTCTTTCCCCCAGATCACACCCGGGCCGGGAAATGATGGCAAAAAGTTGGAGCAGGGCTTTCAGAATCTTCTCACTCATGGCAGGGACAGTCTTATCAACAGGAATCTAAGATAGTAATAATCCGTATAGCATATCCGGATGTGCGGCTCAGAACCAGAGGTAGAAGGACAGGAAGAGCAGCGGTATAGCGATTCCGATCAGTACCAGAACAGCACCACGGCCCTTTAGCCCCTTTTTCCCCTTCGTAATGAAGATGCCGGTTATTGCCAAAAGGATCAGGGACAGGGCAAACAAGTCTGAGAACCATGTCCAGAGTTTCCTGGGTTTGTTGTAGTGAAGATAGTTCAGTTCTCTGAAAACCGGTCTGTTCCGGATTCGGGTGAGGTGGATGGACCCATCTGCCAGATTTACTTCAATGTGTCCCCCTTTCAGGTAGAGCATGGCGTGCTCCTCATCCGGGAAATAGAATTGTTTAAAGCTCTTTTCTTCGCCACACAGCTTCAGAATTCGTTGCAGCTCTTCTTTCCCGAAGGAGGCTTTTTGCAGGGTGCCCGGATACTGATACCTGGCTGTTCTATGGATCAGCCCCGGATCCCAGTGCCTGCTTACCCCATGATTCAGCGCGATGCCCGATACGCCATATACGAGACACATGCCAAAGAATAAATAGCCCAGGTCCCGGTGCAGCGACCGGTTCAACTTACGCCAGTTCATTCAGCTTTTGGTGACTATAGTTCCTTCATGGAAACGGTCTCGATGTAATAGTCGGCCCTTTCAGCCTTGGAGTGGGCCATTTCTGTGGCGTGGTGTTCATGGGATTCATGCTCTTCAAGGTGGGCTTTGGAGGCTTCTTCATTCAATACCCTGAAGGTGCCTTTGAAGGCTAGCGTAGAGCCTTCCAGCTCAATCTTGAATTCATCAATGTCACCCGATGGTACCAGCCTGATCTGCGTTTCCCCGTCCTCACCCACGACAAAGCATTTTTGTCCGCCATGTTTACATACATGGGTTACCATGCCTTCGATGGCAACTTCTTTATTCAGATAGGCATCCGGTTCGTTCAGAAGCTCTTCAATGCTGGCTGAAATGATCTGGGCCCCGGCCTCTTCAGTTTTGTCTTCGGTCTTGTTCTGGGTGGTTTTTTGTCCGCAAGCCCCGAGTAATACGGCAAGAGCGAGTAAATAGAGTGTGTGTTTCATTTTTTCAGATTTAATGGTGCACAAAAATAGGAAAAATCAGCAATTGAAGCTATCCAGACAGGCCTGCAGCTCGTCATATATTTCGAAGACATTGTGCAGTTGAAGCAGATTGAACAATTGCATGAGTTCGGGGCTGACATTGCAGATCTTGAATTGCCCGTAATTATTGTTAGCCGCTTTAAGGGCCGAGAGAAATACACTGAAGCCTGTACTGTCAATAAAAGCAATGCCTTCGAGCTTGAAGATGACATTGGTTTTTGGCTGCGAAAACAACTCGGTCAGTTCCTCCCTGATTGCTTCGGCAATGGGCGCGTTCAGACGGTCACCTTCTTTCAGGCTGACCACATTTATCTCATCGACCTGGTGAATATCCAGCATCCGTGGCTTTCTTAGCTTAGATTTTCCAACTCAAGCAGTGCCTGATTGCATTGTTCAATGAAATCACCGACCATGGAATCGTAGCGTTCAACATCTTTTTCCAGAACGGTCAGTTTTTCAAGTTCTTTCAGTGAAGCGGCCACATCTCTCATCCCCATAACCGAAACAGAAGACTTGGCTTTATGGGCCAGTTTGGATAGCTTCAGATAGTCCTTTGCCTCAAGCAGCCGCGGCATTTCTGCCGCATATTCCTTTACCTGTTCTCTAAATAGGCTTATCATCTCGGCAATGAATCGGTCATCTCCACCAGACATGGTCCTCAGATAGTTCAGATCCGCTATCATACATTAAGTTACAAGGTTGAAAACTTCATTCCAGCGCTAAATTAATTTATTTTACTTTTATAGGGGAAAGGCATTGAAAAAAAACATGCAAGTAAATCATTCGAATCAGGCGGCTTTTGGATTACTGCTTATGGCAGTATGCTTACTCTTTTCAGCACCGGAGCTCAAGGCACAACTATCCTACAAGGCCGAAAGACAAAGAGACAAGGTACTCAACGAAGGAATTGCCCACGTGCTTGGGCAGGAGTTCGAGGATGCTGTGATCATGTTCAATCTCTGTTTGGACATAGACCCGGACTGTGCCCGGGCTTATCTTGAGCGAGGCAGGGTGTTTCTTGAATGGGGAGCACTCAAGGATGCTGTAAAGGATATGGATCGTGCAATTGCGCTGGATCCAAAGATGGGGGAGGCCTTCTTCTATAAGGGCTATGCCCTTTTTGGAAGAGACAGCACAGGCCTTGACAAACGCCTGTTTGAACAGGCATTGGAACAGGGCTATGAGGAGCCCTGGGCTTACTATTACCTGGGCCTGGTGAATATCAGGGATGAGGACTATGGAGAGGCGCTCAGGCATTTCAATTCAGCCATCAGTCTGAAGGAGGACTTCGCCCTGGCCTATCACGAGCGGGCCGGTGTAAAGCGTACAGCTGGAGATTTACAGGGGGCCCTGAATGATTACAGAATTGCCATTGGATATCGGCCCGGTTTTGCACTTGCTTTTAACAACCTGGGTTCGGTCAAGATCATGCTGGGCGATTACGACGGAGCAATTGCCGACTACAGTTCGGCAATCGCACTCGACTCAAGCATGGTGCTGGCTTTGAATAACCGGGGCTATGCGCGTTACTATCTTGGCGACCTTGAGGGTGCGCTGGCTGACTTTGAGACGGCGATAGCCAGTACATATCCTTACATGGATGCTTTATCGAATAAAGCTGTCGTTCTGGCTGGTCAGCAGCAGCTTGCTCCGGCAATGAGTATATTAGACGAAGCCATCGGGCGTTTCCCCAATGAAGCGGTCCTCTATCTGAACAGAGGCCTGGTCCATGAATTACTGGGAAACCTTGAAGCCGCCTGCAGCGATTGGAAAATGGCAGAGAAACTTGGCGCAGCTGAGGCGGGTACTTATCTAACCGAATGCAGATAATCAGATCTATGCGAAAGAGACACCTTATTATCGTGGTCCTGATTTGCCTGGTCAATCCATTTCTTGGTGCACAGGAAAGAGTCAAAATTAAAAAGAAGGAATTCAGACGTGAGGCAGTAGCCGGCTTCAGGGAAGCATGGAGAAGCATCGGCGAGGGCAACAAGTGCTATGACCAGGGTCTGGGAACCTTTGATCTGGCGCGCGACCATTACCTGCTTGCTTATCGGTATAATTCGGATCATCCCGGGCTGAACTATAAGATCGGAGCCTGTTATCTTTTTACCGATTCGAAGTACGAAGCCATCGACTATCTGGAACATGCTTACCGGCTTAGTCCTGAGGTGGCCGATGACATCCATTTGCTCCTGGGCAGGGCTTTTCAGCTTGTGCTTGAGTTTGACAGTGCGATACATCATTACCAGGCTCACCTCAATGGGCTGAAAAGAGACGAAAAAGAGGCCAATACAAGCCTGATAGAGAGGCGTATTGCGGAATGTGTAAGTGGCGCTTCACTGACCCAGGACCCGGTAAGGGTTATCATTAAGAATTTGGGTGGGGAGGTCAATTCCCGTTTCGATGATTACAACCCCGTATTCGCCTACAATGATACGGCTCTGTTTATCACCTCCAGACGGCCGGTGAAAAAGGCCAAAAGGAATCCGCTCGACAACAAATTCAATGAAGATATCTACCGGATGTCTTTCGATGGAAACCGCTTTGATTCGGCGGTTCGGCTGAACAAGCCCTTCAACACCAGGCACAATGATGCCCTTGTTGATATTAGTCCGGACGGACAGATGGCCCTCCTTTACAAGGGACATATCGACGGGGGAGAACTTCAGTTTTCCGCTTTCAAGGCCGAGAAGAATAAATGGACCAGGTCGAAAAGGTTTAGCAGACGTGTCAAAAGCAAGGAAGGGGAAGGTTCGGCCTGCCTGTCGCCCGACGGAAAGCAGATCTTTTTTGTTTCGAAGCACAGGAAGTATAGCCGGGGAGGAAAAGACATCCTGGTTTGCAGCCTGAATGAAAAAGGGAAATGGAGCAGCCCGCGGAATCTGGGGGCCGAGATTAACAGTGTTTTCGATGAGGAAGGGGTTTTCCTGAGTGAGGACGGAAAGACCATGTATTTTGCTTCGAGGGGCCACAACAGTATCGGGGGCTTTGATATCTTCAAATCTGAATTGGATGATCAGGGGAACTGGTCTCTGGCCGAGAACCTGGGTTATCCGATCAATACGCCCGATGACGAGTTGTTCTATATTACCGACAAGAAAGGGCAATATGGTTACTATGCCGCCAACCGGGAAGGAGGTTTTGGTGCCCGGGATGTTTATCGGGTGATTTATCTGGGAGCGGAAAAGGAAATGCAGCTCTTAATGCGCGACAGCCTTGTGGCTGGCCACGGTGGCCGTAAAACGGGCTATCTGATGCTTCCCCGTTTGCTGGAACTGGATACCAGCATGCTGGTACAGGGCAGGGTTTTGGATACCATTGAGGGAAAACCGGTCGTGGCAAAGCTGGCTTTCATTAATCCCGAAACCGGACAAGTCGAATCTACAGTCATTAGTAATGCTTCGGGGGCCTTTAAAGCCAGGCTTTCACATCCGGGTGTATTTGGCGTCGAAATAAGTGCAACAGGTTACCTCTACTACCTGGACATTCTGGACCTGATCGGGATGAGTACAGATGAGAGGGTGGAAAAAGACTTTTATTTACAGCCCTTCGATGTGGGAACCAAGGTAGTGCTGGAGAATATCTATTTTCAAATCGGAAAGGCTGTTCTCCGTCCCGAGTCTTTTGAGGCCCTGGATCAGGTGGCGAAATTTATGGAGAACAACCCCGGGATGAAGCTCGAAATATCGGGTCATACCGATAATACAGGTTCATTACGTACAAATCAGAGGTTGTCGCGAGAGCGTGCCAAAGCAGTTGTGGACTATCTGATCGGAAAAGGCATTCCGTCTTCGGTGCTGGTCTATGAAGGGTATGCCGACAGCCAGCCTGTTGCACCAAACAACACGGCAGACGGGAGAGAAAAGAATCGCCGGGTCGAATTCAAAGTCCTCTCGAAATAGCCTTGCCATCACCTGTTATTTAACAATTTCTTTCCAAGGGGAAAGTGTTACTTTTGTCGACATCATCCACTCTTTAATTCTTTAGAAGTGAATCAAACTGTATTTCATCGCTACCATTTGGCGCTGGGTGCCAGGATGGTTGAATTTGCGGGATTTCATATGCCGCTCGAATATGAAGGGCTCAAAAAGGAGCATGTTCATGTAAGGGAGAAGGCAGGTGTATTCGATGTATCCCATATGGGAGAACTCTGGATCAAGGGAGAGGGAGCCTATGAGCTGGTGCAGCATCTGACCTCTAACGATATTTCCCTTATGAAGCCGGGTTCTGTGCAGTATACCTGTTTTCCGAATGAGCGGGGAGGGATAGTGGATGACCTGCTTGTGTATTGCTATCCGGGAGAAAAATACCTCCTCGTGGTGAATGCAGCCAACCTCGAAAAAGACCTCAACTGGGTCCTGGATCACAACCATTTTGGAGCAGTTGTCGAGAATGCATCGGATCGGATGGCCCAGCTTGCTGTTCAGGGCCCCCTGGCAAGTCGCATTTTGCAAAAACTGACGGCAATTCATCTCGGGGATATTCCTTATTATCATTTTCAGACCGGCGAATTTGCCGGGGTGTCTGAGGTCATCGTCAGCAATACAGGTTATACAGGTTCGGGAGGTTTCGAATTGTATATGGATGTGGCTGATGGCCCTCTAATCTGGGAACAGCTTATGGAAGTGGGGAAAGAGTTTGATCTGAAACCAGCGGGCCTGGCCGCCCGGGACACCCTCCGTCTGGAGATGGGGTTCTGCCTTTACGGGAATGACATTGATGAGCAGCATTCACCCCTGGAAGCAGGACTGGGCTGGATTACCAGGTTTGTAGAAGGCAATGATTTTATTAACCGGGAAGCCCTTGAACAACAGAAAGCAAATGGAGTTGACCGCAGGCTGGTCGGTTTTGAGATGCTGGAGCGGGGGATTCCACGACAGCACTATCCCATATTGGATGAAAATGGCCGGGAACTTGGAGAGGTAACATCCGGAACAATGTCTCCGATGCTGAACAAGGGCATTGGTATGGCCTATGTAACTGCAGAGAAGGCAAAGGCCGGGACAGAGATCTGGATTGGGGTCAGAAATAAGCGCATTGCAGCACGGGTCTGCAAGATGCCCTTCTACAAGGTATAGCGATGCCGGGAAAGAGCCTTAAGGTTGAGACCTGTCCCACACCTGTTCAGTATCAATACTATGAGAACAGGGAAGCCATCGTCGTTGTAAACGATATCCTGAGAGCCAGTTCGGCCATTGTAACAGCATTTATGAACGGGGTCAGCAGCATCATACCCGTGGCTACCCTCGACGAAGCGAAGTTGCTGAAAAAGAAAGGTTACGTAGTTGCCGCAGAAAGAGACGGAATCGTAAGGGATTTTGCCGATTTTGGGAACTCTCCCTATAATTTCAGCAGCGACAGGGTGGCTGGACGCGATATCGTTTACAGTACCACCAACGGTACCCGGGCCATTCAGATGGCCTCGACGGGACATCAGGTCCTGATTGGGGCTTATCTCAATCTGGCAGCACTTGCAGACTATATAGTTCAGCAGGAGCGTGATCTGCTCATATTATGTGCCGGATGGAAGAATAAGTTCAACCTTGAGGATACGCTGTTTGCCGGAGCGCTTGCCGAACAGGTCTTAATGGATGAACGCTACAGCACAATATGTGATGCCACCCATGCGGCCATGGACCTGTATCTCCTGGCCAAAACCGATATGCTGGGTTACATCGAAAAAGCAGCCCAGCGCTCACGACTCAGAAAGAATCATCTGGATGATGTGATCCCCTACTGCCATGAGATCGACCAGACCGACATTATTCCGGTCCTGGAAGGAGATCGCCTCCGGAGACTTAAAAATGCCCGTTGAAAAGCTGTTTTGAAGATATAAAACTGTAATTTTACCCTGGTCTAAATAACAATCTACTGATACGATAAAGCAATGAAAAAGCACAATTTTTCCGCCGGCCCTTCCATCCTTTCTTCCTACACCATTCAGCATACAGCTGAGGGGATCAGGGACCTGGATCAAAGTGGTCTTTCCATAATGGAAATCTCCCACAGGAGCAAAGAGTTTATGGCCATCATGGACGAAACCCAGGACCTGTTTAAGGACTTACTGGATATTCCTTCCGGCTATTCGGTACTGTTGCTTCAGGGAGGTGCCAGCATGCAGTTCTGTATGGTGCCCTACAACCTGCTTAAAAGCAAGGCTGCCTATTTGGATACCGGAGCCTGGGCCAATAAGGCGCTGAAGGAGGCAAAGCTGTTTGGAGAAGTAGAGGTCGTTGCTTCATCCAGAGACAGCACCTATTCATACATTCCCAAAGGCTACACACTTCCTGCCGATGCAGACTATTTCCACATCACGACAAACAATACCATTTATGGCACAGAGATCAAAGAAGACATGGATGTGCCCATGAACCTGGTGGCGGACATGTCTTCGGATATTTTCAGCCGGCCCGTGGATGTGTCAAAGTATGCCCTTATCTATGGGGGGGCGCAGAAGAATCTGGCCCCTGCAGGTGTAACCTTCGTCATTGTTAAGGATAGTATTCTGGGACAGCCAGACCGTTCCATTCCGACCATGCTGGATTACAGGACCCATATAGACAAGGGCTCTATGTTTAATACGCCGCCTGTGGTTCCGATTTATGCTGCTATGCACACCCTGCGCTGGTACAGGGAGCAGGGAGGGGTGGCTGCCATGCACAAGTTGAATGTGGAAAAGGCCGGAATTCTGTATGATGAGATCGACCGAAATCCGCTGTTTACCTCCAATATTGAGGATGAGAACGACCGCTCCATTATGAATGTGACCTTCGTGATGAAGGAAGAATACAAAGAAAAGGAGGCCGATTTCCTGAGCTTTGCAACGGGCAGGGGAATGTCGGGAATCAAGGGACACCGTTCTGTAGGTGGGTTCAGGGCATCGATATACAATGCAATGCCGAAGTCTTCAGTAGAAGCCCTGATCGAAACCATGCAGGCATTTGAAAGACAAGTCTAATCCCAAAAACACAAGCTGATCATGGCAAAAGTATTGATAGCAACGGTTAAACCCTTTTCTGCTGCGGCAGTGGCAGCAGTTGAGGGGGTACTCAATAAGGCCGGATATGAAGTAGAAGTTCTTTCGAAGTATCCGGATCAGTCCGATCTGGTATCGGCCGTAAAGGATGTCGATGCACTTATTATTCGTTCGGATAAGGTCGACAGAGAAGTGATTGAAGCGGCCGAACAGCTCAAGATTGTCGTTCGGGCAGGTGCCGGCTACGACAATGTCGATCTGGAGGCAGCAAGCGAGAAGGGGGTTGTTGTGATGAATACGCCCGGACAGAACTCCAATGCTGTAGCAGAGCTTGCGATTGGCATGATGGTTTTTATGAACAGAAACCGGTTCAGTCCCGCAGCCGGACAGGAACTGCGTGGCAAAACACTGGGCATTCATGCCTATGGCTATGTGGGTCGCCTTGTAGCAAGCATTGCCAGAGGCTTTGGCATGAAGGTGCATGCTTACGATCCCTTTGTTGACCCTGAATTAATCAAGAAAGACGGACTTGTTCATGAGGAAAGTGCGGAAAATCTATACAGGAACTGCAACTACATTTCCCTGCATATTCCGGCCAATGCCCAAACGAAACGATCCATTGGTTTTGATCTCTTAAACAGCATGCCCGAGGGAGCTACGCTGGTGAATACGGCCAGAAAGGAAGTGATCAATGAAGAAGACCTGAAAAAGGTTTTCGCAGCCCGGGACGATTTCCGCTACCTTAGCGATATTGCACCCGATTGCCTGGAGGAACTGCAGGCGAAGTATGCAGATCGTATCTTCTGCACCCCCAAGAAGATGGGGGCACAAACAGCCGAGGCCAACCTGAATGCAGGTGTGGCGGCAGCAAAACAGATTGAGGGCTTCCTGGAAAGAGGGGAGGAGCGTTTTAAGGTGAATTGATAAAAAACAACTGTGCTATGGCGAAACTACATCCCTTCAAGGGCTACAGACCTTTAAAAGAAAATGTGAAAGATGTGGCCTCAAGGCCCTATGACGTGTTGAATTCGGCCGAGGCCCGGGAAGAGGTGAAGGGGAATCCCCGCTCTTTTCTGCACGTTGTTAAACCGGAAGTGGATCTGCCGGAAGGTGTCAGCCTTTATGATGAGTCGGTCTACCTGAAGGGAAAGGCGAACCTGCAGAAACTGATCGACGATGGCTACTTTGTTCAGGACGGGAAGGACATGCTCTATATCTATGGCCAGACCATGTTTGGCCGTACCCAATACGGCATTGTTGGTTGTGCGGGGGTGGACGATTACCTTCAGGGCATTATTAAAAAGCATGAGCTCACGCGTCCCGACAAGGAAGAGGACAGAATGAAGCACATCCGGGTAACCGGGTTTAACGCCGAGCCCGTCTTTTTCGCTTATCCCGATCATCCCGGGCTGGATGAAATTGTTGAAGGAATCGTGGCAGGTGAAGCAGAGTATGATTTTGTGACCGAAGATGGTGTCGGGCATCATTTCTGGCTGGTTGATGACGATGCGACCATTGCAAAGATGGTCGGCTACTTTGAAAAGGATGTTAAGTATACCTATGTGGCTGATGGTCATCACCGGACTGCGGCAGCAGCCCTGGTGGGAGCCGAGCGCAGGGAGCAGAATCCCAATCCCAAAGGAAACGAGGAGTACAATTTCTTCCTGGCCGTCCATTTCCCCGCCTCACAACTGAGTATTATTGATTACAACCGGGTGGTAAAGGATCTGAATGGCTTGAGTCCCGATGATTTCAGGAAGAAGCTGGAGGGGGCTTTTGAGCTTATTGACAGGGGGGCTGAGCCCTTTAAGCCTGCCGCATTGCATGAGTTTTCGATGTATCTTGAAGGCCGGTGGTACAGCCTTGTTGCCAAAGAGGGGACCTTTGATGATGATGATCCCATTGCAGGGCTGGATGTAACCATCCTGTCGCAACAGGTGCTGGGTCCCCTTCTGGGGATTACAGATCTGCGCAAGTCGAAACGCATCGATTTTGTAGGCGGAATTCGGGGTTTGGAAGAACTTAGCCGTCGTGTCGACAGTGGTGAGATGGCCGTTGCCTTTGCACTCTATCCGGTTAGCATGGAGCAGCTTATGGCGATAGCCGACAATGACATGATTATGCCACCCAAGACCACATGGTTTGAACCTAAGCTTCGCAGCGGGCTGGTGATTCATGCCCTGGATTAAAGCCTGGCAGGATCATGGGAATTTCGGAGAATCTCCGCGCCATTGGCGAAAGTTTACCCGGGCATGTACAATTGGTTGCCGTTTCGAAAACCAAGCCCGATGATCTGATTCTGGAGGCCTACCAGGCCGGTCAGCGGGATTTTGGCGAAAATAAGGTGCAGGAGCTTCAGGCGAAACAGCTGCGTTTGCCGGCAGATATCCGGTGGCATATGATCGGCCATCTGCAGCGTAACAAGGTCAAGTACCTGGCACCCTTTGTGCATCTGATTCATGGGGTAGACAGTCTTCGGCTGCTTGAAAGCATAGACCGGGAAGCTGCGAAAAATCAGCGTTGCATTGATTGTTTGCTGCAGCTTCACATTGCCCGTGAATCGAGCAAGTTTGGAATGGATGAGGAGGAGCTTAGGGATCTGCTTTCCTCGGAATCGTTCAGGCAGGTGGCCCACGTGCGGGTCAGGGGATTGATGGGGATGGCCAGTTATACTGAAAATACCGGGCAAATCAGGGCAGAGTTTCGCCGTCTAAAGCGTATATTTGATCAGCTGAAGGATGCCGGATTTCGTGGAGATCAGCATTTTGACCTGCTGTCGTGCGGGATGTCCGGCGATTTTCAGCTTGCCATAGAAGAAGGCAGCAACATGGTTCGGATAGGCAGCCTTATTTTCGGGGCGCGTCAGAAGCACTGAGCACAACACAGAAAGCATATGATAGATTTGTCGACCTCCTTTGCCGGGATTTCCCTGAAGAGTCCCATCATTGTAAGCAGTAGTGGCCTGAGCAATTCCCTGGGCAGGATTGAAAAAATGGCAAAGGCCGGTGCCGGAGCTGTTGTACTCAAATCCCTGTTTGAAGAACAAATCAGGCACGAGACCGGCCTTCTCATGGAAGAGAATGATTATCCCGAGGCGGTGGACTATTTGAAAGCCTATGCCCGGGAAAACTCGCTTGATCTTTATCTGAACCATATTCAGGAGGCAAAAGCTGCTGTGGATATTCCGGTGATTGCGAGCATAAACTGTTCGACTTCCGCTGAATGGACCGATTTTGCTGCCCGGATTGAGTCGGCTGGTGCCGATGCCCTGGAATTGAATATATACTTTCTTCCGATCGACAGGGACAGGGATTCCGGTCGTTACGAAAAGGACTACCTCGACCTGGCAGGGGCAGTATGTAAGCAGTCTTCCATTCCGGTTATTGTAAAGCTCGGAAGCGGCTTTACCAATGTCTGTTGGATGGCGAATCAGTTATACATGAGAGGAGCAGCGGGCCTTGTATTGTTCAACCGCTTTTACACGCCCGACATCAGAATGAAAGACCTTAGTTTTGTTTCTTCCGAGGTTTTGAGTTCTCCGGCCGATCTTCGCTTGTCGCTGAGATGGATAGGCATCGTTTCCTCCCAGGTGAGTGAGATTGATCTGGCAGCATCGACAGGAGTGCACAATGGCCATGCAGCCCTGAAGCAGATTCTGGCTGGTGCAAGTGCTGTGCAGGTTTGCTCGGTGCTCTACCGCAATGGAATCGAATACATCCATGATATCCTGGCAGAAATGAGGGAGTGGATGGAGAAGCAGGGGCACGAAAGTCTTTCAGACTTCAGGGGGAGTATGAACTATGCCAGCCTGAAAGACCCCTCTGTGTACGAAAGGGCACAATTCATAAAGTACTTTAGCCGGATGAGTTAGCAGGCTCGTCAAAGGCCTTGATTGCACTTGCAAGCTCGAGCAGAAGTGCCTTTTTTTCTTCTGGTGCAGCGGATAAACCGGCACTCAGTCTCTTTAGCAGGTTTCGACGCTCCGAGGCTTCCATTTCACCGGCAGCCTCTTCCAGGATGGTGAAAGCTTCAATGGCTTCGGCATAGTCGTTTTTCAACACGATATCGAGGAAGTGTGTGGCATGACGGCTGTATGAAAGCCGGTTTTGCCAGCATGCCGCGAGCAGCATGCTGCGTTTCGATGTGTATTCCGGGTCCTTGATGTATTCAACGAGAACATCCGCACAATCCTGATCCCGCAGATCGCATAGCAAGCGCTCGACCGCTTCAAGAATTTCCGGATCTCCGAATCCGTTCAGACTGTCGAGCATCGCTTTCAGCAAGCCTGCATCCCCATCCGACCTTATGCTTTCAAGGGCTTCCAGAATGCCTGCCCTGTTTCCGGATCGCAGGGCCTTCACAACATCCTTTTTATCCATCATGCTTTGTAATCGAGGGGGCTTAAGGTGTTTTACATAGCTTCCCGGCTAGTTCTTTTGCTTCATGAATGCCCTGGCTGAAGGCCATCCGGTAAGCGTGACAGGCTTCATCGTTGTCGCCCAGTTTCTCTGCGACTTTGCCTTTTTCATACCATGTTTCGCCGTTTTCAGGATCCAGATCCAGGGCCATGGCGAAGTCCCTGTAGGCATAACGGTGGGTGCCCGTGGCTGCATAAGCTTTCCCCCGTTCCAGGAAGTAAGCAGCATTGTTTTGGCTCAGCTCCAGTGCTTTGTTCAGGGCTTTTAATGCATCCAGATGCTTCCCGTGCTCGCTGTATATCTTTCCCTTCAGGTAAAGAACCGAATCACTTTCGGGGAAACAGGACAGAAAGAAATCCAGATCCCCAATGGCAGCTCTCAGTTTGCCGTCCTTGCTGAAGCTCACAGCACGTCTGAGATAGGCAGGGAAAAAGGCAGGGTCCTGTCGCAGGAGGCGGTTCCAGAGAGGGATGGCGAGGCCGGCTTCATTTTCGGCCATTTCGAGTTCGGCCAGTGCCTCAAGGGTGGGGATGTGTTTGGGATCCTTCTTTAAGGCCTCCTGGAAGGCTTTTCTGGCGGCTTTCGGGTTGTGCATACGGGCATACACCCGGCCCCTTTCAAACCCGGCTTCAGCACTCCGGTAGCCTGTCTTTTCAAGTGCGTTCAGCAGGTTCATAGCATCGGGGATTTCTCCGCGCTCGAGCAGGAAACGAGCCTCGCCAAGCATCTTGTCCTGCTCGCTGTACCATTCTTTTTCCTGCCACAGTTGCTGCCAGCCAGTTTCCTTTTCCAGTCCGGATAGTACCGGATCGAGCAGAATATCGCTTTCGGCAAGCCGGTATTTCGATTCCAGATGGAGACGCAGATAGTACAGGGCCCGCTCCTGATGGTGCAGAAGGGTTTCGGTACGGGCAAGCTGGAGGCAGGCACAGCCCGGCCTCAGTTTTTCTGCTGTCAGGAAAGCATCACAGGCAGCTGCATAGTCCCTGTCGGCATACAGCGCCATTCCAAGGTAATAGGCAATGTCCGCATTAGCCGGATCCTGCAGGGCGGCTGTCTGCAGGCATGCTGTTGCTTTGCCATGCTTCCCCAGCTGCAAGGCAGCTCTCCCCCGGATATAGTGCTCATTCTGGGCGTAAAGGGAGGACGCCAGCAGGTTGAGTAAGGCCAGCAAGCAGGCCGGCAAAGTCAGTCTACCCTGTTTTACGGACCTTCTATTTTGTTTCAATGAACACATCATTGCTGTCGCCTGAATAAACATAGATGAATCCTGTTAGTGCTCTCACTTCAATACCGGAAAGCCTTTGTTCATATACATTGCAGATATAGTAATACACCCCGGGTGAAACCAGTTGATCGCTGTCGGAAGTCTTGCCATCCCAGTTGATATCCGGGTCTTCTGTTTCAAATACCAATAAACCCCATCGATTGAAGATTTTCATATCGACACGCTCTACAAAGGCTGCCCGCTGTGATCGGTAGATGTCGTTGACCCCGTCATTGTTCGGAGAAAAAACATTAGGCAGGATGTAGCTGGAGCATTCGTCCAGACAAAGCCTGACGGAGGGGGCCGAGACATTCCGGAAAGAATCGACGGCTGTTACATAGTAACACCCCGTTAAAGAGCCTTCGGTATAGTGGTCATAAAGTGTATCACCCGCAGTCTGAAAACTAGCCAGCAGGGTCGGGGAAGCATCGAAAGTGGGGGAATAGTAAAGCTCGTAGCCCACTACATCATCGCCGCAATCCAGACCGGCATAGGACCAGTTGAGGTGATTATAGCCACTGTCGCAGGCCGAAAAACCATTCAGGGCAGGAGGGCAGGGAGCTGTGCTGTCCGTTGGTGTTACCCTGGCAATATGGCTGAAATTCTCATTCTGGTACAATTGCCCATCCAGTACACGCCAGCCCTTACTTCTGACCAGGTAGCTGTATTCTTCGCCATTGGACAGGCCGCTGTCGATAAAACTTCCATCGGTGCTAAAGCCTATGGAGTCGAAGTCGAGGCTCCCGGGATCCTGCCGGTATATGGTATATTCGCGGTTGATCCAGGGCACATTCTTCTTCATGGTAACGATGACCTTTTTGTCCTCGCCCTTTAGTTCGGGAATGAGGGTGGAGGCGGTTTCCGGCTGGCCGATCAGGAATTGATTGCCTGGGGCATTGTTGTAGAGGCTGACGCGATAGGTCCATGGGAAGGTTTGGGAATCGACTGTTTCATCCAGCCAGGTGGTGTCGTTCAGATCGGCGGTTTCGAACTGCCCGATGAGGCTCATCTCTTTGCCCAGCAGGTCGGCCGACCTGTGGATCCGGTATTCGTAAGGGCCATTGGCAGGGATGGTGTCCAGTTTTCCGGGTTTTGCCCAGGAGATTCTGATGCGTCCCGGGTTTCCATGTTCCTCAACGCTGGTTTGCAGGAGAGAGGGGCTGCCCTCGACCAGGGGCGTACACCCCTCCTCAGATGGAAAGCTCAGCGATCCATCGGGGTAAACAGAAACGATTACATAGCAGTATTCATCTCCCTGGCTCAGGCCCTCGCCATTGTTGTCGTCAACCAGGAGGGTGTCGTTGCGCCCTTTCATGGTGGAAATAAGCTCATATCCGGTATGTTCTGGTATTCCTCCGGTGCAGCTGTCGGGCACATAGGCTGCAGGCCCTCTTTTCCTGTATACCTGATAGGTCCGGACATGGCTGCAGCTGTCGGGCGACCAGAAGAGGGTTACCGAATTACCGGCAGGGATGAGTTTGGGCTTTGGGGGAGGAGGCCCGAGAACCTTGATGCTCATATTTTTAATATCGACCAGCGGGGTCTCCGGATGCCTGTCTTCTGCCTTAAAAACGATGGCATAGTCCTGAAAACGAACATGGGAGCAGTCTGTTTGCCACCGAAAAACGGCCTTGCTGTAACCCGAGGTACTGGCCAGGCTATCCATCGTATAGCTTGCCGGATGTTCTGCCATTACAAAGGGGCCTCCCGTAGCCGAGAGCAGGATTAAATCTCCATCCACGTCGGTGGCTTCCACTTCCAGGAGTACCTCCTTACCTGCCTGCACACAGAAACTTTCCATTTCATCTTGTACGGGTGCTGAATTATCTGTGTTGTATACAGTAATCTGCATGTCGCGGACGATGTTTCCAATCTTGATACCGCTGCGCCACTCTTCCACGTCTATGGCGATGTTGTAGTCGCCGGTGTCCACCGGGACATCCCAGATGAGGTCTCCGGTAAGGGGGTTTACGTACAGGGTATCGCTGTAGGCCGGAAGGCTGTAGTTTTCAATGGGCTTGCCATCGGCTTCGGTGCAGACGGTGAGTTTGTAGGAGATACTGTCGCCATCCGGGTCGAAGGCAGCCGGATTGTGTATAAAGACCTGATGAAGGCCGGCTCTGTCAATGGGGGGATTCAGAAGTACAGGGGTGGAGTTTTCACCGAGCGCCGGATTGATCAGTATGGTGGTTTTTATCGAGAAAATCACATTCACCGAGTTGGGGATGTTTTTCACCCCCTCATTCCTGTTGGGATCCTGTACAACAATCTGATAGACTCCCGGTCCGGGAAAGGTGTGGGTGGTTTTATAAACATTCTTTTTGTAATTGTGGGGTAAGTGGATTTCTACAATCCGGTTGGCCCTGGACAGGGTGTTGTCGCCCCAGTTCACATCGAGGTAGGAGCGATCGGCCGGGCTGAGGGTATAGGTAAAGGTTGTAATGGTGATCTCATAGCTCAGTTCGTCAATCCGGGAGAGCGTGATTTCACCGGCCCGGTTGTGGGTGGCCAGGATGGGCATAAACCCGGTCAAAAGCAGAAGGAAGACAGAAATCTGTTTTTTCATCATATCACTGCAGCATGATTTCTGCCGCATCTTTACTTACGTCAAATTTTATACCAGTCTCTCTTTTTCCGAAGACAAAAATCACCAGGTTGCTTTGGTCGGGGTAAATGTCTGTTAACAGGGCGTTGTATATGTACAAAGACCCGGGGCTTTCCTGCAGATCGGCCTTTAAGCTTATCTGCATATCATTGCCCAGGCAGGAGACATTGCCGGTCTGAAGGTCGAGGGCCTCTCCTCGTTGAGCTTCAATCCGGAATTTACTCAGGAGGTAGGCATTGAACCATTGGTTCTTCCGCATTTCCGGTTTGCTGAAGTCGATGACTTCTCCATGGAAATGAAAATAGGCCAACTCCCAGTCGTCCCGAAAGGTTTTCACCAGAATCTCAAGTGTTCCATTCTCATATCGTATATTCGTAACAGACAAGTGCAGCGGGTGCAGCACGGCCTTTTCGGGCAGGGTGTGCACGAAAAGGAACAGCAGAATGAGAACAGCTTGCTTCACAGGGTAAAATTAATACTTTCATAACTTATTCAGGGCTATGTCGGGGTGGAATCATGTGTTAAAAGACTATGAGAGCTATCTGAAGCTGGAGAAAGGCCTTTCAGCCAACTCCGTTTCGGCCTACCTGGGCGACATTCAAAAGCTCAGGCAGTTTCTCATGCTCACGAAGGACGATAGCGATCCGTCTCAAATTGAAACAGCTCAGTTGCAGGCCTTTTTGCAGTGGCTGCTCGAGCTGGGCTTATCGGCCCGTTCCCAGGCCAGGCTGGTGTCGGGGCTGAAATCGTTTTTTCGCTTTCTGCTGCTGGATGAGCAAATCGACCGCGATCCGGCCATGCTGCTGGAGGCACCCCGGACCGGAAGGAAACTGCCTGAAGTTCTATCAGTTACAGAGATAGATCATCTGTTTTCCCTGATCGATCTGAGTACGGTTCATGGCAGAAGGAACCGGGCCATGTTGGAACTCATGTACTCCTGTGGTTTGCGGGTAAGCGAACTTGTGAATCTGCAATTGTCGGGCTTATACCGGGCCGAGGGCTTTATCAGGGTCAGAGGAAAAGGGGACAAGGAGAGGCTGGTGCCGGTTGGACAGACTGCCCTGAAGGACCTGGACCAGTACTTGCCCGACCGTCAGCAGGGAAGGGTAGCCCCCGGAGAAGAGGACATTCTGTTCCTGAACAGAAGCGGCAGGCGTTTGTCCCGGGTAAGTGTCTATGTCTGCATCAGGAATCTTGCCGAGATGGCGGGGATGGAGAAAGCGATCAGCCCCCATACCCTGCGTCATTCCTTTGCCACACACCTGGTCGAGGGAGGAGCCGATCTGAGGGCCGTGCAGGAAATGCTGGGGCATGAGTCTATTACAACCACCGAAATCTACACCCACATCGACCGGGACTACCTCCGCTCGTCGATTATCAGCCACCACCCGCGGCACCGGAAAAAGGCCTGAAAACAGGCTTGTGGCAAGGGGGACTCCAGCGGCATAGCTTCATTCGCCTGGCATAGGCGGTAAGTCCCAGCCCTGGCGGTAGTTGTGTTTGATGTATTCGCTGACTGCATCTGCCGCATCAAGGGTCAGGTATTTCGTGTTAAAGTGGGGGTGGCCATCGCTTTCAGGTTTACCCGGCCCTTTCCGCCTATGCCTACGCCGGCGATGTTGAGTTTATCACCTGGAGCCCTGTGTCCAGGCGCCCTTCCGGGTACATGACCGGGTACTATCGTGAGTGTACCGGTGCCGGCCACGCTTTTTTAATAAAGCTTCTTCGTCTGATTTCCCTCGATTTCACGGTTTCGCTTCTTTGAGGAGCGACCTGTAATGGATGAATTATTCCACGGAATTTTGTACATTGGTTTAAAACGAGCCCGGCAGAAAACCCGGGATCAGACAGTGCAAGGTTACCATGAGTCATTTGGCGCAGCTTATCGAGATATCCCGCTACTATGGACGCAATCCGGCATACGTCATTGCCGGAGGGGGGAATACGTCCTTCAAAGACAGGGACCGGATCTATGTAAAAGCCAGTGGCATTTCACTGGCCGGAATAGATGAGTCGGGCTTTGTCGTGCTATCCAGGGCCTTGCTCGGGGAAATGGAGGAGCGGCTCTACCCGGAGGATGCTTCGAGCCGCGAGCTGGCCGTAAAGCAGGATCTGAAGAAGGCCGTCCTGGGATCGGGCCATCTTCGTCCATCGGTGGAAACATCCCTCCATAATCTGATCGATTATCCCTTTGTGGTTCATACCCATCCTACCTGGATCAATGCGCTCATGTGTGCTGTGGATGCAGAGAAGGAAACCAGGGAGCGCTTTGGGGCAGATGCACTTTATGTAGCCTACACCGACCCGGGTTTCGTGCTTTTCAAAAAGCTGCAGGAAGAGATCCGGGCCTGGCAGGCGGAGCGGGGTGAAAGCCCCAAAATCATTTTTCTTCAGAATCATGGGATCTTTGTTGCGGGAAACAGCACAGCTGAAATCAGGGCACTTTACACCTCGCTCGAGTCGCGTATCTGGGAGGGGAAGTCGAGGCAGCTCCCGGACGATGCCCTGAGTGCACGGGATACCAGGCTAAGCAAATTCATCCAAAACTATTACCGGGAACGGGGTCTTCAGGCCATGGCCCTGAGCAGTGAGCTAAGCCGGTACTATTGTCGCGACAAGTCACGCATGGAACAAGTGGCCCGGCCCTTTACGCCCGATCAGATTGTGTACTGCAAATCGAACTACCTTTTTCTTCCGGGCACCATCGCAGAAAAGGCCTGTGGGGATGAGCTGGCAGCCTTTGAAAAGCGGAGGGGCCATTATCCCAGGCTTATTCTCGAAGAAGGCGGGGCTTTGATTGTGGTTGAAGAAAATGTCCGGGGGCTTCAGATTGTTGCGGCGGTTTTTAGCGACGCGATGAAGCTGAGTTATTTATCGGCTCAATTCGGGGGGCCGCATTCGATGACCGGGGACCAAATAGCCTTTATCGATAACTGGGAGGTCGAGAACTACCGCCGAAAAATAGCGAAGGCTTAATCGATGAGCTGTCGAGTTCCGGGAAAGCTACCAGGAGGGATTTCAGCCTGCCTGCAATTGCCGAAACTCCGCCGCGAATATCGGATTCGATGTTCAGTGGCATGAGCGGATCGTGAAGGGAGAGGCGGAGCAGGAACCAGCCCTGCTCATTTTCGGCCATGCAATTGACCCGGATTCCTTCATAGTTCGGCTTTTCCAGCTGCCATTGTCTCTCGTGTAAGACGAGCTCTTCCAGCTGCGCCAGCACCAATTCCCCTGCTTCTCTGAAATCCCTGGCAGCAATCTTCAGCCTGAATTCCTTCGTCTCCAGGGGGCGCACGAGTTCTGCGATCAGGCTTCCCAGGTCCTTCTTTGTCTGGTTTAATCTGGCAGCCTCTACCAGGAGTTTGGCAATGAGAAAGGCCCCGTCATCCAGAAAATGGTTCTCCCTGAGTGCCGCATGTCCCGAAGTTTCAATGGCAAGCCAGCATTCGTCCCCTTGTGCATTTAGCCTTTTGGCTTCGTTGATGACGTTCTTATATCCCCGCCTGAAACGGTGGTGCCTGCCTCCCAGCCTGCCTTCAATAAACTGCTTCAGCCCGGTCGAGGTGATGGAATCCGTTACGATACCCGACCCCGGATGCTCCCGCAAGACTATGGTCGAGATTAAGGCGATCAGGTCGTTACGGTTGATCGGCCGGCCGTGCCTGTCGACCAGTGCCGCCCTGTCCACATCGGTATCGAAGATGACCCCCAGGTCGGCTTTCTCCCTTTGCACAGCTTCTGATACAGCCTGCATGGCCTTTTCATCTTCCGGATTGGGAACATGATTTGGGAAAAGCCCATCGGGTTCGAGAAATTGGCTGCCCCGGGTATCTGCTCCCAGAGGATCAAGGACCCTGGAGGCAAAGAAGCCCCCGGCGCCATTGCCTGCGTCTACGACAATCTTCATACCGGCCAGGGGATGCTCATCGTGTTCATCGGCATTTACTGCTTTTCGGATATACCCGACAAGCCGGGAGGCATAGGCCGAAATCAGATCGTATTCTTCGACTTTTCCTTCCGGACCCCTGGCTGAGAAGGACGGATCTGCTGCCAGCTGTAGCAACTCGCCAATCTGCTGCTTGTCGAATCCTCCTTCCCCGGTGAAGAACTTCATTCCGTTTCGGTTGAAGGGAAGATGGCTGGCAGTGAGCATGACCGCCCCGGCGACCTCTAAATCCGGATCGATGCAGCACATGAACATGGCCGGGGTGGAAGCCAGTCCGCAATCCAGTACATCCAGCCCACAGCTGCACACCCCTTTGATGAATGCCGACTTTAGTTTTGGGCCCGTGATTCGGGAATCCATGGCTACGGCCACCCTCTTCTGTACATCGCCATTTGTCAGGAGCCATTGGGCAAATGCCGCACCAAGCCTTTCAGCTACAGGCTCGTTGAGGTTTACAGCTTCCCCTTCAATGCCTTCGAGGGCCACCCCCCTGATGTCGGATCCGTTTTGAAGTTGATACCAGTTCATAAGCCGTTTACAGTTTATTCAGCGCTGTCTTCGGTCAGTTTAACAGGGGTAGTGAAGTTTCGATCCATGCTTTTCCAAAGGACCATGGCAGCCCCCAGGGAGCTGGCGTTGGCGATATCGGCAGCCAGAACCCTTTTCTCCGGGAATGCCATTCTGAGTAGTTCCAGAAAGATCGGATTCTTGCTAAAGCCTCCACTGATATAAAGTCGTTTTGTCCGGTCCTTTTTGGGGATAACCAGTCGTACAGACTCTATAGCCAGCTTTGTCAGGTCGATCATAAAGCGGTGGTAAGCCTCCTCAAAACCAGTGAAGACAGTAAGATCGACATCCCTGTCGAGATAAGCTTCGGGCAGTCCTTCTGCAAAAAAGGTGGGGGCTTCTTTCATCAGCCTGTTCAGGAGCTTCCTGTTGAGCCCTACCTCTTTATAGGCTGTTTTGTCTTTCGAGAAGGCTTTGCAAAGACGATCCACATTCAGGTCATGGATGTGACCCAGAAAAAAACGCGCCGATTTTACGGGTTTCTGCTGAATACTCAGATACGAGAGGCAGTCGTTTTTCAACTCCTCTGCACTGAGGGGCTCGGGGTTAAAGGGATTCATGGAGATGCACCAGGTGCCTGTAGAGAGCAGCATAAAGTCCTGGTCGGAGTGCATGAAATAAGGGGCCAGGGAGGCAGAACTGTCGTGAATACCAATACCGCAGGCCACATCCTTCCCGGCCACTGTTGCCGGAAAACTGCTTTCCACGGGAAGGGGGTCGGGCAGTGTCCTGCCCAGTTCCCTGGTCCAGGGATGGTAGCACATTTGTTCGAAGTCCCAGAGTGCAGTATGGCAGCCAATGGAGCAGTGCTCTGCCCCGATTTTCCCGCTCAGCAAATAGCAGAGATACTGGGGAAGGTGCAGGATGTGTTTTACCTGGCTGTAAAATGCCGGCTTGCATTTTTGGAGCCAGAGGGGCTGGAGTCCCGAATTGAGCATGCCCAGAGCGGGGGAGGCCGTTTTTCTGCAAAACTCCTCCGCTCCACCATGCCTTTCGTAAAGGGCTTCTGCAATGCCTTCCGGCATGGGTTTCAGGTAATTGTATAGCGGCCCGATTCGTTTTCCCGCATCATCAAGATAAACCAGGCTTGCTCCGTAACTGCAGAAATTGATGCCTTTGATCTCGAACCCGGGATGATTCAGAAAGTGTTGGCAGCTTTCCCCGATCCAGGCTTCTATGCCTTCAATATCATCGGCTTCAAAACCATCCTCATCGGTGGTTTCATCAAAGACTTGTTCATCTTCGTGCAAGAGCTTCAATGCACGGTCGAAGACCAGCACCTTCTTGTTGGTCTTCCCAAGATCGAAAATCAGGACGGCTTCCCTGTTCATCGTTTGCTGAGTATGTCTTTTTCGTAGCGCTGAATTTCGGCGATGAAATCCTGTGCTACAGGAACCTCATGTTTCAGGCAGTAATAGTCCCAGATGGCCCCAAAGGGTTTTGTTTTGGCCAGCTCGAGCACTGCGAGCCGTTCGAAAAAGCGCTGTTCTTCTTCATAGCCGAGCAGCAACTCCCTGGGTTCCAGTAAGGCGAAAAGCATGCTCTGCTGGGCAGCCCGGGTGCCCACTACATAGGCCCCTATGCGGTTGATGCTTGCATCAAAAAAGTCGAGTCCCATATGCACCCTGTCCATGGCATTGGCACGCACAACCTCCTGGGCGATGAGCATGGTATCGTCGTTCATGGTCACCACATGGTCGCTGTCCCAGCGCAGCGGACGGGTCACATGCAGCAGGATTTCAGGTACAAAAAGCAGGGCGGACGAGATTTTATCGCCCACCTGTTCGGTGGGATGAAAGTGTCCGCTGTCGAGACAAATCAGGATCTGATTAGCCACAGCATAGCCCAGGTAGAACTCAGAATTGCCCACCGTCATGGCCTCAAGCCCGATCCCGAATAGTTTGCTTTCTACGGCGTCTTTGAGATGTTCCCTGCTATAGCTTACAGCGAATATTTCATCCAGCGATTCTTTCAGGATGGCCCTGTGGGTATAGCGATCAACAGGCAGGTCCTTGGATCCGTCCTGAATCCAGATGTTATGGATGCTGGGGCTGGCCAGTTGTTTTCCAAATTCAGCCGCGATTTCCCGGCAGCGTTTGGTGTGTTCGATCCAGAAGCTGCGGATGGATTCATTTTTGTGCGACAGGGTGAGGTCGTCGGCTGCTTTGGGATGTGAAAAAACACTGCAGTTAAAGTCCATGCCGATGCCCAGTTCCCTGGCCCAGTCGATCCAGCTCTGGAAGTGCCTGATCTCGATCTGGTCCCGATCGACTTTTTCTCCCTGAAAGTCGCCATAAATCGCATGCAGGTTCAGGCGCTGCTTTCCGGGTATCAGTTCCATGGCTTTTTCCAGGTCCATGCGGTGTTCCGCGATGTTCCTTGCCTTGCCAGGATAGTTGCCGGTTGCCTGGATTCCGCCGCCCGAGAGTACGGAATCCGGGGTTTCAAATCCTCCGACATCGTCGGCCTGCCAGCAGTGCAGCGATATGGGGAAATGGTCGAGCCGGTTCATGGCTGCTTCCACGTCCACGCCCCATTCGGCGTACTGCTCTTTTGCTGCTTCAAATGCGTTCTGAATTCTTTCCTGCTTGTTCATAAGTTTAATTCTATGTGAGTTTGACGACAAAGGTCGAAGCAATTAATACGATGATCCCAATGATCAGGATCAGGACCGTAGGGCGGCTCACACCTTTCCATTCTTTCAGGAAGAGCCCCCAGATATTGGCCATGGCAATGTTCAGGGCCATCAGGATGCTCCAGGCAAAGGCAGCCATGCTTTCGGGAAGCAGGCTCTTGCCCATGCCAAAGAAGTGGAATTGCATGAACCAGAGCACGCCGGCCAGAAAGGTAAAGGCGAGGTTATTGAAAAAGACCCCTGCCGATACCCCGAAATAGTCCCGATAGCTTTTGTTCCGGATATTCAGGAATACACAGTAGCTCAGGTTGGTGATAAAGCCTCCGAGCAGAATAAAAATGAGCGAGGGATTGCTCACATAGAGGGGCCTGGTTCCAAGCCCGGCAGCAAGCTCTTCCAGTGGCTTGCCAGCCTCAAGGCCGAAGGCAAAACAGGCACTCATGATTCCCGATAACAGGGCAATGAGTATGCCCTTTTTCAGTGCAAAGTCTTTGACGGCCTCCCTGCGTTGTGCCTCGCTCAGGCTCTTGTTTTTTAGTGCGCCTGCATAACCGATTGTCGCAATGCCGGCAAGGGTAATTGCCACACCGATGAGGGTAAGGACTCCAGCCCTGTTGCTAAACAGGTCTCCGTCCGAACGGAAGGCAGGAACCAGGGTTCCGACGGCAGCACACAGCCCCAGTGTAATGCTCTGCCCCAGCGCAACCCCCATGTAACGTATGCTGAGTCCGAAGGTGAGTCCACCCACGCCCCAGAGCGCGCCAAATAGCATTACCATCCATTTTGTCTGAGGCGCGGCCAGGGACAGTATTTCTGAAAGGGGGCCTGCCCCAATGGCTGTCAGGGCAAAGATCCAGGGTGCCAGGATCCAGGCAGCCAGGCCCTGTATGATCCAGTACGATTCCCAGGACCAATGCTTTACCTGTTTAAAGGGGACGTAAAAACTGGCTGCACCAAGGCTGCCAATGGCGATGAGAAGAATCGCGGTCATGGTTTGCGTTTATTGCAAATGTCGATGATTCACAGGCGGGGTGCAATGACCTATTTGTGCTATTATTTGCACAAAATGACCCGGAATAGCAGCTGCATATGCGGCGATTATCCTTACCTTTAAGGCCATTCCCGACCGGACAGGCCATGGAAGATTTTGTCAAATATGTACATCCCGGGCCCGAAGACAAGGCCTGGGGCCTTTACCTGAACTGTGCAGGTACAGCCCGGATTCCGGCAGGCAGCAGCTATCCGCCCGAATCGCATCCTTCTGCCTATTTTTTCGACTTTGAAAATGGACGATATCTTTCAGAATATCAGGTGAATTACATTACCGAAGGGAGTGGCGAATATGAAAACAAAAACCTCAAAAAGAGAGTCCTGCCCGGCACCCTCGTCATGACCAGGCCCGGCCAGTGGCATCGTTACAGGCCGGGGTTTCGGACAGGGTGGAGGGAGCACTATGTTGGCTTTGCGGGTCCGCTGGCCCAGCATCTGTTTGCACAAACTCTGTTTGCACAATTGGGGCCTGTACTGGAGATTGGAAAACGCGAAGAGATCATCGACAGTTACGATAAGATTTTCACCTATGTCAGGGAAGAGAAACCCGGCTATCAACAGGTTGCCGCAGGCATGGTTGTGAAGCTCCTGGGCTATATTGTCTCGATTGAGAAACAGAAGGGCTTTTCCGGAAAACCTGTCGAAAGGACCATACAGCATGCATGTTTCAGGATGAGAGAAGGGGTTGCAAGGCCGCTCGATTTTGAAGCCTTTGCAAAAGAAAACAACATTGGCTATTCCTATTTCCGAAAGATGTTCAAAAAATACACCGGTGTATCTCCGGGGCAGTATCACCTCGAGATGAAGATTCTGCGGGCAAAAGAATTGCTGTTAAACAGCGGGATGAGTATTAAGGAAATTGCCTATTCGCTTGGATTCCAGTCGATTTATTATTTCAGCCGCGTATTTAAACAAAAGCAGGGGCGTGCGCCTTCCGAATTTAGAAAAATGCCCGTAAGTCCCGAAGGCGATGATGTCCTCTGATTTAATGTATATTTGAGGCCCGAAAGCGCATAGGAAATGAACACAGCGATTAAAGTGGCCCTGGGTAATGACCATGCCGGATATGAACTCAGGCTGGTGGTGCTCGACTGGTTGCGGCAAAAGGGGTTTGAAGTGGTGGACTTTGGGACCGATTCTGAAGAGCCGGTTGACTACCCCGATTACGTGCATCCACTTGCACTTTCTGTCGAAAGAGGGGAGTCCGATCTGGGGGTCCTCATCTGCGGAAGCGGTCAGGGAGTGTCCATTACAGCCAACAAACACCAGGGCATCCGGGCGGCCTTGTGCTGGATTCCCGAGATTGCCAGTTTGGCCAGGTCGCACAATAGTGCCAATATCCTTTGTCTTCCCGGGCGCTACATCGGACCCGAAACGGCCTGCGCCATCCTGGAACAGTTTTTTAGCGTAGATTTTGAGGGAGGTCGCCATCAACGTCGGGTGGAAAAGGTTCCTCTTAAGTGATTCTGAGCGGAAAGCTTCTTGAAGTTTCTTATATTTACCGGACAGCACCTTCCTGGTGCACCCTTTAAAGCTCAGCCTGGTACTATGTTCAGATCCCTATCCTTCGTTTGCTTCCTACTCATAGGCAGCGCCATCCTGGATGCGCAGGAACCAATGACCTTCAGACAAAAAGTGGCCTTCGACCGGGACGTCATTCTCGATGCCATGTATCGTGCCAAGACCTGGCAAGAGTCGCAGCACGATGGGGCCGTTCCCACAAACTGGCTTACCGGCACCTTCTATGCAGGTGTTTTTGCCTGCTACGAAGCAACCGGTCAACAGCTCTTTCTGGATGCCTCTAGAGACTGGTGTGAAGCGGCCGGATGGAGCTGTGGGGAAAGAAGGCCGCTGCACGCCGATGATATTTGCAGTGCCCAGACCTTTCTGGATGTTTATTCCCGGGACAGGGACCCGAAACAGATTTCTTCGATCAGAACCCTCATCGATACCTGCTATTTTGGCCGGACCGAGATTCCGTATAAGCTCATAGGAAACGCCATCTGGAAGGAAGAATCGAGGCCCTTTACAGGACGGAACCTCTGGTGGTGGAGCGATGCCCTCTATATGGCACCTCCTGTTCTGGCAAGGCTGGGCAGCCATACGGGCGATGACAAGTATTTTGAGCTCCTGCACGAATTGTATTGGGACTGCAAGGACTTTCTTTACGACGAGGACGAGAAGCTCTTTTTTCGGGATGAAGGCTATTTCGAAGCCCGGACTCCGAACAATCGAAAACTGTTCTGGAGCAGGGGCAACGGATGGGTGGTGGCCGGACTGGTCAGGACCCTCGATTACCTTCCTGCCGACGATCCGATGCGCATTCGGTATCTGCAGCTCTTTCAGGAGATGATGCTTCGTCTGGCTGCCCTTCAGGATGAGGCCGACGGTACCTGGAGTTCTTCGGTCAATGATCCCGCCTGGCTGCCCGATCCCGAGAGCAGTGCCTCTGCTTTTTACACCTTTGCGATGGCGGCAGGCATTAACAGGGGCTGGCTCGATCCCCGTATTTACCTGCCTCATGTGGTCAGGGGCTGGGAAGGCCTGCTCTATTGCCTGCGCGAGGATGGGAAGCTGGAATGGGCCCAGATGGTGGATGCCAGCGCACGACAGGGGAGGCACGAGGACCACAAGAACTATGCCCAGGGAGCCTTTCTGCTTGCCGCATCGGAGGTTTATAAGCTCGATCTGACACCCGAAAAATACAGGGAAATAAATGGAACACGCCGGGTCGTGCGTATTGCAAAAGAGGGAGCCTGGACCTGGTACAACGATGAACGGGTGGTTTTCTGGAATGAACACCTGGTGGCAGGGATGGTGAACAATAGCGGGCAAAGCTGTATAGGCCTTTACCTTAAACCCGGCGGGGCTTCCTCCAAACGGCTCGAGACCTATCCCCTGAGCAGCTGGATCGAGAAGGACGATCACAACAATCCGGCCTTACTGCCCCTTGGCAAAGACAAACTTCTGGCGGTCTATGCTCAACACAACAGCAGAAGGGCCTTCAATTCGAGGACCATTGATCGCAATTTTGAATTGGGGCCGGAGCAGGAGTTTGCACATTCGGCAAAACTGACCTACGCCAATCTTTACCAGCTTGACAAGGAAGAGGGCCGGATCTATAATTTTTTCAGAGGCCAGGGCTGGAATCCCAACATGGTAAGCAGCACCGATAGTGGAAAGAGCTGGTCGGAGCCCCTCATGGTCTTTCTTTCGGGCGATCAAACGACAAGGCCCTATGTGAAATATGCCAGCGACCATCGGGGGCGTATCGATCTGCTCTACACCGACGGGCATCCCCGAAACGAGAAAAAGAACAGTATTTACCATGTTTATTACGAGAATGGGGCCTTCTTTAACAGCCGGGGCCGCAAGCTCCGTACCCTCGCCGATCTTGCGGATGATCCCCTATTGCCCGCAGAAGGAACCCTGGTTTATGATGGCGCCGGCCGCGATGGCCGGGGATGGGTGCACGACCTGGAATATGGAGCCGGAGGGCTGATTGCCGGGGCATTTATTTCATCCCCGGACGGCGATGAAGGGCTGGATTTGCGCTATCACTATGCCCGTTTCGATCCGAAAAAGAAGCGTTGGCAGGTGAATCAGATCGGAAAGGCGGGCCCCCATCTTTATGTGCCCGAGAATCATTATGCCGGAGGGATTTGTATCGATCCGGAGAACCTGAATGTTGTCTGGCTTTCCAGCCTGCTCCACCCCGGTACGGGTGAAGCCAATGGAACGGGCCATTACCAGATCTATCGGGGCGAAACGAGTGACGGGGGAGCCAGCTGGGATTTTCAGCGCATTACCCACGATGTGCGCCACGATCATCTCAGGCCTGTGGTGCCCAGAAACAGGCCTGAAGGGATGGAGGAATGTGTGGTTTGGTTCAGGGGCGACTACCGGACTTATACAGACTATGATTGCCAGTTGGTGGGCCTGGTTCCGCCTCTGGAAAAGGAAAACAAAGCGCTGAATCGGCGCAGTAAACAATAGCGTAATTCAACTGAGATGGGAAATACAGTAAATCGCCGCGACTTTTTGAAAACAGGTTTTACCACGGCAGGCATCATTGGATTAATGCCTGGCGCATCTGCAATGAGGCATATCTCGCCTTCCGATAGGCTGGACATGGCTTTCTGCGGGATTGGAAACCGGGGTGGCCAGATTTTGAACGATTTCATGAACACAGGGATGGTGAACCCGGTTGTGTTTTGCGACACGGACATGGGTGCTCCTCATACCCTAAAGGCATTGGAGGCTTATCCCGGAGTGCCCCGTTTTCGGGACTTCAGAAAGATGTTTGATAAGATGTCTGCCAATTTTGATGCCGTTTGTATAGGCACCCCCGATTTTGCCCACTTTCCCATTGCCATGCTTGCCATGTCGATGGGCAAGCATGTGTATGTGGAGAAGCCCCTTTCCAGAACCTTTATGGAGTCGGAGCTGATGATGCGTGCTGCTGAGCGCTACGGGGTTGTTACCCAGATGGGAAACCAGGGCCATTCCGAAGCCAACTACTTCCAGTTTAAAACCTGGGTGGAGCATGGCATCATTAAGGATGTGCGGGAGGTCACAGCCCATATGAATAACAGGCGTCGCTGGCATGGCTGGGACAGCCGAATGACGAGCTTTCCGGCTGCACAGCCTTTGCCGGAGACCCTTGATTGGGATACCTGGCTGGGGACAGCTCGTTACCACGATTATCACGAGGACCTCGTTAACGGGCAGTGGCGTTGCTGGTACGATTTTGGGATGGGAGCCCTGGGCGACTGGGGCGCACACATTATTGATACAGTCCATGAGTTTCTTGAGCTGGGGCTTCCGGTTGAGGTCGAGCCTCTGAAACTGGAGGGGCACAACCCGCTCTTTTATCCCCAGGCTTCGACACTGGCTTTCCGCTTCCCGGAAAAGGGCGATCGGCCCGCGATGACCATTACCTGGTACGATGGGCTGGATAACCAACCGGATCTGCCTGAAGGATACGGGCAGTCGGAACTTGCCGAGAACATTCCTGCGGCCAGTAACGGGATGATTCAGGCTGCAAAGCTAAACCCGGGTAAGATTATCTACGGTGGCGATCTGACCTTCAAAGGGGGGTCGCATGGGAGCACCCTTTCGATTGTCCCCGCAGAGGCTGCCCTCGACATGGCTTCCAGCCTTCCGGACGTGCCGGAGAGTCCCTCCAATCACTTCGAGAATTTTGTAAAGGCTTGCAGGGGAGAAGAAAAGAGCCGTTCTCCTTTTCTTGTCGCGGCCCCGCTCAGTCAGGTCTTTGTCCTTGGTACCCTCGCCCAGCGGCTCAATACGAAGATTGTCTTCGACAGGGAGAGAAAACGGGTGGTAAACAACGAGCTGGCCGATCTTTTGCTTAGTCCGCTCCCACGCATAGGATGGGAAGAATTCTATAAACTTTAGACCATGATAGCTTTACTTGCATTAATGAATTTGTTTGCTTCGGTCCTGCCGGAGAATGTGATTGACCCACCCGATCTCTCGGCCTATCCTTCCATAGAGATATCAAATGGAGCGCTTTCCATGCTGCTCTACCCGCCCGACAGTGAAAAGGGGCTATACAGAGCCACCCGTTTCGATTGGTCGGGGGTAATTGGCAGTGTGAAGTACAAGGGCCATGAGTACTTTGGCTACTGGAAAGAAAGCCACGATCCTGCTTTTCATGAGGATCTGAGCGGGCCCGTTGAGGGCTTTATTGAGCCTGGCCTGGGCTATGCTGAAGCTGCCCCCGGTGAGGGTTTTGTGCGCCTGGGGGTTGGTGTGCTTGAAAAGGCCGATGAGGAAGCCTATAACTGGTGCGGGACCTATCCCATTCTCGACCACGGGAAATGGGAAGTGGAGAGGGGCAGCGACTTTGTGAGCTTTACCCATCGTCTGGAAACCGACTTTGGCTATGCCTATGTGTACCGGAAAACGGTCAGGCTGACCAGCGATGGGTTCAGGCTGGAGCATAGCCTTCGGAACTGCGGAGACAAGCCCATTGAAACAGACCAGTTCAACCATAATTTCTTTCGCATTGATGGTACGCGCAGCGGAAAGGCCTTTGTGATTGCTTTTCCCTACCATTTGTCCACGCCCGATTCCATGAAGGGACTGATGGAAATCAGCGACAACGAGCTGCACTTTCTTGAAGATTTTCATGGAAAGAGCCTCTTCATTAATCTGGAGGGGTTTGGTGAAAGTCCCGATGACCATTCCTTTGTTGTAAGGAACCGGAAGAGCGGAGCATCTGTGCGTGTGAGCGTCGATAAGCCGCTGTACCGCATGGCATTCTGGGCCTGTGAGAGCACCCTGAGTCCTGAAAACTTTATCTGGATCTCGGTGCAGCCGGGCGAAGAGGAAACCTGGACTGCGGTGTACACCCTGTTTGAAGAATAGTCGATTGCAAGGATGAGAGGACTGGTTTTTGTTTTCCTGTGCTGTCTGCTCCTGTGGCTTAATGCCTGTCGGAATGCTTCTGTGGAAGACGAACCCTATGCCTGGGATCATGCGATTAATTTCAACTGGCGTTTTGCCAGAGGGGATCATCCCGAAGCCATAGAGCCGGGATTCGATGACAGCTCATGGGAACGCGTCGATTTGCCGCATGACTGGGCCATCAGCGGCCCCTTCGATTCGCTTCGGGCCGATGGTAAAACGGGGAAGCTGCCCTGGCGGGGAGAAGGCTGGTACCGGAAGCATTTTTTTCTGGAAGAGGCCGATGATGGCAAGCGTCTGCAGTTTCTTTTCGAT
>PDWJ01000467.1_pt1 | contig 106413 bp, 91 predicted proteins | sample 1430881 | NCBI WGS metagenome assembly PDWJ01 (sample SAMN01162460, study PRJNA174530) | Oral metagenome, whole genome shotgun sequencing project. | biome: Marine environment; feature: Marine mammal; material: Swab sample of the gingival sulcus; isolation source: swab sample of gingival sulcus...
GTCATAGTAAGAAGTTTCGCCAATCCCTCTTCCATCAACTCGCCCATAAAACCCACTTCCATGATAGTACGCAATACCCAGGTTTGCAGAAAATTCTGGTGTTGCGTGCATTTGTTCGCCTTTAAGATTTACGCCTCCACCCAGGTCGTGGTCATCGTACTTTGCATCTATGTAGCCAAAAGCTCCCGATATCTCAATTTCATTTGTTGGCCAGTAGGTAAAATCAAATTCCGCTCCTTGAGAGTGGGCTTTTTTGGCATTACCTGTTTCCCATACATTGCCACCAGTGATTTTATACACATGGGTATCTTTTATATCCATTCTAAACACATTGGCAGTAAAGGAAAAAACTTTATATGCTCCTTTGATACCAAGTTCATAACTTACAGAAGTTTGCGGCTCAAAGGTATTTTCTTTTGCTCCACCCTTTGTAGCAGAAAAGTTAAAACCACCGGGCATATAGCCTTTTGAAACCGAGACATAAGGCATAAGATTGTCATTTAGCGGCGAGTTTTGGTAAAAAGGCATTCCAGTTTTTTTCGGCTTTAACAAAGTTATTTGTAGCTATTCCTGGTAGTTGAGGGTTAGGAAGAAACTTGCTATCTGTATCTCTTGTAAATCTTTGCAATCTACCACCCAAAGTCAAACCAAGGCTATCAGCAAGTTTAAACTTGCTTTGCCCAAAAGCCGCTAAAGTTTGGTGTTTCTGCTTGGCATTAAAGTTAAAAGTAAGTCCGGGCATCTGCATCCAAATCCTGGGATATTTCTCTTCCAAATCGAGAAACCCATCAATCTTTGTCTTTGTATAAGTTGAAGTGGAAGTAAATTTTAATGTATCAAAAGTATAATCCATATTCAAAGCTATGACATCTATTTTGGTATCGTGTTTAAAAGGCATATCAAAAGATTGTTTTTCGACCAATTCCCGTTTAAATTTACTTATATCTTCAGTTCCTTGTAAAGCCACACAATTCGTTTTATGAGCTTTAGCTTCTTTATGGGACAAATCTAGCTTAATGGAAAGATTTTCCATAGGACGAGCCAAGAGATAAACACCAAACTTTTTATCCTCACTTTTTCCTGCTTTTTTGTCATTAAGATAGGTATTTTCTATCCAACCATCACTTTTTTTACCTAAAGCGTTTACGCCAAAATAAAGCTTTTCATTTATAAGTGGAGCTGAAACATTAAACTTAGCATCAAAGGTGTTAAAAGAGCTATACTCAAGTTCTGCCATACCACTTACCGCATCACGAGGCTTTTTTGTGATGATATTTATGACCGCACCTATGGCATCTTTACCGTAAAGTGTGCCTTGCGGCCCTCGTAAAACTTCTATTCTTTGGGCATTTTGCAAAGCAACCTTATAAGCCATTGAACTGATAGTCGGAACTCCATCAACATAAACTACTACAGGATTATTACCAGTAAAGGCTGAAGCACCAAGCCCTCTAAAGTTTACATCATCTGACAGCACATCAGAAATTGTCATGTTTGGTATTTGAGTTACTATATCTTTTACACTTTTTATCCCTTTTTCTTGCATAATCTCTTCATCAATAACCGTGATAGCCTGAGGGACTTCGCGTAAATTTTCCTCCACTTTATTTGCAGTGACCGTAACAGTATCCAGCGTGGTTGCCTGCCGGTCTGATGATTTTTCTCCGGCTGCTGCCATAATGGGAGCGCCGCCAAGAACAGCCAAAGAAAAGACTATGAAAAAAATACGTTGATACTTCCTTGCAATGAGTTGCCGCATCTTGTTTCTCCTTTTTTGCGGTTTGAAAAACGTGTTGTACCTGGTGTTACCAGAATAAAAATCTGATAGAAAATACTCTCTGGTAAGAGGCAAAACAAGACCGCAGCAGGAAAAAAGCCGATACGACTATAAAAAGTTCCGTTTCGACTAAAAACAAAAGGAAGGGCTGATTGTTGGGAGGTTTCGCTAGGAAGGGCTGATTGTTGGGAGGTTTCGCTCGAAAAACACGTTGGAAAAAGTAGATAAGGAATCCTGCTTCAAATTATTCGTGAAGAATTGGCGTGTTTGGGATACCAGCTTGCTTGTTAATCTCTTTTATACGGTCTTATTTTCCGCTGGGCAGCACTATATGGCTGTCCCTTGTCTGTTTATGGGAGCCAGGAGTAACGCCAAAGGTCTTTTTGTAATACCGGATAAAATGGCTGACATTGGAATAACCCACGGAAAAGGCGGCCTGGGTCACATCGGTTTCCCGATTCAAAATCAGCTCTCTGGCGCAGGCCATGCGGTGCTGCAAAAGGAATTGGCCAATGGTGGTGCCAAAAACCTGCTTGAATCCCCTTTTCAACTTGGCGCTGTTGACACCCACCTGCAAGGCCAGGGCTGATATGGTTGGCGGAGCATCCATCTTCTGGACAAGAATATCCCCGGCCATGCGAATCCGTTCTTCATCGGCCCGGCACAAAGGTTTTTCCCGACATGCGTCCTGCTGGGAAAACCGGTTCATCTGCAAAGCCAGAAGTTCCAGCCCGCAGGCTTCCAGATGCAGGTGGGAAGCGGCTCCCTGATACTGATGATGAAATGCGCGGGTCGCCACAATGTACATTTCACGTGTCATGGGCAGGGAGAAAAAAAGATTTTTTTGCCGCAAAAGTCTGCGGCAGTCTTTGGGGATTCCGTCCAGTTCTTCGGCAATCAGGTCTGTGAAGATTCGGGGAGCAACACAAATGATAAGTGCATCCTGCATGTTATCGGACAGATACTGGCTATGGCCCTTTGCCCCGTTCAGGCAGATGACGGTATTGCTTCCGCGCTGATTCAGTATGGAGACTGGTTGTTTACCCTGCCCCCTGTTCAGGGTGGTTTCCAGTTTGCCGCTTAAATGAAAGGCAAATCCCACAGGCATATCTTTCACATCAAAATTGTAGCGGGGTATGACTGTTGGATTATTTCTCCTGGAGATGATGACATGCAGCCCCGGCCGGATAGTTGCAACCTGCAAGGAGTCTTTATTGCCATTGGGATTGCCGTTCTCATCAAAGAGAAAGGATTTTTTGAGGCTTTTTTCATCTTCAAAATCCCTTGCATTCAAGGTAAAACAATATTCTGAAGGGTTCATTTTTGCTCCTTACAACGGTCTTGGAGGCCTCTATATCAATGCGGTTACCCTGGGAACCCGTTTGAGGTCGTTGCCATGTCAAAGAAGGATTTCTTACACGGTGTGGTTTGCATGGGCAATAGGGGAATATCCTCCCAAATCCACCACATTCTTATAATGTTTCATTTTTGTACATCCCGGCCCGGAGAGGACACTACGACCCCCTAAGTTAGGTGTTATGCGTATCTGTGTACGGATTCGTTCCTTGAGGGCAGATACATGGGAGATGATGCCTATCAGCTTGCCGTCTTGTTGGAGGTCGGACAAGGTTTCCAGAGCGGTATCCAAAGCGTCTTCGTCCAGGCTACCAAAGCCTTCATCCAGAAAAAGGGAATCAACTCTCACCTTTCGGCTGGCCATGTTTGACAGCCCCAATGCCAGGGTCAGACTGACAAGAAAACTCTCACCCCCGGACAAATTACTCACAGAACGGATCTCACCGGCCTGGTACTGATCAATGACACTGAGTTCCAGAGGATGGTGGTTATCCCTGATCAAGAGGTAACGATCGGTCATTTTTGTCAGCTGTCGGTTGGCGTGTTGTACCATGCGTTCAAAGGTTAATCCCTGGGCAAAGTTCCGGTACTTTTTCCCGTCAGCAGAACCAATGAGGCCGTGCAGCTTCTCCCAGCGGCGGCATTCTTTCTTCTGGGCCTCAATGGCTGACTGGTGTTCCTTGATCCGGTTTTTGGCTGCTGTATTGTCACGCAGTGTATGTTGGAAGCCAGCAATGGCATCCCGCACGTCTTGCAACGACGCTTCCAGTTCGTTGCGTAGCGGTTCCAGTTCGTCAAGCGTCTGAGAGGTGAGCTTTTTGGCGGTCTCGGCTGCCAAACGCATCGTGCGATCCTTGTGTTTGGCGCCAAGTTCGGTCTCGGCATGATCCAGCTTCCTGGCCCTGGAAGCAAGCAAGTCCCGCTCCTCAACGGTCAGTCTGGCACGCAGAAACGACTCCTCATCTGCAAAGCCTGCCTGGACCAACGCTCCTGCAAACTCGGTTGCTGCTTGTTGGAGTTCAGGTGCTCTCTGCTCAATGCTCTTTTGCAGGGATGCACGATGCGTCGTTGCTGCTGTGAGTTGCTGTTCCATCTTGAACATAAGCTCGCGTGCCTGCCTCTCTGCCTGCTCGGTATGGCTAAGGGATGTCTTCAGGCGTTTTTCTTCATCATCAGGGTTTGTATCACCATACAAAGCCTTTCGTTCTGCTGCGTTGTCGGCCAGTTCCTTTTTGAGTCGTTTCAGATTGTCCTGTTTTTCCGACAGAGCCTTGACCAAGGTATCATTCACGGCATCCAGACGCCCTACCTCGCTTATGATGCCCGCAATCTGTTGTTCCATCTCGGTCTTTTGCCGTATCTGTTCCTGCCATGCTTTTTGTCTGGATGTGAGGGATGCGAGCAACGCCTCGACCTTGGTCGTCGGTATGTCAGTCATGCCAAGCGGCTGAAGTTTTTCGGAAACCGCCAGCTTGAGTTCATCAAAGCCAGTCTGAAGCTTTGTGAGAGCATCCTTCACGTCCTTACACGTCTTTTCTGCAACCTTTTTGTCATTGGCCGCTCCCATTTCTAACTTCTCACTCTCATCCAGGTTGTTACGGGCAGTTGTTTCCGCCTGCTCAAGTTGTTTGATAGCGGTTTCCTGCTTTTCTGCCTTGGTGATCAGCTTGGTCAGCGAGTCTATCTTGTGTTCGATTGTATCGGGAACAGGAACATTACCTTGAGCAAAGGGATGTGTGGTCGAGCCGCAGAGTGGACAGGCTTTACCGTCTTCCAGCCTGGTTCGTTGATCTTCAAGCGCCATGATTTTTTGGATATAGGCCATCTCACGAAGCAGGGTTTCCTTTTCCGTGTAATATTCCCGAAGCAGCTTCCGGTTGAGCAGCCGACTCAGGGCATCTCTGCCTTGCTGCAGCTTGGTACGGGCGGTCGTAAGCTTCTGCTTGTTGAGGAAATATTGTCTGGAGGCTGCATCCAACTTCTTTGTGCAATCTGCCACTGCCGTAACGGCTTTGGTGAGGTCAGCTTCTTTCTGGGAGATGTCTTGTTGTCTGGCGAGCAGACTGCTGCATTGTTCTTCAATACCAGCCAGTCCACTGATCAGCCATTCATCCCTGGCATGTTCTTTGAGGTAGCGTTCCACTGCTTCTAATGTTTTCCTGGCAGCGGCTTGTTGTTTTTCTTTCTTGATCCGAGCCTTTTTGTTGGCCGCAATGGTTGCGGTTTCCCTGGTGCAGGCAGCATTGCCTTCTGAAAGGGTCTTTGTCTGCGCCTCTACCTTTTGATCAAGTGACCGGATTTTCTGGATCAGTGGGGCAGCTTCTTGCACATTTTTTTTCGCTTGCCATGTACGTTTTTCAGCAGCTTGCAGCGTGGCAGACTGGCTCTTTGCAGCGGCTTCCAGTTTCGGGAGTTCTGCCTGGGCCTTCTGGAGGGAGGCCTGATCCATAGTCTGCTGGTGACGGAGGGCTGTGAGGGCTGCGTATCTTCCATCTATGTCCGCCGCTTTAAGGGCCAGCTCAAGTCGTGTCCTCTCCGGCTTAAAGGCATCTGTATCGGCCTTCAGCCTGGCAGCTTCATCCTGAAGGCTTAGAATCTCCTTTTTCAGCTCGGTGATGGCGGATAGCCAGGTGATGGCCTTGCCGGTTTGGGTACATGTCGTGACAAGTTCAGCTTCCTGTTTCTGCCGTGCAGCAAGAGTCGTTTGTATCTCGTGTTCCTGTTCCTGATTCAGGATGCTGATGCCTGATACCTGGGCTTTGAGGAGGTTGAGTTTGTCCTGTTCCTTGCGTTGGCGTTCATGCACGGCCCGGGAAATGTCTGAATAGATGGCCGTGCCGGTGATCTGTTCCAGAATTTTTGATTTGTGCTCAACATCGGCCTTCAAAAAGGTATCAAAACCACCCTGGGCCAACAACATGGAGCGGGTAAACCGGTCAAAGTCCATGCCGGTTGTTTCTTCAATAACAGCACCCACACGACTCTTTTTGGTCTCAATGGGCTTTCCGGTATGGGCATCGGCAATGTGATGTTCCTGATCCTGGAGCCTGCCGTTGGGTTGTTTTCGTGCCCGTCGCTGCTCCCAATGACAGCGAAAGGTTCCTGCCTGGGATGCAAATACGACCTCGGCATAGCATTCACCTGTTTGGCGGGACATGATTTCGTTTGATTTTTTGGTGATTTTTCCAAGACGGGGGGTGGCACCGTAGAGGGCAAGACAGATGGCATCAAGGATGGTGGATTTGCCCGAACCTGTCGGGCCGGTCAGGGCAAAGATGCCATGAGAGAGATAGTCGGGGAGAGTGAAATCTATGAGCCATTCGCCATAGAGGGAGTTGAGATTTTTGAAGCGGAGTTCAAGAATTTTCATAATGAATACGCCTTTTCAAGAGCATCCTGATATACGGCTTCCAAACATCCATAGCCAAATTTCCTATGAACGGCCATAGCAGCTCCAATGACGGTGTATGCTTCCGTATCTTTTCCAGACATACTCTGTGTCCATTTGTGAAATCTGTGGATAAATATATTACTCGTTGCAATCTCTCTCTAATAAATCCCTCATTATTTCACGATAGGAAATCATCAATTCCTCCCGCTCCTCTCCTGGAATTTCAAAAGCATCCAAACAACGCAGAAAAACATCCTCAATATCCAGGTCATCCAAGCTTTCATCTTCTCCAATCGTCTGCATCACCCGCTCCATGACACAGCGATTTGTAATCCGCAAAATTTCCATCCCAGAACCCGTCACAATCTCATCAAGCATCTCATGCAGATTACCAGGCATGTCACTCCCTGTATATTCAATCTCAAGCCAGGCAGTACACTCTTTGTCTTTCAGCTCCTCCAACTTGGCATATATAGCATCCAAATCCCCGACAACACGAACCAACTTCTGAAAGCACGGTACAGTAATCTCCTTTATATGTGGCAGTGTATTGGCAAAAGTAATAAGCACCACCTTCTTTTTCTGCCTTGCTTCACCAAAACTCATGGGAAGAGGCGAACCGCTGTACCGAACATGCTCCACCCCTCCCACCACCTGTGGAGTATGAAGATGACCCAATGCCATATAATCAATGGCCGCAGGAAAGGCATCCAGACCAATGTGAGCTAGTGATCCTACATACAATTCCCGCACTCCGTCCCCATCAACCGTTGTACCCCCTGAGGTAAAAAGATGCCCCATACCTATGATGGGAATCATTACCAGTGACTCTTTATCAGCAGATTTCCCAACCATTTCCTCACGCTTACGCTCAGCAATATCAACGACTTCGGCATAATGTGCCTTGATACCTGCGTCCAGTTTTCGATTTTTGTCGTCTATTGTCTCACCAGGTTCTACCGTGCGAACGTCTTTATCCCGTAAGTAAGGGACAGCACAAATAATCGCAGATTCCTCAAGGTCTTCACCACCTACAACCGCGATAACCTCATTTTCCAAAGCGTCATTCATGGAACCAATGACATGAACGTTCAAAGTACGCAGTAATTCTTTCGGTGCATTCAAAAATGAAGGTGAATCATGGTTGCCACCAATAATAACTACATGACGACAGCAGGAAGAAGCAACCCGGCAAAGGAAACGATAATAAAGTTCTTGAGAGCGATTACTAGGCGTTGTTGTATCAAACACATCACCAGCAACAAGAAGTATATCAACCTTCTCTTCTTCAATAGTATGGACCATCCAATTCAGAAAATCAGTATATTCACCATACCGTTTTCGTCCATAAAGAGAACGGCCTAAATGCCAGTCTGATGTGTGGAGAATGTTCATTAGGGGAGCTTATCTCTCTATATGATTATTTGTATAAGTTTCAAAAGTATTTGAAAAAATTCATGAACACCGTTTGAGGTGGAGAAAAAGAGGACAATCTCATAGAACGAAGAAAGCCTTCGATGGCACATCGAAGGCTTTCTTCAAACAGTTGCAACTATAACAAACAAAATTGGCGTCCCCAGCGGGGTTTGAACCCGCGTTACCGGCGTGAGAGGCCGGCGTCCTAGACCACTAGACGATGGGGACGGGAGGATGGTGGGCCGTGCAAGGTTCGAACTTGCGACTCTCTGCTTAAAAGGCAGATACTCTACCGGCTGAGTTAACGGCCCGTGTTGCGAGAAACAGCTTCTATAGATTTGACTTGCACCTGTCAAGGTAGAAATAGAAGGAAAATGAGGCTGCCAGCATGAAAGAAAGGATGACTTAATCTCCAATAAATCCGATCCCTGCTGAACCTGGGCCAGCATGGCTGGTGAGGGTGTAGGATGCCTCAACAATGGGTATATCACCCGTGTCAAAGGTTTCCCGAATTTTCTGAACAAACCATGCGGCCAATTGGGGATTATCCGCATGGGCCACTGTGAATCGAAGATTCTTCTTGCCCATAGCCGCCTGTTTTATTTTTTTCCAGGTCTTTTTGTGAACTCCCTGGCGAGAAAAACCAACCCCTGCCAAGGTGACCACACCATCTTCTTTGAAGGTGATGATGGGCCGCAAACGGAGGAATGAGGCCAGCTTGCCCAATGAATCGCTCAGTCTGCCGCCTCGAAGGTGATATTTGAGTGTGTCAAAGCAGAAAAAGGCACGGGCCTTTTGGGCGGCATCCTCGGCAATGCGTACGACTTCCTGCTGATCCTTGCCTTGGGCAGCGGCTTTGGCCGCCTCAAGAACCACCAGACCCATAGCCATTGAATTACAGGTGCTGTCTACAATGGCCACCTTGCCATGATAGTCTTCAGCGATTCTACGGGCCCCGTGGATGGTGCCGCTGTGAGCTGGGGGAAGGTGGATAGACACGCAGGCGTCAAAATAGTTGAGCAGGAAGGAATACATCCGCTTAAATTGGCTGGGAGTGGGCTGTGAGGTTCTGATGGGAGTCTGAAAGTCAAGAAGACGCTGATAAAAGACATCCCGCTCAATGCCGTACTGGTCCAAAAAAGTTTCGTTGTCCCCAAAGATAAGGGTATGCGGGATAAGGTGGATGTTATAACGTTCGCACAATTCTTGAGGAATATCGCACCCCGTGTCTGCCACCACAGCAACCTTGACCTTGTCCTTATGGTGAGCATCTCGGTTTTGCTGATTCATATCATCTATTTTTTGTTCCCGAAATTCTCCTACACGGGCTGCAATCTGAAAAACACGGGCCGGGTTGTTCGTATGAATATGCACCTTAGCCTTGGTGGGTGAACCCGCAACAATGAGGGAATCCCCCAAGGCTTCAAGGTCGGTGCGCAGGGCGGCAAGGTCGATGTCTTTACCGACCATGAGGCATTCCGTGCAATATCTGAAGGAGGAATGTTCGTGATCGTCAATATAGTCTTCCCCAATGAGTGGAATGGCCTCCACTGTGGCTTGGCGATGGGCCTCCTGACGTGAGGCCGTGAGGTCTCCTTTTTCCATAAAGGTGACAATGCCCTCCAGAAGATACACAAAGCCTTGTGCACCAGCATCCACCACACCGGCCTTTTTCAGCGCGGCCATCTGTTCTGGAGTACGTTCCAGGGCCTGCTGGGCCCATTGGAGGGAATCTCGCAGGAGTTCATCAAAATCGGTTGTTTTACTGCAGGTTTCCCGGACCCGTTCTGACCATTCCCGAATGACAGTGAGAATGGTTCCTTCCTTGGGTGAGGCAATGGCCTCCTGTGCCTTTTGAGCCGCTATATTGACAGCCTGTCCAAACGATTCCGTGGTTACCTTGCGGTGGCCCTTGAGTCCCTCTGCAAGGCCTTGGAAAAATTGGGCAAGAATAGCGCCTGAATTGCCCTTGGCCCCCATAAGAGCGGAATCTGCCAACGCATCGCTTACCTGTTGCAGGGATTTATCAAGAGTCTCTTTGGCCTTGTCAGCAATGCTTTTCATGGTGGAGGCCATATTGGTGCCCGTATCTCCATCTGGAACCGGAAAAACATTGATGGCATCAAGATGTTTCTGCATGGCCACAACCCATTCGGCACCAGCTACAATAGCCCGTTGGAGCCTGACTCCATTCAGATATTGTATCTTGCCAATGGCTGATGTCACAGGGCCCTGCTTGGGTGGTACATCTTGTTCTGAAGGCGTATCCTGTTGGGATGGATGAGGCGTGTTGGTAGTCTGATTGTCTGGCAAGGGATTATCCTGGATATATGACGTCCATGCCGCCCATGTAAGGCCTGAGAACGTCCGGGATGACGACAGAACCGTCTTCCTGTTGATAGTTTTCAAGAATGGCCACCATCGTGCGGCCCACAGCCAGCCCGGAACCGTTCAGGGTATGCACCAGGACATTTTTTCTGGTTCCCTTGGCCTTATAGTGGATATTGGCCCGTCTGGCTTGAAAGTCTTCACAATTGGAGCATGAGGAGATCTCCCGGAATCTGTCCTGACCTGGGAGCCATACCTCTATATCATAAGTCTTTGCGGCTGAGAAACCGAGATCTCCGGTACATAGGGTGACGACGCGGTAGTGGAGCCCTAGCTGTTGTAAAATAGCTTCAGCATGAGCAAGAAGAAGTTCTAACTCCTCATAAGAATGATCCGGATGGGCTATTCTGACCATCTCAACCTTGTCGAATTGATGCTGCCGGATGATGCCCTTGGTGTCCTTGCCGTAGGAACCGGCCTCGGATCGAAAGCAAGGGGTGAAGGCTGTGAGGGCCTTGGGCAAATCCTGTTCTGCAAGGATCTCATCGCGGAAGAGGTTGGTCAGAGGGACTTCTGCCGTGGGAATGAGATAGTATGCGCTGTTGTCCAGCTTAAAGAGGTCGTGGGCAAATTTGGGAAGCTGTCCTGTGCCCAGCAGGGAATCTTCATTGATAATAACAGGAGGCATGACCTCGGTGTAGCCGTGCTGCTGGGTATGGATGTCAATCATAAAATTGATAAGGGCCCGCTCCATACGTGCAGCCCATTGATGTAAGACCACAAAGCGGCTGCCTGTGAGTTTGGCGGCCCTGGGAAAGTCCAGGCCGCCAAGGGCCGTACCTAGCTCCCAATGTTCTTTGGGAGGAAAGGAAAATGCAGGTTTGCTGCCCCAACGTTTTTCTTCTCGATTGTCCTTTTCATCCCTGCCCACCGGGACATCTGGATGCGGCAGGTTAGGAATGGCCAGCAAAAAATCCCTGGTGATGGTGTCGGCTTCCCGAAGCGCCTCATCCAGTTCCTTGATGCGTGTTGAGGTCTCTGCAAGCTGACTTACGAGTTCCGAGGCATCTTCCTGGGCGCGTTTTTTGTGGGCAACCTCGGCAGATGCCTTATTGCGGAATCCTTTGAGTTCTTCCACCTGGGCGAGAAGGTTTCTTCGTTTGACGTCGGTTTCCAGAAAGGAGGTGAGATCTATGGAAGCATGGCGGTTGTGGAGTGCCTTTGCCACCTCATCAATATGGTGACGTACAAATTTGAGATCAAGCATGAACATCCACTCCTTACTCGGATGTGGTAACGGAAAATCAATCAGAAGAGTATCTGCGACGTGACGGCTTCGCATGCCTGTACATGGCGATTTTGTCAAAATAAAAATGACCAATGGACGATCAATATTCTCTTTGAAAAAATCAGAAAAAATGAGTTTTTTTGTGATTTTTAATGAAATACTTATTAAAAAATGATTATTATCTTTATATAGTATATGATACATATAAAAATGATTATAAACTATGAAAATTGACCTTGAAATTTCTTTGACGATGTTTAGGATCACGCCCTGTTAGCACTTGGTGGTGTCGAGTGCTAACATCTTATTGTAACGACTTTCAAATATAACGTATTGGAGGAACACAATGCAACTCAGACCGCTTCATGATCGCATCCTGGTCAAACGGGTAGAGGAAGAAGAAGTAACCAAGGGTGGCATCATCATCCCAGACAGTGCCAAGGAAAAACCTATCAAGGGCAAGGTACAGGCTGCCGGTCCTGGTAAGACTGCTGACGACGGCAAGCTCATCCCTATGGGTGTCAAGGAAGGCGACGAAGTTATCTTTAACAAGTACGCCGGCACTGAGGTCAAGATTGAAGGGGAAGAACTTCTCATCATGCGTGAAGACGACATCTTGGCCGTTATTGAGGCGTAATACGTAAGAGATGTTGCTGGCTGCTCAATAATCGGTCTTGGTTGATGGGTCATCCATTGGCCGAGCCGTATCGTTTTCAATGTTCATTATTTTGATCGTAAATCATAGGAGATAGATACAATGGCTTCTAAAATTATTAAATTTGACGAAAAGGCCAGAGAAAGCCTCAAAATTGGTCTGGATCAGTTGGCCGATGCCGTTAAGGTTACCCTTGGCCCCAAGGGACGTAATGTTGTTATTGAAAAATCTTTTGGCGCACCCATTATTACTAAAGATGGCGTGACTGTTGCTAAGGAAATCGAACTGGAAGACAAGTTCGAGAACATGGGTGCCCAGTTGGTCAAGGAAGTAGCTTCCAAGACCTCTGATGTTGCTGGTGATGGTACGACCACTGCCACTATTCTTGCTCAGGGTATCTTCAAGGAAGGCGTTAAGCTGGTCGCAGCAGGCCGGAATCCCATGTCCATCAAGCGCGGTATTGACAAGGCCGTTGAGGCTGTTGTGGCCGAGTTGGACAAGGTTGCTAAACCCACCCGTGATCCGAAAGAGATTGCCCAGGTTGGTACCATTTCCGCCAACAACGATGCCACCATTGGTAATATTATTGCCGAGGCTATGGACAAGGTTGGCAAGGAAGGCGTCATCACGGTTGAAGAGGCCAAGGGTTTTGATACCACCCTGGACGTTGTGGAAGGTATGCAGTTTGATCGCGGTTACCTCTCTCCCTATTTCGTGACCAACCCAGACAAGATGGTTTGCGAAATGGAAGAGCCTTTGATCCTGATCAACGAGAAGAAGATCTCCAGCATGAAGGAGCTTCTGCCCGTTCTGGAACAGGTCGCCAAGATGAGCAAACCCTTGGTGATTATTGCTGAAGATATAGAAGGTGAAGCCCTGGCTACCCTGGTGGTGAACAAGCTGCGTGGCACCTTGAATGTCGTGGCTGTCAAGGCTCCTGGCTTTGGCGAGAGAAGAAAGGCCATGCTCCAGGATATTGCTGTGCTCACCGGTGGTCAGGTTGTTTCCGAAGATCTGGGTATCAAGCTGGAAAACATCACCCTGAACGATCTCGGTGGTGCCAAGCGTGTGGTTATTGACAAAGAAAACTCCACCATTGTGGACGGTAACGGTCAGGCTGACGACATCAAGGCCCGTGTCAAGCAGATCAGAACCGAGATTGAAGAGACCACGTCTGATTATGACCGTGAAAAGCTGCAGGAGCGTTTGGCCAAGATCGTTGGCGGTGTCGCTGTGATCAATGTGGGTGCTGCAACTGAAACCGAGATGAAGGAAAAGAAGGCTCGTGTGGAAGATGCCCTGAACGCAACCCGCGCTGCTGTGGAAGAAGGTATTGTACCTGGCGGTGGTGTCGCCCTGGTGCGTGCCCAGAAGGTACTCGACACGGTTACGGCCATTGACGATGACGAGACCGCAGGTGTTGAGGTTATCCGTCGTGCCCTGGAAGCCCCCATTCGTCAGATTTGCACCAATGCCGGTTTTGAGGGTGCTGTCATTGTTGAAAGCGTCCGCAGCGGCAAGGATGACTACGGCTTTAACGCAGCAACAGGTGAGTTTGAAGACCTGGTCAAAGTCGGTGTTATTGATCCCAAAAAGGTCACCAGGACTGCCTTGCAGAATGCCGCTTCCGTGGCATCCCTGCTTTTGACCACCGAGGCTGCTATTGCTGAGAAGCCTGAAGAAAAGAGCGATATGCCTCCTATGCCTGGCGGTGGCATGGGTGGAATGGGCGGTATGATGTAAGCCTGTCGCATCCTCTTAATGGTTACAAAGCCGATCCCTGAAAAGGGATCGGCTTTTTTGGTGGCCTTGGTATGGGGGGACATGCAAGATGAGAATCGAGAACCCCAAGAATTGAGAGAACAGAAACAGAATAAATCCAGGATTGGTGCGGTTATTTCGGTATGAAGAGAAGGTCTTGAGAGAAAAAAAGAGTTGAGACTGGATGCCTGTTTTTGCACGTAAAATGAGAACGAATTGTGCGTTATTGCGATGAGGAATTTCCTAATATGGGCCAGTGAGACCATTTTTTACGAGATGAAAACTGCACAACTTATTTTATTATTTGGTTTCCACGGGTTCTTTGGGTTCGGGTTCCCATGTGGGCTCCACAACCACGCCCTTGGTCTCGCTGACAGGGGCAGTAGATGGGAGCATGTCTGGCTGGAGAGCTGTTCCTGAGACTTTGAGGAGGAAGATAAAATCACCTTGCAGGACTTCTCTGCTTGATTCTTTAATCTTCACCACGCAAAGGGAGCCGCTGGGTGGTTGTCCTGCCTGAAGGGGCTGGGTGAGGGGTTGGAGTATCTTGCCCCATCCGATAATTTTTTGGAAATGCGTGCCGTGTTCATCAAAATGGCGGGCAATGAGGCACCAGGCCGGTGTCCTGACAGGCTGGGGAGAAAATAGACGCACTGTTATTTTGTCATGTATGCTGGCTATGTCCCTGTTGTTTTCCAAGCCTGTGATCTGACCAGCAAGGGAGGTTTCTGGAACAAAGCTTGCCGTACACAGAGCCTGCTGGTGATAATCACCTGTTTGCGGGTCACGCATTGTATGGACATGACCTGATGTTTTCAAAAGCTGTGCAGATGCCAGGGTGTCCTGAGAAGAAATAACACCCTGGAAACGGCGAGCGTTGCTGACAAATGCCGTTCCCATGCCATGCATGGCCTTATTCATGGCCTTGTCCCAGTAAAGCTGGGTGAAATCTGGGTGGGTTGCCAAATCAAGTGGGGTAAGGGCGACATCTATTTTGACGGACTGAGTGATGGGCGGGGGCGTTTTTCCCTGGATGAAAGGAGGAGAGGAATGTCGTGAAGCGGCGGCACAAGCTGCAATGCTCAGGCAAAGAGCAACAAGGATGATGTGCTTCATGGGAGCCTCGCGGGGTTGTGTTGAAGAAGCCGGACCTGGTTACAAGGGTGAATCAGGACTTGATGAAGTGGACAGGACACAGTAGAGGGTGCGTGGTTGGGAGATCAACACGTGGTGGTGGTTGGCTCCCTTATGTCCGGTGAACATCCTTGGACATCTTTGGTTTTGACCTGAGTCAAACAGGTATCATGCCTGACCCGTGACATAGGCGTCAAGGCCTGTCACGATTGCTCGGCCCTTCTCTTCTCGCTATCTGGATGCACTATGCCTCAGCTTACTCTCCAGTCCACCATCTATACCCTGGACCAGCTTGCGGTTGTTCCCATGCCCCAGGTGGCTATGGCTGGCCGATCCAATGTGGGCAAATCCTCGCTCATTAATTGTCTGGCAGGTCGTCGGAAGCTGGCCAGAATAAGTTCGTCCCCGGGTAAGACCAGGAGTCTCAATTTTTATCACGTTACTCCTGATGATTTTTGTCTGGTCGATTTGCCTGGTTATGGATATGCACGATGCTCCAAAAAGGAGCGGGAAAAGTGGCGTCTGCTTATTCAGGCGTATATGGAACATAATCCCTATCTGATGGCGGTAGTGGGCCTGTTTGACTGCCGTTTGATCCCCCAGGTTTCTGATATGGAACTGGCCCGCTATGTAACAGCTATGGGCGTGGGATTGATCCCTGTGCTGACCAAGGCGGATAAGTGCAAGCAGCGGGACAGGGTCAAGATTCAGAAGACATGGCAGGAGATGTTAGATCTCACTACGCCGCCGTTGTGCGTGTCCAGTAAGACAGGAATGAATAGAGACCGTTTGTGGATGCTCCTGGGAGAAGCTGCCGGAATCCATGCTGAAACAGGCTGATCGCCAGCCATTGGTTCATGGCTGTGTTCACGTTATATTATACCATTATGACTCGTTGTATCATCTGCGCTCAAGGAGGCGTCTATGCCCGTACATGTTGTTGATCATCCGCTTGTTAAACACAAACTTGGCATCATCCGCAGAAATGATGTAACCACCAAAAATTTCCGGGCTTTGGCCTCGGAGATAGCCCGTCTTCTGACCTATGAGGCCACCAAGGATCTGGAAACAGAGACCAGGACTATCAAGGGATGGGCCGGGCCCGTTGAAGTGGAATCCATCAAAGGAAAGAAGATCACGGTGGTGCCTATCCTGCGTGCTGGCCTGGGTATGCAGGATGGCGTGTTGGATCTTATCCCAGGTGCCAAGGTCAGTGTTGTGGGATTTTATCGCAATGAAGAAACGCTCCAGCCTGTGGAATACTATGTCAAGCTGGCCAAGGATATTAAACATCGCATCGCCTTGATCCTTGATCCCATGCTGGCAACAGGAGGTACCCTTATGGCTACCATCGACCTGCTCAAAAAGGCTGGTTGCCAAACCATTAAAGGCATTTTCCTGGTGGCCGCCCCGGAGGGATTGGAACAGCTTAACAAGGCCCATCCCGAGGTAGATGTTTACGTGGCTGCGGTGGATGAACGTCTCAACGAAAATGGGTACATCATCCCTGGTCTCGGCGATGCCGGTGACAAAATTTTTGGAACAAAATAGGCCTCTTGGCCTCTTTTTTTTGTTTTTTGGCAAAGGTACCAATAACCGAAGCGCGGTAGAATTGGTGGTGTGTAGTTCCCTTGTAACACGTACCTGTCGATCCCCAAGAACGGGACAATAATGGAGGTAGCGATGACGGAGAAGATTTCCACGGAGTATGATTTTCGGATGAAGGACTGCTTATTGGGTGGTCAGATGCTTTTTGTGGCATTTGGTGCCTTGGTTCTTGTGCCCTTGCTCACAGGGCTTGACCCTAATGTTGCCCTGTGCACGGCTGGACTGGGCACCCTTGTTTTTCAGGTGGTCACTAAGCGCAGCGTGCCCATTTTTCTGGGCTCTTCTTTTGCGTTCATTGCCCCCATTATTTATGGCGTACAGACCTGGGGCATTCCCTCTACTATGTGCGGGCTGGCTGCTGCCGGAGTGTTTTATATACTGCTGAGTCTGTTTATTTCCTGGCAGGGTACAGGGGCCTTGGAACGTTTGCTGCCCGCTGTGGTCACGGGGCCGGTGATTATGGTTATTGGCCTGGTTCTCGCTCCGGTTGCCGTGAATATGGCTCTTGGCAAGACGGGTGATGGTGCTGTGGTTTTGGTTCCGGAGAAAACGGCCCTTATTGTTTCCATGGCGTCCTTGACAACCACGGTTGTGGCCTCGGTTTTTGGTAAGGGGATTTTTCGGCTTATTCCTATTTTATGTGCCATTGTGGTAGGCTATATCGTATCTCTTGCTATGGGAATTGTGGATTTTACCGAGGTGATCAAGGCTCCGTGGTTTGCTGTGCCCAACTTTACCGTTCCCCAATTTAACTGGCAGGCTATTTTGTTCATTGTGCCCGTGGCCATTGCTCCTGCTATTGAGCATTTTGGTGACATCATTGCCATTGGTTCTATCACGGGCAAGAATTATCTTAAGAATCCTGGTATTAATAAAACCATGCTTGGTGACGGGCTGGCTACTTCTCTGGCTTCTTTGTTGGGCGGCCCCCCGAACACGACTTATTCCGAGGTCACCGGTGCTGTGGCCCTGGTCAAGATTTTTAACCCAGCCATTATGACCTGGGCGGCTCTCCTGGCTGTGGCCTTGTCCTTTGTGGGTAAGGTGGGGGCCTTTCTTCACAGTATTCCGGTTCCGGTTATGGGTGGTATCATGATTCTTTTGTTTGGCACGATCATGGTGGTGGGCATCAACAATCTGGTTAAGGCTCAGATTGATCTGGCCAAGGCAAGAAATCTGGCCATTGTGGCCCTGATCGTTATCTTCGGGATTGGTGGGATGGCCTTTTCTGCAGGCCAATTTACCATCCGAGGCATTGGTTTGGCCGGTATTCTGGGCGTTGTCCTCAATCTTGTTCTTCCCAGAGAGAAATACTAGCTTTTTTCTGAGTATGCGTGAGTCTTTGGACTGACAAAATCCATGTCGCAGAAGGGAAGAACTCAGGCTCAATCGCCCCCACCGAAAAAAAAGAAAAAGAACCTGCAGGAAGCCTTCCTGCAGGTTCTTGATGGATAGTGGTCGGGATGGCGCGATTTGAACGCGCGGTCTCTGCGTCCCGAACGCAGCGCTCTACCAAACTGAGCCACATCCCGTTGAGGGGTACGTCAGTATGGATTTTTCACAAAGAATGCAAGAAGAAATGTAGAGGGGCATTGAGCATTGTTTGTGATCACCTGCTCTGCTTTGTCCGTAAAGGGATGAGAGCATTATCTGCCTTGAAAAAATTCCTCTGGTGAAATGGCAGGAGATCTGTCCCTTGGGAATTTTCCTTTGACACATGAACGTCAATTGAGGCACTGTTTGTTGTGACCATTTTCAAGGACCTCGTTATCCCATAAGTATTTTTGATATATTAGCGTTTATGAGGAAACACTGGACTTACAGAGAGTACCATCCAAGATACAGCCCCACGCTTCATCACACTATGTTTTTGCAACCATGACAAAACGTTGTGCGGCATCCTTGTGCGGCATCCTTCCTGGAAGGAAAGGGATACTGTTGGAAAAAATGCCATCCAGAGCACCGGTCTCACCTTCTGGAATCAGGTGTTGGAACTCGGTGAAAGTCAGGTAATACCTGAAGCCGTTGGACTCTGGTTGCACTCCTTTCAACACGACACTGTAGTTGTTTTGGAGAGAATAACGTGACGTTGTCGTGTGGTTTGACGGAAATTTTTTTGCTCAAAGCACATTAGCTGGAGGATGTCTGATTTGATCCGTGTTCTTGTTGTCGATGATTCCGCCTTTATGCGTAAGGCGATAAGTTCCATGTTGGAGAAAGATCCAGAGATTCAGGTAGTGGACACGGCCAGAAATGGGGAAGAGGGTATTGCAAAGGTTCGCAGCCTCGACCCAGACGTGGTGACTATGGATATTGAGATGCCTAAGATGGATGGCCTTACGGCTCTCAAGCACATTATGATGACTATGCCTCGGCCTGTCCTGATGATCAGCTCCTTGACCACCGAAGGTGCTGAGGCCTCTCTGAAAGCTATGGAGGCAGGTGCTGCAGATTTTATTGCCAAGCAGCTTTCGTTTGTCAGTTTGGATATTGTGCGCATCGAAGACGAGTTGCAGACCAAGGTCAAGGCCGTTGCCCGACGCCGTATGCGTGTATTGCCCGTCAAGCGAAGAAAGCTGCTTCGGGAGAGTAAGCAGGTGGTTACTGCCCCCAAGCCAAGAGTGCATGGCCGTCCGGTCAGAGATATTGTGGCCATTGGCGTTTCGACTGGCGGCCCGCCAGCAGTTCAGCAGATTCTTGGAGAATTGCCTGCAGATTTTCCAGCCTGTATTCTTATTGCCCAACATATGCCTAAGACCTTTACAGGGCCTTTTGCCAAACGTCTGGATCAGTCCTGTGCCTTACAGGTTAAGGAAGCTGAATCAGGAGATACAATCAAGCCGGGCCGCGTTTTTGTCTCTCCAGGCGGCTCCCACCTCAAAATCCGGCAGCGGGTCACCCATATTGACGTGGTTGTGGAGAGTGAGCCTGAGGATGCCTTATATAAACCCTCTGCCAATGAACTGATCACCTCCGTGGCTGAGGCCGTGGGGAAGAGGGGCCTTGGGGTTATTCTTACCGGCATGGGGAGTGATGGCTGTCAAGGGATCAAGGAACTCAAAAAACGGGGGGGTATGGCCCTGGCCCAGAGTAACGAGACCTGCGTTGTCTACGGAATGCCCAAGGCCGTTGTGGATGCCGGTTTGGCAGATCAGATCGTAGACCTGGATGACATGCCCGGGGCCATTGTCCAGGCACTGTATTGAATTGTATCTGACTCGTGAACAAGTAGCATATTTTGTTCACAAATGGCTGTGACGAGGTATTGTATGGATTATGATCAGATGTTTGCCCTTTTGCAGAGTGAAGAAGCCGAATCCCAGCGGGAAGGTGCCTTTATGGCTGGTGAGCTCAAGAACAAGGAAGCCATACCCTTGCTCACCACCATGCTGACCAGTCCCAATCTGGGTGTGCAGGATGCCGCTGATATGTCGTTGAGAAAGATTGGGGGACGAGAGAGTGTAGAAGCCCTTCTTCCTCTGTTGCGCAGTGAAAATGTGCCTGCCAGAAATCTTGCTATGGACATCCTGCGGCAGATTGGTTCCCAATATACCAAACCCATTATTGCTCTTCTTCGTGATCCTGATTCAGATATACGTATTTTTGCCGCCGATATTCTGGGCTCCACCAACCAGATCGTGGCCGTACATCCTTTGTGCGAAACATTGCTCACCGACAACGAGGTCAATGTCCGGTATCAGGCTGCGGTGAGTTTAGGCACGCTGGGCAGACCTGAGGCTGTTGAAGCCTTGAACAAGGCCCTGGGCCAAGACGAATGGGTGAATTTTGCTGTTATTGAGGCCCTTATGAAGATTGGTGGGGATGCATCCATTACCTCGCTTATTAGAGCTTTGGACAAGAGTTCCGAGCTGGTCGCTTCCATCATCATAGATGCCTTGGGAGAGCTTGGGCATATCCGAGCACTGCCGGTTTTGGTCAACTATCTTGACAAGCCCGTACCTGCATTGCGCAATAAGATCCTCAAGGCCGTTGTGAACATCATGGGTTCCAAAGGGTTGGCCCTGGTGTCCGATGAGGAACGGACACGTTTTGCAAAATATTTGCTGAAGGCTGCTGATGATGCAGATCAGGAAATTCTGGATGCTGTGATTCTGGGACTTTCTTGTATTGGAGGCGAGGATGCCTCCAGGAAAGTTTTATCGTTGATCGTGCATATTGACCCCCAGCTTGAGCCAGACCGCTATGCAAATGCTCTTTCAAGAATGGCTGTTATGGGATTGACCAATGCCTTAATTGAGGCAAGTCAGTCAGATGATGAAAAGGTTTCGCTGATAGCCATAGAAGTGCTCATTCGTCTTGGTACACCAGAGGCAATCACGATCTGCATGGATGTTTTTTGGGACAAGAGACGCGATCTCCAGCGCATCATTGCCAAGGCTGTCTCTGTCTCAATGTGTTGTGATCAGGCCCTGCCCTTTTTTCGAAGAGTGTTGCACGAATCCCTGGATGGTGATCTTCTTAAAAGTGCCTTACATTTTCTGGGCATTCATACCTGTTGCCGAGATAGCTTGCAGGAGATTGTTCCTTTTTTGCGGCACAAGTTTAACGATGTGAAAGAAGCGGCATTGGATGCATGTGTGGCATTAGGAGGCAAAGACGTTGAGGAGATTTTTGTTGCTATGCTCCAGGATGACGATGCCACGCAACGGATGATGGGCCTGCATGGTCTGGGCAGACTGGATGCTGACAGCCACAAGAAGGCCTTTGAAAAGGCCTTGGATGATACGGCTGTAGGTGTCCGCAAGGTCGCCTTGGCAGCACTGATTACCCCCACTTCCAAGGATAAAGAATTATTGACCCGAATCGCCGAACGTATGATCCTGGACGAAAGCACTGAGGTTCGCCGCGCATTGGTCAGCCTGCTTGGGGTGGTGGACTGTCGATGCACCCTGCCTCTGCTTGTTAAGGCCCTTGATGACGAAGATACCTGGGTGCAGATTCGGGCCGTGGAATCCCTAGGCCTTGTGGGGCGTGAAGACGCCCTTCCGGCCTTGGAGACATTGTTGGAAAGGGATAATCTCCTGGTGCGTATCAAGGTGGCAAAGGTGTTAGGACAGATCGGCGGCAAAAAGGCCTTTGGTCAGCTCCTCAAGATTTTGAAAACAGAGGATTCTGAGGTGCAGAGGGCTGCAGAACAGGCTCTCGCGCAGATGCAAGCCTCTGACGGTGAGGTATTGTAATGGTTGCATTGTTGGATACATCTTCCTCCCCTCAAATGACTATCAGCGATGATGCTTTTTCCAAACTGCGTGATTTTGTTTATGAAAAGAGCGGTATCTATATTGCTGAAAATCGCAAATATCTTTTGGAAAATCGTCTCATCAATCGTCTCAAAGCTCTTGGCCTTAAGAACTATGGTGAGTACTACGAATTCTTGCGTTATGATTCTGGATCATATAGTGAAATAAAGGCCTTATACAGTGTTATCACAACCAATGAAACAAGCTTTTACAGGAATCCCCCTCAACTCAAGGTCTTGGAAAACGGACTCCTTACTGCTTTGCTTGATATGCAGAAACGGCGGGGACAACGATCTTTGCATATCTGGTCAGCGGGATGTTCTACCGGGGAAGAGCCGTACACCCTGGCTATGATCCTCCTGGAAACCCTGGGGCCAAGACTGGGGGGATGGAAGGTCATCATCTCTGCGGGCGATTTGTCCGAGACCGTGCTTGAGAGTGCGCGTCAGGGGGAATATGCGTCATATGCCCTCAGGACAACGCCGGACCATATCAAAGAGAAGTATTTCGACGAACTGGACGGGGGACGGTACCGTGTCAAGGACGTTGTAAAGCGATTGGTCACCTTTGCCCCCATGAATCTGAAGGACAAGGCCCGACTTCGATCCATACGCCAGTCTCAGTTGATCTTTTGCCGCAACGTACTCATTTATTTTGACCAGCCTATGAAAAAACAGGTTATCAGTACGTTTTATGATTGCTTGTGTCCTGGTGGGTATCTTTTTATTGGCCATTCCGAGTCATTGCATAACATTTCCCGGGCATTTACACCGCAATACCATCCGGGAGCCATTGTCTATAAAAAGGAAGAGTAAGTATGAGTACTGATGAGAGGGAACGTCGGCAATTTGTTCGTCTCACACGACAGTTTCGTATAGAGATCTCACCCCTCACCTTTCCCCTTTCGGACGTTCGTCCTGTTGAAGTGACGGGAGTAGATATCAGTGAAGGGGGGGTGGCAGTTCAATGTTCGCAGGAATTTGGGGTGGGTGAGAAGGTACAAGTCAGGATTTATATCCCCAAACTGCACAAGTACCATCCTGGTTTTCTCAAGGTTTTTGACCATGATCTTGGTCAATATATCATGGCTGTGGCCGAAACAGCGTGGTGCCGTCGTGGTTCTGGACAGGATGAGTACATCCTGGGTCTGGAGTTTGTAGATGTCTATGAGGATGATTTGCAGGCACTTCACAATGTAATCCGAAGCGGTCTCGCAGTATAGGAGACATGAACCTGTCAGGGTTGAGTGGAGCAAGAGATGAAAAAACATATACTTATTGTGGACGATTCAAAAACCGTACGCAACCTGGTGGCTTTTATCTTTAAGAAGGAAGGCTTCAGGATAACAACGGCCGAGGATGGTCTTGATGGCCTTGAAAAACTGTATTCCAACAGCGAGATACATCTTATTATTTCTGATATAAATATGCCCAGAATGGATGGCTTTTCCTTTATCAAGACCGTTCGAGAACAAGAAAGATACAGGGATGTACCTATTGTGGTTCTTTCAACTGAGGGGCAGGAAAAGGATATTCAGAAGGGTATGAGCCTGGGAGCCAACCTGTACATGGTCAAACCTGCCCAACCCGACAAATTGGTTCGTAATGTCAGAATGCTGCTTGGGTAGCAGAAGGCATCTGGAAAGGGTAAGGGTATAATGACAATAACCGCTGTGGTATGGTGAGGAGTAATCATGAGCCAGGAGTTTATGGATTCTGAAATTTTTACCGAGTTTATCGTGGAAGCACGGGAGCATCTGGACAATATTGAACCTTCTCTGCTTGAGCTTGAGAAAAATCCCGATGACCCGGCTCTGCTCGATGATATTTTTCGTCTCATGCATTCCCTCAAAGGGGCGTCGGGCTTTCTTGGATTGAGTCGGATTAACGGATTGACGCACAAGGCTGAAAATATCCTTGATGAGATCCGCAAGGGCAACATGAGTCTGACCCCGGACATTACCGATTTGATCCTTATCTCTATTGATGCGCTTAAGGCTATGGTGGAAAATCTTGAACAGGATGCCGTGGAAGGAGATGTGGAAACCGCTTCCATTATTACAAGGATTGATGCTCTGCTTACGGGTGAAGAACCACTACCTGCCTCAGCCCCAGCCTCACCTCCTCCGGTCTCTCCTCCTGATACTGCACCAGAGCCAACACCTCCTTCCCCCGAGCAAGAGCTCGATGCTGCCCCTGTCCAGCCAGTGGACGATGCCCCCCAGGGATATGATCTGACCTTGGTGAATCAGGATCATTTGGGAGATTTTCTCGAAGAGGCCAGGGAGACCGTGGAAGAGCTTAATAATAACCTGCTCACCTTGGAAAACAATCCCGAATCCGGTGGAGATATTGTTAACGATATTTTCAGATTTTTTCATAACCTCAAGGGCAATAGCGGGATTCTGGGCTATAAGGAACTCAACGGCCTCACCCATGAGGCCGAGACCCTCTTCAATAAGGTCAGAAAAGATGAGATCGCGGTTACTCCTGCTCTGGTCGATCTTTTCCTTGATGTTGTTGACGCTATGGAAGAGCTGCTTGCGTGTATCCAATTGGAGGGCCATGTCGTTCCAGTGGATGTTACAGCGATAACCAATCGTGTCAGGCATCTTTTGCAGACAGGAGAGATCAAGGCCGATGACCCAGAACCTGAGCAGAGCACCCGGGATGCTGAGGCTGGAGAACAAAAAGGTGGGAGCGGCGAAACTGACGCAGAAGACATCCAGATTTTTGCCCAAAACGTGGCCCAGCAACTGAGTAATGTTGATGTTGCCTTATCAGCACTTGAGGAAGACAGCGGTCAGAAGCCCTATATTGACGGGCTCTACCGTTCCCTTGTCAGTATCCAGAACGCTTCCCACTATATGGGACTGGATGAGATAACCAGTTATGTAGAGCGGGTGGCCGCCTTGGTTGATCAGGGGCGTTCTGCCGACATGGATTTTTCTTCCTTGCTCGATATTTTGTGTCAGGAACACGATATTATTCGGGAAAAAATTGGAAGTGAATTGGCAAGTCTCGGAGACATCTCCTTGGATGACTTGGTGGCCGCCAGTTGGGGAAGTGACCTGGAAGAAGAACAGCAGCCAGATCCAATGGAGCCTGCGTCCCAGGAGCCAGCGGCCATGCCTGCAGACCAGCCGTCCAAGGCATCTGCGGAACCGGCAGAACAGTCCAAGGCGTCTCAGCCAGCCCCGGAATCAGCTGCACCGTCTCCTCCTCCCGCGCAAAAGGCTTCTCCCCCCAAGCCGCCCAAAGTACCCCCCAAGGCCGGAGCCAAGACCGGCCAGCGGGCCAAGCTCCCCACAACCATTCGCGTGGATCATACCAAGTTGGATCATCTTATGAATCTCATTGGCGAGCTGATCATCAACCGTAACCGTTTTGCCATGCTCGCCCGTGGGCTGGAAGAAGGTCAGGACGTTACGGAAATTGCCCAGAAGCTCAGTGAGACCACCTATTCGGTAGGTCGTATTTCAGATGATCTTCAGGACACGATTATGAACGTGCGCATGGTTCCGGTACAATCGGTGTTTTCTCGCTTTCCCAGATTGGTGAGGGATCTGAGTCAGAAAAGCGGCAAAGAAGTGGAACTCATCACCGAGGGTGAAGAGACGGAACTGGATAAGAGTGTGGTGGAAGAGATCGGTGATCCCTTGGTGCATCTTATCCGTAATGCTGTGGACCACGGCATTGAATCAGCCGAGGAACGTGCCCTCACAGACAAGCCTGCCAAGGCCAAGGTCTGCTTACGGGCCTTTCACAAGGGGAATTCCGTGGGCATTGAGGTGGAGGATGATGGCAAGGGTATTGATCCTGAAAAGATGCGGACTCAGGCCATCCGCAAGGGAGTGATCACCGAGGAAGAGGCCCGAACAATGGATGATCGGGCCGCCATTGAGCTTATGTTTGCCCCTGGTTTTTCCACTGCCGAAACCATCACAGATATTTCAGGGCGTGGTGTAGGCATGGACGTAGTTCGCAATAATATCAAAAATTTGAAGGGGAGTATTGCTGTCCAGTCAAAGATTGGTAAGGGGACGCAGATCACTCTGACCCTTCCCTTGACCCTGGCCATTATCGACGCCCTTATGATCAAGGTAAATGATGCCACCTATGCCATTCCCCTGGATGCTGTTTCCGAGACCACCAAGATTGAGACCGAACGGGTCAGCGAGGTCAACGGCCAGAAGGCCGTTACCCTGCGCGGTGAAGTCCTTGGGCTGGTGGAATTGGCAGAACTGCTGGATGTACCCTGCCATGAGGGAGAGCGGGAGTTGCAGCCAACGGTTATTCTGACAGTGAATGATCGTCGGCTGGGACTTGTAGTGGATACGCTTTTGGAACGTCAGGATGTGGTTATTAAGTCCCTGGGCGATTATCTGGGGGATCTGCCCGGTATTTCCGGGGCAACTATCATGGGCGATGGGAGTGTGGTGCTTATCCTTGATCCTCATGAGATCTATCGCATGGCTACCTCACGAGGAGGAGGTCACTAGATCGAAACAGGTTTTTCAAATCGTTTCAGAGTCCTAGCCCCCTGACAATTCAGTCATTGTCAGGGGGCTTTTTGTGGAAGAACAACGATGTTGTAATGAAGGAAGTATTAGTTCCAGAAGAAGAGCACCAGCGGGGCGATAAAGAGGCGGTACCAGGCAAAGGGCCGCAGGGAAATTTTTTGCACCAGGGAGATGAATGCTTTGACCGCAGCCCAGGCAGAGACAAAGGCGAACACAAAGCCCAGGGCCAGAATAAGCAGATCTTCCCTCTCAAACAGGGTCCAATGGGAGAGGAGATCAAACCCGGTTGCTGCAATCATGATGGGAACAGCTGCAATAAAGGAATATTCCGCAGCCAGTCTGCGGTCAGCCCCAAGCAGCATACCCCCAATGATGGTAGAGGCCGATCTGGAAAATCCAGGCCACAGGGCCAGACATTGGAAACATCCTATACCCAGGGCCAGTTTGGGGGTCATGGCATCTAACGAGGTGATAAGGGGGTTCCTGGTGGACATCCGTTCCACCAACAGGATGGCCAGGGCACCTATGCCCAGGGCCCAGGCAACGGTTTGAGGCGTGAAGAGATAGGCCTTAATAGCCTTATGAGCCAGCAGACCGAGGACAGAGGCTGGCAAGGAGGTCAGTATGAGGAGAAAAATGCCTCTGATACCTGTAAAAGATCGCTTGGGGTCGGGCCGCAGAAGCCCCAGAAAGGTGGGCCAGTAGAGAATCACCACCGCCAGAATGGCCCCAAGCTGGATGAATACCTCAAAGACATCGGCCTTGGGGCCAGTGAATCCGAGCAGGTGACCGCTGATGATAAGGTGTCCGGTGGAAGAGACGGGCAGAAATTCCGTGAGTCCTTCAATAATGCCCAGGATAATGGCGCAGAGGGAAGGTTCTATGTTCATATTATAAGATTTTGGCGAGAAAGTTCTGGACGCGTTCGTTGTCCTGATTGGTGCTGAAAAAATCCCTGGCCTCACCCTGGGCAATAAAGGTTCCCTGCTCCATAAAGATGACCTTGTCCGCAATCTCCCTGGCAAATCCCATCTGATGGGTGACCACAATCATGGTCATGCCTTCGTGGGCCAGGGAACGGATGGTCTCAAAGACCTCACCTACCAGTTCAGGGTCAAGGGCCGAGGTGGGTTCGTCAAAGAGCATGAGCTTGGGACGCATAGCAATGGCCCGTGCAATGGCCACCCGCTGTTTCTGACCCCCTGAAAGGGTGGCAGGAAAGACATCTTTTTTGTCAGCAATGCCCACCTTTTCAAGCATGGTCATGGCAATGGCACGGGCCTCTGAGCGGGATTTTTTCTGAACGGTCAGCGGCCCTTCCATGACGTTGGCAAGAACCGTCATGTGGGGAAAAAGGTGGAAGTGCTGGAACACCATGCCGATTTCTGAACGCAGCTTGCAGATACGGCTTGGCTTATCCAGCACCCTGCGTCCTTTTTTTGTGACATAGCCAACGTCATTTCCTTCAAAAAGGATGGTGCCCTGGTCGATTTCTTCCAGAAAATTGATGGCCCGCAGCAGGGTAGATTTGCCCGAACCTGAAGGGCCGATGATCACGAGTTTTTCACCAGGATTTATTTCCAGAGAAACGTCATTCACTGCCACAAGAGGACCAAAGCGTTTGACAATACGGGAAAGTTTGATGAGCGGGGCGGTATTATCGGTTTTCATAGGCCCCCACAATGGCTTCTATTTTTTCAAAGGTCACCGTGAAGATGGAGGTCAGGGCAAGGTAGACAAAGGCTGCCAGGACAAGCACGGTGATATTGAAATAGGTGTTAAAGAGCAGGTCGGCAGATCGCATGAGTTCCACCATAGCAATGGTCGAGACCAGGGCGGTATCCTTGATCAGGGCAATGAACTCATTGCCCACCGGAGGCATGAGGCGTTTATAGGTCTGAGGGATGATGATCCGGCGCATGGCTTGCCCATAGGTCATGCCCAGGGCCTTGGCTGCTTCGGTCTGGCCGTAGTCAATGCTCTGGATGGCACCTCGGATGATTTCAGCCAGGTAGGCAGAATAATTCAGGGAGAGTCCCAAAATGGCGGCAGTGATGGGTTGAAGGGTCAGACCAAAGGTGGGTAGGGCATAATAGATGAAAAAGAGTTGGAGCAGCAGCGGAGTGCCCCGGAAGATCCAGATGATGAACCAGCACAGCATGGTTAAGGGCTTGAAAGAACTGATCCGTCCCAGGGCAATGAGCAGCCCTCCCACGGGTGAAATAAGGATGGTCACAACCACCAGGAGCAGAGTCATGACCGTACCCTTGGCCAGGGCCGGAATAAAGGTGATGGTGTCCAGCACAAATTGGACGTGGACAGGTCGGTTCTCCTGCTCAATGGCCTCCAGGAAATTCACGGCCTCAGGGTTCTCGGGATAGACAGCCAGGACTTCCTGACAGGCAGCCGAAGCCTTGTCATATTCCTTAATAGAAAAGAACATGCGGGCCAGGAGCATACGGCTTTGGACAAAACTGCCGTCGTCACCTGTGTTATCAGGAACAGGTACCTGGTGAAGCAGGGCAGCAGCTTGGGGAAGGTTTCCGGTGCTCAGGGCGTCTTTGCCCTGAAGGAGCAATTGATTAGGACTTTCTCCCAGACAGGGCTGGGCCCAGGCAAGGGATACGACAATCAGGAAGATGAACATGAAGCATGACGTGCCTCTGCTCGTCATGAAAATCTGGGTCGTAGGGTACCTCACAATAATGGCCTGCCTTGTTGTCAAAAAGGGCATACAGAAGGTTCCCCATCCCTGGACAGGGACGGGGAACCGGTAGGTCAACTCATCACGCAACCAGAAAAGAGGGGGGTTACCAGGTAGCGGGATTGGTCAGATCTTCGGCAAACCATTTTCGGGAAATCCTGGCGGTTTCGCCGTCAGCAACCATATCGTCAATGGCCTTTTGGACGTGGTGACGCAGGGAGTTGTCGGTCTTACGGAAGGCCACACCAAAGGGTGCCTTGGTGATGAATTGGGGAAGGATCTTATAGGTGCCAGGCTTTTTGGAAATAATGTCTCTAGCCACCAGATTGTCGAGAACCACTGCGTTCAGACGGCCTGATTCCATATCCAGCATGGCCTTGGGATTGGTCTCGTATTGTTTGAGCTGACCAGGCTTTTTGGGGAGGGCCTCAATGGCCTTCATGGCTGTGGAACCCTGCTGGATACCCACGATTTTACCGCCCAGATCAGCGGGTCGTGTAATAGAAGTATTGGACATGATCACGGCAGCTACCTGCCCGTCCATCATATAGGGCTTTGAAAAGGCAACCTTTTGTTCACGTTCTTTGGTAATGGTCATGCCGTTCCAGATGCAGTCAAACTTATTGGCATACAGGGAAGGGATGACACCTTTCCAGGCCGTGGGAACCCATACGATTTTCAGGCCGAGTCTTTTGCCCAGGGCTTCGGCAAAATCAACGTCAAAGCCGTACAATGTGCCATCGGCCTTGCGAAAGGCCATTGGCGGGAAATCATCATCCAGGCCAATACGTAATTCACCTTTGGCCTTGATCTGCTGCCAGGAAGGATCGCCAGCCGAAGCTGTGCCAATGAAAGTCAGGATGAACAGGGGAAGGAGCAGGGAGAGCAAGGTTTTCACAGGGCCTCCTTGAGGGGATAAAAAGTAGAAAAAGGTTGGAGAGATCATGGATGAAACAGGGCCTTGTAAAAGATCGCCACAACACCATGATCCTGCACAGGGAAAAGGGAAACGGGTACGACGAGAAAAAAAGATGACCCGCTCAAATAGCCCAAGGAGGTACAGGATGCAAGCATGGAGATGGGGCATATGGTCTTCTTTCTTCCTAGTGGGAACGGTCAGCATTCCCTCTCTTGAATAGCTCTGGTTAATTTGGCCTGATCATCCTTGAACAGCTTGTAATTGACCGAATCCTCAAGGGCCTGACGGCTGGCCTCAATAATATTATAGTGGACACCTACTGTCATCCATTGGGTATGTTCATCTCTGGATTCAATGAGCACTCGAACCTGTGAGGCCGTGCCTGTAAAGGAGTCGTCATCATTTTTGAGATCCCAGAGCACCCGTACTTTGAAATCCACAAGATGCATAGTGGCGATATTGGGGTAAAAGCGTTGCAAGGCCTTACGCAGGGCATTGTCCAGGGCGTTAACAGGGCCCATTCCTGTAGCCGCTGTATGTTCTACCACGCCTCCCACCTTGACCATGACCGTTGCCTCGGTAAAGGGGGCGTCATTTTCACGCCTTTGGGTGTCAAAGACCCTGAAGGCGATGATCTTGAAATAATCTCTGGAGCGACCCATGATCCGATTAAGGAGCAGTTCAAAGGAGGCCTCGGCAGCGGAAAATTCATATCCCTTGTTTTCCCGATGCTTGAGTTCAGAAAGAAGTTCCAGGACAAAGGGATCATTTTTGTCCAGGTTAAAGCCGTAACGTCTGGCCTTGAACAGGATGTTGCTCTGACCAGCAAGATCCGAAAGCAGGATGCGCTGCTTGTTGCCCACCAATTCCGGTTGGATATGCTCATAGGTTGTGGGATTTTTCTGCACCGCGCTCACATGAACGCCCCCTTTGTGAGCAAAGGCAGACTTGCCCACAAAAGGCTGCCTATGAAAGGAGCGGACATTGGCAATCTCCGAAAGCACGTGGGAAGCATTGGTGAGCTTGGACAGACATCCCTGGGGCAGGCAGGAAATGCCTTGCTTGATCTCCAGATTGGGAATGATGGAACAGAGGTTGGCGTTGCCGCATCGTTCACCATACCCATTGATGGTTCCCTGAATATGGGTGACCCCGCTTTGCACTGCTTGCAGGGAGTTGGCCACAGCCAGTTCGCCGTCGTTATGGGCATGGATGCCGAGCACCGTCTTGGGAAAGGTTGTATGGACGAAAGCCACTATCTCTGCCACCTCATGGGGGAGAGTGCCTCCGTTGGTATCGCAAAGAACCACAACATCCACACCTGCCTGCACAGCCCTGTCCAGACAGGCCAAGGCATACGTCTTGTCCGCCTTGAACCCGTCAAAAAAATGCTCGGCGTCAAAGAGCAGTTCAGCCGTCTGTGGACGCAAAAAGGCTAATGAATGCTGGATGATATCCAGATTCTGATCCTGGGTGATCTTGAGGGCCTCTTTGACATGGATATCCCAAGTCTTGCCAAAGATGGTGATTACTTCAGTGTGTGCAGCCACTAAGGCTTGCAGGTTCTCATCTGTTTCCGGTGATGCCTTGGCCAGATGCGTACTTCCAAAGGCGGCTATCTTGGCGTTTTTGAGTTCGTACTGTTTGATCTCCTTAAAAAAACGCATATCTGTTGGATTGGAACCCGGCCAGCCACCTTCAATATAGCCGACTCCCAGGTCATCAAGTTTGCGGGCAATGCGTATTTTGTCCGCCGTGGAAAGGTGGATTTCCTCGGATTGGCTACCGTCGCGTAAGGTCGTATCGTAGATGGCGATCGTGTTCATGGTCGTGTTGGTTCTCGGTTTACATGGGGCCGGTTGTATCAGGCTGTTATGCCAATCAGACCAGGGGCTCTTCCTGACAGACAGTGGACGGCTCCTTGTCCAGCCCAAAGGCCTCGTGCAGGGAGCGGATGGCGAGTTCAGTATATTTTTCCTTGACCAGACAGGAGATTTTGATTTCCGAGGTGCTGATCATAAGGATATTGATGTTTTCTTTTTTCAGGGTGGCAAAGGCAATAGAGGCGATACCGGCATGGGTTCGCATACCCACGCCAATGACCGAAATCTTGCACACGTTATCGTCGTGAAATATTTCCAGGGCCCCGATGTCTTCTTTAAGGCGTTCCAGGATGACCAGAGTGTCCCGGACACTGCCTCGGGGGACTGTGAAGGTCAGGTCGGTGCGCCCCTCTTTGCTTGGGTTTTGAACAATCATGTCCACCACAATATTTGCTGCGGCAATGGGTTCAAAAATCCTGGCCGAAACGCCAGGCTCATCCTGTACACCAACCAGGGTAATCCTGGCCTGATCCTTATCATAAGCAATGCCTGAAACCAGGGCTGCTTCCATGGAATTTTCCTCCTGTGTGACGATAGTCCCAAGCTCGTTGGAAAAGGTAGAACGAACGTGGATGGGAACATTATATTTTTTGGCGAATTCAACAGATCTGATTTGGAGTACCTTCGCACCCATACTCGCCATTTCCAGCATTTCTTCGTAATCAATACGATTGAGTTTGCGGGCCTTGGAACAGATATTGGGGTCTGTGGTATAGACGCCGTGAACATCTGTATAGATTTCACAACATTGGGCACCAACGGCTGCGGCCAGGGCCACGGCACTGGTATCTGAACCGCCCCTGCCCAGGGTGGTGATACGCTGGGTGCAGTCACATCCCTGAAAACCCGCTACCACAAGCACGTCGTAGCGTTGCAACAAGTCCACAATCCTGGTGCGATCAATATCCAGAATACGTGCTGACCCGTAGGTAGGGTCCGTTCGGATGGGCAGCTGATAACCCAGACAGGAACGTGCCTTAATGCCAGCCTCTTTGAGCAGCATGGCAAAAAGGGCCACAGATTGCTGTTCACCTGTTGCAAGGAGGACATCCATCTCGGCATCATCAGGGTGAGGTGTCCATGATGAGGCCATGTCGAGCAAGGTGTTGGTAACGCCGTGCATGGCGGAAAGAACTACAATGACCTTGTAACCCTGGCCCAGTCCTCCAAGGACTTTTTCTTTGACCTTGAGCATACAGGGAAGACCGTCAACCGAGGTGCCGCCAAATTTTTGAACGAGGATACGCATGATGTTGTAGGGGTGGGGTTAGAGGTTGATAAGAGTGGTGCATTCACCGGCGAGGGCAACGAATCCGATGGAATACCTTATGAGTCTTCGTCTTTTTTTCATATATTCTGGGTTTTAAGGTGCGTTGTAGCCAAGGTAAGGGCAAGCCAGGTGAAAAGTCCGGCATTTATTCTCAGTAACCATTGTGACATCCTCGTATTGGCACGGAGTTTTTTGCTGAAATCAAAGAGGTCAGCAGATAGGCACCAAGGGTTCCCCGGGCCGTCAGCTCAAGGTTTCTGACGGTTGCGTCCGTGCTCCAGCGGATCAGAAGATGATCCTCTGGCCAGAGGTTTGGGGGCAGGTAGTTAATCCATTCAACAAGGCATATTCGCTGGGTATCGTAGAGATATTCTTCCATAGCACCGTCAAGTCCCATGCCCTGGCTTCGATAGAAATCAAAATGCACGGTTTCCGGTTTGGTGGGGTAGATATTCATGACCGTGAAGCTGGGGCTGCTTACCTCAGCCTGATCACCACCAGGCAGGAGCGCAACAAACATGGCAGCCAGGGTGGTTTTACCCGACCCCAGATCACCCTGGAGCAAAATGGCCGGAAAGGTCGGCATGGTTGTCAGGGTTGTTGCCAGGTGCCGTGCAAGACGGGCTGTATCTTCCAGGGATTGCAAACGCAGGTTCATGGGTGATCAGGAAGGTTACAAGGTTGACGAGAGCTCCATTCCTTGAGTGCCTGGGGCAAGGTATGGGCAATATCCTGAGGCATGTTGCCTCGCAAGGGATAGGTTTGGGCAAGAACCCGGCCGCAGAGTCCGTGCCAATAGACGCCAAGCTGGGCCGCCATCAGGGTGGACACGCCCCGTGCCATAAGGGCCGCAATAATGCCGGCAAGGACATCGCCAGACCCGCCCAGGGCAAGATTGGGGGTGGCAAAGGGTGAGATATAAACAGGATCCATGCCATTGGAAATAATCGTGGCCGCACCTTTGAGGAGCAGATTCACCTTGTAGTGCTGGAGAAATTGCCTGACATAGCTGATTCGGGCGGTATTGATTTCTTCGGAAGTGACCTGGAAAAAACGCGCCATCTCGCCTGGATGCGGGGTTAATAAGGAAGATGGAGGCACCTTGTCTATCAGCTCCTTGTGGGTAGCTAAGAAATACAAGGCATCAGCATCAAACAGGGTATGGGGATGGGGCTGTTCCAGATAGGCTTTCAAAAAGGCCAGGGCTCCTGGTGATCGTCCCAAACCTGGCCCCAGGGCCACGGCATGAAAGCGCGGGATATGTTCTCTTAAATGTATAGCGCATGATGCGTCCCAGTCCTTGGTATCTCCCAGGGCGAGACTCATGATGTCGGGCCAGCCGCTTGTGATGTCATGAACCAGGCCCCCTGGGGCAGCGATAGTCACCAGACCAGCACCGCTTCGCATAGCCCCCAAGCCACTGAGCAGAGGAGCACCGGTAAAGGGTGCTGATCCTCCTACAATAAGGACATGGCCTGCTTCGCCCTTGTGCATGGAGGCATGAGGCTGTGGCAGGGCGTGGAAGATGTTCTCGGTGAGGGCCACATGGGCGGGAGGGTGCTGGTTGAGGATGATGGAAGGGATGCCGATTGTTCTGATAGCAAGGGTGCCGACGTACTGCCTGGAGGGCGGGAGAAAAAGTCCCAGCTTGGCTGCCTCAAAGGTCACGGTCACATCGGCTTGAACAGCCACAGGAGAGGGTATGCCTGTTGTGCCGTTGATGCCCGAAGGGATGTCCAGGGCAAGGACAAAACTGTTCTGACCAAGTTTGTTGATGGCCTTGATCCAGCGCTGAAACGGTTTGTGCAGGGGTCCTTGAAAGCCGGTTCCTAAGAGCCCGTCCACCACCATGTCCACGGTGGGCAGCGTGTCCAGATTATAATCAGGAAGCGAAAGGCTGGGGATGTCCAGACGCAGGGCGAGATCAAGATGATAGGCTGTGTCACCGGTATAGGCCTTGTGTTCTTTTGTGCGCAGGATCATCACCTTGACCCCGTGATTCCAGAGATGCCGTGCCAGGGCAAAGGCATCTCCTCCATTGTTGCCTGAACCGGCAAAGACCAGGGCACTGCGTCCCCTGAGGGTTCCAACATGACGGGTCAGGACATGGCAGGCCTCGCGGCTGGCATTTTCCATAAGAATGGCACCAGAGGGCCCATAGGTCTCTATACACATCTTGTCCCATTGGGCCATTTCTTCAGGGGTGGGAAGGGGATCATACAAGGAGACGTCCTGGGGCATGGTGGATGGATTCCTGTGGGTGTGTGTCATGTTCCCTCCAAAATGACCACAGCAGAAGCAATATTTCTGCCATGAGTTATACTCAGATGTATCGCATGAACATGAAGAGCAAGGCTTCGTTTGAGGGCAGAACCGTTGAGGGTGATGGTTGGCTGGCCGGACTCCAGGGAAATAATGTCAATATGACCAAAACCAATGCCCTGGGAAAAGCCCGTTCCCAAGGCTTTGACACAGGCCTCCTTGGCTGCAAACCTGCCTGCCACATGTGTTGGAGAAGGGTTTGTCAGAGACGCGCGTTCCTGGGGGGTGAGGATTTTGGTCAGAAAACGGTTGCCAAACCGCTGCATACTGGATGCGATTCGGTCGATTTCCACAAGGTCGGTGCCAAGGCCGATGATCATGGGGAACTCCGCTTATGGTCCAAGAGGAGTGGACATGCTATGGATGTACCACGTGTTATTTGTTGTGTAACAGAGATAAACTTCTGATTCATGTGCTTGTTGGGCAGGGAAAGTCAAGCTATGAGAAAAGAATCACGAAGTTTGGGAACAAAATTTTTATCTTATAGCAATGGAAAGTAAATCTGGTTGACGGAGACCTGATTATTTCATAGCCTTTATTTCAAATGCTCTGAAAGACTCTCTTTTCGATGAAGAGGTAGAGAGGGAACATAAATATTTCATACAGATTAACGGTTTCCAAGGGAATCCTTGTTGAGCATATATTCATCCAACTATCTTGTTTCGTGTTTTATTACCGTATTGTATGTTCTCTGAGTCGAATTTTTTATATGTATTATATTATGGTATGGCTTATGTTATTTGCTTTGTTCCGTAAGGGAAATAATGACCGCACTCCATTATTCACCCAGGGATTTTCCTTGATGGAGATGCTTGTTGTTCTGGCGATTATTGGGATTCTTTCTGCTGTGGCAGGTGTCTCTATGAGTACAAAGATCAGGGAATACCGTTTGAACGCAGCCATCCGTGATCTGATCACTACCATGCAAAAGGCCCGGATCACGGCTGTGCGTAATAATAATGAAACCGCTGTCATTTTTGATGGGGTCAGGGGTACGTATTCTTTATGTATCGCATCAGGCGATGGTAGATGGTCAACGGCAGAGGATAATGTCTGTACACGAACGGTTCGACTGGATTCATATGGTAGTGGGATTGGCTATGGTTATGGGTCAGCACCTTCTCGTAATGCCTATCCCTATGGGATTACCTATTCTTCCAAAAGGATATACTTTAAACCCACCGGTGAAACAGGTTTTGGGAAGGTTCATATCAAAAATGAAGCCGGACAGGTCTGCCTTGTTAAAACGACAAGTGCGGGAGCCATTCGTTCTCAGAAGTGGGATGGAATGAACTGGAATGAGTTATGAAACACATGATCGAGCAAAAGGGATTCACGCTTGTAGAACTTTTGGTCGCTATGGTAGTGGGGCTTTTGCTTATTGGTTCGACGTATAGCTTGTTCCAATCAAGTAGTGAAATATATATCTCACAGGAACAATTTGTGAATATACGGCAAGATATTCGGACGGCTTTGTTTATTATGACACGAGAAATACGTATGGCAGGACTTAATCCAAATAGAAACGCAACCTGTGCTGGTATTGTAAAGGCAGATTCCACATCTTTTCATATCACGTATGATCGTGATGAAAATGGCATGTGCGATGGTAATGTTGCGTATCGTTATGATGCATCAGTACAGATTCTTAAAAAAAAGATCATAAAGGAATCTGGAACTACTGGGGGGTATCAACGATTTATCTATGATGTTTCATCGGCCCAGTTTTCCTATGTTTTAGATGATGGAACCATATCAACACGTCCAACAAACCTCGAACATATCAGAATGATCAATCTTCAATTATGTGGCACAATACATGGTTCATATTCAAAAAAATATAATGAACCTCGTTGTTATAATGCCACAATTCGCTGTAGAAATATGGGACTTCAATGAAAAGATTGATGTATACCAAAGGATTTACCCTGGTTGAGGTGATGATAGCCCTGATCATCATCACGATTGGCATTGTAGGTTATTCGATGCTTCAGGGGAATAATACTTTAGGCAATTCAAAATCAGAAAGTATATCTCAAATGACAATGCTTGCCGATGCAGAGATAGAAAAAATAGTGAATATGAATTATGATGATTGTATAAGTTCTCATGGAATTGTTATTCTTCGTGGAAAAAACTATGTACGAAATTGTACCGTTAATGAAAACGCTTCGGGACATTATAAAAATATTATTTTGACACTATCTTCTGATGTCATGGATGCAACATTTTATTATGTAAAAACAAAAAATTATGAATAAGAGAATGTTCCATATCAACGAGGATGGTTTTGCCTTGATCACTGCTATGATTGTTCTTGTTGTGATGGCAGTCATGGGCATCGTTGCGACCAATACCACGACAATGGATCTACTCATTGCCGCCAATGATCAGGACTTTAAGCAGAATTTTTATGTTGCTGACGGAGGGCTCAATCTTGAATCACAATTCATTCCAACCTATCCTCTTATGTTGACTGTTTCTGAACAAAGGAATCATATTCCGTTCTATATCGTCAAAAGTTATGATGCTGGCTTTCCCGATGATGACAGTACAGACACGACAACAAGGAATGCGGCACAGCATTATGTAGGAAATCAAGAGTATAAATATGCTGTGAAGTTTATCAGAAGAAAGCAGGCATTGATTAAGGGAGAAGGTGCAAGAACGGTTGAAGTTATTTATAATCAAATCGAATCAAAAAAATCTGACAGTGCCAGTCTTATCTGCCAGATTTATAGGCGTGTTATTAAATAATAGATACTTCAAAAAGAGGTAATATACTGGCATGGAACGGAAAATGAATTGGTTTATAATCGTTTTTTTGATTGTAATAACATTTTCAAACCGTTCATTTGCGGAAGATATAAATGCTTTTTCACCTTCTGTAAAAAGCAATGCCATGCTTGTTGTGGATACCTCTGAAAGTATGTCCTGGCCTGTTTATAATCATCATATTGATTACGCAGCTTTTTTTACGTGGGCTGTATCCCAGAACTATGCTATAGATGAAAAGGGTATGAGCGTCTCATACAATACTATACCTTGGGAAAAAAACAAGATTTATCTTGTGAGTTCTTATCTGGGTTATAGTGAAATAGACGGCCCTCAAGGTGAGCCATATGCTGTTTGTGGTGATCCACTCTACAGCGGGAGGCCAAGAAGACAATTATGGATAAATGGGGGTGTTTTCGATACGGGATGGGTTATAACCGATTGGAATACTATGGCCAATACTATCACAACGAATCCTGCTGGTTATGTGGTCTACCCTGATATCAATGGAACCCTCTCTTGTGTGAATCATCCAAACTTGTCTGATATTCTGTTCTGTCCTTCCAGTGACATACCAGGACATACCCTGTACAATAATCAGCATATCCTGCTTACGGATTTTCGTACCGATCCCAAGAGCAATATCGTCAAGGATTATGGCATGCTGGGGTATTTGAAATCATCGGGTGTATATTTTTGCGGGTTATTTGAAACAGGAGCCCCTTTCTACACCATAACAAAGCATCCTGATGCAGCGGTTAAAGACCAGGGACGCCATCGCGTGTATGCCTTTGCAACAGGTAATTTTTTAAGCTTTATTAAGCTTATTGAAGATATGAAAGGGTTAGGGGATTGTTCAGGTGGTTCTGCAGGTTGGGAAAACATATGTTATCAGCCTGTTTTAGATATTGGGACAAAAGGATCAGGAACAGGTGAAGACGATGCTGTAGGTAATTTTACGTGCTGCAATGGAGAGGATGGGGTAGGGCAACGGATTTTTTCCCGTTTGGATGTGGTTTGCAGAGCCATGAATCAGGTTGTGGAAGATACCTCCAACAAGATTAACTGGGGGGTCTTTCAATGGAGTGGGGAGAACATAGGCGGAAAGGCTCGGTTTGGTTCATCGGTTGCCACTATCAGATCCGCTATGAGCAGCCTTGCCCCCAAGGGGGGAACGCCTATGGGGAAAGGGATGCAGATGGCCTATGACTATGGATATGATTACCTTGCAGCCCACCCTGATAGTGCAGCATGCAGCAGAAATTATCTTTTGGTACTCACAGATGGTTTTCCCTCAGGAGATACCGCATGGAAGAGCATTACCAAAGACGATGACCATCCTGACTTCAGTTTACCCCGATACCACGATATGGATGCCTGGGGAGGTGATCCTATTCAGGGCTATGGGAATGTTCCTAACTACTCAGACGATGTAGCCCGTTGGATGTATAGAAACGCACAAGCTGATTATCACTACACCACGCATACCATTGGCTTTGGCATGGATAACCCTCTGCTTCAGGATATTGCTGATGAGGGCAATGGGCTTTATCTGACGGCCTATGATCAGGAGCAGCTTATCAACGCCTTTTACAGTCTTGGTCTGTCTATGACCGATGCGGTATCCTTTACTGCGCCTGCTCTTTCTGTCGATCAGACCAATCGTGCCCAATCAGGAAATGAATTATACACGGCCTTTTTTAAGCCGGTAACAGATGGGTATTGGCAGGGTAATCTCAAGCGTTATTATCTGAAATGGTATGCAAACGGTACTGAAGAAGTGTGGGATGCCGTCAATGCAACGGCTACAACATCAGCAGGTCTTTTTAAGGATACAGCACGATCCTATTGGTCAAAAGTTCAAGATGGGAGTTCTGTGGATAAAGGCGGTGCTGGCGGGTTGTTGAAAGATAATGCTGAAGCCTATTTCCGCCAGAAGAATTATTATCAACGGGTTTTGAAAACCTGGAAAGGTGGTCAGATGGTCGATATGACGACGGCCAACCTGAATGCTACAGATTGTGGCCTTGTCAACGCCACCGATTTTCCAAAGGTGATCAATTTTATGCACGGGTATACCTTTGATGCGGATGCGAACGGCAAACCCGTGGGAGTCAGGCCCTGGCTTATGGGGGATATTATCCATTCTGAACCCATTATTTTGGACTATGTTGATGCCACCAATGACCGGAATCTCACCCATCGCTATGTCCTTGTAGGGGCCAATGATGGTATGCTCCATGTCTTTGACAGTAAGACGGGTCAGGAACGGCTTGCCTTTGTGCCGCCGGATTTGTTGACAAATCTTTGGGATTTCCAGGATGTCTCCCAACATCGTTACGGCGTGGATGGGTATATATGTGCCTATCAGACCGGCAGAAATCCTGAACTGGTTATTGTTGGTGAGCGGCGGGGCGGGTCGCATTTTTGGGCCTTGAATTGTACGAATACCAATCCAGCTCAATGGCATGTGGCCTGGCATATCCAGCCAGGTGGGGCTTTTGCAGAATTAGGGCAGTCGTGGTCTGAAATGGTTTTTGTGCAGGGCATCCATATAGGAAACCGTGCCCAGGGGCTTGGGGTGTTTTGTGGAGGTTATGATCCTAAAGAAGATAGTTATCAAGGGAAGTTACCTGAAGCTGACACCAAGGGACGCGGGATTTTTGTTATCAATGTGCAGGATGGAACACCTCTTTTCAGGGTGAGCTATGGGGCAGCAAACGCCACAACCACAAGTGGCAGGTTTACATCCATTGCACGCACGGATATGAATTTCTGCTTCCCTGGTTCGCCAACCGTTGTGACGGATCCCGAAGCCTCGGGTGGTGACCCGTATCTTGTTATCTATGCCATTGATATAGCTGCCCAGGTTTGGAAAATTGCCTGTAATGGTACATGGTCTGTTGCCAAACTTTTTGCTGCCAACGGGCCGGGGATGTGTGGAGGAGCCTCTGCTGCAAGCGGCTTGGTGGATAAGCTGGATGGGTTGCGGGATTATAACGTGAACGACACATCCCGCAAATGTTTTGCCTCCCCCGAAGTTTCCTATGCAGGGGATTGTTCTACTGACCACCCTGTTATTTATTTTGGTACGGGCGACAAAGCCTTGCCCAAGTCTCAGGCCGTGAGCAACCGATTTTACGCGGTTTTTGACATGAGTCACAATGCGTCCATGCTGCCCCTGGATGAAACCGATCTTTTGAATATCACCTGTGATGAGTTCGATATAAATAGTACCTTGACAGCTAAGGATACAATCCTTCTCAAAGGTATTTTGGGGGATAACTATGCAACCCAGGCTCAGGGATGGTATATTGTGCTCAATAAGCAGGATGATTGTATCACCTACTATGGAAATATGAGCCATGAAGGTGAAAAAGTTACCAACGCTGCCAGGCTGTTTAATAAGAAAATATACTTTAATTCATATATACCAACAATAAACGATCCTTGTCATCCAAAAGGAAAGGCACTTTTTTATTCACTAGGATATTGTTATGGAGATGCTGCATTTGAAATAGAACCATATAATACAGGAAAATCTATTAACGATCGTTATTTTACTGTCAATGAAAGTACTCCTCCTTCTCCTGTTAAGATTATAGCAGGCCCAGGAGGCGTTATACTCAAGGCAAGTGCTGGAAGTAAAATTATCAACAAATATCTTGAAGCTGACAGCGGTACTCATTTATACTGGTGGAAATACGCTGATGACAATCAATAATAAGAAATTGTGTATGAAAAAAATAATTGTTGTGCATAGTATTTTTTTCCTATGCTTGGTATGTACTCCTGTTTTTGCGGATGATCTACGTATAACATATGGTATCATCCAAAAAATAGCAGGAAATGCCATAACAATATCGTCACAGGTCTATTATCCTGTTATGGAAGAGGTATCCCCTGGCCGACTGAAGGTGGGGGATCGCGTTAACATGCTCTATGAAGTCAATCCCAAAGGACAACGATACTATTATTCTGTTGTCCACCCAGAAGAGCATTTGGTATTTCCCCAAGAAATACCACCTGCCTGACAGGGCAAAAGAGAATACGAAAAAATCGCTTTTGGGAACACGTAGCGAGGAAGATAACCATGAAACACCATTTGTCAGTACAGGGCCGGTATCGTCTTTGGGTAGGTTTACTCCTGCTGATGGCTTGTCTGGGATGTTCCAAAAAAACCATTTCTGTGGATCCTGTTGCACCGTATACGCACTCCTATTCAGTGGGGGGCAAGAAATATTATCTCCAGGAACATGCTGAAGGCTACCGTGTGCGAGGGCTGGCATCCTGGACAGGTCGAAAAGCTCAGGGACGCAAGACGGCCTCTGGCGAACCCTATGATTATCGGGCCATGACCTGTGCCCATAAAACCCTTCCTTTTGATACCATTTTGCGGGTCACTCACCTTGCCAATGGCAAGATTGTCCTGGTGCGTGTCAATGATCGGGGTCCCTTTAAGTATGGGGATGGAAGGATTATTGATCTTTCCTGGGCTGCGGCCAAAAAATTGGGAATGCTCAATCAAGGGGTGACAAAGGTTCTTGTGGAGGCTGTCCAATAAAGGACAAGCTACCAGAAGGATGATTCGGCACAAAGAAGCCCCTGGAACATCATCTTCCAGGGGCTTCTTTTTCCTGTTTCATCAGTTGGATTGATTTCATAAACGCTCCTTATAGGGTATTTTCTCCAAACGTATCACATTCATATTATTCTTGTTTGCCAGCACAAAAACTGATAGCTCCCTCAAAGTTTTGAACTGTCATCGACAACGCTTCAAAAGGATAGGTAGCACATGTCCATACAACGCCAGACACATATCCCGCCCTGGCAAAGGGGGTATCGCCAAGAATCTGGAACAACTGCTCCATCACAAACACTTGTTTTAGAAAAAACCAGTCCTGCCACGTCTGAACGTTGCTGGCTGGGAAAAAAGGAACTGGAGGGTTCGAGGTTTGCCATGATGGAAATCCGGCCTGGTTTTGAACTATGGCATTATCATGGCAAGTTTGAGCGTGATGTCCTGATGTCGTTTCAGGATACTCCCTCGGTGATTGCCTTTTCATTTTGTTCTTCAGGCCGAATTGCTTACGATTACCTGTCTCATGGGCACTGTTTTGAAGTTGTACCCCAATCCCAGCAGGTAACTTTTTGTCCGTTTCCTGATATGACCGCTCGTATGGCCGGGGGCATGGAGTTTAGCTGTCTGTCCGTTCTTCTTTCACCTATGCGGTTTATGGAATGCTTTGACAGGGGGATGGATACCTTGAACCCTGCTTTGCAACAGATTGTGGAAAAAGACTCCCATGCGCCTTTTGTACATACCAACCATCTGAATCCTCTGGTAAAAACACTACAGGAACAATTGTACCAATGCCCATTCGTGGGTGGTATCCGCAAACGCTTTTTTGAGGGCTGTGCCTTGCAGCTTATCATGCTCCAGCTTCAATCCCTTGTCCCCTCTGAGACACAACAAGCATCCTTTGTGCGGATTGATCCTGTGGCGCAGAAGAGATTGCAGCAGGTCAAAGAGCGGCTGGAAAACAATCTGGATGATCCGCCCAGTCTGTCAGAACTGGCCAGAGAAGCGGCCATGTCAGCTCCCAAACTCAATAAATGCTTTCGCCACCTCTATGGAACCACCGTGTTTGAATACCTGCGTCAGCAACGCTTCAACCAGGCGAGAACTATGCTGGAACAAGGCCTCAGCGTGACAGAAGCCTCCCTTGCTGTGGGGTATGAAAGCCTTGCCAGCTTTTCCCTGGCCTTTAAAAAACGATTCGGCTACCCACCCAGCCGTTACCTTTCCCGCCCCTAATCGCCTTTACCTTCTCTTCTGCTTTTTTCATCTGGAATAAAAATTGGTTCCTTCCTGATAAGTAGCGCACCCCCAGAACGTATATACTCCCGCACGATATGTGAAAACCGTTATCATCACTACAAAGGAGGAAACAATGCGACTATCTTTCACATCCATCGTTGCCTTATCGTGCATGGCAATGATTGTTTTTGGAGTGCAGCCAGCCTTGATCTCAAAACCCTGACAGAATTTTCACCAAATGTTTTTCCTAAACAGAATACCAACCAGAACATGCTGATTATCCGGGGCATTTCTTCCCATAATGTTACCTTGAACACTCCGGCGGGTCTGTTTGTGGATGACATCAACGGGGTTGTCAAAATCATTACCCGTCAGCCAGATAATGAATTTCGGGGCAAGATTTTCAGCGATATCGGCATGTATGACGCAAGTAAAAATGTGCCTCTGTACCGCCTGGGAGCAAGTCTCAATGTGCCCCTGGTCAACGAAAAACTGTTTTTGAGTCTGGCCGGTCAGACAAGGCGTTCCGATGGATATACCGTGAATATCTATAACGATAATGACGAGGCCGGTAAAATTGACCATAAAAACGGTCAGATTACCCTGCGCTGGCTGCCTGTTGAAAATCTGGACATTACCTTGCTGGGCAATGTTGCCACAGTGGATGACGGCTATGGACATCTGCGTTACCTGGACGGGCCATCAGCCACAAAACGGTATCATCTCAACTGGGACGGAGCCAACTCCTGGGAAGACAAAAACAATGGCCAGACATTAAAAATACAATATGCTGCTCCGGCTTTTACTCTGCTTGCCATCACCACCCGCAACGATTTTGAAACGGATTTCAAAAATGACGGGGAATTTGGCCCCTTACCCATGGGCAATCAGGTCTTTTTCCATGATAATACCACCATCAGCCAGGAAATTCGTCTCTCTTCAATCAAAGACAGCAGCCCCTGGGAGTGGCTGGCAGGGGTATATGGTTTTAAGGATGAAAATACCGCCCTTGCCGAGTTCTTTGGCCAAAGCCGATATACCGAATTTGATTCCACGGGCTATGCCCTGTTCGGCCAGACAACCTATACTCTTTTTGAGCGGCTTCATTTGACAGCGGGGCTACGTTTTGACTTTCTGGATGTTGATGGCAAGCAGCGAAACATTCAAGTATCTGCCCCGTACAGCGCCACAGTGGAACATAAGGAATGGCTGCCAAAAATCAGCGCGGCCTATGATATTACCCCAAATATCATGACCTATGCCAGTATCTCCCGCGGGCTTTTGGCCGGTGGCTATAATTTCGCTTTTGCCAAGGATTCCAGCACCCTGACCTTTGAGCCGGAAAAGACTTGGAACTATGAAACAGGCATCAAGACCAGTTTTTGGGACAATAAAGGCACGTTCAACGCCGCCCTGTTTTATATTGATATTTCTGACAAACAGGTTGAGGAATGGCTTGCTGGAGCGACTGTCAGAAAAATAACCAATGCAGCTAAGGCTCATTCCCAGGGAATTGAAGTGGAGATGGAGCTGCGCCCCTGGCAGGGGGTGCGTATTTTTGGCGGATTTGGGCTTGCTGATGCTAAATTTGATGACTGGGTAAGTATGGATATGATAACCGGCCTTCCCTATGATTATGACGGAAAAAAGCTGCCTACTGTCCCGAACTATACCTATAACCTGGGTATTTCCTATACTCATCTTTCAGGCTTCTGGTGCAGGGCTGACCTGCTGGGCAATGGGGATTATTACAGTTCTGCCAAAAACGATACAAAAGTCGATGGTCATAATCGAGTGAATCTGACTTTGGGATATAAGGGGCAGTCCTTTGATATTTCCCTGTGGGCAAAAAATATCTTTGATGAAGAATATATAACCAGCAAAGGCTACTATATTGGAGGTATAGTATTTTCACAAGGAGAAAAAAGTGAAAAAATATATAGTCCCGCTTTTGGCTGTTTTCTGGCTGGCTGCTTATGGTTCCCTTGCCTTTGCCCATACCTTTTGGGTAAACGCCTTTGACTCAACCGCGCACCAGCCAAGGCATGTGCTTGTTACCCTGGGATATGGACACAGCTTTCCCCTGGACGACTTGTTGACAGACTTGACCCTGGAATCTTTTACTCTGCACGACCCGGAACTGAAAGCAACACAGCTACCCTTACCCGTGGCCAAGCAGGCCGCAACCATGAAACTGGATAACCACCTGCAAATCGTTTCCGGCGACCTTGCCGCCAGAAAAATTATTTTAGAAAAGGGTTGTCCGTCCGGGGTGTATCAGGTCAGCGCGGAAAGCAAAGATAATTACTGGACATACTATATTGATACAAAGGGACGAAAGCGATGGGCAGCCAAGCCCATGAATGAGGTGACACAGGCACAAAAGATTCTTCGAGGGATGCGCTACCACCCCTTTGCGGTCTCCTATTTTACCGTGGGAAAATGGCAGACACCCAAATCCCTGGGTCAGGAGCTGGAAATTGTCCCCATGACCGATTTGTCAAATGTTCATGCGGGCGACCTGGTGAAATTTAAGGTGCTGTTTATGGGTAAGGAATTGACCACCGACCCGTCACTAAGCATTGAATACATCACCGCAAAAAGTGATACCTTTGGTGCTACAGAGAAATTCTCCCTTTCTTCCATTCTCTATGGTGGCAAAGGACAGTTTCGTGTTCCGACCGCAGGCAACTGGCTGGTCAATGTCTATACCCGCCAGAATGTCACAAAGGATAATGCGCTGAAACACCTGGCCCACAAATGCACCACCGTACTCTACTCCAGTAGTATCACCTTTACAGTACAACCCTGATAAACCTCTGTTGCTTGATTCTCAACGAGTTGTGGGAGCAATGTTTAATAACCATTGCTCCCACAAAATATTTCCAGCAATACGAATGAGATAGGTTTTATTTTATGTTTGGTGGTTGAGCATCGGAAGTCAAGGGATTCCATCCGATGATTGCGATGATAATCGGCCATCCCTACCTTGAGTCCGTTATATGGATATCACAGACATTCCTCTCTACAAGCAGGATGGTGAGCAGTATTTTTTTCATGATGTCCTCCATAGCCTTTCAGGCTGTTAGTGTGAGGGTTGTTTGACAACAACGAGTAGCATTTTAAAGGGTTGGATGGCAGTCAATGCGTGAGGGACACGGGCCGGCATGACCACAACCTGTCCTGCTTCGGCCAGGTGCGGCTGACCATCAATGGTAATCTCCACTTTGCCATCAAGAATATAGGCCATCGCATCACCTGGGGCTGAGTGGGTGCTGAGTCCTTCTCCCTGATCAATGGCAAAAAGCGTGATGCCGACACCTTTTTGCTGGGTCAGGGTCAGACTTGCCACCTTACCCTTTTCATAGGCAACAATATCTGCCAGCTCATACACCGTTGCGTGTTCGATGTGTTTGATAAGTGTCATGGGATTATTCCTCCTGATAGATGGTTATTTGCAGCATTCTGAAACCTTCCAGTCCGCCTACGGTGTGCAGCACGTGGGCTGGAACGGCAAAGACGTCTCCTGCCTTGAGGATATATTCCTGGCCATCTCTGGTGATGCGGGTTGTCCCTTCCAACAGGTAATACATGGTGGCACCGGGATATTCTTCCTCGCTGACCATTTCCCCGTCTGCAAAGCTGAATAAGGTGACATGGGCATGATGGGAGTTGGATAATGCCATGCTGACGACCTGGTTGGGCTTTGGGGCTATGAGACTTGCCAGTTGTTCAGGGGCTTCTGTGGGAATATTTTTTAGGGTTTCCATAACAACGCCTCCTTGCTGCTTGGTTGGTGAGATGCGATGGGCAGGGACAGCCCGTGTGCCTTTTGAGGTGAAGGATGTTTCTCTCCAGATAGCAAGAGATATAATGAGTCTCTCCTTATTTTGTTAAAAATGACTAACTTGATAAAAAAATCCTTGATTTAGGTCAAATGTGTTGATGCTCCCAAACGGGAGTGCCAGACGACAATCTGACAGCCTTTTGTATGCCCTTATTTTCTGCACAAAAAGCAACAACCTTTTTGGATTTTTTTGATCTGGATCAAGGCATCCTTGTTCTGCCTCAGGTAAAAGGTATTCATTCAGGGCAGAACGCCTTGATGATCCGCATCACTATCAATAAGGAGGTTGTCACATGTTTTGTTTCCAATGCCAGGAAGCCGCAAAGAATACAGGGTGTACCGTACGAGGAATGTGTGGGAAGGAAGGTTCTACAGCACATCTTCAGGATCTCTTGATTTTCCACTTAAAGGGCATGTCGCTTATTGCCGAGGTATCCAGGGAGGCAGGCATTGATGTTCCCAATACCGTACCAACATTTATTGCTCAGGCATTATTTACAACCATTACCAATGCCAATTTTAATGATGAAAATCTTGAGCAATGGAACAATAAGGCCGTTGCTCTTAAAACAACTCTTTTAGAGAAGGCAGGAGACGCCATCAGTACAGACTCTCCTGGCTGGGATGACTGGACTTCTACAGATTCAACAGCCTTTGCAGACTGTTCTGCGTGTGTTGGAGTGCTTTCTACTCAGGATGAAGATGCACGCTCTTTAAGGGAATTGCTCATCATCGGTTTGAAAGGTGTTGCCGCATACGCTGAACATGCAAGGGTATTGGGCGTTGAAGATCAGAATGTCTGGGACTTTATGATCACAGCCCTTGCCTCTACCACCAAAGAACTTTCTCTGGATGAGATGGTGGGCATGGTTCTCAAATGTGGGGAAATCTCTGTGGCAGCTATGGCCGCCCTGGATAAGGCCAATACCCAGGCCTATGGCAATCCTGAAATAACCCAGGTGAATATTGGTGTAGGAACCAATCCGGGCATCCTGATTTCCGGTCATGACTTAAAGGATATGGAAGAACTCCTTGAACAAACCAAGGATACGGGCGTGGACGTTTATACCCACGGAGAAATGCTTCCGGCCCATTATTATCCTGCATTCAAAAAATACAGCCATCTGAAAGGCAATTACGGGGGGTCATGGTGGCATCAGAATAAGGAATTTGAGGCATTTAACGGCCCTGTTCTCATGACCACCAATTGCATTGTCCCTTTGAAAAACAACAATACCTACCTGAACAGGCTGTACACAACCGGAACTCCTTCTTACCCAGGAGCCGTGCATATTGAAGAACATCCCAACGGCGGCCCCAAGGATTTCTCTGTTCTTATTGAGCAGGCAACGACCTGTCCGCCCCCCCAGGAACTGGAAACCGGCAGTATTGTTGGCGGTTTTGCCCACAATCAGGTTCTTGCCCTGGCCGACAAGGTAGTAGAAGCCGTCAAATCAGGAGCTATCAAACGTTTTGTGGTCATGGGAGGCTGTGACGGACGTCACAAAACCAGGGATTATTTTACTCAAGTTGCACAAACCCTGCCCAAAGATACGATTATTCTCACGGCTGGATGTGCCAAATACCGGTATAATAAACTGGACTTGGGCGATATTGGCGGCATTCCCAGAGTCCTTGATGCCGGACAATGTAATGACAGTTATTCTCTTGCTGTTATTGCCCTGAAACTCAAGGAAGTTTTTGGTCTGGAGGACATCAATGACCTGCCCCTGTCTTTTGATATAGGCTGGTATGAACAAAAGGCTGTGGCTGTTTTACTGGCCCTGCTTTATCTGGGTGTGAAGGGCATCCGCCTCGGCCCCACCCTGCCTGCCTTTGTGTCTCCCAATGTCTTGAACGTGTTGGTTGATACCTTTAATATCAAGCTCATTGGCGATGTTGAGGGGGACGTACAGGCCATGATGGAAGGAAGGTAATCCCTTTGGCGTGATAATATCGCAGTAGAGCAAATGTCATAAACAAAAAAAAGAGGTGCCAGGCTGTTGTACTCAGCTTGGCACCTTCTATCAACTATCGGGTGAGGCAAAGTGTCATGCTCTCTTGTATCTTCTCAACCGCAACACAAGCAGCAGTAGGGGAAGCAGCCACAACAATATATCGCCTTGTGAAGCGGGAAGGAGCAGGCAGCCTCCGCTGGAACCTCCACTGGACGAGGATGATGTTTTGGCAAAGGTGGCTGACAGAGAAGAGAGTTTGGTCGCGCTTTTGCCTTTGGCGAGCCATGCTTTGCTGGCGCGGTGGGAAGCAGTGGAGTGGCTCTTTCTGGAAGTATTTCCACCGTCTTCCTCCAGTTTTGTAAGGATGTCGCTGAGAGCGATTTGGGTATAAGCCCCAATAGGTTTGTTGTTGGCGTAGAGCTGCTTCACTTCATAACCTGGTTCCGGGATGATCTGGAATACCAGGTCTTGGTCTTTGAGAAGCAGCACCCTGCCGTTGGGAACAATGCGGCCTCCCTGATTGTTTCCCTTGGCGGGGACAGGAATATCAATGGTCTGTTCGGCCTCAAGTCCTCCGCTTATGACAAGGGCGTAGGGCTGACCCGCCCTGTCTCCTTCACCCTTTTCATCCCAGGGTTGAGGCACATTGTACCCCTTGACGGTAAGCTCGTAGTCTCCGATTTGCGGAGTGCTTTTTTCTATGCCCAGCGCGTTGTTCACTCGGTCAAAGCCTGGATTGTCCACATCAGGCTTCTTCCGGACGTGGAGTTGTACGTAAGGGGCCTGCATCTCTTCCGTCCATTTCCCTTCCTCCTCCACAAGGCGTGTTGTCTGTGTGTCATCACCCAGGAGCAGACCCGCGATGTCTGGGGTATAGTTGGTGAGAACAAGAAAAAACGAACCGGGAAGAGAGATATTGGTGGGGATGGCTATGGTTTGAGGAGTGCTCTCCATATTTGACAGGGCATACGACCATTCAGACGAGCTCCAGATGACTTCACCAGGTATGCCCATTGTATCCTTGCATATGGAAATCTCATAGCGGGATACCTCGTACGCTTCTGGATCCTCGGACAGTAGAACAGGGTAAAAGGTCAGGCTTTCCAGGGTTCCTTGGGCAAAGGTATCTGTTGTACAACGAAGGGCGATTTTGCCTGGGTTCACCAAATCTTCAGAAGATTTGCCGCTCAGACTGAGGTGAAGGAATGGGGAGAGTTGGGCATTATCCGGGTAATGGACTGTGCCATCAGGGTTTTTCAGGGAAAGATCCAGGTCGTTTACCAAAGCACCATAGGAGTCTTCAGTGCCAGGGGCGTCTGACCAGACAAGGTTGATGTGTAAGGGGATGGAGGCATTCACCACCTTAAAGTCAATGGTGGTGTTTTCACCTGTTGACAGAAACGGGCTATCCCCCTCGTCAATGTACATGACAGCCTTGGGTGATGGGGGAAACACCATGTTGCCCACATTGACCCGCCCCCAGCCAGAGACATTGTTAGGGCCTGGGCCGTTGGGGATTTCCTGGGTATCACCTGCACCGTATTGACCAGGAGCTATGTCTTTGGCCCCGTTGAGCATGATGGCCTTGAGCAGGGCTGCTGAGGGATGGGCAAGACCCCGATATTCTCTGAGATACTGACGTACCAGGGTGGCGGCTCCCGCTGTCAGAGGGGTGGACATGCTGGTGCCGCATGCCCAACAATAATATGCATTGTATGGTTCATCGGGTGCTGCTGCCACAGAAGAACGAGTGGAAAGGATATTGGTTCCCGGAGCCACAATATCCGGCTTGTAACGACCATCTAAAACAGGGCCTCGGCTGCTGAACGCAGCCATACCAGCGATGTGGTTGGAAATAGGGTCATCCGCAAGAGGATTTTCAGAAAAGTCGTTTCCCCATGCCTGCTCATAGGTTTCGGAAAACTCCTCCCGCTTTCCCTCCGAGGCACCCACGGTCAGACAATTTTTGGCGGTTGCCGGATTACAGATGCTGTAGAGATCCACCATGCCATTTCGACTATGATCCACACCGCTGTTTCCGGCAGAAAAAACCGGCAGAAAGCTGCGGTGTTCCCATACAAACGCATCCAGGTTTTTTGCCTCGACAGTATAGAGGGAAAGGGTAAAATCACCCCAGCTATTGCTATGGAGTCTGACCCCCTTTTCCCATGCCGGAGTAAAGAGTTTGGCAAGATCCCCCTCATCCTCTTCCCAGGTCTGCTCACCGCCATCTTCCTCATCCATCCCATCTTTTTGCACAACCAGGTGAGCTTCCGGTGCTATGCCCGCAAAGGATGTCTCTGGATACTTATGGCTGGCCGGATCGCTGCCGGATTGTTTGCCATTGCCAATGAGAGAGCCTGCCACATGGGTGCCATGTCCACCGGTATCCTTGCAGTCATCGCCAAGCATGGTAACCCGGCTTTTGCCTTGAGCATCCAGAAAATCTTTATGAAGCGTTGCTGGATCCCCTGTGTCCAGGCCAGAATCAAGCACGCCCACAATCTCGCCTTTGCCGGTGAGGCCATAGGTATTGCGTACCCCCCGTGCCTTCATGATGTCTGTTGAGACGTTGTTCATAAGCCTCCGTTTGGGAGTGGATTCTATACGCCATACGCCCGGCGTCCTGCTCAGGGGCCGGATTGCCGCCAAAGGGAGACGGATGCGGACGATAATCCTTTTTTTCCCGGAGGAGATACGTCCGACCTCACCGCCCAGGGCGACAACTCTTTTTGCAAAGGCTTGGGCATCTTCGCCAGGAAAGAGGACAACCGTCAGATTGTTCAGAGGTGGCAGCACTTGCCCTTCGTCAGCTTGGGAGGTGGCCGGATGTTTCGGTGCAATGGGCAGGGAAGGACTTATGCAATAGTCGGATTTCCAGGGGCCGCACCACCGGACAGAAGGGATGTCCTGCAAGGCGAGAAACTGTTTGGGGGTTGCCCGTACCAGGTAGGCGAAATCCGGAATGTATTCCAGAATAGCGGCCCCTGTGTTTTTCACGGCCTGTCGCCACGACGAGAGAATGGGGCCTGAAAACTGAATCAGGTAATAGCTGACAGAGGAAAGGGCCTTTGCAGGCTCCTGCCTGGAGGACATACCATGCAGCCTGGCACCATGCTGCTTGAGGGCAGCATCCTGTTCGGCCTTTGCGGATTGTTTCTTTGTGGATTCTTTTACAGCCAGGGGGTCAAAACTGTTTCCCCCCAGGTGAAGATAGAGAGGGGGGGTGCCAGAATCGGCCAGGGACAGAGAGGGTAGGACCAATAAGAAACATAGCACTATAACAAGCAACCACAACAAACCTTTGCGAGGCATAGAGTTCTCCTGGGTGTTAGAATATGCGGTGTATCCCTTGATACCGATACCTGACAAAGGCCCTTGGGTTGGAAGAACACAAGGGCCTTGTTGTCTTGCTGACTGATTCAAGGGCTGAATCAGTTCTGGAGCAGGGAGCATGTCTGCTCCCAGATAAAGGCGTGTTGGCCGGTAAAACGATGATCAGCATCCACTTCTATAAGCTGTACCTTGTCGGGGTAGGCTGCTGCATATTCACGGCTGTGGATAATGGGCACGACATCATCCTGCCTGCCGTGGAGGATGGTTATGTCTGTGGCGGGCGGCACTGGTTCTGTATATCCAAGACCATCCAGGTGAAAGGTATACCGCAGGGGGACTTGCTTTTGAAAGCCGTGATGAGGAAGCAGGGCAATTTGCGCCTGTTTCCAGGAGGCCAGGTGTTCGTCTGTGGTTCCCCAGGTGTGGTAAAACAGGGCCGGGGCAAGAAGAAGCATAGAGTCAATACCGCCAAACTGGTCTGCATATCGTGTTGCTACCAATCCTCCAAGAGAACTGGCAATGATCATAATCCGTTGGGCATCACAATCCAGAATGCGTTGTCTGAGTCGGTTGATCATGCCTGTTACGCTTAAGTATTCAAAATCCTTGGGCGTTGGGTTGAAGTCAACAAGGGTAAACCCGCCAAGGTTCAGGGAAGCACTTTGTTCCTTGAGAAAAAGGGCTTTGCTTGACTTGGCTGAAGAAGTGAACCCGTGGAGGAAGAGGATCTGCAGGTCAGAGAGATTGGTCATGGTGCTGGCTCCGTTGTTGGGGATTGGGAGAGCTGCTGGACGATACGTTGTTTGGACGTAATATTGTTGTTGATCCAATGGCTGTCCCACCATTCCACCGGATTGACGGGCAGACCGTTCAGAATGATGCCAAGGTGAAGATGATCACCGCCAGCCAGGCCCGTGGCTCCGGTTCGGCCAATGATCTGGCCCCGCTGAATGAGATCACCTTCATGAACCAGGATCTGGCTGAGATGGGCGTACAGGCTTTGCAGCCCCATGCCGTGATCAATAAGGATCACATTGCCATAAATGCCCATAAATCCCTGAAAAACCACCTTGCCCGTATTACATGCCTTGACCTTATCCCTGGCAACAGAAGCCAGGTCAATGCCAAGATGGCATTGGTGGTCAATTACCTTGCCCTTGTAAATGTAATCTCGTTTGTCGCCAAAGGTGGCCCTGGTGGCTGCCCCTGGTTGACGGATAAAGGCCTTGTTCCAGAGGATATTAGGTGAGGATTGCTGGGCGAATTGTTTGAGACGTGCTCGGTTGGCGGCACGGCCCTGGTTGTTGATTTTGAGAAAGATACTCACCAAATCAGGTTCATTGGGAAACGTGCTGGTGAATTGCGGCATTTTTTGTTCCAGAAATCTGTCAGAAATACGGATGGTATCGTGGCGAAAACGCTTGTTGATGAGGTGGTACGCCAAGGTATTGGCGGCTGTATTACCAGCATCATCCTCGGCTATGACCTTGGGGACATCCTTTGCAGGATCAGCATCATAGGGAAAGGCAAAAAGGGCCATATACAGGTTGGCCGCATCCTGTTTGAAGCCAGGGAAAAAACGGTTGCCCACCATGACTCCGGTACGCTTGACCGGTTCAGAAAGAGTGTACACCACGGCCCCGCATCCCCCCACAGCAATATTATGCTGCCTGGAAATCACATCAACCCTTGGGGGATGGTTGTCCATTATTCTATGCTCTTTGAGCTCATTGGTATTGCCCTTGCCAAGGTGCGACAATGACCTGTCCGTACAGGTCACAAGGATGTCAAACGGGCCTTCGGTAAGCTTAGCATGTTGGAGATCAAAGGTCGCTGACCACTCATGCTGGGCGGCAGGAAAGGTTTGGGCAAGGACGGTGGCATTGTGGTTGTTTTGGCGGACAATGACACGCACGGTTTCAAGCCCCATGCCCTGATCCTGGACGTTGAGGATACATGGGGTCTTTTGGGTAATGACTGGGTTGGCAGGGGTGAGGGCGAGTGTGGGTATCGTGGATTCAAAGAAGATCGTGTACCCGAACACCATTCCTGTTATGATTGTGGCGGTAAGCACAATGCCAATCAGGAGTTTGGGAAAGGATAGCATGAGCAGGGCTCCTGGTGGTAATAAGTGTGGTAAAGTCGTTTACCTACGAAGTCGTCTTGGGATTGACAAGCATCTTGTGGGGCCACAAATCCACCACTTGACGAGATACAACGTATCACAACCCCATTGCCTGTTCCGGCATATCAATCCGTTATCTCTTGCAGATACCTGTAAATATCCTTGATCACATATTCTGGCGTGGATGCCCCGGCGGTCAGCCCGATGGTTGCGCATGGGGCCATGTCTTGAACAGGAATTTCCTCCTTACGTTCTACATGACAACAGGGCGTCCCTGTAGTCGAGGCCACCTGGGCAAGTCGTCGGGTATTGCCGCTGTTTTTCCCGCCAATAACAACCATGTAATCCACCTGCTTTGCTATGCGGATAGCCTCCTCCTGTCGCTGCTTGGTGGCGTTGCAGATGGTGTCTATAACCGGAACCTCTCCCTGTGCCTTGCAAAGGGCGATTTGAATGGCCTGAAATTCCTCCCTGTCCTGGGTGGTCTGGGCTGCAAGAAAGCAGGATTGGGATATGGAGGTGAGGATGGGTGCAAGGTCGTCAATCCCTTCAAATACCGTGAACCCATGTTGGGCATAGCTCACCAGTCCTTTCACTTCGGGATGTTCTTTTTCGCCGAAAAGGAGCAAATGGTGGCCTTGGTGAGAAATTTGTTTGATGAGAATCTGGGCTTTTTTGACCTTGGGGCATGTGGCATCCACAAGGGTTGCACCGGTCTTTTCAAGAGCCTGCTGCATGCTCAGAGGAATCCCGTGAGCCCGGATGACTACAATGGAATCAGGGCCGAGTTCCTCAATGGATCGGCACTCCAGAACCCCTTTATCCCGATAATGCTGGAGCACCTGGGGGTTGTGAATAATGGGCCCCTGGGTGAAAAGCCTTTGTCCTTTCTTTTTGCTGGCAATGGCCTTGTCGAGCTTTTTAAGAGCCAGGGCCACCCCCATACAAAATCCTGCTGTTTGGGCGAGTTGAATGGTTTTCATGGGATATATAGCGTGTAATAATCCAAAAACAGACCTGGAATGAGGCCCACCTTTTGGGCACAGTTCTATGGTTTGAATGATTCACCAGCTTGTCAGGCCAGACGCTTGATACCTTTGGCAAAGTCCTCCCAGGTACGGCAGCCTGTGAGATAGCTTCTGACAGAACGTGATCCTGGAAAATCCCGGACAAAGCGGGGGGCCAGAGTGCGCATACGCAGCAATGCTTTGGCCTCGCTCCCGTGGGTTGTGCTTAGCTCCATGAAGCGTTGGAGGGTCGCTACCAGTTCCTCAGGCGTTTTCGGTGCCACGGGCCGTTGCTGCATAAGGGCGTGAAAGCGTTGGAAGACGGCAGGATCGTTTAAGGCTCCTCTGGCAAACATAATGGCATCCACACCGGTTTGCTGGATACAGGCATAACCATCCTCAGCCGTGAGAAGATCGCCACTGGCAATCACAGGAATCCGTACCTGATTTTTGAGTTCTTTCAGGCAGGCCCAGTTGGCTTTTCCTGCAAATCCCTGACGGGCCGAGCGAGGGTGAAGAGTGATCCATGCGGCTCCGGCCTGTTCCAATTGGGGGCCAAGATCCAGATACACAGGTTCTTCGCTGTGCCAGCCCAAACGGATTTTGACCCCCACCTGATTGTTTCCCGCCTTTTCAGCCATGATCCCCACAAGCTCCACCAGACGTTCCGGCGTCTTGAGAAGAGCTGCCCCGCTTCCCGTCTTGACAACCTTTTTCACCGAACATCCGCTGTTGAGATCAAACGAACAAAAACCCTGGTCAAGAAGTATCTCCATAGCCTGGGCGATATATGCCGGTTCTGATCCAAAAAGCTGAACAACCAGGGGCATATCGTCTGGGCAGGTGGCCAGAAGCTCCCTGGTTCCCTTGCTGGCAAAAACCAGTCCCTTGGCACTGATCATTTCAGTACAGGCCACAGAAGCCCCTGATTCACGGCACAAGAGCCTGAAGGGAAGATCGGAAAAACCAGCCAGGGGTGCGAGCCAGGGAGACAAGGGAGTAATGGGAACAGGTGATGCCATGATGGAGGGGGAGGTTACACAATAAGATGGAGACCCTGGCTCTCTCGTATGAGCCTTTGATCCGCTTCCTGAAGGATGATGGCTGGATGCAGGGCCGTGACCACAAGGTATATCCTGGAGCCCAGAGGGTGGGTGTTGGCCACTTCGGCAAGAACGCGAAGATCGCCGATGATCACCCAGGCCCTGGCATCCCCTTGATATTCCTCAATGATTCCAGACAGAAGATCGCCAACCTTGTAGGTGGTCCGAAATGCTCGTTGGCGTTGGGACTCCTTCTTGTTCTGGCCAGAGGTGAAGGACGTATCACGATCATGGATGCGCACGGTTAGCCTTCCTGATCTATCACGACTTCAATTTCGTCGATACTGAGTCCGGTGGAACGTGCCAGGGCCTCGATAGATTGACCTCGTCTGTACCCATTCAGGATAGTCTGTTTCAGGAAGACCGGAGAGTGGGCAAAGGCATCTGCCTGTTCAAGAAGACCTTGCAGGGTATGGGCACGTCGTTCCAGACGCGCATCAAGGCGAGTGAGTTCCTGTTGGCGTTTCTCAAAATTTGAGAGCAATTCCTGTTCAAGCTTGGCGTTGAAGTCAAGGCGTGAGAGAAATGCCTCCTGTTTGTTCTGGAGTTTAAGAAGGAGTGCCTGAGATGTACGCAGTTTGATAAAGAGAATAACAAGGATGGAAATAAGGAGGATTTCAAACACTCCTGCAATAAGGATGAGCCATTGAAAGGATGACATGGTGTCTGCCTGCAAAAGGGTTGGAAAATATATGGTGGTTCAGAGAAGAAGACGGGATGTATCTTAAAGCCGATGGATCATCAGCCTGTAGCGGGTATTTTGAGGTTGCCAGCCACTACTTCCTGGGTTGGGTTCAGATGGTCAGGTTAATGATCCTGCCGCTTCCGGTTTCACAAGAGGCTTCTTCCTGCTCCTTTTTGTGTTTGTTGTGTTTGGAATGGGAAAAGGATTGGTCATTTTTGTTGTCTTTATCTCTTCTAACGTTGAGTCCCCCTTCGCTTGTTGTGGTCTTGGTGACCATTGTTTGTTCCCGCTTGCTCTTTTCCACGGCTTCCTGGCCTACAAGCACCTGCTGCTGCTCAGGATGAGACTGCTCGGCATGTTGCAATTTTTGCACATGCGGTGCCTGATTGAGCATGACCGGCAAATTGATGGAGGCACCCATATTATTCCACCTTGTATTCCTGAATCAGGATTTCGTCGAGCTGGCCATTACCAAGATATTGATTGATAATATCAAGAAGATCGTTTTTGAGCTTATCGGCGTTATCTGCATTGCCCAGAAAAAGGAGATCCTTGTTCTTGAAGTAGTAGTACACGGCATCACGGATAAAGATCCGTTTTTGGTCTACCTCAAATTTGAGTAAATCACCCTTGACCGGAAAAGAGAAACGGCAGGTCAGGAAACGGCAGGTACCATTGGCCACAACTGCGACCCAAAAGGGCTCAAAGGATACGGAATATTCGGCAAGCTCGGGAGGCGTTTCTTGGGGAGGGCCTTCCAGGGGAGGTGCCGTGTGTTCCTCTTCCTGTGGAGGGGGAGGGACAGGTGCGGGTTTGAGAAGCATCCAGGCGATAACCAGGATCCCTGTCAGAACAGCCAATCCTCCCAGGATGAAGGACTTACGCTTCCAGAGAGGGGAAGGTTGGGTTGCCGCACGGGTGGCAGACAGACCATCCTGCGAGGTATCCCGTTCTTCCTCATCTTCCTCATCGTCTTCGAGAAAAGAGGCATCTTCAAGATCCAACTCAACTTTTTGGAAGGCCTTGCTTGAGGGCGGGGTGATTTTGCCGGTATCAACAGTTGCTTTTTTCTCGTCACTGGTTTCTTCAGAGAGTGTGTCTGTCTGTTGTGAAACCATGCCTTCCTGAAGATCTGCCATGTTGTTACACCCCCCCCTTTGCTTGTCACCCATAAGCTGGTGCAGGGAACATAGGGATTATAGGATTGCGTTGTCGAAAGGAAAGGGGGCGTATTGGCTGTGCAGGCTGTTGCACACGCACCATCTGTTGTGTTGTTACAAAAAATGATACCATCACCTACCAGCAGTACTTGAACATGCCAGGCTATCCCAAGACACTATTGTGCTTTGTTGTTACTGCAACCTATTCAAACTCTCGCATACCCTGATTCGCCTTCGAGAAGCTCACCCCTAGCTTGAACGTGTTCAGCGACTTGTTTCTGCTTTTTGGAACAGCCTGGCATGTTGGTTTCTTCAACACCGACCAGGCAATCAGGGAAAAATCTTGTCGATTTTTTGTCCCAGGGTTTCTGCTGTAAAGGGTTTGACAATGTAGTTGGATACCTTGGCCTGAACCGCCTCGATGATATTTTCCTGCTGTGCCTCTGCCGTCACCATAAGGAAGGGGAGATCGGCAAATTCTTCGCTGGAACGGACTTTTTTGAGCAATTCAATACCGCTCATGATGGGCATATTCCAGTCACTGACAACGAAATCAATTTTGTCCTTGTTGAGAATATCCCAGGCAGTGGAACCATCATCGGCCTCCACAATATTCGTAAAGCCGATCTGGCGGAGAATGTTTTTGACGATCCGGCGCATGGTGGAAAAGTCGTCAACAACGAGAACGCGCATCTTGGTGTCTATGGGCATATACGACTCCCTTGAGGTTGAGATTAAGAAGGTTGGCCGCAGCTAGGCAAGGGGACTACCGTGCTGGGCAAGAAATCGTTTTCTGAGTTTTTTAACAGCCTGGGAATGAATCTGAGAAATTCGGCCTTCGGTAACGCCAAGTACTTCTGCTGCTTCCCGCATGTTCAGTTCTTCAACATAATAGAGAGAGAGCACAAGAGCTTCTCGTGAAGATAATTGTTCAATGAGTTGGGCCAGTTTGTCAATGATCTCGTTTTCTGCGGTTTGTTCAAAGGGGTGTTTAAAAGGATCACTACGCATGGTGAAACGGGTTGTTTCTTCCAGGGTGTCGATATTCAGGCAAAACTGATTATTCAGGGCTTCCCTACATTGTTCCACGTCATGGGTGGAAAAACCAGTCAGGGAGGCCAGGTCAGCATGGGAAGGGACGGTTCCGTGTTCCTGTTCAAAATGTACTATGGCGGATTCAAGTTTTTTGATTTTTTGCCGCATCCCTCGTGAAAGCCAATCCATTTTTCGGAGTTCGTCGAGCATGGCCCCTTTGATCCGGGTGTCGGCATAGGGTTCAAAGCGATGCGCAGAGGTTGGGTCGTATTTAGCCACTGCCTCCATGAATCCGAGGCAGCCAGCACTGACAAGTTCGTCTGCCTCAATGTGATTGGGGAGTTTCATCTTGAGGCGCAGGGCATGTGCCTTGATTTTCACACCATAGGCCCGAACAATCTCCTGCTGGGTTGCAGGGTCAAGATGTTCGAAGGAAATGGTTGGATCTTCAAGAATGAGCCACGGTTTATTCATTGAAAAGCAGTTTTTTCCAGAAGAATTTGATATTCCCGTCCAGTTGTCTGGGGGGCTTCCAGCCGGTTATTTTCTGGGCAGCCTGTGCGATACCGGCCGTTGCCTTGGCCGAAGGTGCATAATGGGAAAAGGGAATCTGGTTGGTTACCGCCTTGCGCACTTCTGGGTCAAGCGGGATAAAGCCAACAAAATCCAGGGAAACACCATCCAGAAAATGATCGCAGGCCTCATAGAGTTTGGCAAAAATCTGTTTGGCCTCTTTCTGATCGTTGACCATGTTTAAGAGAACCTGAAAATGTTCCACACCGTGATTGAGTTTTAAGACCTTGATCAGGGCATAGGCATCTGTGAGGGATGTGGGTTCAGGCGTGAGTACGACAAGCCGTTCCTGCACAGCCAGATTGAAGTAGAGGACATTATCATTGATGCCCGCACCGGTATCCACAATGAGAAAATCCGTAACATCTTCGAGAAAATCCATGGATTCAAGCAGTTCGAGCTTCTGACCCGTGGACAAGGACATCATAGAACTGACACCTGATGCCGCAGGAAGAATGGAAAACCCATAGTCGGTGGTGTACAGGATGTCCTTCAAAGGAATATGTTCGTGAAAGAGGTGGAAAAGATTATACGCCGGGGCGAGTCCCAGCAGCACATCCACATTGGCGAGCCCCAGGTCGGCGTCAAGAAGGATGACTCGTTTGCCAAGTTTGTGGAGATGGTAGGCAAGGTTGACCGAGATATTGGTTTTACCCACGCCACCTTTGCCAGAGGTCACTGAAAATACCAGGGGGAGGTTGCCATTCATGTCTGAAGTCCTTGTAAGTGATATGCTGGTACTTCATGGAACCACAATGGTTCCCAGAAATGGAGCACGAGCAGGGTGTGCAAAGATTGGCTCATGCAGCCACAGGAAGTTGATGCTTGAAAAGCAATCGCCAGACATCCCTGTAGGATGCCTCGGTAAGGGTGTTTCTAAGACCTGGGCCAAAGGAGAGGAAAGAGATGGGCAATCCCGTGGTATAGCTCCGTGTCACGAGTTCTCCGTACGTACATGCTTCATCAAGCTTCGTCCAGACAATGCTGGCTGTGTTGGGCATGGTGAAGCGTTGGACAAATACCTCTTGTTGGGCAGAAGTGTACAGGGGACTCAACACAAGATGATAGGTGATGGCATGGCTGAGTCCAGGGCATTCAGCCTCCATCCACCTGGCCAGGGTTTCTTTCTTATTGAGACCAGGCAGGTCAATAAGAACAAGGTCATAATTGCTGCCACGGGCCACAATCTCTTTCCAATCCCTGTCCGATTTGAGATCGCGGTAAAAAAAACCGGACATGTCTGCGTAATGTTTGAGAAATAATCGTCCCTTGCCATGATAATGATCTCCGTTGGCAATACAAATACGCGCTGACGGATCGTTTTTTTTGGCACGCAGGGCCATTCTGAGGAGGGTTGTTGTCTTACCAGATCCATAGGGGCCGGCAAGGGCATGGATAGAGGGAGATTGACGATACCATGGAAGGATTTTCAGGATGGTGCCAAGCACTTGCAAGGCTGAACCGTCGGTATTTTCAGCAAGGCGTTTCCAGATGGTGAACAGACATTGAGAAGAAACACCTTCCTTGTCCAGGTACTCAATGATCTGGCGCTGTTTGGATGGAAGCTGATGCAGATCCATCTTCGGGCGCAGGACAGTCATACATTGTTCTCGAAGTTCCGCCCATTCTCGTTGCATGGCCTGCCAGTCACAAGCGGTTTGAGTCTGTGGCGCAGGTTGAGCCACCACGGGATCCTGGGTGGTTTCAAGGGCTGCCATGACTTCACATTGTTTGCAGCCATCCACGGTCTTGGTTCGTGAACTCAGGATGACGGCATCAGGACCAAGTTCTTGTTTGATCTTGGCCATGACTTCCCTGGTGGTTGTGCCCTGATAGGTTTTAACGTGCATGGTTCAGGCTCACGGTTGCAAGAGAATGAAGCCGGATGTCTCCAGGAATCTCGGCCTGGGAGATGACCGGAAGGTTCGGGATGAAACGTGTCACAAGTTGGGCCAGGTGAGGACGTGTCTGGGGGCTTGTGAGCAGAATGGGTTGCCCATCCACCACCATGGCATTTTCCGCAGCCTCATTGATGGCCTGGATGATTTTCTGAGCCATGCCAGGATCCATAGCCAATAAGGTTCCCTGGTCAGTCTGGCGAAGACTGGCTTGAAATTCCTGTTCAATGTCCGGGCCAAGGGTAATGATGGCAAGCGAGCCGTTTTGCTGGCTGATATAGGGCCGCACAATGGTTCTGGCCAGACGTTGACGCACAAATTCCGTGAGCTGATCAGGATCTTTAATGGTGTGACCAAAATCCGCCAGGGCTTCGACAATGGTGAGCATATCCCTGATGGAGATATGTTCGCGCACCAGGTTTTGCACAACCTTTTGCACGACACCCAGGGTGAGAGTACCGGGAACAAGTTCTTCCACGGCCTTGGGCGAACGTTGGGCAAGATTATCCAGAAGAGCCTGGACTTCCTGGCGGCCCAGAAATTCATGGAGATTGCGTCTAAAAATTTCTGTCAGATGCGTGGCGATGACAGTGGAAGGATCCACCACCGTATACCCAGCAACCATAGCCTCTTCCTTACGGGATTCAGGTACCCAGACCGCAGGCAGGTTAAAGGCTGGTTCAAGGGTTTCTACTCCCTTGATCTTGTGTTTGGCATCACCAGGATCCATGGCCAGAAGATGGTCAATGAGAATCTCAGCCTGTCCCACACGATTGCCCTTGATGATCAGGGCGTATTCACCTGGTTTGAGTTCCAGGTTATCCCGCAGATGCAATGAGGGAATAATCACCCCCATATCCAGGGCAAACTGGCGGCGGATGGATCTGATTCGTGAAAGCAGGTTGCCGTTTTGTTCCTCGTCCACAAGGGGAATAAGACCATACCCAACTTCGAGTTCCATGATGTCCAGGGGGAGAAGGGCCTTGACCGCTTCAGGACTATCAAGACTCGGTTTGGCCTTGGCTGTGGCCGTTGCCTCGGCTTCCTCGGTATCCTTGGTGTCTGGGCCTACCTGGGCCAACCCAAACAAGGCCGCAGCAATGATCAAAAAGGCCAATGTAGGCATTCCAGGAACTACAGCGAAGAGAAGGAGAACGCTGGCCACAAGACGCAGGGCCCTGGGCTGGAAAGTTAATTGGGCGATGAATTCCTCTCCCATTTTGGCCTCAGCAGCAGCTCGGCTGACAATGATACCAGCGGATGTGGAAATGATGATGGAAGGGATGGTGGATACGAGACCGTCACCAATGGTGAGCAATGTGTACGTCTGACCTGCATCCATCCAGGACATACCCTGCTGAAGGACGCCGATAAAAAGACCGCCGATAATATTGATGGCTGTAATGAGGATACCAGCCATAACATCTCCTTCCACAAATTTGCCGGCACCGTCCATAGCTCCGTAAAAATCAGCCTCACGACGTATGTCATTTCGTTGGTTTTTGGCCTCTTCTTCGGTGATCAGACCTGAATTCAGATCGGCTTCAATGGACATCTGCTTACCAGGCATGGCATCCAGGGTGAACCTGGCTGCAACCTCAGCAATCCTGGTTGTTCCCTTGGTGATGACCATCTTATTCAGGGCAAAGAGAATAAGAAAGATAACCACTCCGACCACATAGTTGCCGCCGACAACGAATTGGCCAAAGGCCTGGATGACCTTACCAGCCGATGCCGTGCCTTCACTGCCGTGGAGGAGGATGACCCGTGTGGTGGCAATATTCAGACCAAGACGCAAAAGAGTGGTCACCAATAACAGGGAAGGAAAAATGGAAAATTCCAGGGGAGACTTCAGGAACATGGAGGTGACGAGGATGACAAGGGCAAAGGAGATATTAAAGGCCAGCAAGACATCAAGCACCACTGTTGGCATGGGAATGAGCATTACAAACAGGATGACCACCACGCCGCCGGCAAGCATGATATCGCCCTGCTTGGCGAATTTTGCGTAATCAAAGCGAAAGGAAGACTTGGTTGCTGCCATATATTTGACGCTGTTGGGGTTTTGTAGAGAAGGATGTGGTTCAGCCAGGAGTCCTGGTATTATACACCTGGGCAAGGATAGCCGCCACTGCCTGGAACATCTCTTCGGGAATCATGTCCCCGACCTCGACACTTTTATACAAGGCTCGTGCCAGAGGTTTGTTTTCCCTGATGGGGACATGGTTTTCTCTGCCGATCTCTTTAATCCGTTCGGCTACGCTGTCAGCCCCTTTGGCCAGCACCAAGGGGGCTGGAGCTTCTGAAGGACTGTATTTGATGGCCAGGGCCAGATGGGTGGGGTTGGTGATAATCACATCGGCCTCTGGCACCTTCTGCATCATGCGCTGCTGGGAAAAGGCGAGCATTTTTTGTTTCTGCTGCTGTTTGACCTTGGGATCGCCTTCAGCCTGTTTGTGTTCGTCTTTGACCTCGTCCTTGGTCATTTTGAGGTTTTGTTCATAGTCCCATCGGGTATAGATAAGATCGCCGATTCCTATAATGGTCATGGGAATCAGGGCATAGATGGTCATTTTTGCGCCTACCGAGAGCATATGGATAGCAATGGCCTCTGGGGGCTGATAAAAAAGCGGGGTGAGTTTGAAAAATTCGCTTTTAAGTACCAAATAGGGAGCCACAGCCACGGCAGCCGCCATGAGGATACTTTTAAGCAGTCGGATCAGGGTCTGCATGTCGAAAAAGAGACGCTTGATGCCTTGCAGAATATTAAATTTGAATTTTGGTTTAAGCACCTTGGAAGACCATAATTGGCCCACCTGGAGCCGCATGACCAGATAGGCGATAAGGGCGAGAAAGAGCAGGGTGGGAAGGAGCAGGCGAGCCAGGGATTGACTGACTTGTATGAGAAGATGGTAGATGGAACCTTGGGAAAAGGTTGTCTGCATACCTGGCCCCAAAAACCATTGCATGGTTCTTGTGATCTCACGATATGAGAAGCCCATCGTCATATACAAGGCCAGAAGACCGCCTATGAGCAGGACAGATTTGGAAAGTTCCTGACTCTTAGGGACATTGCCTTCCTGGCGTGCCTTTTTCCGCCGTTTCGGGGTGGCTTTTTCAGTTTTACTCGGGTCTTTCTGGGGCATGGCAGCAGCTGGTTGTCAGACAACACCCAATACGTTGTTGGATATCAGGAACGATACTCGGACACCTACCGGTATTTCATGGTGCAAGAAGGTGTTTATAGGTCGGGCCGATAGAGGTCACAAAATCGGTAAGCAGCATGGAGACGATGGTAAAGAGGGTACCCAGAAACACAAAGCCTACCGCAATTTTAATGGGAAACCCCACGATAAGCACGTTCATCTGAGGTGCGGCCCGTGAGATAAGTGCCAAGGCAAGATCAATCAAAAAAATGGCGATCATTACCGGGGCCGCGATTCTGATGGCCAAGACAAACATCTGACCGGAAAAAAAGAGGATATCACGGTACATATGCGGGGTAATGATCATGCCCCCTGGCGGAATAAAGGTGAAACTTAACGAAAGGGCGTGTAAAAGATACAAATGCCCATTGATGGCCAAAAAGGTCATAAGGGCGATCATGTACAGAAAATGAGAGGTAACAGATTCCGAGACACCACTGTCAGGATCCACCACATTGACCATAGAAAAACCCATTTGGAAACCAATGAGCATCCCTCCTGTCTGGACAGCGGCAAACAGGAATCTGATGATGAGCCCGATAGTCAGTCCCAGCAGCATCTCAGAGAGGATCATCATGGCAATGGCAAAGGGGTGTGCTGGAAAGGCCACTCCAGAAAAGGACAGGGCCGGCCACAAGGCAAAGGTGAGCAGCAGACACAAGGCACCCTTGGCTTGCATGGGTACGCCTTCACCTCCGAAAAAGGGCAGCACAAAGACGAGCAGGCTGATGCGGAATAAGGTGAGCAGAAAGCTCAGGATGATAGCGGGATCAATATGAAAAAGGTCCATGATTAACCTCGCAGCAATTCATGGACCAGGAGCAACTATGTCCAGGGCATTTAGTCAAGGATATATCGCAGGGGGTTAACGGGAACACCGTTGAGACGGACTTCGTAGTGCAAGTGGGGGCCGGTGCTGCGACCGGTATTGCCTACGTAGGCAATGAGCTGACCACGTTGTACCTGCTCACCTTGTTTGACAGCGTATCCACTCAGATGTGCGTAACGGGTAACAATACCGCCTCCGTGGTCAACCATGATATTTTTGCCATACCCGTTATCCCGTTGTATCTTAACCACCTTGCCTTCGGCAGTGGCATAAATGGGAGTGCCGGTGGGTGCGGAAATATCAAGACCTTTGTGCATTTCCCGCCGACTGGTAAAGGGGGATTTCCGGTATCCAAATCTGGAAGTTATCCAGCCTGTGGTGGGCCAGATGGAGGGAGTATGGGCCAGGATTTCCTGCTTGTGGCCAAGAAAGGAGATGATTTCCTGCTGCCGGAGCTCCTCTAGTTTGGCATCGGTTGCAAGCTGGTCAATAAAGGAGTGCATCCGTCTTGCCAGACGTTCTGTTCGATAGAGGGGAAGGAAATCATCCTGAGAGGCTTTGATGAGTGCTGGGCCTCCCATACTGGTGAGAGATTGGCTGGGGTTACCTTGATCCAGATCCACCATTACTCTGATTTTGGTATTGAACTCTTGTAAGCGGGCAAGTTCTTGGGCCATTGTATTGAATTTGGTGTTGAAGCTTGCCAACTGGATGTTTTGTTCCTGATTTTTCTTGAGCGCATTGTTCAGTTCGCGTTCGTAATGGCGGGTCGTGGACCAGGCATGATAAAAGAATACATTGCTGCTCACCAATGCGGCAACGAACAGAAAGGTGCAGACAAGAAGCAGCCTGCCGTGGGAGAGCTTGCGGCATGTGCCCAGGGACTCATTGAAAAGAACAATACTGTATTTTTTGCCGGACATGATGTGGCCTTGGTTCCTATGAGGTGAGGAATACGTAAAAAGACAAAGATGTGATGATGTGTGGTGCAATAAACTAGAAGTAATTATGAAATCTTTGAGGCCTCGTCAAGCTGCCATCTGCGAAGGCCGTTGGCGATATTTTTGCGGAGCAGGGGGTCGTTGGCCGTCAATTCTTTGAACCATGCGGCGGTTTGACTGCGCTGGGTTCGTTGTGAGGAAGGGCATGCGGTTTGGATAAGGGGAAAGCGCCATTGTCTGGCTGCTGTTTTGATCGTTGTATCGTCTACAAGTAAAAGGGGACGAATAAGGAGGAGGCTGCGGTTAAAATAGGTTTCTTTTGGGGAAAGCCCGGCAACTTTGCCTGTCTTAAAGAGGTTCATAAAAAAGGTGTGGGTAAGATCGTCTGTGGTATGGCCAAGGGCAAGGTGAGTGAGGCGATAGCGCCGACAGAGTTCAAAGAGGTGTTTGCGTCGGAACCAGGAACAGAAAAAACAGGGTGATTTTTTACGGTTTTCCGACGAATGCGCCCTGGGGCCGTAATCCGTCAATTGAATATGGGCAGGAATATGCCGTTCCGCCAGCCAGTCCGCCAAAGGGCGATGGTCGTTGGGCTCAAAGCCTGGATTGAGATGCAGGGCCATGATCTCAAAGGGATAGGGCAGGATCTTTTGGCGCATGCGCAGGGCTTGGAGCATGACCCAGCTATCTTTCCCACCGGAGACGGCCACGCCTACCCTAGCCCCCTTGTGCAGCATGTTTGTTTGCTGGATCAGTTTGCCGCTTTTGCCAATACAAGTCCGCTGGGCAAAGGTGAGGTTTCTGCGTTTGAGCATGATTGATGGTTTGCATGACCCATTGGCTCGTGGGCATGTCTTGTTGGGGAGTGTTCAGCCCTTATTTCATGCAGGCTTTTCGCTGTTTCGTGTGGGTACTCACAACATTGTGAAGCAGCAGATGGGTGGCCTTCTGAGCCAGAGCGAACGTCGCTGCTTCTCTCTCCGTCGTTAGCTTTCACAAGGGGGGTGTGAGGTCAAGGGAGGCAAAGCTGTGAAATGCAGTAAAGCACCCAAAGGGCTTGGCCTTAATTGCCTGGAGTTCATCCTTGATAAGGCGGAAAATCCAGAAGGCACTCAAGGAACTACCCACACACGAGAGCGAAAAATTTATTTTTTATGATGGGAGGGGGAACGTGGGGGATACTTTGGGTTAGGTGTCGTTAAGCTTTTGGGTGGTTTTTATCTTCACATGTGAAGGTCATTCCGAACGTACAGATTGATCAATTTAGACGTGTTTGTATTCGTCTTAACCCCTTCACATGTGAAGGTCATTCCGAACTGCTATTCTGAGAAGCCTTGTCTGTCAAGGATTCCTGAGGGGCTTTGCGAGAACATCTTTGTCTTCCTTGTTTTGTACTTCAAAACAGCCATTTTTTACCCCCATCAAAACGGTGAAAACCCTTGTCTGGCAAGGGTTGCTAGAGCCTCTTGTGCCTCATCAAAAACAAATAGTCTTAAACCTCCTTTTGTTTCAGTGAGTTGTCAGATTTTTTGTGCTTGACGAAAAAAGAGGGGAGAAGGTTCTCACATAAAGACGCCTTTGCTGATTTTTGACTCCATTGGCCGAAGCCAGGGGACTTTGGCACGGGTGGTTTAAGAAAGGAATGCGGGTAGAAGTTCATTGGGAGAGGGAGGAGGATGGTTCGTTGTGTTGTTGGTTGGTTGTATATCCTTCTAAAACCTGTTGGAATACATTGAACTCATTTTTATCATCAACTTCGATGAGTAATTCGTGTGTATTCCCACTTTGAACATCTTTAAGGCGTTTGGAAAATTCCTCTCCTGCCAGAAAAGGAAGGTTATATGGTTTTGTTGCCTTAGAACGATAAACTGCTCCCAGCAAACCTTGTATTTCAGAGCGGGAACAATGCATTCTACGGAGAGTTTGTATTAAATAGATTTTTTTGTTTTGATAGCGTAATGCAAGGTGTATGTTTTCCTGGAGTTTTTTGTCATTTCTCCAGTTCTTGAATACAAGTAAAAAGGTAAAAAAACTAACAAGTATTGTGAACTTATCTAAAATATCAAATAACGTTTCCATAATTTCCAAAATATTTTTTATTATATACCAATTCAAGAATCACTTTTTGATTATTTTTTTCACACTATATTGTTCCAGCTTGGCTCCTGCATCCTGCATGTCCTTGGCAGATAATTCTTTGCCGCGCAGGTATTCCGGGAGGTTCAGTGTCAGATGATAATAGCTGGCTCCACGTTCACAAAGCTGGGCAACAAGATGAACAGGGAGGGTGCCAATGACCTTATCACCGGCCTGAATATCTTCCATGTTCAGATGGGATTGCATGGTGTCAACTTGAAGCACCTGTTTGGCTGCCCAATCTTTGGCTCCCTGATGGCGGGTAATAAAGTAGGTGGTCATGGGAGATCAACTCCTTCTCATTATACTCACTCTCGGTATCCCAAAGAGCCGTTAGTATAAGTTTTCTACAATGTATAAGACCATAGCTTTCCACACAATCAATTGTGATAGATTCTCCCAAATTTAGTTTTCTATTAGGAAGACTATCTTTCAATGTATGTAGCTTATTTTGTATTAAAGGTACGGCAAGTTCAAAAATCTTCTAATCTTACTGTAACAGGACAAACAATGGCATCAACGTCCATTGATAATAAATCACCTTTTGGGGTGTCTATGCAAAGATTATCAAGCCAGCTCATTGTTATTGTCTTGTATTTTTGTGAGTAGATTTTTTGTGTTTTTTATTTGTTATGATTTTTTTATGGTATAAAGTTCAGGCTTCTTAAGGTCAAGATGTTGTGAAATAATAGGATCCATAGGATTTGAATCCTTCTCTACAAGTTTATTTCTGACAAACCATTCGTAACTTTTATCCTTCTTATCCCTACAATATGGATACTTGATGTTATTTTGTTGCGTTGCGAAATTGTAAATATTTTTTACAGCATTAATTGTCTCATCATTAAATAGTTTCTCAATAGTAAAATAATCCTGTGAAATGTTTCTGTCCTCAATTTCATAGAATTTTTTGTTTTGTACAGATAGTGTCCTGTGTTTTACAGCGTCAATACTAATTTGAACAGAACCCATGCCAACGGGTTTCCCCATACCAATTTTATGAGCAAGGTTTTTATCGTTCCCAAGAGCGAGTGTCCAAAGTAATGCGTCAAGTTCTTCTTGTGTTATTTGATTAAAATGAACCTTAAAGTGAAATTCATTATCTTTATCCACAGGTCGGACTTTTACATTTCTCTCTGAAACATTTTTCGTATTCCTAAAATTTTCCATATTGGGATAATGATGCCAGTAGAATTTTCTCCCTTGTATTTCTGCTGGATAGATTTTTTTATTCTTTCCTTTATACGTTATATAGTCATAGTTCCATTGTTGAACATCTGCTGGAGAGCCAGGCTTTTGCAAATAAAATTCTGTTGCAGAAGGTTTGGGACTGGCAAGTTCAGGCAGGATAACAGAATTAAGAAAGGTAATATCTTTCTTGCCATCAGACTTGTCATCTGGCTTAGCATCAGAAAATCTGATTCTGGAAGCAAGAGCATTTTTTGTGTTGGCTTCACCTTGGCCTGCAAATCCAAAAAGGGCACAAGCCGGACATACTTCATTAGATGATGTGCACGGACAATATGATCCGATAATATCTTTGAGACGATTATGGAATACTTCACGACCTATGGCCGCTGGAGATAAGTATAAATATTTTTTGTCAGTATTATGATCAACAATTTGAGTATAATAAACAAGACATCCGTTTTTTAGATCCTTAATACTCTTAAATTCGGCATTTTTAATATTTGATTGATACCCTTTATGTTTTTTTTGTTTTTTATTCAAATTAACTGTTTCATCCTGGTAGAGTTTATAATTTTCCAGAAGATTTTTCACAGAAAGCTCTGAAACAATTATATTGTTTCCAGTTGGGACAAAAACAGATTCGTGATGTTTTTGTTTCCTCGTTCCAATACCAAAGGGTTCTCCTTTATGTAGATATCCTTGCATAGGACAAGTTGTAGATTTTGATATACTAATATTTGATATAGTACATGGCATATGTTTTAAACCTTTATATATTCTACCTTCTTTAAAAAATATTGTTTTTCCTTCTTCATATCCATCTATATTGAAAACTGGTGCTTTGTCAGCACTACAAGCCTTTGTTTTAAGCATATATTTCTTGCATTCTTGAATTTTCCATTTCCCGCCTTTATAAGAAAGCCGTCCACATCCTTCAGCAGGTGTTATTGTCCGTTTATAAAGTACATGGTTATCATCTATTGTTGCCATGCAGGAATTAGTCAACGCTTCAAACAGGGAACGAATGGGGCCACGGATGGAACTTCCGGGAATGACAGGGTGTTTTGTCGGTGTCGAGTTTTGCGTATTATCCGTATAGGAAAAAAAGTCATAGCTTTTGACAACCTTTTCGTCCTCTTTTTCCTTCGCAGGGACTCTTTCCTTAAAAAAATCATCATTTGAGGTATTGGGAATAAAAAGAGGGGTTAAGGTTGTCAGTGTGCAATCAATCCAGCCAGTCAGATTTGCCTGTTCTCTATATTCTGAATAGTTTTTTCTGTCACACTTTCCTTCTAATGGAATGAAATGATAGGGATTTGTGAAGGTTTCTTGCGTTTTGCTATATTTTACCATTACTTCACCTCCGTGCCGGAATTATCTGTAATTTTTACCAATCGGGCATCCTGAAAACAAATCAGACCATTATCATCATAATTATAATAGCTTTTGGTCTCTATTTTCAGGGGCAATTTATACTTACTTATATCTATTGGGAATGTAATCCTTGTTCCATATCCCGATTCGACCAATATACTTTTATTTTCAACTCTGTTTCCCCATAACAGCATTGTCTGTGGATATATTTCTTCATAGGTTACAGGGTCTTGACTTTCTTGTAGATGAACTGTGTTGCCAACTATATAGCGAAACTTGAGGTCTCCTTGATAATTCCATGCTTTTAATTCTGCATTACCATTAAATATCCTTAATTCCTTTATCTCCTTGCAGGGCACATCCTTTGCTTCTTGCGAAATACTGCCCAATTTTTCCAGAAGAATTTTGGATTGGGCATAAATCAACACCCAGGAATTATCCGTGAGTTGTTCGTAAGCAAAGGATTCGTTTCCTATAATATCAGAGACTTTTTCCATTTTATTCAGCCTCCTTTCCGTTTCTTTTGTCACTATTGTCCTCTGTCTGCTCATTCAATTTTATAGCAAGTGCATTAAGAAATTTCTGTTCTTCTTCGCTAGGAAGGAAAGAATCACCGTTTTCTCCTGCTGGCCTCAAACGTCCTCGACCAATATTGCTGCATCCGCCTACTGTCTGGATACCATTTTTTAATTCTGTTATCGCCAGTATCAGCATACCCTTTTCATAATCTTCTGGATTTTTGATTTCACAATTAAGGGTAACAGTACCACCATAGACAGATTTTTCATCGAAAAGAGCTCCCTTTACCACTCCTCCGGTAAATCTGTCTATTTTGTTTCTGGTATAGGGTATCATAGATGCGTTTTCAATTGGACTTTCATCAATGAATATCCTGGAGGGAAGGGCTTGCTGAGTAGTATCATGTGTAGAAGATACCCAGCCAAAGGTATGCTTCAGCAATTCTTCCATCTTTTCTTTTTTGCCCAGTTCTCTTCCGACATTTTCAAGGGCATGGCGGATGGCACCACACCATGATGTCCCAGAGATGATGGGCTGGCCTGATGAGGTCAAAGAGACAAAATCCACATCTTCCGGGTCAGGAGAAGAAGATTTTATGATCAAGGAATCTGGAATGTTAAAGGTTGTGGAGCAAGTAAAACTCTGAGCCTCTTGGAAATATGTTTGGTCATTGTCTTCTGCAAGAGGAGTATTGGTAGCAATGTTGCCCAGTTCAGACCAGAAGAAATCAATCCATGCCTGTCTGTCTTCCTCTTGATCCATAACAAGTTTGCATAGTTGTTTTTCTTCCAGCCTGATTTTCCCAAATCCTCTGCTTGTTTTGGCTCCGATACGCACTTGTCCCTGTTCAAGCAAACGTATTATTGCAGAGATTATCTTTTCAACAGACTCGGCATCTGTGCTTTCCCGACTGACAGCTTCCATGCGGAAGGTAAATGACGAACCTGTACAGATGGTTTCATAATCATATTTTGAGGTGAGTTCCACTGTTTTGGTGATGCTGTCGATTTTGACGCCATCTCTTATCTCTGTTGTTACCTTGCAGTCTTCAGCGTTAGTTCCATCGAAAAACGAAAGCAAACTATGGCCAGATGTATCATCTGAAGAGCCAAAGCAGGTCTTGATCAACTTCTCTCCAATATCTGTGGCAGCTTCCTTCAAGGCATGGCGGATATTGCCGGCAAGAGTTGTTCCTGGAATAATGACATTACCGTCCCAATCCCGAACAAGCTGGGTATCTGCAAGTTCATTTTCTCCACTTCCAATAATTGCTGGAGAATCAAGACACAAGACGCCTTGTATATAATATCGATGGGTAATATGATTTTCATGCTTCATTATTTTGCGTCCTTTTTCTAAGATTTTCTATTTTTTAATTTTATCTGCGTAAGTAAGTACAATGAATATGCCTTATACAAAGAAAAATCAGGATCGACCTCTACATTATTTTTAATAACGTCAGGGATATTGTTTTTTGATTCCTCAAATAATTTAGTAAAATTATCTTTTTCATCATGAGAACCTTTGCATGTACTATTAGCTATAATAATATTATGAGAAAAATCAAGGCATAACAATTTTTTTAGTGTACGCATATTCTGTTTTTGCCTTTCAGATGTCAGACTACTGATTTTTTGATTGAATGATTCATAGCTGTTAGAATTTTTCAATAATTTGATAATTTTTCCAAGAAAGGCATTCGTAGGGAATTTTTTAGCTTCTTGTAATTTATGTATTGCTTTTTGCTGAAGGTTACGGTTGATATACTCTGTTATCTGATGCTTGAGAAATTTTTCTACAGGCTTCTCAAATTTTTTGTTCCCATCTAATTCAGAAACATTTTGCATTTTGTCCTCTTGCTGAGGAACAGCCATCTTCCAGCTTGTATTTTTTTCTTCAAAGTTGCGGTCCAGGGCAATTCGTCCGAACCCTTCTTCTGTTCTGACTCCAAAAGACATTGTTTCCAGAGGCTTAAATGTTATGTCATTATCATGATTATTTTTTATCACAATGACAGTACCGGCAGTAAGAGCTGCCTGTTGGATTTTTGGCATCTTCCACACTCCCAGAAATCCACCGGCTAGTGTATGTTTAGCGTAACAATCTGTAATTTCAAGCTTCTCTGGGTCTACCTTGATGTTTAAGGCAAGTTCTTTTTTGAATACCTCTACATCTGGAGAAGGGAAGCCATTTTCATTCAAAAGAATCGTATCTGACAGCAGGACAAATCTTTTTTCCGTGCCAACCTCCCATATTACCTCGTCCTGATCTGAAACAGGAATCAGCTTGCTTAATTTATACGTGCATTTTCCGTATTGTCCGGTTTTTGATTTTCCCAACCAAACCATGCCGTCTTCGGGAAAATAGCTGAAAAGTTTTTCTAACAACGAGGTTTCACCAATAATTTCTCCAGCAAATTGTTGATTGGCCGTGATAACCTCAAATTGAAAAAATTCTCCATCAGCCTCGGTTGATTTGGCAATGTGACGGTTAGATGGACGGCGATGATGGGCCTCAACCTGCCTTTTAACACTGACGGTTTTATTCTCCTTTGAGACAAATTCCGGGAATCCCCCTTTGAAGAGTACCTGGTCAATAATATTCTCATTCCCGTTCTTTTTTACATAGGAAAGATCAATATAATCGCCAACAGCAGGATGTTCGTTTTCCTCTTTTATCTCTTTTACCTCTTTTACTTTTTTTATTGATAAGGGAGAGGGATAGCATATTTCATTTGTTTCTCCTGTACAGGGGTAAAGGTTCCCAAAACGAACCTTTCCAGATAAAAACAGGTCATAAAAAGTTGTATCGACATTCTTCTTTTTTTTGAGATAATTTATCGCTACAGCACCGAGGATTGTACTACCTGGAATATATGATTCTGAAGTCTGATTTTTCCCTGGTTTTGAGCTAACCAGTAAAGGCCCGATATTATCTATGCCAAGTGTTATTTTACTTATTCTCTGGCTAGGGGCAGAAGAAGATGATTGAGTTTGGGATTTTTGGCCATTTGTTGTTGCCTCTTTCTTCACGGTTAACTTGATTTCTCCAAACCCTCTGGTTCTGGACGTGCCAAATGCTCTTGTAACCTTGCAGATAGTTTCTATATCGCTGATAGAGTTTTTCCCATTTTTATATTTGGAATCGCATTCAACAGAAAACCTGAAAACCAGCCCTTTTTTAAGAACACGGCTCGTCCGTAAGAAATTTTTTTTGGCAATACCATGCTCAATGCTTGTTTGGGATCGGGAATAGGTAAAGTACTTTAAAACTAATTGGGGGGGTAAGAAGGTTTTTATAGGTATCTTCTTATAAGTTGAAGATAAGAGTTTGCAGTATTCCTGATAGCCTTCAAGATACCCGTTATCAATACGAAATGCACAGGCATCACTTCCTTCTTTACCAAATAATTCACGCAATTTTTCATCATCAAACCGCAATTCCTCTGCGGATTCTTTCAAAATTCCTTTTATTCTTTTGCCGGGAATAAAGGGGAGTCCAAAAGCATCATAACTTATATCACGATCAATGATGCCTGCTATACTTGAACCATTGCCTGGAATGGCATCTGATTTCAGTTCCATTTGTATTATAAGTTTCATGAGGTTTTGCTCCCTGATGGTGTATCAAGTTCAGGAGTATAATAATCCAGTAATTCCAATGGTTCAAAATAAGGTGTTTGTTCTTCCTGAAAAACCAACTTATTATCACAGTATTGTTCACTTTTCCATTCATATTTTGGCATATTATATTCCCTGCTGCTATTTTCATCCACACAAATTTTTACATCATTTTCGGATACAATAAATTTATTACGTAATTTTTTCAGTCTTGAACGTGGGATATTTTCTTTCATATTTATAAAAAGTGACTCCATGTTATCCCATTTATAGCGTGGTTCTGGTTCAACTCCTCCTGCTACCACGCAAAAAGGACGTAATAAAAGGTTGTATTGTGGAAATTTTTCCTCACTTTTTTCTTCGCGTTCCTTTATAACAGGACTCATTCCTGGAATATTATATTGTTCCTTACGCATGGCTTCCAAATCGGTCTGAAAACCTGAATACACGATATGATAGTCCATCCAGCAGCCAGGGATTTTCTGGTCAAAAGACTTTGCTTTTTTCTTGGCAGAACCGCACAAGGATTCCGCAAGATGATAGGCCCGGTGAAAAGGAAAATGGGATTTGACAATGGCAATACCAGCGCAAGCCGAAGGCTGATAGGATTCTTCTCCTATCGTCTTTTTAGAGAGGTTTTTCAAAAAAGATACAGCCAGTTGAATGCCAATACGGGCATCGCAGACAAAGGTAACGTCATCTCCACTCAAAATCAGAGGGCGGATGGGTAACGTATTGGGTTTGAGAGAAATAGTGCCAAGAGTGCCATTTTTTATACTGCCAAAACAGTCAGTCACCATCTCCTTGAAAACCTCTTCATAGACCTCTTGTATTTTTTTTGAAAGACTCCTGATGGTGGGTACTGCGTCTTTGTAGTTTTCTTTATCCGTTAATGCGGTATCAATAAATCGACCCATGCTGTTACCGTCTATGTGGATGACAGCGATATGACTTTCTCCTTCAGTCCCGCCTAAATCATCAAATTCAGCAGGGAAGTTAAGTTCATCAGGATGATTGTCAGGCAACAAGTTTTCAAAATTTTCTTTATCATGGGTTGTTGCCTGTCTTTTTGTGTCTGCCGCATCAGATATGAATTGGTTTGACTCAGCTTGCTCCCCATTTGATTTATCTTGCTTACCACTGGAAGACAATCCGTCCGAGCATACTCTTGTAATAGCGATGCCGCGTAATGGAGTAGAAAGTGACGGTCTGTTTTTATTTTTATTTAATAATCTAAAAATTTTCTCCTTATCTTTCTTGAAATTCGATAGGTCTGTTTCAATGCAGGCTACCACAACACCGAGCGTACCCTGTGTCTCTTCAAGTATTTTTTTTGAAATCTTTTTGGTTACTGCTTTTGCTTTATCTTTAGAGCGAAACAGAATCATGGCGTTACCACCGCCAATATATATAATTTCTGCGTCCAATTTTTTTTCATCAAAAAAACAAAAATCTGTTTCTTCTTTCCAGCCTTTCTTACATTTTGTTTCTCCTATTTCTTCTTCAATACAAGAAAGTAATCCTTCTTCAAATATTTTTTGTACATAGATAGATGCTCCAATATTTTCTTTGACCTTATTAGAGCTAAAAATAAACTCCTGTATCCCTGTAATATCATAAACAGCAAGACATGGTGTGTCTCCCATAATTCTCTCGGCCTCCTTGTAAATTGTTATCTTCTTGTATTATTCCGTACAGCCTGTATGCTTCTGAAAATCTTTGTTGTTTCGCGGGTTGTCCCAAACATATTAACCCAACTGCGTTTCGCTGTTACGTTAAAAAGAAACCTCTGAAAGCACTCTCAGATACTTACGCATATACGAAGAATGGCTATGGAAATATTATTCAGAAAAATCGTTATATATAAAAGTAAGAATTTTGTCTAATTCTTTGTCTAATTTTTCACCAGAAGAAATTATTGATTGTACACGCTTATAATTAGATGAATTTTCTTCTCCATGGGCAAATATATTACGAATGATTCTTAGTTTATGATAGTATTTTTGTGTTTTCTTATCGTTATCACGTACATATTTATCTACTATTTTTTTTCTATCTTCAAAGGAAAGGTCTTTATTCTCATTGTTTTCTTTATGCAATATTCTATCAACAAATGCTTCAAAACCATACAAGGACGCTCTAAAGAAATCTTTATTTTCCAAAGCAATCCTTGATAATTTATATCGTCGTTCCCAAATGGTATTTTTAGATATCCAATTCAGACGTTCTTCGAGAGCTGGCTGAAAAAATTTAAATACTGGGGGCAATTGCCTTTTGTTAAGCAGGTGAAGAAATGTTTGGACTTCATATTGAGCTTTTTGGGGTCGATGTGTTTGTTCATAGAAGGAAGCTCTTTGTAAGTGATTTATGAGTTGGTTATCCACATTAGATTGTTCAAGCACAGGACAAAAAACAGAAATATCTTGAGTTTTATCATATTGAGCGAATACTTTCTGCCATTCATTGATTACAAGAATACCATCCAGTCGCATTACAGGAGTTTGTTCATTTTTCGTTAAATCCAGTGCTCCATAATATATACCATCTATCTTTACATTTTTTAATATTGGAAGCAATGCTGCTACCTGTTGCACAAGAAGAGGTAAATGTCGCAATCCGTGAGTAATATCCAGAGTAACTTTATCCTCATTTTCGACGAGATTTGTTATTTGTTCTATAAAATCAACCTGTTCTTCTTCTGTTTGTGCGTATGAAATAAGTTGACATTTATATTGTGTTCCAGATGCCTTGGAAACAATTTTGCTGAGTTTATCGAGCAAATTTTGTTTAACTGCATTTTCTTGTGCATCCGAGCGAAGCGTATCTAACTCTTCAAAACAACTACTGACATTAAACCGTTCAGCAAGTTGTAAGAAAAGATTATCCCACATACTTCCCTTGGTCCCCAGGACAATAATTTCATCAGGCTGAATTTTTTCAGCCAGAGAAAGTCCAAAATATGAACTTGTAACATTTTCTGTTTCTGAAAAACAATAGCAGGCTTTTCGATAATCATTTTGATTTTGTTGTTTTACCTTTCCAAGCATGGTAATCAGTTTATGGCTCATTGTTTATTCCCATTTTTATATTTTTAATATTATTATGTCCTTCTACGTATCTTTATGAATATAATTGCTTTTTAAAGTATAATATTTCTATGATTTTATTTCTTTGTTGTTAATATCAATTTTTCTCAAAATATTAATATTAGAAATATTGATATGTTATAACGGTCTGATGACAAGTATTTAATAATGAAATAATTTTGTCAAATCATCATCAAGAGCAAATTTATTGGAACGACAATATTGAATGTTAAAATCAAGATTATGTTGCATCATATATCAAGCCTATTTTGTCTGGTGTACTGTGTTTCAATTATAAATACCATATACGTCCTATAAATCTTTATGGGCAGATAGTTGGAGAGTAATTGTTTAGAAAGAATACAGATATGTAGTGTTTTATTCTTTTTCTGCATATTCATATTTTGTCGAGAGATTGTGAAGAAATATCTTAGAGGATAGCAACATTGATAATATCATAAAATATAGTGTAGAAAATAAACAGACCTCTCGCAAGAAAAAATGGTGAAAGACCTGTTTGTAGCCTCCACATGTGAAGGTCATTTCCTACACGTTCAGGTTGGCCTCACACTTTGATGTTATTTTTCTGAATATCTTCAATGAAGCGAGTGACTGTCTCAACAAGAGTTGTTTTGTCTTGCGATGAAAGATTGTTGAGATCGCCATCATCAAAAAAAGTCAGATTGGTTAATGTTTGTCTGACAGATAGGTTCGTAGTAAAAAAAATATCCAGTAATTCAAGTCCTTTTTTAAGCGTTGTTTTTTTCTGACTGAAAATAGCAGCTATGTCTGCATAGTCTTTTAAGGATGCTCTGTCATAGGTTGCTTTTAATTTTGTGGCAAGAAGTGCGTCCATACTTGCAACAAAAACAATGCTCTCCTCAAATTCTTTCGTGATATGTTCTTTTGTTGCAAAAGGGATATTGCCAAAAAAAGATAATTGAACTCCAGATTCTGTGTTAAGAATAAAGCTATTTTTTTCTTCTTTTGCAACAGCAATATGTTCGTTACAAAAATACCCCTTTAAGAGGTCTATATCTTCTATAGAAAGTTCTCTGGCTCGAAAGAAATCAAAATCTATTGATTGTCTATGACCAAGTTGAAGAGCAAGAGCCGTTCCACCAAAAAGGATGAAATCAAGTTCCTTTGTATAGCTCAACTTATCCCAGATTTTTCGTTGATTTCCAGGCAGCACATCCAGACAAAATTTCTTCAAAGGTTGCACACGGAACCTCTCTTTTGGGAAGCGGCTTATGAGGAAGTTTCAGGATAACATGCCAGAAATTCCATGATTTTTCTCCAAACCAGCCAGGTTCTGCAATATCAAGAATATGGTGAAGAGTGTCCTTACCAAGGGAAAAAAGAAGCGGGAAGTCATCAATGGGAGCATATCGCATGGCATAGGCAATAATTTTTTCATGCTCATATTTGAGGGAATACTCCCTTTCATACCACAGATAGCTTGATAACTTCCTGATAATTTTTATCGGGTATGTACGCTTTGGGGAGAAAGTCGTCACAATTTATTTCTTGGTTTTCACGTGAGTCCACCAGGGGAGGTTCTTTCCAACTTTCTGCAATGGCTTGTGGCGACTCAACGGGGGAGAGGAGAGTATTTCCTTCTGTCTTAATCCCTCCACATGTGAAGGTCATTTCCTAACATGAGAGGACGAGCATTTTCACTGTTTATTGATCCTTGCCAAGACATCTTCTGCAGGGGAAGCAGCAAGCAACCCTTTGTCATATGCTTCGATTCTGTATTCAATTTCTTCTGCCCAAGCAGTCTCAATACAGTTGTCTTCAGAGATATCGAAACTCTGAAAAAGTTGCTGAATTAACTCAGCCCTTTCAATGGGTGGCAGGCCAAGTGCGTCTTTGAGGACTTTTTCAGCTATAACTGGCATATTGTTTACCTCATGTTGTTTTATTTTCTATTCAAGTACATCCGACAACACACTGCTTCACAATCCAATATATGACGGCGAACCATATTTTACCCCCTTCACATGTGAAGGTCATTCCGAACCGCTATTCTGAGCCCCCTTGTCTGTCAAGGCTTCCTGAGACTTTGTGCGAGAACCTCTTTGTCTTTCTTTCTCTTTTCCTCCAAGCAGCCATTTTTTACCTCCTTCAAAACTGTGAAAACCCTTTTCTGGCGAGGGTTGTGAGAACCTCCTTGGTCCAAATTAAAAGCAACTATTCTTTATTCTCCTGTTGTTTCAGTTGGTTACAAGATTTTTCCTGCGTAATGAAAAAAGAGGAAAAAAGGTTCTCGCATAAAGACGCCATTGCCGATTGGTAACCCCGTTGGCCGAAGCCAACGGCCATTGGCACGGGTTGTTCCATAAAGGAAAGCAGATAGTAGGTGGTGTGCAAAGGCTGCACATCTTCTCTTTTTACGTACCCTGATGTTCCGTCAGAAGGTTGTGAAGAGCTTGAGCTCTTTGGTACTGCATCTCAGGCAGTATATACCGATGACGGACGTGAGGAAAAGAGAACAGGTTTCTTCGTATCGCCGAATAAAGGTACGAAACCCTTTGCCGTTGAATCGGCAGCAGTCTTTGCCATATCGTCGTGTGATTCCAAAGTCATTGGGTGTTACCTCTTTTCGGTGAATCAGGGTCAGGACAATCCTGTCAATGAGGTGGCGCAGCTCCTTCATAAGGTCTGAGGCCAGGGCATAATGATGCCCCCCGCTGCAGTGGAAAAATCCTTTTCGGGGTTGAAGACCGTGTTCGCGTAGTGCTGCGGCCAGACGGTTATATAGCAAGGTATATCCCAGGGAGAGCATGGCATTCACGGGATCTTTCGGTGGATAAAAGGCTCGTCCGGGGAAGGTGAAGGGTGAGACAAGGGTTCCAAATGCCTGAAAATACATCCGGGCTGCGCTGCCTTCTATGCCTCGGAGCTGTTCTATGGTTTCAGCAGAAAGTGCTTTGCGTGCAAGGGTTTTAATGGAGGCAATCGGGATGTGGTTTCGCCGCAGCAGGACATGGGAATTATGGATTTTTTTCTTTTTGGCGGTCTGCGATTAGATCGTCTGCAAGATGTTCCAGGAAAGGGCATGGGGATTGGCCGGAAAGAATGCAGGGTCAAGATAAGTATAACCGGTTTGCTTTTTCCAAGCCAAGGGAGCTTTCAGGCGCAGGGGCGCACTCAGACGCAGGGAAAAATCCTGGCATTGAGTCAGATATTCCGCCTGGGCCTGTATCATTTCCTTGGTCAGGGGAGCGGCCCAGTCTGCGGGAAAGACGTCATCAACCTGAAGGCAGCAATCATTCACCAGACAGCGCACACCGGTCATCCGTAAGGTGGCCGGGCCAAGGCGTCCTGAGTGGTTATCCAGATGGTTAAAGCCCTGAATAAGCTGGGTGACAGATGGCAGAAGGGCAAAGGGAAAGGAAAGACCAAGATGAACAGGATCGTCTTGGTTGTACGCAAGACAACCTGTTTCCACAGGATGGACCCTGAATCCCAGGTCGGACAGAGGGCGGACAGGATCAACAAACTTTCGTATCAGATGACGGAACAGGGCATTCCATAAAGCTCCATGATACCAGGGAAGTTTAATGGCGCAGGTGGCGCGAAAGTGAAGTTCCAGCAGGGCAAGACTGGGAAAGGCCTTGGGGAAGTCAGGATGTTCCTTACAGGGCCTCTGCGAATGACTATGGTTGGGGAGGGACGGGTTCATTGCCACCTCAATACCTGTTGCAGACCAGACTCAGGCCGTTTTCAAGGAGAGGGGGAAGGGACAGCAATGGTTATTCAGATGATGATGGAGGCGAAATGGTAACGACTATTTGTGATTGACAAGGATAGGGTTTGACCCTATTTTTTTTCGTTTCACGAGTCAATATATAACGTCAATATATGCGGGAAGACACAAGCCTTTTGGATGTTCGTATATGGTTCAGGACATGACAGGAGGCCTGTTTTATTTCTGGAGGGAGGTTGTATGGCGAGAATTACGGTTGAAGATTGTCTTTCTCAGGTGAATAATCGTTTCATGGTGTGTCAATTGGCCATTGAGCGGGTCAAGCAGTATCGTGAAGGCTACAAGCCTATGCTTGAATGTACGAATAAGGAAGTGGTGACGGCCTTGCGGGAAATTGCCGCAGGTAATGTGCGTCCTGCCAAGACTTCTGGGATGGAATAACGAGCAGGAAGGGAATCCATGTCCAAGAGGGATTATTATGAGGTTCTCGGTGTGGCACGAGATGCTTCCGGGGACGAGATCAAAAGGGCCTATCGTAAGCTGGCCATGAAGTATCATCCTGACCGTAATCCTGATGATCCCCAGGCTGAGGCCATGTTCAAAGAGGCTGCTGAGGCCTACGAAGTCTTGCGTGATGACGGCAAACGCCAACGCTATGATCAATTTGGCCATGCAGGGCTCAACGGGAACGGGTTTGAGGGGTTTCAGTCCACCGAGGATATTTTTGGTGCCTTTGGGGATATTTTTGGAGAGGTTTTTGGTTTTGGCGGTGCAGGACGGGGGCCTCGTCCCCAGGCCGGTGCGGATCTTCGCTATAATCTGACCATATCCTTTCGGGAAGCTGCCAAGGGGATGGAGGCACAGCTCAAGATTCCCAAAAAGGAGACCTGTGATCAATGTCAGGGCAATGGTGCCGAGCCTGGCACCTCACCTGAAATCTGTCGGCAATGTAATGGCCAGGGGCAGGTGTACCAAAGCCAGGGATTTTTCAGGATTGCTGTGACCTGTCCTGTATGTCGTGGTCGAGGTGAGATGATCACGCACCCTTGTTCCAAATGTCGGGGCCGGGGCCAGGTCAATGTAAACAAGGCTCTGAAGGTACGCATTCCAGCAGGTGTTGATAACGGCAGCCGCCTCCGCCTTCGAGGTGAGGGAGAAGCCGGTGCCAATGGCGGTCCTCATGGGGATCTCTATGTGGTTATCTATGTCGAAGAGGACAGGGTCTTCAAACGTCAGGGCCAGGATCTTATCGCCTCGGCAGACATTACCTTTGTCCAGGCAGCCCTTGGCGTTCGTATAGACGTTCCTACCCTGGACGATCCTGTTCCTATGGATATTCCCAGGGGAACCCAGAGTGGAACCGTGCTGCGTTTGCCAGGTATGGGTATGCCTTATCTGAATACCGGACAAAAGGGCGATCTCCTGGTGGAGATCAAGGTGCTCACCCCTAAGCGGCTTTCCAAACGTCAGGAAGAATTGCTCCGGGAATTTGAGGCCCTTGATCAGGAAAAAACCATCGAAAGGGTTAAGGGATTTTTTCGCAAAAAATCTAAGAAGGCCCGGAAAAAGGATTCTGGAGAGTAAGGATGGAGCGCAAGCTGACCCATATTGATACAACCGGTAACGTGACAATGGTGGATGTCGGCGACAAACCCCATACCCTGCGTCGGGCTGTTGTGGGAACCAGCGTTGTGGTGAATGCCGCTACCATGCAGCTTCTTCTGGATCAGGCACTTCCCAAGGGAGATGTTCTGACCACTGCCAAGATAGCAGGTATCCAGGCTGCCAAAAAAACCTGGGAGCTGATTCCCATGTGCCATCCCTTAATGCTCACCTATCTTGATGTTGCTTTCCAGGTTGATACGGCCCGTTCCACCATTTATATCCAGGCCGAGGCCAGAACTACAGCGGGAACAGGAGTGGAAATGGAGGCCCTGGTAGCTGCCCAATGCGCGGCCATGACCATCTACGACATGTGTAAGGCTGTGCAGCGGGATATTGTCATTACCCAATGCCGTCTCCTCCATAAAAGCGGGGGACGCAGTGGAACCTATGACTATCCTGGGGAACAGGATGACTCTTAAATGACATCCGTGAAAAAACTTGCTATCCAGTATAGTCATCATTTTTCACATCTGGATTACTTGGATAGAGTGTCTGGTTTATTCTGATCTCACGACGCGCAAACAAGGAGGACAATTCCATGGCACAGGAAGAAGTACGCAAGGATGAAGAGCTGCTTCAATTGGTTACCTTCAGCATCGGTGAAGAAGAATTTGGTGTTGAGATTTTGAAGGTGCAGGAAATTATCAGGATGCTTGATATTACGCGTGTTCCCAAGGCACCTGATTTTGTGGAAGGGGTCATCAATCTGCGGGGCAAGGTCATCCCGGTTATTGATCTTCGCCGTCGTTTTGGTCTTGAGGCCAAGGGACATGACAAAAAAACCAGGATTATTGTCATTGAGATCAGTCAGATGATCGTGGGATTTGTGGTGGATTCGGTTTCCGAAGTCCTGAGAATCCCTGCTGGTACGATTGAGCCCCCGCCGCCGGTTATTTCAGGTCTTGATTCTGAGTATATCAGCGGGGTTGGCAAATTGGATGATCGGCTTTTGATCATGCTCGACCTGAACCGTCTGCTTTCCAAGGAAGAAAAAACAGCCCTGGGTGAGGTACAATAACTAAGCCCTACCAAGCTTTTTGGGGGTGTGCTCTTCCCTGTTTTCCCTCAATAGCCTGCCAAGGCCGCTCTTGATTGCATCAAGGCGGCCTTTGTCTGCTTGCAGGTTATAAACCCAACCACCATCATCTATGTCCATACGGCCCATACTCCAGCACATGCTTGATGCACAGGGTATCCATAGGGTCTCCAAAAGCGGTCCTGCCAGCCAGGTATTCATGGCGTGTGAATTGATCGCCCAGGGAAAAACCGTGGTTCTTTTGCTGCCATCGCCAGCAGAAATACCCATGTACAAGGCCCTGATCCAACTCCTTACCCCTTCTGGGGATGAGGAAGCGTTTTGGGAACGCCAATGGATTACCTTCCCTCCGGTAACACCCGGCAAGGAGGAACATTGGTTCTGGGGGGAACGCTGGGCTGCCCTTTTTTCCCTGACCCAGGGCAGACAGGGCCGAGGTATTCTCCTGCCCCTGGACAACCTGCTTCCCAAATGGCCTCCTCAAGACGTGGTACAGGAACAATACCTCTATCTTGTGCCAGGCGAAGAACACGCCCCGGAGCGTCTGCTCGAAAAATTGACGGATTGGGGCTATACACGGGTATCTATGGTCTCCAGGGTTGGCGAAATGGCCCTGCGTGGAGACATCCTGGATATTGCCTGTCCGGGCTATACCTTGCCGGTACGTATGGAGTTTTTTGGCGATACCCTGGAAAGCCTGCGTCTGTTTGAACCCCTGTCCCAGCGATCCCGCAAGGATCTGGAACACGTTCTTCTGCTTCCCTGCACCCCGGCTGTCCAGGATTTTGTGTACCGGCAGGATGCCCTTGAAAAATGGGAACGTCTCAAAAATACAGGAGAATTGCCTGGCACGGCCTTGAAAGAATTGACCACGTCTCTGGAAGGTAATGACCTCAATATCCCGCCAGGTCTTTTTTACAAACATGCTGTGGGGCTGGGAGAGTGGCTGGGCAAGGATGCCCTTTTTTTTGTCTCCGGGGCAACAGATGCTCGCTCTCGTCTTGAAGAGCATAAATGGGCCTGGGATGCGTATCTGGAACAGTCAGGTCATGCCTGGCCTGTTTCATCCATCCTCCAGTCTATGGGCCAGGCTCGGCAGACCTGGCTTGAACGCCCTCATATCCTGTTTGAATCGTTGGTAATGGGCCAGCGGGATACCGGTCTTGAATGTCCTGAAGAGCTCATTGTCTCTTTTGACGATCTGTTTTGGGAGCCGGAAAAGCGCAAACGTCCTTTTAAGGCCCTCATGGCAGGATTGGCCGAGTGGAAGCGTATCTACAGGCAGGTGCTGATTAGTTTTCATTCCGAACATTCACGCAAACGCTTTCTCTCCTTTGCCCGTCAGGAGGGGCTTTCCTTCCATCTGGACTACGTACCAGGAGAGCAGGGTCTCTTTGCCCTGGTTTCTTCCCTGACCAAGGGGATGAAACTTCCCTGGTGCCACCGCCTTATTCTTGCCGAAGATGTTCTCCAGCCCAAAGAAACCGCACGTATCACCCCAGGTAAGGGCAAAGATTTTAAGGGCCTGACCAGCTTTGACGAAATCGCGCCGGATGATTTGCTCGTGCATCGGGAGTATGGGCTGGCACGATTTGGTGGACTTATGCACATGCAGGCTGGAACCGTTGCCAACGACTATCTGATCCTGCATTACGCCAATGACGATACCTTGTATCTTCCTGTGGATCGTATGAGGATGGTGCAGAAATACAAGGGGCCTGAGGGCAGGGCCGTTGTTTTAGATCGTCTGGGCGGGGCAGGCTGGAAAAGGAGCAAGGCCCGTGTACGCAAGGCCATTGAAAAAATAGCCAGCGAATTGGTGGCCATGTATGCCCTGCGTAAGGTGAGTAAGGGCTACTCCTATGGCCCCAGGCCGGAAGAATATTGGGAATTTGAGGCCAGTTTTGGGTTTGAGGAAACCAGGGATCAGGAACAGGCCATCCGCGATGTTATTAAGGATATGGAAGCCTCCACGCCTATGGACAGACTGGTGTGCGGGGATGTGGGATTTGGTAAAACAGAGGTGGCCCTGCGTGCTGCCTTCAGGGCTGTTGTGGATGGGAAGCAAGTGGCCCTTCTTTGTCCCACAACGGTTCTGGCGGAACAGCATTATCAGAATTTTCGTCAGCGCATGGAGGATTTTTCCGTGCGTGTGGCCATGCTGTCGCGGTTTGTGCCAAGGCAGACCCAACGGCTCGTTGTTCAGGCGGCAGCCCGTGGGGACGTGGATATTCTTATTGGCACGCATAGGCTGCTGTCCAAAGACATTACCCTTCCGCATCTCTCGCTGCTCATCCTGGATGAAGAACAGCGTTTTGGCGTCAAGCACAAAGAACGTCTCAAGAGCCTGAAACAGGACATTGATGTCCTGACCCTTACAGCAACCCCCATTCCCAGAACCCTGCAGCTTTCCCTGTCCGGCATACGGGGGTTAAGTGTTATTGAGACACCGCCACTGGAACGAAAGCCTGTTACAACCGCCCTTATGGAACGGGAGACGCCCGAACTCAGGGCCATTGTGGAGCGGGAACTTGAGCGGTCAGGCCAGGTATTCTGGGTCTACAATCGGGTTCAGGGGCTTGAACGTGTGCGGGAGTATGTCCAGTCCCTGGTACCAGAGGCACGGGTGGCAACGGCCCACGGTCAGATGCCGGCCAGGGATCTGGAAGAGACCATGCACGCCTTCTGGCACAGGGAGATTGATATTCTGGTCTGCACATCTATTATTGAATCTGGTCTGGATTTTCCCAGGGCCAATACCCTTATCGTGGATCAGGCCCAGTTATTCGGGCTGGGACAGCTGTATCAATTACGGGGCCGAGTGGGACGTTCCAGTGAACAGGCCTATGCCTATTTTGTCATCCCCTCTCTTGAAGATCTTCAGGAACAGGCCCGCAAGCGTCTCAAGGTCATCCTGGATATGGATTATCTAGGCGCAGGCTTTCAGGTGGCCATTGAGGATCTCCGACTGCGCGGGGCAGGCAATATCCTGGGTGAAGTCCAGTCCGGGACCATTGGGAAGGTGGGGTTGGATATGTTTTTGGAAATCCTGGAAGAAGAGGTGCAGCGACTCAAGGGAGAACCGGTCACCGAGGTTCGGGAACCTGAACTGCATATAGGCGTTCCTGCCCATATCCCGGAAACCTATATGCTCGAACCCAGGGAACGCCTGCATTATTATCGGGTGCTTTCCCAGTGCGGTCGTCCAGAGGAACTGGAGACCATTCTTCAGGAAATCCGAGATCGTTTTGGCCCCCTTCCTGATGCCCTGAAGACCTTTGTGGAAATTTTGAACATAAAATGTGTTATTAAGGAGCTGGGCGGAACCCTGGTTGATATTTATGCCCAGAAGATCGTTATTAGCTGGGATGCGGCGGATGCTGGCGTAGACCCTCACTACCTGGTCAAGTGGGTGGAGACCCATAAGGAGCATGTCCGCTTGATTCCTCCTGGAAAATTGGAGTTGCGCTGTGGGGACAATCCAACTATTGCCCTGTCCATGCAGAGGCTCAGGGAGTCTCTTGTGGATTTGAAGGCAAGTCTTCCCACTGCGTCCAACACATCGCAAGCATCCACGCCGTTCCTGTAGGCTGTAGCCATTCCATGATACGACTGCGTTTTCCCTTTTTGTGCAGCGTTATTGCTTTGCTGCTTGTGCTGATCACTGGCTGTGCTCCAGAATCTTCTGATAAGGGAGTTGTGGCCAGAATTGATGGCGTTCCTGTCTATCTTTCCGAAATCCGTGCTGACCATGATTTGCAGTATATGACCTGGTCATCGGCCAATGATTTTAACACCTTTTCTCTGCAAAGGGAGTACGGGATCGTGCTGGCCAATATCCTTTTGCAGCGCCTGCTTGAGAAGACCTTGCAAGCCGAGCAGCTTGAGGTGAGTGATAATGATGTGGCACAGGAGGAGGCTCTTATTCGAAGTGACTATCCTGACGATCAGTCTTTTGAACAGACCTTGATCCAGGAATATGTTGATCTGGACCAATGGCGTAAGCGGTTGCGTTTCCGTTTGAACCGAAAGCGGTTTATTGCGAACTATCTCCGTCCCAAGGTGCATATTGGCTATGAACAGGCCAGGGATTATTACAGGGCACACAGGGCCGAATTTGTGCTGCCTGAACGCTTTGTGTTTACCGTGTTTCAGGGCAAGAGCCGCAAGGCCGTGGAAGCAGCTCTCAGGGAGTACCAGCGGGTGGGCAATGCCACGCTGAACAAGGGGGCAACCGCAGTGGCCATCCATGACATGGATGTTGTGACCTCGGCGCTGTCAGCCTCGTGGCGTGACCATCTGCTTACCCTTGCTCCAGGTGCAGCAAGTACGGTGATCCTGGAACAGGACATGATCACGATGCTGCTTCTGCATAAGCGGATCCCCCGTTCTCTGGTATCTCCTTCTGCTGCCTATCGCAGTATTGAACACAAGCTTATGGAGCAGGGCTTGAGAGAGGCCTTTGACAGGTGGCTGGAACATGCCCTGGAACATACCGTTATTGAGGTCACCGGCCTTTTGCAGGAAGGGCCTCCAACACCGCCCGTTGATCCAGAAAAAGCGCCTGGATGAGAGGAGCATTCTCGATGACCCTCTTTCAGAACCCCTTATGGCAGAGACACGTGAGAGTTTGATGTATCGTATGCTCATACAACAGGATAACAATTCTATGAACGCATGTTTACAACGCTGGTTACTTTTTGTTGGAGGATGTTTGTTTGTTCTCACCTTGTGTGTCGCTACGGCCCACAGCGACGAACTGGTTGATCGTATCCTTGCCGTGGTCAATGGCAAGATCATCACCCTGTTTGACGTGAATCAGCAGATACGCGGGGTTACCCGACAATTTGAGGGCCGTGTCATGACCCTTGAGGAAGAAAAGGGAGTCAAGGCCCTGCGTCACAAGGTGCTGATGCAGATGGTCAATGATCTCTTGCTGGAAGCCGAGGCTCAGCGGTTGAAAATATCTGTTTCAGATGTGGAAATCAGAAATCAGATCAATACCTTTAAGCAGCATCATGGGATAACCGAGGATCAATTTCTGAATCAGCTCAAACTCCAGGGGCTCACCCGTAAGGAGTACGAGACAACCATCAAAAAGGACATCATGCGCCAGCGTCTTATCGGTGCTATGGTTCGGCAGAAGGTGGCTGTCACCGAAGACGAGATGGAGACGTATTATAAGGAACATCAGGGAGATTTTTCCCAGGACAAGAAGGTGAAGCTTGCCTTGCTGGTGGTTGATGCGGGATTCGATATGCAGGGGCTGTGTGATCGTCTCCATAGAGGCGATCTTTCTTTTGGTCAGGCCGTTTCTCTGTATTCCACGGGTCCGAATGCCCAGGGAGGTGGCGAAATAGGCGAGGTTCGCTGGGCTGATATGCGTGACTCCTGGAAAGAGGTCTTGCGGGGGCTGGATAAAGGGAACACCTCAGAGCCTTTTGACGTAGAAGGCGGCCAGGCCCTTTTGCATATTATTGACATAACACCAGGAAAAATAACTCCTTTTCAGGATGTCAAGGCCAGGATTCGGGACATTCTGTACAAACCACGCATGGAACAACGATTCCAGGAATATGTGGGGGGGCTCAGGGCTAAGGCAGTGGTGGATATTCGTTTGTAGTATCGTGGTTAACTGTGATGAGGGATTCCGTGTTTTCTATCCATACCGTAGTACCTTGAGGGAGACGCCAGCATGGTAACACAGGAATTGGGAGAAGTTTTTCGATCAGCTCGGCAGCAAGCTGGTCTGAGTTTGGATGATATTTATGAACAGACCAAGATCAGTGTCTATGTTCTGAAGGCTCTTGAAAACGGGGATAATGCCACCTTACCTCACCCCGTCTATACCAGGGGATTTGTCAGAAGTTACGCCAAACTGCTGCGGATTGACCAGGATGATGTTGTTATGGAGTATCTGGCTGTCGTAGAACCCGGAGAACCGCTTACCCTTGAGGCAGATGTTTCCGAATTACATATGTCCAGGAAATCAAAAGTGCGTACCTGGTGGCTTGTTGGCCTGACAACCCTTGTGCTTCTGGCAGCAGCGTGGTTGATTGTGTCGTATGTTGTACACGAAATAACGCCTTCTTCCGTTGTTGTGGATCAGGAGGAAACGCAAGAAGTCCCGTTGCTGCCTTCGGATACCAGGGTGGAGGAAGGGACGTCTGCTGATCAGCCCATGACGGGACAGGCTGCTCAAGAGCCGGTTGAGCCCTCCAAGGGAACATCTGCTGATGGAACATCTTCTGACGGCATATCTTCCGATGGAACATCTTCCCAGGAGACACCTGCTGATAAAGGAGCTTCCTCCAACGGCATGTCCACAGACCCCACTGGAGCTTCACGGCCTGCTGCTGGTCAAGGTGATGCGGGCAGAACGGATGGAGTTACCAAGCCTTATGGACAGCACGAGCTTGAAGAGGGGAGCCAGGTAGCGGAAGAGGAACAGGGGACACAGACCCTGGTTGTGGAGGAACAATCCCGTCCTGCTTCTGCTGTATCTGGTGGAGAGGGTGCTCCCTTAGCGGCCCAGACACCTCGTGCCCATACCTTGTGTGTTGAGGCAACGCATCCATGTTGGATGCGTGCCATTGCAGACACCCAGACCTATAAGAAGAAAACCATACGTTTGCTCGAACCTGGGCAGACTGTGAACCTTGCCTTTGACGAGGATGTGGAACTTCGCCTTGGCAATGGAGGGGGCGTGCTGCTTTTTGTGGATGGGGAACCCTTTGCCTTTGAGGGAAAGCTTGGCGATGTCAAAACCGTGAAGGTCAGTGCCTCAGAGGAGTAGGGGGCACAATCCCTGGTGAGGAAGGATGGAGTTTTCAGAAAAGGTCGTCATCCTGCGGGTGGGCACGTTTCGGGAAAACGATTGCTGGGTTCGTTTTTTATCGCCTTCCAGGGGGATTATCACAGGGTTTGCCTTTGGAGGACGGAGGAGCAGACGACGTTTTTGCGGGTGCCTGGATCATCTCAGCCAGGTTTTTTTTCGGGTGAGTTCGGCCAAGCGCAACAAGTATCTGAATCTTGAAGAAGGCACCCTTATTCAAGGTTTTACCGCCTTAAAGCAAGACCCTTACAAAATGGGCATGGTGGGGAACTGCCTGGGGTTTTTCGAGGCCGTGCACAGAGGAGAAGCGCGATCTGCGGAGGTATGTGATTTGATCCTGTCCATGCTTGGGGGCTTTAACGAGTACCTGGGTTCGCCTTCGTGCTTTTTCCCAATTCTTTTTCGTTTGGCCCTTGTTTTTGAACAGGGCTATGACCTGGATGTGGTGCATTGTGCCTCGTGCGGCTCGGTGTTGCAGGAACATGCCTGGGCTGGCTGTTCTGTGGAAGAAGGACAGGTTGTTTGTCCCCAATGTGCCCGTGCGTCCATGCTGCGTCTTTCCTGGCAGGGGCTTTCTTTGCTGCATCATCTCAAGGCAATTGAGGTGGGTAAATGGGTTGGCTGGACACCAGGGCAAGCTGTCCAGCGTGAGATATGCACCTTTGCTGATCGGTTTATTCGTTATCATGTAGGCGTTGCTGAGACTGGTCATGGTCGGTTTACAAGCTGTTAAGAAGATACAGGATGTCCTTACGAGTACCACGCGCTATGGTCATCCTGTATTGACGTTATAACAGCAAGAAATACAACGGAGATAAGTATGTATTTTCAGGATGTTATTTTGAAACTCCAGCAATTTTGGGGTGACTATGGATGTGTGATCCAACAACCCTATGATCTGGAAACCGGTGCTGGTACCTTTAATCCGGCAACCTTTTTTCGGGTGCTTGGGCCAGAGCCGTGGAAGGCTGCCTATGTAGAACCTTCCAGGCGTCCTACAGATGGGCGTTACGGAGAAAATCCCAACCGGATGCAGCATTTTTACCAATACCAGGTGGTTCTCAAGCCAGCACCCGAAGATGTGCAGGATCTCTATCTCAAGAGCCTTGGGGTGTTGGGTATTGATGCCCGCAGGCATGATATACGCTTTGTGGAAGATGATTGGGAATCACCCACCCTGGGGGCCTGGGGGCTTGGCTGGGAAGTATGGCTTAATGGCATGGAAATCAGCCAGTTTACCTATTTCCAGCAGGTAGGGGGGCTTGATTTGACGCCCATAACCGTTGAACTCACCTATGGCATGGAACGCTTGTGCATGTATCTCCAGGAAAAAGAATCGGTCTACGATATGATGTGGAACAAGACCATCACCTACGGAGATGTGTATCACCAGAACGAGGTCGAGCAATCCAGGTACAATTTTGAGGTGAGTGATCAGGACATGCTTTTTGCCATGTTTGAGGCCAGTGAAAAGGAATGCCGTCGGGTCTGCGAATGCGGACTGGCACTTGCCGCCTATGACCATTGCCTCAAATGCTCCCATGTCTTTAATCTTCTGGATGCCAGGGGAGCCATCTCCATTACCGAGCGTGCCAACTATATCGCCCGTGTCAGAAAGCTGGCTGCAGCTATTGCCCGAGTCTATGTTCAGACCCGTGAAGATATGGGGCACCCTTTGTTGAACAACCTGAAGCGTTAGATCGTTCAAGAGACGGTTAGGTGCCTGGTAAGAAGCAATTGTCTGATAGGTATGTGAATGAATAAGGGAGAAAACAATGTCCCATTTTATATTGGAAATAGGCATAGAAGAGATGCCTGCCCGATTTTTACCCATCCTTGAGCAGGCCTTACAGGATGGGTTTGCTCAACGTCTTGCCGATGCTCGGCTTACTCACGGTGTCATAACCACCTTGTCTACGCCCCGTCGTTTGTTTCTGGACTGCACGGACATGGCCGAGGTGCAGGAACGGGAAGAGGTTGAGGTCACAGGGCCGCCTGCCAGAATCGCCTTTGATGACAAGGGTGAGCCTACCAAGGCAGGGCTTGGATTTGCCCGATCCCAGCAAGTGGATATGAAAGATGTGTATGTCACAGACACGGGCAAGGGGGAGTATCTGGCCGTCCGAAAGATACGAGGCGGTGAGCCTGCCCGTAAGGTGCTTGGCCCCCTGTGCCAGGATATGATCGCTCACCTGCCCTTTCCCAAAAAGATGCACTGGGAGGCCTCACGCTTTACCTTTGGCCGTCCCTTGCGCTGGCTGCTTGCCCTGCTTGACAGCGAGGTTGTGCCCTTTGCCCTTGCCGGACTTGAGGCTGGCATCATGACCTGGGGACATCGTGTTCTTGGCCCAGGCCCCTTTTCCGTGAAGGAGGCAGATGCCTACCCCCAGGTGATCCGCGACCAGGGTAAGGTGGTGTTAGACCATGAAGAGCGTGTGTCCATGATCCTTGCCAGGGGAAATGAACTGGCCCAGGAGGTGGGAGGCACCATTGCCTGGGACGAGGGCCTTATCCACCATGTGGCCAATTTGGTGGAGAATCCCGTACCAGTTCTTGGGCATTTTGATCCAGCCTATCTTGAACTGCCAGAGGAAGTCCTCCTGACAAGCATGGAAACGCACCAAAAGAGTTTTGGCGTCAAGGGCCCTGACGGTTCCCTGCTGCCCCGATTTCTAACGGTGATCAATGGAGAACCCCTTTCTGTTGATGTGGTGCGCAAGGGATGGGAACGGGTTCTCAAGGCCCGTCTGGAAGACGCCATGTTTTTCTGGAAGGCGGATCTGGGCACGACCTTTGCGACCTGGATGGAAAAGCTCGAAGAGGTTACCTTTCTTGGCCCTTTGGGGTCTATGGGCGATAAGTCCCGCCGACTGGCCCGTCTGGCCCAGGCTCTGGCCCAGGATGTTGCGCCGGAACAGGCCCAGGAATTGGCCCGAGCCGGTCGGCTTGCCAAAGGGGATCTTGTTTCGGAGATGGTGTATGAGTTCGATACCCTGCAAGGCATCATGGGCGGCATGTATGCTGCCAAACAGGGAGAGGGTCAGGTCGTTGCCCAGGCCCTGGCCGAGCAGTATCTTCCCGCAGGGCAGGACAGTCCCTGCCCGGCAACCCTTGGCGGAGCCATCCTTGCTATGGCAGACAAGCTCGATACCCTGGCGGGATGCTTTGGCATAGGGAACATTCCTACGGGAGCGGCTGATCCCTTTGCCCTTCGCAGGTGTACCCTGGGGGTATGTCGCATTCTTCTTGAACATGGCATACGCACAGATCTTACGCACATCATGCGGCTGGCCCTGGAAGGCTATGAAGGGATGGCCTGGAAACGTGATGAGCAGGCAATCCTGGACAAGCTCATGGATTTTTTTGCCCAGAGGCTTCGCCATTATTGGGTTGCCAGGGGATGGGACGGCAAGGTGGTTGATGCGGCCATTGGCGCAGGCATCAATGATGTGGTGGCCTTGGAAAAACGTATCAAGGCCTTGGCGGATTGTACCCGGAAAGAGGATTTTGACCAGGCGGTGCTGACCTTCAAACGCGTCCATACCATTATTCGCAAACAAGGGCAGGAGGCTGGAGTCACCTTCACCGGTACGGTCAACCCCGAACTTCTGGTAGAGGATGCAGAACACCAACTCCATGCCCATCTTGCGGCACGGGCCGAGCAATGGGAGTCTTTGTGGGGAGAGGATGATTTTGCCGGATTACTCCAGGAACTCTGGACCCTGCGGCCTATGGTGGACAGGTTCTTTGATACCGTTATGGTCATGTGTGATGAGGCCGATTTACGGGCCAATCGCTTGAATATGTTGTATAACCTGGTTCGCTGCCTTGGCCGTTTGGCTGATTTTTCTGCCTTGCAGGTATAACAAGGAACAACGACAGACCCTGCAAGGCACATTGTGTGTCATGATTGCCCATGCCAGGGGTCTGTCTTTGTGAGGCTGTCAGCAGGATGGTGAACCATACCCATCATCCATGTCCATACTCTGTCCGTTCATGGGGTAGGATGGAGAGATGCGTATGAACAAGTCCGCACACGAGAACTCTGGGAATGATGTTTTTTGCCAGAATCGTGAGTGCCCCTATTTTCCCTGCCACAAGGGAGCTGATCCTGAAACCTTTAATTGCAAGCATTGCTATTGTCCTCTTTACTTCATCTATGAGGATGATTGCGGCGGCACGTTTGTCATCCGTGACAATGGGATCAAGGATTGTTCGGCCTGTCTGGTACCCCATGAGCCCGGCGGGCATGACTATATTGTCGGGAAACTGCGTGCGTATTTCAACAAGGTGAAGCAGGGCCGCGTCTGAGAGGTTCTGACCACCATCTTTGGCAGGTATGTGCCTGGCGTGTGTATGCTGTCTTTATGATGTGTAATCAGCCTCATCCATTGCAGGATGTTCCAGACTGATGGGGCCGATCATACCGTTTTTGAGTTCTCGAAGCAGAAGTTCTGCTGCCTTGTACAGGTCTACCTCTCCTCCCTTGACCAGACATCCCCGTTTACGGCCAATGGCATCCAGAAGTGCCGGGCCGTCCTCTGGTAATGCCTTGAGGCGGTAGCGCTGCATGAGGAGATGGGGGTAGGTGGCAAGCAGGTGTTCACCTGTGTACATGGCCACCTCAGGATAGCTCATGGCCGTGTCCCTGATGGCACCAGAGGCTGCGAGCAAAAAGGCCCCATGCCTGTCATGCAGTTTCGGCCAGAGGATACCCGGGGTATCTGAAAGAACCACCCCGTTTGTAAGATCAATATGTTTGGGCTTGCGGGTGATGGCCGCCTGATTGGCCGCCTTGGTGATTTCCCTGCCCACAATGGTATTGATCAAGGTGGATTTTCCCACATTGGGAATCCCTGCCATCATTATTCGCACGGGTTTGAAACGATAATCCCGTTTGGGTGTCATGTGTTTGCACAGGCCGATAATCTGCATGGTCTGTTTGTTGTTTTTGGCACAAAGGGCCAGGGCCTTGCCCCCTTGCTTGCGCTGCAGGGAGTTGATCCATTGTTTGGTGATGTGTGGGTCGGCCATATCGGCCTTATTGAGAACGCGCAGGCATGGTCGGTCTCCCTTGAGTTCGTGCAAAAGGGGATTCTGACTGGCAAGGGGCAGACGGGCATCAAGCACCTCTACAACAACGTCAATGGAAGGCATAACCCTGGCAATGGCCTGCCTTGCCTTGTGCATATGGCCTGGAAACCAGTTGATATCCATAGGTATGGTCTCTCCTGTTGGTCTGCGCCTGATTACACAGGCAGGCCGATTTTGGGACAGATGTCTTCCATCTCACACGTGGTGCAGACCGGCCCTCTGGCCTTGCAGACCTCGCGGCCAAACAAGACCAGACAATGATTGATGTCTCCCCAGGCTGGTCGGGGAAAAAGGGGCATGAGATCCTTTTCAATGTGGAGAGGATTGGTGGATGTAGTCAGGCCCAAACGCTGGGAAATCCTCTTGACATGGGTGTCCACAGCAATGCCCTCGTGGATGCCAAAGGCATTGGAAAGAACGATATTCGCGGTTTTACGGGCCACACCCCCCAGGGTGATGAGTTCCTTCATGGTTTTGGGCACCTGACCAGCGAAACGGGTCATAATGGTTTGGGCGGCATGGATGAGGTTTTTGGTCTTGTTTTTGTAAAATCCTGTGGAATAGATGACCTTTTCCACCTCCTGAGGATCGGCCTGGGCCATAGAGGCAACATCCGGCCATCGCTCAAAGAGTGCCGGGGTGACCATATTTACCCGTTTATCCGTGCATTGGGCCGAAAGCGCGGTGGCCACCAGGAGTTCCCAGGGGGTTGACCAATCCAGTTCTGAGGCGGGCTGGGGATAGCGTTGGGCAAGGCGTTCCAAAACAAGGCGGGCTTGCTGGTGAGGTTTGACTTTTGGTTGGGTGTGCTTCCTGGATGTATGCAATTGTGACCCCGATTGTAGCGTGTTATGTTCCACAAACCGACCTGTCATGAGGCCTGCGGAAGGGCCTTTATCAGCCCACGGAACACACTGAAAGATTTCTGCTTGTTTCGTGGGTTTCGTGTCTTTCGTGGTTACGTAGTTATTCTACTGTACATTGACTCCATGAAAGATGGGCCGTCTGACGGCTTCCTTTGGTAGGGTGTTTTGCAGGGCTTGGCAATGCACACCTTTTGGGGGTGATGGCCCCTTTTTTGCGCATCAAGGATGGCAATGTGATCTCGTATGAAGCTGACCGTTTTCCCACCACCCCAGGGGTGTACCTGATGAAGGAAGTCTCTGGGAAGATTATCTATGTGGGCAAGGCCAAGAATGTACGCAAGCGGGTGGCCTCGTATTTTCGTCCCAGGGATCAGCTGACACGCAAGACTCAGGTACTCATGAGCAAGGTTGCGGTCATCCATACCTTGCAGACCCAGACAGAAAAAGAGGCCCTGCTGCTTGAGGCAAGCCTCATTAAAAAGCATCGGCCCCGCTATAATATTGTTCTGAGGGACGACAAACAATATCTGCTCTTCAAACTGGACAAACGAACCGAATATCCCAGATTGGTCATCACCCGCAGGATGATTCGGGACGGGTCTGTCTATTTTGGCCCCTTTACCTCGGCCCAGGCTGCCAGGCAGACCCTCAAGGTGATCAACCGGATTTTTGCCCTGAGAACATGCAGTGATCATGCGTTCAACAACAGGGTTCGGCCCTGTTTGCAATACGACATGGGCCGTTGTCTGGGGCCCTGTGTCCATCCTGTTTCCAGGAAGGAATATGCCCAGATGGTGAAACGGGTGGAACTTTTTTTATCCGGCAAATCCAGGGAATTGCTCACGGATTTGCGCCACAAGATGCAGCAGGCATCCCAGGAGCTTGCCTTTGAACGGGCTGCTCGGCTCAGGGATGAGATCCGTGCTGTGGAAAAGACCGTGGAGCCCCAGGCTGCTGTGCTCCCAACCACCAAGAATCTTGATGTGTTTGCCCTGATGACGAACGAGTATGGCCTGGCCCTGTCCGTGTTGTTTGTCCGGGCCGGGAAGGTGGTGGACGGCAGCCAGTTCTCCTGGAAGCACCTGACCGTGGACGAGGCAGAACAGGCAGCCATACTGGTTTCGTTTATAAGTCAGTTTTATGGGCCCCATTCCTGTGTGCCAGAAAAAATTGTCGTTCCCTGCGCCCTTGATGATCCGGCCTTAGAAGAGGCCCTGACGGATTTCAGGCAGGGACGGGTGAGCATTGCCAGGCCCAGGGGGGCCGTGGAGCGGGGGCTTATGGCTATGGCCCTTGCCAATGCGGCAACCTATCTGCGTAATAAGGGAAAGGATACCAGGTCTCTGCACCTGGCTCCAGCCTTACACCTCTCCCGGGAACCTGGCCGTATTGAAGGCATTGACGCCTCCCACCTGGCTGGCCAGGGGATGTATGTGGGAATGGTGGTGTTTGAAAACGGCACACCCCGCAAGGACGATTACCGCGTCTATGCCTTTCCCGAATTGGAAGGTTTGGGGGATGATTACAGGGCCCTGGCTGGTTTTTTGGCACGGCGCCTCAAGGCCGGGCCGCCCTGGCCGGATCTTCTTCTGGTGGACGGTGGCAAGGGGCAATTGCAAGCCTTGGGCCGTGTGCTTGAGGAGCAGGGGGAACAAGGCCGGTTTCCCCTGGCCGCTATTGCCAAGGGAGAGACACGCCGAGCCGGTGAATTGGGGGATCGGATTTTTCTTCCTGGCCGCAAAAATCCTCTGCCTTTGCGGCCAGGAAGCCCTGAACTCTTATACCTCCAGAAAATCCGCGATCATGCTCACCGATTCGTTCTTTCCCGCCAACGCCGTTCCCGAACCAGGAAGGGACTTGCCTCGTCCCTGGAGGCTGTGCCTGGGATTGGGCCTGCCCTGGCCAAACTCTTGTGGGAACATTTTGGCTCCCTGGCTGCCATGCAGCAGGCAGAGATGGATGACCTCTGCAAGATCAGGGGTATTGGAACCCGCAAGGCAGCCATGATTCTTGATGGGTTGAATCAACTGGGCCGTACCGAGCGCACGTAGCACGGGTCAGCCAGGCAGGTCTTCCAGCCAGACCTGGTTGTCAAAGGATGTCTGGATGGCCTGCATGGCCGTGTGTTCGGTCTGACTGATGGTATCCGTGCCCAGGGTGGTTCCCAGATACCCATTGGCAAGCACGGTATGAGCGTGTTCCATAACCTTGTTCAGAGCTTCAATCTGTCCTGCCTGAAGATAGATGCTCATATCGTTGATGATGAGAAGGTCGGGTCTGCTCTGAGTAAGGATGGTGGTGAACCAGGTTTCGATACGATTCCTGTTTGCCAGGGCCAGGGCCTGGATATGATCGGGTGAGGTACCCATCAAACGCGGGGCATGGATACCGCCCTGACACAGGATGGTCGGTGTGAGGGCCTGGAAGACGACCTTGCCGCCAATGGGTGCACCTCGGTGGTGTTGGAGATGTGAGGGCAGGAGAGGTGCCATGTCCAGGACAGCCGTGCAGGGGCGGGTGTTTCCATACTTCCAGATGCGATCCCCCCAGGAGCCGGTCAACGTGGTCTTGCCCGTGTTGACGTCACCCACAATAAGGGTTCTCTGCCCGATAAGGTCATCAGGTACGCAGACATCCCTGGCCCTCATGGCAGGATCCCTGTCTTGATCATGAGCCATCTTCCGGCCAGAAAGGTGGTTAGGATCAGGCTTGCGATGCCAAGAATATTGACCAGGATGCCATTGGTATGTTTGCCGGCCCAGGATGTTGTGTTCAGAAGGATGAGGTTGATCGTGATGATTAACGGGGTGCCGCAAAGACCCAGGGCCAGCATGATCACCAGCATGATGAGCCAGCCGCCAGGCAGCAGGGGGCCGGCCAGACTGACCAGACAGCCTGCCAGAATAGCCTTGGTAAATCCTTTGTCTCCCACCTTTGTCTCCCATCCAAAAAAGTCCGCCAGAAAGAAGCCTCCGGCCATAAAGGTGGGGGTGATGGTGGAAAGCACGGCTGCAAAGAGTCCCACCAAAAAAACCGGGCCTGCATACGGGCCAAGCACCGGTGTTAAGGCATGGGCCATACCAAAGGCATCCCTGACCACTATGTGCTGGGGATGCAGCCAGGCTGCTGCTGTGACAAAAATGGCCGTGCTGTACAGGCCAAAGGCCACAAACATGCTCAAAAAGGTGTCCAGGGCTGCCAGGGAAAGGTGCTTGGCAGACCATCCCCGTTGATTCACGGTGTAGCTGTGCATAGCAATAATGGTGATATGTACGGCCCCGCCCATGATACCGGCCATCATCAGAGCGGCCTTGTTCTGGTGGGGCAGGGTTGGCATGAGGCCTTTGAGCATGGCCCAGAGATCGGGCTGGATGGTGATAGCTGTGAGCATAAAACAGAGAACCACCAGGGCCACAAGGAGCTTACTCACTTTTTCCAGCAGACTGTATCCCCCGCGAACCAGGAGATACCCCAGGAGCCCTGCCCAGACAACGCTCCACAGGGGGGTAGACCATCCTGTTATCAGGCCGGTTACCCTGACCAGGGCCTTCATGAGAGCCGCTGCTGCCAGCCAGGTGGCCAGCAGGGCATCCAGCATAAGAATCAGGGCCCAGATTCTTCCCCATCGTTCTTCCACAATGCGGATAATACCCTTGCCGGCAATGATGCCGGTCTTAGCGGCCATATATTGGTTGATACAGGCCAGGAGTCCGCTCAGCACAACGACCCATAGCAGGGAATAGCCAAAGGTTGCTCCGGCAAGGGCCACTGAGGCCATAGTGGCAGGGCCGGCTGCCACCGCACTGATGACCCAGGCCGGGCCAAACCGGCTGATAATACGGTTTGCAGACAGGTTGTGTGATGTTTGATGCGAGGCTTTCCTGGGTGTGGTCATTGTGTACCTTCCTTGTGATGTTACAAACGCATAAAAAAGGCCGCCATTCCTTGTGGGAATGGCGGCTGGAAGGGCATGGATCATAGTCGTACCATACTGTGGATACAGGTAGTGCATGACCTCAACCGCTTCCCTACGCCGGCATTACCCGGATCAGGTTCAAAGGGTCGTCCTGAAAAGGACTCTCAGTCTCAAACTCCCCTAGCGAAGAAAGAGTGCGTAAACGTGATGAGGGTGTTTGTCAATGAAGGATACAGCCCCCACATCCACTGCTTTGTTTGTCGGTCGTATGATTGTGGGGTGAAGCAGCTCCTGTTACAGGTCATGGAAACAGGAAAGGTATCTTGAATATATCTTCACCTCGTTGATGGATGAATGATTGACATAAGAGGTAATACATCTTTATGTCTGAAAACTATGTTGCTCCTGTTTCTGGCTACGGACAAACACGCCATCATTCCCAACCAGGGGAAGCTGTCAGATACCATCCTGTACGGGCTGTATCTTGCTGATTTCCCGGAAAACCACCACAAGGAGACTGATATGAGTACGCAACAACCCGTTGGATTGCTGAGGCATTGTATCCATTATCTTTTGAGCAGACCCCCTTCATTGTCCCCGTATGGGTCGTTTTTGCCGTCGAGGAGGTCTTTGCGGGGGGGGGGTACACGCTTTTGCTGCGGCCCTGTGTATGGCCGTTATATTGCTTGCTCTGGGAGGGGCAGCACCAGCCCATGCACGCATACAAGGTGATTGGGAGTATACGGAGTATACACAGGGCATACGCCACTTCATCCATATAATAAGATACCACGGGAAGGAAGCTGTTGTTGCTATTCCTGAGACGCTGGAAGACAAGCCCGTATCGCAGATACGAGAGAGAGCGTTTGAGGACTGCAGCTCATTGACCTCGGTGACCATTCCCGACAACGTGACGTTTGTAGGATACTCTGCGTTTAAGAACTGCAAGGCATTAACCTCGGTAACCCTTTCCCGAGGGATGTCCGTCATAGCATACGGACTCTTTGCTGGTTGCAGTGCATTGACCTCGGTGACCATTCCCGAAAGCGTGACAAAGATAAAAGATAGTGCGTTTCTGGACTGCAGCGCATTGACCTCGGTGACCATTCCCGACAGCGTGACAGAGATAGGAAACGGGGTGTTTTGGGGCTGCAGCGCATTGGAATCGGTGACCATTCCCGAAGGCGTGACAAGGATAGAACCCTATACGTTTGATGACTGCAGCGCATTGACCTCGGTGACCATTCCCGACAGCGTGACAAAGATAGACTTCGCGGCGTTTTCTGGCTGCAGCGCATTGCAATCAGTGACCATTCCCCAAGGCGTGACCTTATTAGACGACTATGTGTTTGCTGGCTGCAGCGCATTGACCTCGGTGACCATTCCCGAAGGCGTGACGGCCCTGAAGGGTGAGTGGTACGGACCAGCGTTTGCTGGCTGCAGCGCATTGGAATCGGTGACCATTCCCAACAGCCTGACAGACATAGACGTATCGGAGGATTTTATTGGCTGCAACGCATTGGCTCGGTTAGAGGTGAATGAACAACATACAAGGTATCATAGCCAGGATGGTGTGCTGTTTAACAAGGGTACAACATCTTTGCTTCTGTATCCTGCTGGCAAACAGAATACATCGTACAGTATTCCTGACACCGTGACACACATAGGAAGCGAGGCGTTTCAGCATTGCAGCGCATTGACCTCGGTGACCATTCCCGACAGCGTGACGCACATAGGAGACTATGCGTTTTATAACAGCAGCGCATTGACCTCGGTGAATATTCCCGCAAACGTGACAAACATAGGAGACTATGCGTTTGGGAGTTGCAGTGCATTGACTCAGATAACAGTGGACGCAGCCAATCCATCGTATCGTAGCGTGGATGGTGTGCTGTTTCGTAATAATGATAGCATCTTGGTGCGATATCCTCCCGGCAAACAGGATACGTCATACACCATTCCTGACTCCGTACAGTACATAGCAAAGGGGGCCTTTGATAGCTGCAGCGCATTGACCTCGGTGACCATTCCCAACAGCGTGACACGTATAGAAAACGGTGCGTTTTCTGGCTGCACCGCGTTGCAATCAGTGCATATTCCCGACGCCATGACGTCCTTAGGAGCGGGGATGTTTGCCGGCTGCAGTGCATTGGAATCGGTGAACATTCCCGAAGCCGTGGAGGAAATAGGGAGGAGCATGTTTAAGGGCTGCAGCTCGTTGGAATCGGTGACCATTCCCGACCACGTGTGGAACATAGAAACGGCGGCGTTTGCTGGCTGTAGCGCGTTGAGAAGGTTGGATATTCCCAACAGCGTAACCCACATAAGATCCAGTGCGTTTGAGGACTGCACCGCATTGCAATCGGTGACCATCCCCAACAGCGTGACCTCCATAGGATGGCAGAGGGATGAGGACATTGAAGACGGCTCGACATTTGAGGGCTGCAGCGCATTGCAATCGGTGACCATTCCTGGAAGCCTGGAGGAGTTGGGAGTGGAGCTCTTCATGGACTGCACCGCATTGGAATCGGTGACCATTCTCCCAGGCGGGTGGACGATAAGCAACATGATGTTTAAGGGCTGCACCGCATTGACCTCGGTGAGCCTTCCCGAAGGCATGGATAGCATACAATTCAACGCGTTTGAGGGCTGCACCGCATTGCAATCGGTGACCATTCCCCAAGGCGTGACGCACATATCCTACCATGCGTTTCAGGACTGCAGCGCATTGCAATCGGTGAGCCTTCCCAACAGCCTAACGACAATATACCCTTGGGCGTTTCGTGGCTGCAGCGCATTGGAATCGTTGAACCTTCCCCCCAACCTAACGCGTATAGAGGACGGGGCATTTTATAATTGCAGCGCATTGACCTCGCTGACCATTCCCGGAAGCGTGACGAATATAGACACCTCTACGTCTGGATACCGGTCTACGTTTGATGGCTGCACCGCATTGACTCAGATAACGGTGGAAGCAAACAATACAAGGTATCGCAGCGTGGATGGTGTGCTGTTTACCAAGGGGGCTGATAGCGCCCTGGTGCGGTATCCTGCCGGCAAACAGGCGACATCGTACACCATTCCCGAAACCGTGAAGAAGATAGACAACGGAGCGTTTGAGGGTTGCAGCGCATTGACCTCGGTGACCCTTTCCTCAAACATGACATCCATAGAAAACGGGGCGTTTGAGGGTTGCAGCGCATTGGAATCTTTCCATTTTTTAAGCGATGCACCTGAGCTTGAGTTCCGTGTTTTTGACGGTGTAGCCGATGGCTTCAAACTGACCCATGAAGCGGGGAAGACAGGCTTTTCAACTCCAACATGGTATGGATTCCCCTGTGCAGTCAGGGGCGGTAACACCGGCGGCGGTGGCAACACCGGCGGTGACGGCGGCAATACCGGCGGCGACGGTGGTAATACCGGTGGTGACGGCGGTAATACCGGCGGTGACGGAGGCAATACCGGC
>PDWJ01000386.1_pt1 | contig 106159 bp, 87 predicted proteins | sample 1430881 | NCBI WGS metagenome assembly PDWJ01 (sample SAMN01162460, study PRJNA174530) | Oral metagenome, whole genome shotgun sequencing project. | biome: Marine environment; feature: Marine mammal; material: Swab sample of the gingival sulcus; isolation source: swab sample of gingival sulcus...
AGTCCTGCACTTGAAAGGTAAATGGCCTGTTGTAGCAGTGAGTTTAAGTTTGGGTCTATTTGGTATGCAGCCTCATGATGAAACATTGTTTGTTCCAGATTACCCTGAGAAGCATGAACCTCTGCTTGCCAGTAATACAATAATTGGGACATCTTTCCATGCATCAGATTGTCAAATTCAGATAGTTTTTCTGAAAAATTAAGGATTTGTGTAGCAGTGATATGACCACACTTATTGGTTAGCCATTGCACCATAAGGTCGGCATAGACTTGGGGTGTGGCGGCTATAAATCCCGCTGTCTGGAGGGATTTGAGGCTATTCATCAGGTCTGGGTTTGTCAGTTTTCCAGCTTTACACAGCAACAATAAGTTGCGAAATTCTAGGTAAGATGAAGTATTGTTCTCCCGGCTGGCTTTAAGTAGCCCATCCTGCAATTGTTTCCTGGCTTGTGAAGAGATATTGTCTCCTATCAATACATCTAATGCTTCCAGTGTGCGTTGGGATTTGGGATGGTCTTCGGCCCATCGCGTGATCATCTGTACCGGATTCGTCCATTGCTGGATGCCTTGATAGCTGATCAGTAATATCAAGGTAAAGTAAGCTGGTAAAGCCAGCAACATAACAGGTTGTAGCTTCCTTGAGCTTTCCAGCAGCTTGAATGCGTAGTAGATAATTGCGAATACCGGGCCATAAAGAGGTAAGTAGTTGCGATGCTCAAAATACAGTTCGAGTGAAATTGTGCTTGATTCAATTAAATGACCACCCAAAAACCAGGCAATCGCAAATGCTAAAACAGGATGGCGCATGCGGTAAATAAACATTACTCCCAATAATGCAGTTACCCCAATTATTGCCAGTAATGTTTCGTAAGGAGAAATCCAACTGGTCGAGATAATATAATCATCATGAAAAAGGCTATTACCTCTCAAGTCAGGTAATAGAATATTATTTAGGTAATCCCACAGAACCCGTGTTTCAGTTAGTAGGCGTTCGTTCAGTGTGAAAGGACGGGAAGCGTAGCCACTATTATTCAGGGCAGCTCTGCCCAGATAAGCCAGTATGACTAAAAACGGTAGCCATGCGAGAGTGTATAAACCTATACCAGTAACAGGCTGAGTCCACCACCACCAATCAACCATAGCCAGGCTTTTTTAGGTTTTTTTTGTAGTAATTCTCTGCCGTGTAGGTAACACAAAATACCTGTTAATATAAATAATGTGCTTAATTGGGTCATGCGCTGTACGACATAAAGCACAGTATTAATTTGTATTGGGTGTAGTAACCATAGGGCGGCGGCGAGTAAGGCAAATAAATGTTTGTGAGTATCAGAAAAATTAAGATAGGCCGCTGTCTTTAGTGACACCCAGAAGATTAACACACCGTTTAACAGGTGTATCATGAGATTGGTGTATTTGAAGTCAGTGGCTGAAGCACCTTTCCAGCTACTATCGTCGAGGTAAAAGCTGGCCAGACTGACAGGACGACCGGTGGGACCACTATCGCCTTGCAGGATGAAAAGTATCATATCGCGCCATGTGCCCAGATCGCTGTACTTGCCTATTGGGTTCAGGTTGGGCATATCATCAAATATAAAAGGACTATTCAGGCCGGGCCAATACAAAGCAATGGTGACCAATAAAATGATGATAAACAGTGAAGCCGTGAGCAGGTTGTTTGTTCGGATTGTCATTTATTATTATTCATTGTTGGCAGCTTGTCTATTCTCTGCTATTTGTTGTGAATGACAAGTGAATGATAGGGCTATCTGCAACTGAGTGGCCGGTATTTGCTGGATAATGTTCCGCTATTGCAGCTCCAGTTAATGGCTGAGTTACTTATGCTGCTTTGTAGTATGATGGTTTTATTGTTTTCTACTTTTGTATTATAGGTAATCGTTATTTTGCTACCTTGTATGGCAACTGATCGAACGGCATGACCTGTTAATGAGTGAGCTGCTGCAATGCCAGCAGAAATATTATTACTAGGATATTTATTAAATGTTGCATAGTATTCTGCAACGGCGGTTTTTGCCCCGATAGCCAGTGATAAGCCTTCTGCAACGTGGGTTCGTTTTGTATAAGTCTGGTAAGCGGGTAGTGCAATTGCAGCAAGTATGCCGATAATGGCTACTACAATCATTAGCTCTATGAGTGTGAAACCTTTGGTTTGATTTTTTTTCATTTTTATAACCTAAGGTAAGGACGACAAGATGCAGATTTCAGAAAGAAAGCCTCTTTACGAGGCTTTCTTTCAACTAATATATTTTAAATTATGGACGACAAGTTGCAGGACGATATTTACCTTGTACAGTACCGCCTGTACAGTCCCATGTGATAGAACCACTGGTAGCTGAGGCTGATGGAGTAATTGTAATAGTATTATCAGTTGCATCTACTTTAGCATTATAGGTGATAGTAATAACACCGTTATTACCTACTGCAACTGAATTTACAGCATTACCCGTAATAGAATTAGCAGTAGCTAAACCAACATTACCGTTAGTAGTGGGCCATGCACCCTTATCTGCATAGTATTCACTAACACCCATCTTGGCCGCACCGGCCAGACTCAAACCTTCAGACACATGCGAACGCTTGGTATAATCCTGATAAGCAGGCAGAGCAATTGCCGCCAGAATACCGATAATCGCCACAACGATCATTAATTCGATCAATGTAAAACCTTTTTGTGCTTTAGCTTTCATACTCATTTGTTATATTCCTTGTTGTTAGGATAATTGGATTTTTTAAATTTTGTTTGTCCTTTGGGACACCCAGAGTAATGCAGGTAGTGTGCCAATCTTTATTTGAGGGCAAACAGTATTTTTTTAGACTATTAGGTGTGTTTGCCTGTTTATTGTTTTTATTGTCTCCTTTTTTTGTCAGTTTCTTATGTCGAAAAGTGACACGAATGTTGGGAATTGTCAAAACTTTACGCTAAAGCTGACACTAGGCTTCATCTAGGCTGTATTTCTGAATGCGATAACGGAGTTGTCTAAAGCTCATGCCTAATAATTCAGCCGCTTTAGTACGATTCCAGCGCGTTTGTTCCAGTGCTTCCATAATCATAGTGCGCTCGTCTTCTTCGCTGGTATTCGGATTCCAGCTCACATCATTACCATTCGGTGCTAATTGGGCGTAGTCAGGAATACTGAGCGCTGAGGTTTGAATAGGGCTTTGTCCCTGAACTGCGTCAACGGTGAGGCTTAATTGAGGTAGTTGCAGGTCTTCCGCCTGTATCGTATTGTCTTCGCATAGCGTACTGGCGCGTTCCAAAATATTTTCCAGTTCGCGCACATTGCCCGGGAAGCTATAAGCCAATAAACTGCGGCGAGCTTCACCGGATAGCGTAATAGGTGGAATTTGCCAGCGTGTAGCGATTTTTTGTAAGAAAAAGTCAGCTAATAGGCCCACATCATCTTTTCTGTCACGCAGCGAGGGCACTTTTAGCTTGATAACATTGAGGCGATAATACAAATCTTGGCGAAAATTTCCCGCTGCGACTTCATGCTCTAGGCTTTTATGCGTGGCGCACAGTATGCGCACATCGACTGAAATTTCTTCCAGTCCTCCCACCGGCTTGATTGCTCTTTCCTGTATGGCGCGTAATAATTTAACCTGCATAGTAAGTGGCAGGTCAGCGACCTCATCCAAAAAAAGCGTTCCTTTATGCGCTGCCTGAAACAAACCTTGTTTATCACTGACTGCTCCAGTAAAGCTGCCTTTTTTGTGGCCGAAGAATTCACTTTCCATTAGATTTTCAGGAATAGCACCGCAGTTGACCGGCAGAAAAGGCGCATTGTGGCGTGGGCTTTGTAAATGAATTTCGTGAGCCACTAATTCTTTACCACTACCGGACTCACCATGAATATAAATAGGTGCTTGGCTGCGAGCTAGTTTAGCGATAGTGTTTTTTAAGGTCTGCATGGCCGCTGAGTGACCAAGGATACGTTCATTGGCGGCATCGTTGGGTGACGCTGGTTCTGGCTTGCCTTGCTCGCCGTGATTGAGGCGTAGAGCCGTTTGAATCAGATCACGTAATTTAGGCAGATCAACTGGCTTGGAAACAAAATCGTAAGCACCTGCTTTCAAAGCCTCGACTGCTGTATCCATACTACCAAAGGCGGTAATCACCGCGACAGGAATGTGCGGATAATTTTTTTGCAGGTAGCGTACAATATTAATACCGCTGCCGTCAGGCAGTTTCATATCGGTTAGGCAGAGACTGGGCTGATGTTGCTGAATTTGTTCCAGTGCTTCCTCAACATTGCTGGCTGTTAGCGTGTCCAGACCCATGCGCAGGAGCGTAATCTCCAGCAATTCACGGATATCAGGTTCATCATCAATAATCAGTACACGTTGTTCGCTCATAATTTATTGTTATAGTTTTGATAGTTAGTGTGCTGTGCGTGAAAAAACAATTCTAAAACAGCTTCCCCCTGTGGGTAATGCGATATAGTCCAAGGCTGCACCATTGCTTAAGCAGAGTTCCCTCGCCATAAACAAGCCCAAGCCTGTACCTTGACCTGGCTTGCTGGTGGTGAAAAATGGCTCAAATAAACGCTGTCTTGAATCCTCAGCGATACCTGTGCCATTGTCAATCACATTGAGCATGACATCGCGGCTATGTGAAGGTGTGCCGCCTTGTATATCCAATTGCAGTTTTTGCGGATTAGTGTGGGCATATTTGACCGCATTGCGGCATAAGTTCCACATAATTTGATGCAAGTGCGCTGGGTCAAATTCAATCATAATGTCCGCAGGCTCAATGAATAGGCTAACCTGTTTTTCTTTGAGATTGTGTTGCAGGATAAAATCGCGCAAAAAGCTGTTGAGCCAACCTTTCAGCGGCAAGCGTTCGCGTTTGGGTTCTTTTTTGCGAGATAGATTTAACACACTCTCAATGGTCAAATTCATGCGACGCGCATTGGCCTGCATAATTTGCAGCAAGCGCATGTCAGCCTTGTCTAAATTTTGCGATTCAGTCATGAGCTGCGCGGCATGGCTAATTGCCCCCAAGGGATTGCGTATTTCATGGGCAATACTGGCAGTGAGTTGCCCCAGTGAAGCCAACTTCACGCCCTGAACTTTTTCACGTTGTTCGCTGGTATCTTCCAGATTAATCAGCGTTGTGCGTTTGCTTTGTGTGCCTAATTGCGTAAAGCGCACCCGTAATTCGGTGGTTTGTTGGTGGCGTATATCAAAGCTGGCTGTACGTGGGCTAATAGTCGTAATCCAGTTTTGATATTGTGCGTCTAGCTCTGGAGCAAATACCTTCAGCGGTTTGCTGCGCCAATTGCCCGGACTGCCAAGTAAATGCCAAGCGGCTGCATTCATGTGCCGCAAAGCACCGGAGGTTTCTACCACCACAATGCCTGATTCCAATCGATCCAGAATGGATTGATTCAATTGCGATAAATTGGCTAAGTCGATGCCACGGCGACGTGCTAGTTTTGCCATCGCATCAGCCTTACGAATCCAGCGATCTCCCAGCCAACTGGCTAACAGGATAAATAAGGCCAAAATACCACTGTGGGTGAGGCTGGTGGAGTTAAAGCGAGTCTCTGGCTGAGTACCCAGCCATACCTCCATACTGATCAAGGCTATTCCCGTGAGTGCGGCTAAAGAAATAGACAATGGACCTGGTGCAAACACATAAGGCATTAAGACAGGAATGACCAGCAATATACCAATACCCACCGTAACACCGCCGCTGGCATAGAGTACGCCGAGTAACAAGACAATATCAAACAGCGTATAGCCTACGCCTTGGAGTGCTAAGTCGGGCCATTCAAAGTAAGACGATAAGTTGCTAATAATGGCAAGCAGTAAATAAGTAACAGCTAGCCAACTATAAAGTGTTGGACTGCCACTGCCCAAGGGAATCCAGTGACTTTCACTGACCAGTGTTAAAACCAGGGCGCCTGCCAAAGCCAAACGATAAACATGATAAAGCCGTAATAGATTCCACGGATCTTCGTGCAGAAAAAAAGGCGCTACGATTTGTCCTTGTGGTCTTTCTGCTGGCTTGCTTGGTCTTGCAATTGCGCTTGTTGTGCGTGCTCCAGACTGCAAAAGTGTTTTCCCCTGTATTGAACCGCTTCAGACTCCGGCACGCGCAAACCGCATGTCTGGCATGCAATAACGCGAACGCTGTGTTTAATTTGCCGTGAAGCCCTGTTGTTATTGGTATTTATTTTGCGTTGGATAGATTTTAACAGGAGAAACCCTACTACCAGCAGAACAAGAAGAAAAAGAATACGGGACATGATCTTACTCAATATTTTCAGGTATAGTCCCCAGTTTACCGTTTTTAGCGACTTGGAGCACTGTGCAAAATAAAAATCAAACCCTGAGCGTTGCATTGGCGCAACTTAATCTGTGTGTTGGCGATATAGCAGGCAATACTCGGCAAGTCATCGATGCCTTGTTACAGGCGCGTGAGCGTGCGGTTGACGTGGTATTGTTTCCTGAGCTGACATTGTCCTCCTATTCACCCGAAGATTTGCTCTATCGCCACGATTTCCTTGCTCAAAACGAACAGGCTTTGGCTAGCATCAAGCCTTATACCCAAGGCATCACTGCTATTATAGGTTTGCCTGTATTACGAGCGGGTTTGATTCGCAATGCAGCTTGTGTTTTGCAAGCGGGTGAGTGTATCGGAGAATATTTTAAGCAAACCTTACCTAATGAGCATGTGTTTGATGAACAGCGTTGGTTTGTTGCGGGTGATGAGGCTTTGGTGGTTGAGATTGCTGGTGTGCGCGCAGGTATTCTGATTTGTGAAGATATTTGGGGTGATGAGCCAGCCGCACGCGCAGTCGCAGCGGGTGCAGAGGCCTTGTTTGTCTTGAATGCTTCACCTTATTGGCACGCTAAGCACACAGCACGCATGGAGTGGGTGCTTAAGCATACACGAGCTTATCAATGCCCTATGGCCTATAGTAATCTAGTGGGTGGTCAGGATGAGCTGGTATTCGATGGCGATTCCATGTTGGTCAATGCACAGGGTGTGTGTACTTTATCTACCCCTTTATTTGAAGCAGGCTTGTTCATTGGCACGATGGAAATAGGGCAGTCCAGCTTGCCTGAACAGGTCTCGGCCTATGATGACAAAGGTAATGACTGGGAGCGTCAAATTTATCAGGCATTGGTGCTGGGCTTGCGGGATTATGTGTATAAGAATGGTTTCAAAGACGTTTTGCTGGGTTTGTCTGGTGGTATTGATTCGGCCATGACTTTGGCTATTGCGGTTGATGCCTTGGGTGCAGAGCATGTTGAAGCCGTCATGATGCCGTTTCGCTATACAGCCGCTATGAGTGTGGAAGATGCGGCCTGGCAAGCTGAACAGATGGGCGTGCAGTATCGGCAAATACCTATTGAGTCTATCTACACTGCTTTTGAAGCCAGTCTTGCGCCTGTGTTTCAGGGCTATTCGCAGGATGTCACCGAAGAAAATCTGCAAGCACGCATCCGGGGCATGTTGCTTATGTCCATGTCGAATAAGTTTGGCAAGCTATTACTCTCGACCAGTAATAAGAGTGAAACAGCGGTCGGTTATGCCACCTTGTATGGCGATATGGCCGGTGCGTTTGCACCATTAAAAGATGTGTATAAAACCTGGGTATATCGTCTGGCGCGCTACCGTAATACCTTGGGTGAAGTGATTCCACCGCGCGTGATTGAACGTGCACCCTCTGCCGAATTGGCACCTGGACAAGTTGACCAAGATTCATTGCCTGATTATGCTGAGCTGGATGCTATTTTGCAGCGCTTCTTGGAGCAGGATGCGGCATTGGAGACTATTGTGGCGGCGGGTTTTGCCGAGCAAACCGTGCGCAAGGTGGTGGATCTGGTATTATTGAATGAATACAAGCGGCGCCAAGCTCCGCCCGGTGTGCGTGTTAGCAGTCGTGCTTTTGGGCGGGATTGGCGTTACCCCATGACATCCGCTTGGCGCAAGCAGATAAATCGCTGTTAAATACTTGACAAGGAGACTTCGATGAGACTGATACAGGCCATTATTAAGCCCTTTAAATTGGATGATGTGCGTGAAGCCTTAACTGAAATAGGTGTAACCGGCATGACAGCGATTGAGGTCAAGGGGTTCGGGCGTCAGAAGGGGCATACTGAACTGTATCGTGGTGCAGAGTATGTAGTTGATTTTCTGCCTAAGATCAAGCTGGAAATTGTGATTAGCGAGGATCAGGTCAGTGCAGTGATTGAAGCGATTGCTAAAGCAGCGCAAACCGGCAAAATCGGTGATGGCAAAATTTTTGTAATTCCGGTCGAAGAAGCGATTCGTATCCGTACTGGCGAGGAAGGTGACGCTGCTATCTAATCCATCCAGTCTATTTGATCCTGGCGGATTGCCACGCCGCTGGAAACATTTTAGCGGTGCATGGGAAGATTGCCTAGCTCAAGCGCAAGCCTATATTCAGGCGCAAATTAGCGTAACCAGCGATATAGCGGCTTGTTCAGAGGTGCTTTGGATAAGCAGCTCTCCACTGATTCCACAGGCTTTAGCTGCTAAAAAAGCCCACACTGTTTTAGGTCAAGAGTATGCTGTACTGGTGTTCGATGCGTTCAGCGGCTTTGATGTGAATGCCTTTGCCGCAGTCACGGGTACTTTGCGAGGGGGCGGTGTTTTGGTGATATTAACGCCCCCCTTGTCAACTTGGGCAAGCTTTGCAGATCCTGATTATCAACGCTTTTTGCCTTGGCCTTACACACCGGATCAGGTGGAAGGGCGCTTTTTAAAGCGTTTGCTGGCCATGTGGCTTGCAGAGTCGCCTCCTAAGCCCTCTTTCCATCAGTGTCACAATACGCAGACTCAGCACGCAGAACAAAAACAAGTGGTGCACACTCTTCTGCATGCCACGGCAACGGTTGTATTGAGCGCTGATCGTGGGCGTGGTAAATCAGCCGCTTTAGGTATGGCGGCCAGCCAATTGATTGAACAAGGCAAAACGGTACTGGTGAGCGCGCCTGCCAAAGCAGCCGTTCAAGCTGTGTTTCGTCATGCCCAGTATGCGCCAAGATTTTTTGCCCCAGATGATTTATTGCAACGCTTACCGCCTGCTGATGTGCTGATGGTCGATGAGGCAGCGGCGATTCCTGTTCCTTTATTATTGAATATGTTGCAGCACTATCCACGCTGTGTATTTGCGACCACTTTGCACGGTTATGAGGGCAGTGGTCGGGGTTTTGTACTGCGTTTTCAAAATTTGTTGGATGAATATGTGGGTTCATGGCAAGCCTTAAGACTGCATAAGCCTAGGCGTTGGTTAGAAAACGATCCTTTGGAGCAATGGGTCAATCAAGTATTGCTATTGAATGTGGAGTTGAATGAGGAGCGTGGTGAGGCTGAGCTCTGTTTGGATGTAGCGGCGTGTCATTATGCTCGACTGGAGCGGGATGCTTTGCTAGCGGATGAAAGCTTGCTACGTGAAGTATTCGGTTTATTGGTCAATGCGCATTATCAAACGCGCCCCTCTGATTTACGTCAGTTGCTGGATGCGCCGAATGTGTCAGTGCATGCCTTACAACACGCAAGACAGCTTGTGGCGGTAGCGCTGTTATCGCGGGAAGGAGGCTTGGACGCTGAGCTAACAGCGGCTATCCATGCAGGTAAGCGCCGCCCTCATGGTCACTTATTACCCCAGACCTTGACTTTTCATGTCGGAATTGCAGGCGCGGCGGAGTTAGTGTGCGAGCGTATCCTGCGTATTGCGGTTCACCCCACAGCGCAAGGGCAGGGTTTGGGTAGCTTGCTATTGCAGCATTTGTTGCATTATGCAAGGGAACATACCATGGACTACATAGGTGTTAGCTATGCACTTACACCCAAAGTACGTGATTTTTGGGAAAAAGCAGGCTTTCGCACCGCACGGATTGGCTTTAGACGGGATACTGCCAGCGGTGCGCGTTCCATTGTGCAGCTATTGCCACTGAATAAAGCGGGTGAGACTTTGATGCGTCGCGTGTCAGATAAAAACAGCCAACAAAAATGTGCCCAATAATAAACGATAAATCACATAAGGCAGCATGCCGAAACGATTCAAAAATTGCAGAAAATAATGAATGCAGATAAAAGCGCTTATGGCAGAAAAAATCACGCCCAAAGCCAAGGCCAGGCCATCAACCGCTAGATTAGATTCCAGCAGGTCTTTAACGAGCAGCCCACCGGCCAATGTAATGACCGGGATAGACAGTAAAAAGGAAAAGCGTGCGGCTGCTTCACGGGTAAAACCCAGCAATAAAGCGGCGGTTATGGTGATGCCAGAGCGTGAAGTACCAGGAATGAGTGCTAATGCCTGGGATAAACCAATCAGTAAAATATCCATACCACGCAGCTCGTAAATACCACGCCAGTGTTTGCCTAAGCGATCCCCCAGTAATAGCAAGAGACCGAAAATAGTAGTGGTGGCTGCAATCACCAGTGGACTGCGCAGGTACACTTCTATGAAGTCTTTAAATAACAGACCCACTAAGCCGACGGGGATAGTGCCCAATAACACGCCCCAAGCTACCCGTGCGTCTGGGCTTAACTGACGAGTTTTTAGGGAGTCGATCCAAGCCAACAGCATCCGGCCAATATCCTGGCGGAAATAAAACACCACCGCGAGCAAGGTTCCGACATGGACTGCCACATCAAAGGCAAGCCCCTGGTCTTGCCACTGCGTTAAAACAGGTACAAGAATCAGGTGAGCTGAGCTGGAAATGGGCAAGAATTCACTAATGCCTTGTACCAGTGAAAGAACCATAATTTGAATCAAGTCCATAGCAATGCGTCTCGGTTTTTAGATGAGCGTTTTATAATTTATGCCGCAGGTCGGCTAGTCTAAAGCCCTGCAATGGCAAGGTAAATCCTTTTGTGAAGCCGATGACCTTGAAACGCTCACCCATTTCTGAGGGCAGGCTCAGCATACGGACTTGTTGCGCTAGTGCATATTGCTTTTCGGGGGCTTGTTCCAGCGCTTGTACAAACAAAGTTTCCAAGTGGTTATTGATAAGGAAATGCGCCTGATGAATGTAACCCGCCAGTGCTAAGCCTGCCGCATCGCCCGCTTCCGCCACAGCGGTAAAATCCACGCTGGCCGTTATATCTTGCAGGCCAGGATAAATAAGTGGATTGTCGTGTGCATGGTGGCGGTAATGACAAATCAAGGTGCCTTGGCGGCGCTCTGGATGATAGTAATCCTTGCGTTCATAACCGTAGTCAATCAACAGGATAGCACCTTGATTCAGGCTGCGCGCCAAACTGCTCATCCAGCCCGGAATAGCGGGGTTATATTCTGAAATATAAGGCGTATCGCACGATGTATTTGACTGTTTGAGCAGGGCGCATAAGTTTGTCGGGCAGGCTGGCGGACTGCCCTTGCTAGTTTGAAGGAATAATTCATTTTGATGATTAATGCCGACTCTGATTTGCCGCAGCTCACCTTCATACCAGCTAAATAACTCCACCGGCATTGCATCAAGTACTTCATTCGCTAAAATCAAGCCTTGCAAAGGCTCATCTGGCCAATGGTCTAGCCAGATTAACTTGTCGAATAAATGCGGAGCTTGCTGTTGTAGCGTGTTTTTTTGACGTTCACGCAGTTCCGGGCTGATTTCAAGGATATAGTAATGTTGTGGCAATTGTTTCAATGTTTCTAAATGAAGCAAAATACCAGCAGCCATAACACCGCTGCCTGCCCCTAGTTCTAGAATATCGCCTTGCCCGAGTGCTGCTAATACCTGAGCGCATTGTTCGGCCAGGCATTGTGAAAACAGGGGCGATAATTCTGCTGCTGTCGTAAAGTCGCCCCCTTTACCTAGCTTGTGCTGTCCGGCGACATAATAACCTAAACCAGCTTGGTACAAGGCCATGTGCATATAGTCACGGAATGAGAGGCTGCCCGCTTGTGCCTGTATCGCTTGCTGGATATGTTTCAGCAGTACCTGGCTATGTTCTTGTTCTGTTGGAGAAGGTGCGGGCAGTGTGTCAGAAAAGCGCATATAACTTATGATGCTGTCGGTTTATAAAATGCCCATGATAACCTGAAACAGCATAATACCCTATGCAAGCTGTGTCGCTACCGAGCATCTGGATATTATGGTCAACAATGCGTCAGTCTTTTATCCTAACTGTGGATGGTGGACGCTTGCTGAATCATTGATCATTACAAGAATGGCTAAGGGTTTGCGTCCTGACAGCATACGCTGTATCTTGCGCAAGTGCGACAGCTAGCCTTTTATGCAATATCGCTTAGCTGTTATTGATGTGGGATCAAAAAAACTCATGTATAAACTCTTGAAACTTTCACTTTGCCTTGTCATGCTGCTGAGCTTGTCTGGCTGTAGTGGCATTATGCAGTACTTAGAAAAATTACAGGCACAACCTGCCGATAACCTGGCAGCGCGTTCGCAATCCTTTAAACCTGTGTATCAACTACAAGCCCCCAAACGTGAAAACCTGGCTCCTGAAACTTTACGCCGTGTTGGATCGCCACCGCCGCAATTTGGCAGAATTATACTGAACGGTCAACGTTACTACTCAGCCAACGGCTATATCTGCCAGCATTTTAAAGAACCCAATGCTAAAACGGGCGCAGCGTCGAGTGTGGCCTGCTATATTAATGGGCAGTGGGTGAGGGCTGCTTCAGTCCTGAATACAGGGACACCTTGATGTCGGAGTTTCTGCAAGCTTTTAGAGTCCAGCGGCGTGTTATTTATGCTTTTATTTTGCGTGAGACTCGAACAAAATTTGGGCGCAGTCAGCTAGGTTATTTTTGGGCATTTTTTGAGCCTCTAGCTTATATATTAAGTTTACTTGCGATTTTTTCGGTATTAGGTCGCGGTTCGCCAATTAATGTTGATTTACGTTTGTTTTTCTTTACGGGCATTATACCTTGGTTGATTTTTTCAAAAACTCTTTCATGCGTTAGTGGTGCTATTGATTCAAATCAAGCATTATTAAATTTTCCACAGGTCAAAACACTAGACATTGTAATTGCTAAATTCATTTTAGAATTTGCGACACTTTTTTTGGTTGGAATTTTTTACTTGGCAGGTTTTGTTTTTTTTGTTGATGAGTTGAAGGTTTATTCATTGTTGTTGGTTTTTGCGGGGATTTTTGTTTGTTCTTTGATGGCACTAGGGATCGGTTTAATTTTTGGTGTTATTAGGCTTTACTTTTCAGCCTTTAGTAATTTTCAAGCTGTTATTTTGAGGATTATGTTTTTTACCTCAGGGGTGTTTTTTATTGTAGATGGATTGCCATTATTTTTGCAGGAGTGGATTTGGTATAATCCTTTGGTTCATTTGGTTGATTGGATTAGATCAGCTTTTTTTTATGATTTTAATAGTAATTTTTATTCATATAAATATCCGATTTTTTGTACTTTGGTTTTTTTGTTTATTGGCTTGTCAATGGAAAGAGTTACTAGATATAAAGTAATAGAGTGATTATGTGGCATGTTGGAATTTTTTGGTGTGACAAAAAGTTATCCTCTAAAAAAGGGTAGACGATATATCCTCAATAATGAGTCCTTCATATTTCCAGATAATGTAAATATTGGTATCTTAGGGCTAAATGGTGCTGGAAAGTCTACTTTGTTGCGTTTGATTGCTGGCTCTGAGGTAGTGGATAAAGGTTTTATAAGGCGCTTTGGGCGTTTTTCTTGGCCCCTTGGTTTTGGTGGTGGATTTAATGGGAATTTATCAGGTGAGGAAAATTTAAGATTTATTTGTAGGATTTATGCGGCAGATATTAATAAAGTTACTAGTTACGTAAAAGAGTTTTCTGAGCTAGGGAAGGCATTATTTGAGCCAGTACGTTCTTATTCAAATGGAATGAGAGCGAGGCTTGCATTTGGTTTGAGTTTAGCTATTGATTTTGATGTTTATCTGATTGATGAGGTTATGGCGGTAGGCGATCCTGTTTTTCGACGTAAAAGCAAACAAGCATTTGATGAGCGGCGTAAGACATCTAATTTAATTCTAGTGTCGCATGATATGAAAACTATTCGTGATTATTCTGATAATATAATTATTCTAGATAAGCATAAACTAGAAATTTATGAGAATATTGAGCGAGGAATTAATTACTATCAAAGTCTTACTGGGGCTAAAAATGAAAATCGGTAAGAGGCGCGTCCCTGTATTGTTTCTATTAGTGGTGCTTGTTCCTACTTTTTTGTCTTTCTATTATTACTATTATCTAGCTAGTGATCAGTATGTATCAGAGGCTCAATTTATTGTGCAGGGTAGTACAGTTCCACGTATGGATTTTTTTGGAGCATTGACAGGTTTGCCTGGTAGTGGGGGTAATGCTTCGGATGCGATGGTTATTAAGAGTTATTTGCTTTCTAATGACTTTTTGCAGGATATACAAGCTAGTCTTGATATTAGGCAACATTACTCAGATTCTAGTATTGATTTTTATGCGCGATTGCCGGTGGATGCTAGCCGAGAAGATTTATTGGATTATTGGCAAGATATGGCGCGTGTTGACTATGATGTTAGTACAAGTGTTGGCACGATTCGTATGGTGGCATTCGATCCAAAAACGAGTCAACAAATTGTTGATATTGCACTTAAGCGCAGCGAGCAGTTAATTAATGATTTGTCTAATCGGTTGCGTATGGACGCTTTAGTGCAAACTGAGCAAGAAGTCTTAGCTGCCGAAAATCGAGTTAATCAGTTGCGCCAACAAGTGACACAATTTCGGCAGGCACAAGATGTGCTTGATCCTAGTGCACAAACGGGAAGTCGCATCGAACGGGAGGAGGCCTCACGATCAGCGGTGCTATCCCAGCTAGAGTCACAGTTGGCGCAGGCAGAGACAGAATTTGCACAAGTTCGTAGTATTATGCGTCCCAAAGCTTTGCAGTATCAAAACGCGCAACGGCGCGTTGAAGCTTTACGAAGACAAATTGTGAATGAGCGTTCTAAAACTGTTCAGCGTACCACAGGGCGTAGTGCTGAAGCAGCTACTCAGTTGGCTCGATATGAGGAGTTAAAGGCTGAGCAAGCTTTTGCGGAGCAGCTTTACCAGAATAAACAAGCAGCACTGGATCAGGCGAGGCAAGAGCACTCGCGTCAGCAACGTTATTTAACCGTGGTAGTGAAACCTAATTTGCCTGATGCTGCACTGCTACCTGATCGTTTTTCGGGAGTATTAACAGTATTATTAATGAGCTTTTTATTTTGGGGTATCGGATCCTTATCAATTGCTGCTATTCGTGACCATGTAGGCTGGGTTTAATTATGTTTTTTTCTAAGAAGCAATGGACTTGTTTATACCAATTAGTGCTGCTTTGTCTGAGCTTATTAAGTGTAAGCAGCTATGCGCAGCAGAATGTAAGTGCGCCGATTGCGGTTAGAACCTTTGATGATGTTATGCCTAGTGCTAATCGATCAGGCGCAAAGGTTGAGCCTTTTGGTTCTAACTTGTTTAAAGGCGAATATGTTAGTCGACAAGCCTCAGAATTAGATCCAAATTATCAGGTACGTACGGGTGATCGCATTGCATTGCGTATGTGGGGATCAGTGACAGCGAATGAAATATTAACAGTGGATGCGAATGGTAATGTATTTATTCCAGAGGTGGGCGAGTTAAGGTTGGTCGGCACGCGCGCTTCGGCTTTATCTGGCCGCGTTAAAGCACGGGTTGGCGAAGTGTATTTGGAGGGTGTAGACGTTTATGCCAATTTGCTCACCGCCACGCCACAAGAAGTGCGTGTGTTTGTGACCGGCCAAGTGTTGCGCCCTGGTCAATATTCTGGTTTACCGGATGATAGTGTGTTAAGTTTTTTGCATCAAGCAGGAGGTGTTGATCCGCAGCGTGGCAGTTATCGTCAGGTGCTAGTAAAGCGTGGTGGGCGGCGTGTTGCGACGATAGATTTGTATGATTTTATTAATAATGGCAATTTACCAAATTTGTTTTTTGCCGATGGCGATACGGTTGTGGTAAGGCCACGAGCTAATATGATCACGGTGCAAGGTGATACACGCGATGTTTATCGTTTTGAGTTTCTGAATGCGGTTTTGAACGGTGATCAATTAGTACGTTATGCCCACCCTGATAGTAGTGTGACGCATATTGCGCTTTCTGGAACTCGCAATGGGTTGCCCTATTCTTCTTATTTGTCTTATGGTCAATTTTTGCAAACCCGTTTGTATGATGGTGACGTAGTTCGTTTTGTTAGCGATTCACCTTCAGATGTCATCGACTTGGCTTTAGAAGGCAGTTATTTAGGTAATTCTTACTTTGCGGTGCAGCGTGGTAGTCGTTTGCAGGAAGTTTTAGATTATGTCTCGGTCGATCCAAATAATGCTGATATTGGTAATATTTATATTAAGCGTAAAAGTGTAGCCTTGCAGCAAAAGCGCAATTTGGAAACTGCACTACGGCGCTTGGAGCGTTCGGTATTGATGGCACCTGCAAGCTCAGATAGTGAAGCAACGATTCGTGCACGTGAAGCTGAGCTAGTGTTAAAGTTTGTCAAGCGTGCTAGTCAAGTACAACCAGAAGGGCGAGTGGTGGTTTCGGATCGGGGGCAAGTGGCTAATATTCGTCTTGAAGATGGTGATATTATTGTCATTCCACAAAAAAGCGACATTGTGAGTATTAGCGGTGAAGTCCAAATGCCACAGTCTATGGTGTATGCCAGCAATGCAACTTTATTGGACTATATCGCATTAGCGGGTGGTTTTAGCGAACGTGCTAATCGTGAGGATATTATTGTAATACGTCCTAATGGCAAAGTAGAAATGGGTAAGCATTTACGTATTCAACCAGGGGATCAAATCAATGTAGTGCCGCAAATTGATTCTAAAGATATGCAGTTTACTAAAGATATAGTGCAGATTGTGTATCAAATTGCAGTAGCGGCGCGAGCGGTTAGTTTGTAATCACTGGAATTATACTGCGTAATTTATTTAATTCACTCACTCAGGGTCAAGGGCTGTATGTCTGAAGGAATAAGAAAAAAAGTCATACTTGTTGCGGGCATGCATCGTAGTGGTACTTCGGCTCTGACGAGAGTCCTGTCTATTTTAGGTGCAAGCTTGCCTGATAATTTAATAGAAGGCGTTGAAGGAAATAATGAAGCGGGTTTTTGGGAGTCTCAAGATGTTGTTGATTTTCATGAATGTATTCTTAAGTCAGCAGGGTCTTTTTGGGATGATTGGTCGGAGTTTAATCCTTTTTGGTTGAATTCTGATAGAGGGAGGTACTTTAATCAGCGCTTAATCAGTTATTTGAGTGAAAAATTGTCTGATACAGACTTGCTGGTAGTTAAAGACCCGAGACTTTGTCGTCTACTGCCACTTTGGTTTAATGCGTTAAATACGATTGATGTTGAACCCGTTATTATTATTCCTTTCAGACATCCATTTGAAGTTGCCCAGTCTTTGAAAGCAAGAAACGATTTTCCTTTGGTCAAGGGACTTTATATCTGGTTAAGACATGTATTGGATACCGTCTATTTTTCAAAGGATAAGAATTTTTCGATAATTAGTTATGATTGTTTACTCAAAGATTGGCGTGGTGCTTTGGTTACAATCGCTGAAAATGCCAAGCTTAGTTGGACTCGTTGGTCTCCTTCCGTGCTGCTAGAAATTGATGAGTCTTTAAATAGTAAGTACAAGCATCAGAATATTTTAAGCTTTGATGGCTTTAGTAAAGACTATCAGTTATTTTTGGATGTTTACGCTCTTTTATTAAAAGCTTCTTCGAGTAATAGAAAAATTCAAAAAATAGCGCTAGATAAGCTTTTTTCTATTCGAGGGGTATTTAATCGAAATGCTAAGTTATTTGCTGAGATTTTGTTTTATGAAAATAAGATCTTCAATAAAAAAGTCAATTATTTTGAGAGGCATATTCAAAATATTGATAAACGAGAAAAGCAGCTAAGAAAAGACATAGAAAAAAAAGACGAGTCTATAAATGAGTTGAAGTCTCTAATAGATCATCTGGAGCTTAATAATGATAAGCAGCATGCAGAAATTATTGCTCTGGATGAAAAAAAGCAACACCTTGAATTTCAGCTTGAGGAGTACAAAGGAAAGTCTGTAAAAGAAATTAGTGATCTTAATTGTTGCCTTGAGCAAGAAAAACAAGCTCTTTCAGTTGCTAACCATTGCCTTTTGGAAAAGGAGCAGGAGCTAAAAGCTAAAAGTGATGATTTATCAGCAAGTAAGTCTATTGTTTTTTCTTTAAAAGAGGAACTTGCTTCTTTGTCTCAAGAGCTGGCTGAATTGCGGCTTGATTTGTCAGAAAAAGGGGAAGTGGCAGCGAAAGCAGTTTCTTTGTCTCAAGAGCTGGCTGAATTGAAGCTTAGCTTGTCAGAATATGAGAATTTATTAAAAGAAACAGTAGAAGCTAAGCAGCTTGATGAACAGGAACTAGAATTATTAAAATCTGATCTTTCTGTGAAAGATAAACTCATAGAGTCCAAAGACCTTGCATTGAAAAATAGCCAATTAAGGTGTGATTTTTTTGTTAAGTCTATTAATGATAGAGAAAAAAATAAAAATATACTGCTTAGCTCTAAGCAATTAGAAAATATAAAAATTAATCGACTAAAGCCGGGTCTTTTTGTAAAGCTGCCTAGCTTTTTGAAAAAAATAAAATGCGGTTTATTTGATGTAGAGTTTTATAGGTCATATTTTTCGGATAAAAATATCAATGGCTATTCTTTATATAAGCATTACTATGAACTAGGTTGGCGTTTAGGTCTAAAGCCTTCTCTTTTGTTTGATACTGAATGGTATCTGTCTCAATTTGATCAAGTCGACAGATTTTATGGTAAAGACATCTGTCCAATTGATCATTATATTGAAACAGGCAGTTATGATTTTTTGTCACCACATCCTTTATTTGATCCTGCATGGTATGTTGAGTACAATAATATTTCTATTGAGAAAGGAAATTTACTCACTCATTATCTAAAAATAGGCAATCATCTTAACTATTCTCCGCACCCCTTATTTGATCCAGTTTATCTTTTGAATAGCGTGCAGCCTTCTATAGCAAGATCTTATTCATTGTTAGAGTTGTATTTATATAAAGACGCTTTTAATACTGAAGTAAATCCTAATCCTTTATTTGATGTTAAGTTTTATCTTGATAAGTATACCGAAGTTGCTACATCGGGGCTTTCTGCATTAGAACACTATGTCAAGTTTGGTGCAGCATTAGGGTATCAACCAAATAGGTTTTTTGATGTTGATTTTTACCTATCCGCTGTTGGGATGCCATCTAATATTGCTACGAATGCATTATCACATTATATACAGTATGGGCAATTTCTTGATATTAATCCAAACCCTCTTTTTGATAAAAAGTGGTATTTACAAAAGTACCAAGATGTTGCAGTTGCCAATATAGATCCTTTTACGCATTATGTGGTACACGGTTTTCAAGAAAATCGTAGGCCATCTGCTAATGTTCTCAGCCTTGCTTAAGGGGCAAAAAGTATGACTTTGATTTTTCCTCATATTCCCAAGTGTGGTGGTACGAGTGTCAGGAGTTTTTTAGAAGAAAGTAATCTGCAATTGTATTGGGATTATGATGCGCCACCTCATCCTGTCCAGTATTTGGCGGCAAGAGCAGCAAGAAGAAATCATGAGCATTCTCTGTTAGATTTTTCCAACTTTGATGTAGTATTTGGTCACTTTCCACTGAAGCGTTATATGAGTGATAAATATGAGGTAGTTTGCTTACTTAGAGAACCCTATAGCCGATTAGTTTCACATTATAATTTTTGGAAATATGTCGTAGGCGATGAAGCGATATGCCGGAATCCAATTATTCAGGAGATTAGGGAGAATAGGGTCGATATTGTTGAGTTTGCAGAGCGGATGGAAATGCACGCTTTTTATAAACTATATCTGGATTATAAAACTGAGGGCTTTTTATATGTAGGTTTTACGGATCATATTAATTTCTTTCTGGAAGATCTGGCTCGTTACTTGTCCATAAGTCTGTCTTCTTTCCGGTCTGCGAATATTAACGTAAAAAAAGATTCAGTCAGTTGTGCGCAGGAAAAAAAATTAAAAACAATGTTGCAGGATGAGTTAGATTATTTTCTTCTCATGAGAAGTAAATATTTATCAGTGAGTTGAGGCGTGATAGAGAATCAGCAAAACTTTGATTTTTTGATTGTGGGAGCAGGGCGAGGTGGTACTAGTTTAATAGCAGCTTTATTGGATTATCATTCCAGATTAGAAGTTGGTTTTGAGTATTGTTCCGCCGCTTGCTTAATGGATGAGGCACTTGATACCGCTACGAGATTGTCTAAATTTCAAAGCTTGTGTGAACAGGAAGCTAGTCGCTATCTTAATAAAAGCTGGGGTAACAAAATAACAACCGAGCATATTATGGCCTTGCATTTATCGAATGAAGCGGTGTTGGGTTGGGATAATGAGCAAACTTTTAAGCAAGTTTTTGAACAAACCTTTGCGGATAAAAAGGTGTTGTTTATATTGCGAGATGGGCGTTCTTGTATTCTATCGAAAGTACGCCGAACGGGTAAACCCATTGATTTAATGTGTCAGCGTTGGTTATATTCAGTAGCGTGTTATCGCTATCTCATCGAAAAGAAAAACCCAGATCGCTATTATTTGTTTAAGTTTGAGCAGCTATTAACTCAGCCTGTCAAAGTGCTACAGGGCATTTGTGAGTTTCTTGATATACCTTATGAGCAAGCTATGCTGCAAGGCGTTAATAACCCTAAGATGCGCCCCGATTATCGTTCCAGTACGATTAATGCTGAGAAAATAAGCTACGAAGAGCAACTACCCACTGCATTGTTAGAGCTGATCAAGCCTGCTTTAAAGTATTGTCAATATATAACATAACAGACAGCAAGGAATAAAAAAGGGAAGAACGACGTCTTCCCTTTTTCTTTTTAGCAAAATACTAACAGCGTTACAGCAGCTAGATTACTTTGAACTATGAACGTGAGATATGATTTCAGCATAACTCGTATGTCGATCATTGATATCGAAACGCGCACGATACATAAAGCCTACCGCAGGAACTCCTACAGAATCAATACCAGTATCACCATCTCGGAAAGACATTGCTAACCAACCAGCGGGCTGACCATAAATATTACCATTGAGATCAATATTAGCTGGCAATAATGTTGGCAAGATGCCGTTATTAGTATCATTACCCTTATCAGGTCCAAAGCTGATGACATTGACCTCGTTTTCTATGTACTTGCGGCCGCCTTTAGAAGGCGATGCTTCCACAAAGTCAGTTGCTTTTTTCTCTTCGCGGTCATAAGCGCCAACAGTATAATACAGTTCTTTAACCCATTCTTTGGCAGTACCATAATCCGACGCACCATCCCGCGCTAAGCGAACACCATCTGCTGAACCTGAATGAATGTCACCATCACTATAGAAAAATTTGGTGGGGAGAGTAACAACCCAATCTGCTTTAGCATTAGTGGTGCCAGCGGCAGTTTTATAAACCCATTCATTTACAAGTTGTGTGGAGGACAGAGCTTTCTCTACAAGCGTTAATGCGGCTACACCACCTTCACCCCACAGACCACCACTTGATGCCAATGTTGGCTCAAGGTTATATGGGTAAGCTTGAGCGGTTAACAAGTTTTCTTTGGGGACACTTTTATTTTTATTAAAATTAGCAATCGCTAATGCTCTACCACCACCTGCAGTGCCTAAACTAGGTGTCAACAGTGTATAAGCACCAACCAAGGGATTTTCTTTATCAACTAAAGGCTCGAAAACGCCATATTCTTTAAATTCCGCTACACCATGAAAATCACCGCCATTGATAGTATTAATAATGCCCTCAGTCGATAAACCTCCTAAATTACTATCAGCGATGAATAGATCAGAAACCTTTTGACAATCTTTAGGTTCATTGGGGTTAACAGGGCTATTGACATGGACGGCACCAAGAATAGCACGATAAGCTTTTGCTCTGTCTGTTAGAACACCTAGTGCATCACGTTCATAAGCCACAGGATTGCCCATCTTAACCTTAGCTTGAGCAATAACAGTAATATGCCCCTCTGCCATATGCTTTTGAATAGGCTTCGGTATACCTGTCGTTTTCAAGGGTTCAATTGCCTTTGCCATGGCAGTCTGAACGCCACTAATAAGCTCGGAAAACGCACCGACTACACAAGATTGATCAGCTCGCACTAATACAGGAACAGGCTTGTCCCCACGGCTAGGTACTATAAGCTCACGTAACTGACCTATCCACTGATCATAAGGTGATAATACAACAGTGAAGTTCAAAGTATCGTGAGAGGTCTTGCCTTCGCGGATAATAACTTTCGCAATGACAATATCTGCCGATGTATTGGTGATGTGTATGTTTGTACGCATACCTTCACGCGTATTGTAGTAAGGGAAGATCAGCGCCTGACCCTCACCTGTTGGGTTTACAGCCAAGTCATTGAAAGTAGACATTCCCGCAGCAAGGCCATCCATCGGCAGTGGAATCGCCATGGTTTGGCTGGAAAAACCTAATGCCAAAGCTAACGCAGAAGCTATGGAAATTTTCTTAAAACTTTGCATAATAAAGCATTCTCCTAAAAGTATAGTTATAGATGGTTTCGCATGAGCTGTTGGAGTTGCATCAGCCAAATATCAGTCTCAATTTAACTCAAAACCAATGACATGATACCTGAAAACCAAAACTAACCACAAAAAATAAGTACCAAAAGGTAGCATGACTAGCAAGGTCTTTAACATCAAAATCCAAAACCAAGTATCTTACCGTTTCGCTACTCGCATAGCTTATAGATACATAACTCTACCCTTTATTGTTGCAAAATGCAAACAGCACATGAATTTTTCTTAATAAAACTATGCAAAGATCGTTGTTGGGCTAGTGCCTTTGAAAGTTGATGGCTAATTGGTATTAAGCTTGCTTTTGTGAGTGTTGCTTTCATGATGAAGTTGAGTGATGTATTTGCAGCTTGATTTAACTTATTGATAAGATTGAATATTTTTTTAATGATGGGCTCTTTTTGATTTGGGCGTTGTAATAATAGAGGCTTGCTGATTTACAAAAAATTATTGATTTATGAGCAGGATGCTGAGTTTTTGTTGTGTAAATGATACATCGCAGTACGGGTACATCGGGGCTAATATCAAGAGGTATTTTTGTGTGGTTGTACTGGGTAGTCAACCGACAGGGCTTGCAGAAAAGTATCAAAACGAGTATCAAGGCAGTGTGATAACGGTGTGGCAACTTTGACTTTGCGGGGTAAAAACTTGCTACTTCATTGGTATGTAAGGCTTTTTCAAGATCTATCAATTAGCTGGAGGCTCAAGTTGGTGCTTGGAGGTTGGGGTGTTACCTTGACAGATTTTAGTATAAATGTTTGAGAAAGCGTAGTCGTGAAAAAAATGCCAAAACTTAACTTAAAATCCAAGGGTTTTACACTAATTGAGCTACTCATTGCGCTTTTAGTCTTTTCGTTGATGGCAAGCATGATATTCAGTGGGCTTAGTTCTTTGATGAGCGTTCCTAGCACGATGGATCAAGAAAACGAGTATTTAGCCCAATCGCAAAGACTGATGTATCAATGGGAAAGATACCTGCGACAAATAACTTTGCATAAAGATGATGAAAAAAACAGTCTTAATTTTAATCCTGATAATCATGTGTATTCCATTCGTGCGCACCAACTTGCCTCAGCATCATCTCAAAAGCTAACTACCAAAAGACATTTTTATAAATTGGAGGATGGAAAGTTAAGCTATTACCTACTAAACAGTGAGCTTGGTGATTCTCCTTCTATGAAGGATGCGCCTGTTTTTGTTGTTGAAGCAGTTAGAGATTTTTTTATTGAGCCAATAAAAGAAACTGATTTTATTGTGGGTTTTAAACTGGTAATAGAGCATGTCAATTATGGCAAGCTGGAACGGTTTTTTTTCGTTCCACAAAAAGAAGCTATGATAACAATTTCTAAGATAGGGGCTAGTGGTAGTAGCTTGTCTGTTACGGCGGACAGTTCAGACTCGGATACTACAGATACTCAAGACGAAGGCGCTAGCTCAAATAGTCAAGAGCCACATGTAGATCCGCTTATTAACGAAGATGAAGATAGTTGGGTTGATAGCCATATATTATAGTAAGTGTTATATTTAGGAGCACTCTTGGTATATAGGACTTAAAAACTGGATTAAGCATGAAGTACTTTTTGCTGAAGTTAAAAGAAAAAGCAAATATTAATGATCTAAAACCCAAGGAAAATATGGTGTGTGAGGCCAAGCAGCATTTAATAAGGTTGCACGCGTCAGACAATGACCCTTATTTTTTTATTCAGAAAAGATTATCGTCAGGTTGGTATTTGCTGGAGTTTTCTATCTCGACTTCTGATTCAATAGGCGTAAAAGAAGCGAGTATTTACTATGATACTGGTAATGGTTTTAGTGAGTCTCAGGTTGTCAAGACTTATTATCAATCAGGACACCGATACAATCGTGTCATATTTTTTTCTGATGAGATTAATGAGCTAAGATTTGATCCTTCCTCTGAATGCGGTGATCTTTGCATTACGCATTTTAAGCTGCGCGCAATCAAGGAAAAAGCTGCTATAAAAGAAATGCTTAAAAAGATCAATGAATTTGATAGACTTGATTCGCCAAGAAAAAACTTGAAAAATAATATTAAGTATGAAAAATTCGAATTATTAAATTTATATAATACTATTTTTATTAAAAACTTTGTTGCTGACGATTATAAAGAGTGGATGAGCCTTGTTGAGCAGCCGCGACTGAGCGAATATTATTCCAATTTTTTATCTGACCCTGCTAGTGATAATGTAATTTTGTTTTCTGTTGTTATGCCAGTCTATAAGCCAAATTTAATGTATTTGGAAAAGGCAATCGCTTCTGTAGAAAATCAGTTATACTCGCACTGGGAGCTTTGTATTGTAGATGATGGTAGTGATTGTGAGACATTTAAACAGTGGTTGATTGAAAAGTCCAAGCAAGATAAGCGCATAAAAGTAAAGTTCAGGACTTTCAATGGACATATTTCAGCAGCATCAAATGATTGTATAGACATGGCTACAGGTCATTACTTGGTGTTGTTAGACCAAGATGATGAACTTTCCGAATACGCACTCATTGCCGCTGTAGATTGTATAGTAAAAAATCCAAATGTTAAATTAATTTACAGTGATGAAGATAAAATAGATGAATTTGAGAATAGATCCGAGCCTCACTTTAAGCCAAAATTAAATATGGATTTGTTGCTCTCTATAAACTATATATCTCACTTAAGTATTTATGAAATAGAAACTGTTAGAAAAATTGGTAGGTTCAGATTAGGTATTGAAGGCTCTCAAGATTATGATTTGTGCTTACGTTTTATTGCATCTTTGCGTAAACCTAATGATGAGGTAGTGCATATTCCTGAAGTACTGTACCACTGGCGTATGTTAGAAGGTTCGACAGCAAAAGCAAGCTCTGGAAAAGACTATACTTGGCAGGCAGGCTTAAAAACATTGGAAAACTATTTTGCTATACAAAAAATTAACGTTAAAGTAAAAAAAGGATTATTGCCTAATACTTATAATGTTAAGTACCCTATAGTTGAATCGCCTTTAGTATCATTGATTATTCCAACGAGAGATTGTTTGAGTTTGTTAAAGAACTGTATTTCTAGTATTCTTGATAAAACAACTTATACTAATTATGAGATTTTGATTGTAGATAATAATAGTCAGTTAGAAGAGACAAAAAAATATTTTGACTACTTAAGAAAATTTAATAATATTAGCGTTATTAGCTACCCACATGAATTTAATTATTCAGCCATCAACAACTATGCAGCTAAACAAGCTAAAGGCACTATACTAGGACTGATAAATAATGATGTGGAGGTTATTGCTGCTGATTGGTTGGGTGAAATGGTTTCTCATACTCTAAGGCATGATATTGGATGTGTCGGAGCTAAGCTGCTTTACAGTGATAATCGAGTTCAGCACGCAGGTGTTGTATTAGGTATAGGTGGGGTTGCTGGTCACTCTCATAAATACTACGATGGAGACCATCATGGCTACTTTAGTCGTTTGCAAGTCGTTCAAAATTTTTCAGCAGTGACTGCTGCTTGTTTATTAGTGAGAAAGGATCTTTATGAAAAAGTGGGAGGACTTGACGAGAAAAACTTGCCAATAGCTTTCAATGACGTGGATTTTTGTCTTAAAATACAAAGCCTTGGTTATCGAAACTTGTGGACGCCGTATGCTTTACTTTTTCATCACGAGTCTATTAGCCGAGGTGAGGAGGATACACCCGCAAAAAAAACAAGATTCATGAATGAAGCGTTATATATGTTAGATCGTTGGAGTCATATTTTAAACCAAGATCCTTTTTATAGTCCAAATCTGTCATTGACACATGAAGACTTCTCAATAAAAATTCCTTAACCAGATTTATAAAGTAAAAAAATGTCGATAAAAAATTCAGGTTTCTTATTTGTTCATGTCCCTAAAACAGGTGGTACTAGTTTCAGGCGTTCTTTAGAGACAACTGTTATGGCGGAACAGTTATTTTTTGACTACGGTGTATCATCTCCTGATACTAGTGATTTTATAAAAAAAACAATTTATAAAGATAATGATTATATTGGATTTTTTAATGTTTTTACAGAGAAAACAAGTTATTTGATAGGTCATAATGTTTCTAGGTATTATCCACTTTTCAATCCTAATCATGTATATACTATTCTTAGAGATCCAGTGCAGCAGGTTGTGTCAAATTTTGAACATTTCAAGCGGCATCATCATTACAATGGAGATATTATAGATTTTTTGTCGAAAAAAAATATCCATAATCTACAGCGTAAAACATTGGGTAATATCCTAGTACCTAGCATGGGTGGTATAGGAACAACAGAGTCACATGCTTTTTTTCTAGAGTCTTTTCAAAAGAAAACGGGTTTGAACTTTCAAACGATTGTTGCCAACTCAAATCCTTACAAGGTAGGCAGTAGTTATGAGCTAGACCAGCAAACTATAAAACAAATAGAAATTTGCAATCAAGAAGATATACGGCTCTATCGTTATGCCCAGAAATTATCGGAGTATCAATATAAATTATTGGATGATGATTTTGGATTTGTTAATGGTGGTTACTCTATTGTTAATAATAATATTAATGGATGGGCCTTCAGAGCTTCGCTGGATGAGGCTATTGACGTAATGATTAACATAAATGATGAAACTATTGCCACTGTTAAATCAAATAATTATAGACCTGGTTTGAAAGAAAGAAATGCACCTAGAAAAGGATATGTTGGATTCCATTATCCTATAAAAAACAAAGATATAAATAGCTTAAATATAAAATGCCTCGTGTCAAGAACACAGCAGCCCTTATTGCCTTTTATTTAAAAAGGCTTAATTGAGAAACTTTATAAGCAAAGCAATTTTTTAGTATAATTCGTAATATTTTATGTCTTCTTCATAGCTTTAGCCTGAAAACTCTATATATGTAACTAAGCTTGAATTTTTTATATATTAAGCGTTTGTACTAAATATTATTTAATGTGGTTTGCTTGCTAAAAAAGAACGAGCTTTTGCATTTTTATCGCTTATTATTTTTAGCAATTCTACGTTAAGTGTCTTAAAAATCTCTCTTTCTAGTATAAATATGTTTTTTTGAGTTTTTGCTATTAAGCAAAAAGGGCATTCTTTGACATGAGTAAAACCTTTTATATCAGAGACTCTAAATATTAATTCAAAATTTTGCTCGAATATTTTTTTATCTTTTCTTAGAATTTTTAAAAAAGGGTTGATATTATTTTTTATTTTTGATGGGATGATAGATTGATTGTCTCCCTGGGTTACTATGATTTGAAGATCTTTGATTTTTTCTTTTTGGGTTATATGCCCAGTAATATGAACTGTTTTTTTATTTTTATTTATATAATACTTTTCAATTGTATGTTCTATAGGTTTTGTTTCGTTTTTTATTAGCTTGAATTCTAATCCATCAATTGCTCCACAATAGGCCGTTGCAATTATTGGATCAGATTCTACTAAATGTTTTGCGGTAGCAGCTTGCTCTTTTACCAAGGCTTTTGATATTCTAATTTCATTGCTTAGTTCATTTAATAAACTAATATAACCTTTATCGTATAGTTGGCGTTTTTTATTGTTAGGGATCTGCCATGTTAGTAAAAATTTTTGTGGAACAACTCTTTTATAACCTTTGCGATTACTTTTTAATACTCCTGACTCAGTAGTTTGCAAGTTGCTTTTTAGTAAAGATGCAGTATACTCAAAGCTGGATTTGTAAAGCCTGTGAAATATAAAATATCTGTCAATTTTATCTATTCGACTTTCATAGTAGTCAATGCTGATTTGACCCTCATCAACACTAGAGCCAAAATTTAGTTTTGATCCATCACCTAGAATATAAGAGCCATTATTGCTTATATGATTATGAATGCCTATTGATTGAATATCCGATTTTAAATTGATTAAGCTCTTGACATGACGATTTCTTTGCAAGGTTATTTCAGATTGGAATTTAAAAGTTTCTAATGTTATAGACTTATCGGCTAGGTCAAGAAACCATTGAAAACATGATATATTAACATCTTTGTGTTCGCTAATAAAATCCTTTATTGATGATTTGAAGTCCCTATCTATCCAAAGCTCATCAATATCTAAAAACATTAGATGTGTAAAGTTCTGCTCCAGAGTCTTTTTGTAGATTTCATTGTAAGCATATTTCTGAAAAGATATGTTTTTTTTTCGACAATCAAGAGCATCATTATCAGCATCTATAATTATTAAATGATTGCCATAGCGCAACTTTAATTTATTTATTACGTTCCATGAGTTATCTGTAGTGTGATTAATCCATATCTCTAAAATATCGAATCCCATACTAAAATGATGATAAACCCACAGCGGTAAGTAGAATGCTTCATTACTGGCTATAGCCGCTAGTTTGATATAAGGTTGTGATGTGGGCATAGGATAAAATGACTGAAGTTGTTAATATCTCTTTCGAGAGTCGTCATTGTAACCTAAGTTATTTGTCTTTAGAAGTATGAGCTCTCTCTTATAAGAGTTATTTTCAAAACTAAGTTTTTCCAGTTTGTTAGGCTGTAACTTTCCGATAGCGGCAGAGGGGCAGATTGGATAACTTTCATCTGTTGCACTTAGGCTGTGCGTTTTGTACAGTTCGCTTATGGCGGTGTCCGATTTTCAGCTAAGGAATAAATGACTCTCAATGTTACCAATTTAATACTCTCGTGGGGTGCAAAAAAAAATATCCGTCTAATTCCCAGTCAATCTATGCTACGTCAGCGGAATGATGAAAACTTTGAAAGTTGGTGTTGTTCTGACAGCGATTCTTATTTCATAGTGCGACAATCCTGCTGGCCGGGTTGGTTCATGCTGGAGTTCCAGGTTAATCTATTAGATGAGCGTGAGCACGAGCGAGCGCGTTTTTATTACAGCTCTGAGCGGAGTTATTTACAAAAGGAGCGTTCGTTTGTTTTGCCGTTTCAAAGTGGCAAAATGCAGCGGCGCATTGTGCGTTTACCTCGGGTGCGTTTGGCACGATTTGATCCGATGGAATCGGCAGGGCATTTTGCTATTCGGCATTTTGCACTCAAGCCCTTACTGCCGAGCTTTGCACGGGATCGGATGAGTTGGCGCTTAGCGCGTTTGTATGGTCGTACTCAATTGGAGGTGTTACAAGTCTTTGCACAGCAGGCAAGCCAACAATCAGATGTGAATCGTGATGATTTATTGTATCAGGCTTACGATGCTTCATTTGAGCAGCGTGCGCGGAGTGGTATCTCTTACCAGCAGTGGATAACACAAGTTGAATTGCCTTACTTGGCCGCGATGAGAGCGTGTATGCGTCCGACGAGCGGTATTTTATTTTCCATAATTATACCTGTTTATAATCCTAAGCCAGTTTTTTTGCAACAAGCTGTGTTATCAGTCCAACGGCAGTATTATTCGAATTGGGAATTGTGTTTGGTTGATGATGCTTCTACCCGGTCTGATACCCGCGATTTATTACGACGGTTTGCAGAAGCAGATGCGCGTATCAAAATAGTGTTCCGTGAGCAAAATGGCCATATTTCCGTAGCTTCTAATAGTGCTGCCAGCTTGGCGAGTGGGGAATATTTGGTATTACTGGATCAAGATGATGAATTGGCGGAGCATGCGCTGTGGGCAGTATGGGAAGCTTTGCAGTCAACCCCTGGAGCGCACTTATTATACAGTGATGAAGATAAGCTGGACGAAACGGGGCGGCGTTATGAGCCACATTTCAAACCTGACTGGAATCCTGCTTTACAATTATCGCATAACTACACCTCTCATTTGGGCGTTTATAAGGCTGATTTATTCCGCCAAGTAGGTGGCTTCCGTGAGGGAGTCGAAGGTGCTCAGGATTATGATCTGTTTCTGCGTTGTTTGGCTGCTTTGGATCAGCCAGATCAACAGATTGTACATATACCACAGGTTTTGTATCACTGGCGTGCATTAGCAGGTTCGACCGCCCAGGCAGCGAGTCAGAAAACTTATACTTGGGAGGCAGGGCTAAGGGTTTTAGAGCATTATTTGCAGTTGACTGGACAGCAAGCTGTGGTTGAGAAGGGGTTGTTGCCAAATACGTATGACGTGCGTTATGCCTTGCCTGAATCTTTGCCGAAGGTGTCTTTATTAGTGCCGACGCGGGATGGTTTGGAGGTGTTGTGTCGTTGTGTAGAGAGCGTTTTAAACAAAACGACTTACACGAATTATGAGTTGCTGATTATTGATAATGCGAGTCAGCAGGTTGAGACTTTGACTTATTTGGATGATATTCAACAGGATGCCCGGGTTCGGGTTTTGTCTTGGCCGCATGCTTTTAATTATTCGGCGATTAATAACTTTGCTGTAGGCGAAACGCAGGGAGAGTTATTGTGTCTGTTGAATAATGATGTTGAAGTGATTGCGGCTGACTGGCTGAATGTCATGGTTTCCCATGCTATTCAGCCAACAGTGGGATGCGTGGGGGCTAAATTACTATATGGCGATGGTCGGATACAGCATGCTGGTGTGGTTTTGGGGATTGGTGGTGTGGCAGGTCACGCGCATAAATATTATCCAAGTGACCATCATGGCTATTTTAGTCGTCTCAAGGTAACGCAGAATTATTCAGCGGTCACAGCGGCGTGTTTATTGGTGCGTAAAGTTGTTTATGAGCAGGTAGGAGGGCTGGATGAGATAAACTTACAGGTTGCCTTTAATGATATTGATTTCTGTCTTAAGGTGCGAGAAGCGGGCTATCGTCATATATGGACTCCTTATGCTTTATTGTACCATCATGAGTCTGTGAGTCGTGGCCAAGACGATACTTCAGAGAAGAAAAAGCGCTTTTTGGCCGAGATGAATTATATGCGTCAGCGCTGGAGGGAGCTGTTACAGGCTGACCCCTGTTACAGCCCACATTTGTCATTAGAGTATGAGGATTTTTCAATTTCCTCCGCTCAGTCTAAAAATGAAGATATAGCAGTGAGTGTTTAGGTGCGCTTGTACTTGGAAGTAAAGTGATTTTTCCGATTTTTCCAATTTCCACCGGTGCTTTCTATTGGCGCTGGCGAGCAAAACGCGCTAGGCAAGGGGGTGTCTATACCCGTCAGACCTTATATTATTATTGGCGGGCATGGACTTGCTCACAACGTGCCGATGATTTGCTGGCTTTTTTGTTGTTTCGACGTGATCTGGGTTTGCCTGCGCAAAGATTTTGGTTGAAGCGACTGCATAACTTGGTTGGTGACTTAAGACCCTCACGGCGGCTATTATATCGGGCATTGGCTCAGGAATCATGGGGTGATGCCTGTCGTGGCTGGCTGAGTCAGTCTCTGCCTGCCTTAAATTTTGCTCAGGTACAATTACCCGCTGTCTTGCATCAAGTGATGGAGTCTACACTGAGTGCGGATCAATTACGCTTGCGTGATGTTTTTCGCCAGCAAACTGAATGGCGGCAAACACTACGGGCGCAATTGCGGCAATGGCAATCTGCGGGGGGGATTTGCGTGCTAGGTAATGCGGGCATTTTGCACCAAGCCGGTTTGGGCGAGCGGATTGACCGCCACGCTGCTGTATTGCGCTTTAATACTTATCAAAGTGAGCATACGACAATCATTGATACGGGCAGCACTATCCAACTGTGGGGAATAACAGGCAGTTATCGTATTAACAGTATTGACCATATACCGGCTGTCGCTGGGGTATTATTAGCTGGGCCTGCAATGCAATTTCGTCTATTAGACTGCTCAGGCTTGTTAAGTTTGCGCCAAGCGGGTTTGCCGGTGATTACCTTGCCTTTATCATTGTGGCATAAGCTGGTGAAGGTTTTGCAAGCACCGCCCAGCGCCGGTCTATTGTGCTTAGCTTTTTTACGGGAATCTCTGGGAAGCTGGCAAGGCATTTCCGTAGCAGGCTTTAGCGCTTTGGTTAAACAATCAGACAAGCCTTACCATATCAGTCATCCCAAACATAAAGCTTCCATACGCCATAATTGGGATGCTGAAAAACAATTATTGCAAGCTTGGTTAGCGGAAGGATTGCATTCTTTGCATGATGAATGAAGCACAAAAACAAAAATTATTAAGTTGTTCAGCCAAGCTGGTTAAACAAACGGCCTTGCCTATTCTTCTGGACGCTCGCATCAGTCTGATCAGATTGTCCGCAGCGTATATCAAACGCTTATCTACTGATGCAACAGCAGTACTCGCCTGGGGTCGCAAGCCCAGCGCTCGCAAAGCAGCCAGATTAGCCCAAAATCTAAAACTTCCCTTGTGGCAATTAGAGGATGGTTTTACTCATTCTTTGGGGCAAGGTGTATTGGGTACGCCATCTTGGTCTTTGGTGTTGGATAAAGCCGGTATTTACTACGATGCGACCAGCCCATCGGATCTGGAAACATTACTGGAATACGATTCCGCCAAGCTATTAGCTGATCCTGTTTTATTGGAGCGTGCTAAGTCTGCGATCGCGCTGATGCTAAAGCACGGCATTTCAAAATATAATAATACCTCCCCATTTGTTGCTGTGGAAACCCTGTTAAATCCTGCCAATGTAACAGCCAATACCCCAAAGATTCTTGTGGTTGATCAAACCGCTGGTGATATGTCCTTGCAGTATGGTTTATTGCAAGCCGATGCCCCGCAACGCATGTTGGCAGCGGCTTTAAGCGAATACCCTGAGGCGACTATTTTTATTAAAACGCATCCTGATGTATTAGCTGGGAAAAAACGCGGCTGTTTTGATCGCCAATTCGTGGAGCAGCACGAGCGTATCGTTTGCTTGACGCAAGCGCTGAATCCTATTCGACTGGTACAGGCTGTAGATCATGTTTATGTCATGACTTCGCAATTAGGTTTTGAAGCACTCTTAGCAGGGAAAACGGTAACATGCTTTGGTATGCCTTTTTACGCAGGCTGGGGCTTGACCGATGATCGTGTGGATCGTAAACACAGCGTATTTCAACGGCGTACTCAGCAGCGTTCCCTCGAACAAGTGTTTGCCGCCGCCTATTTGCTTTATAGCCGTTATGTCCATCCTGATGTTCAGGAACGCTGTGAGTTGGAGGCTATTCTGGCTTATATCATTGAACAGCAAGCTTATTGGGCTGAGAATAGGGGGGGATTGTATGCTTTCGGCTTTACCCGTTGGAAGCAGAATTATATTCGCCGTTTTTTGTATGCACCGAGCAATAAGCTGCATTTTTTTTGGCGAGCTAAACAGGCTTTAAGGAAAGGTTTTCAAACAAACTCGGCACAATTGGTCGTTTGGGGCGAGCGTGCCATTCAGGAGGCTAGGCAGTTAGCTGAAGCTAATCAGATGTCTATTTGGCGAGTTGAAGATGGTTTTATTCGTTCGGTGGGCTTAGGCTCAGATTATACAGCGCCATTGTCTTTGGTTCTGGATAAACAAGGCATTTATTACGACCCTACACAGCCGAGTGACTTAGAAAACCTATTGCAAACTTACCATTTTTCTGATGAGTTGCTGGCGCGTTCTGCTAATTTGCGTAAGATGCTGTTGCAAAGTCGCCTCAGCAAGTACAATTGCGGCCAGCAGTTTGTAAGAGAACATACAACTGCGGGAGCTGGGCAAGCGATTATTTTGGTACCCGGGCAAGTGGAAGATGATGCTTCCATTCGCAAAGGTTGCCGCGATATTAAAACAAATACCGCGCTGCTTGAGGCAGTCAAAGCTGCAAAACCTGCTGCTTATATTATCTATAAACCTCATCCCGATGTGGTCAGTGGTAATCGGCGAGGCAAGGTTGCTAAGGCTGTTTTAGCGAGTTGTTGTGACCTTGTATTAGACGATGCCAGTATTACAGATTGTCTGGATATAGCAGACGAAGTACATACTATGACATCACTGGTTGGCTTTGAAGCTTTATTGCGCGGTAAGGCCGTTACTTGTTATGGTCTGCCTTTTTACGCAGGTTGGGGCTTGACGCAGGATCGTCATGTCGTGGAGCGACGCCAACGCAAGCTGAGTCTGAATGCGTTGGTAGCGGCCAGCCTGATTTTGTATCCACGTTATCTTAACTGGCGGACAGGCGCATTTACAACACCAGAGTTTGCTATACAGTTATTGCAACAACAACTGCATCAGCAGGGTGGCAAGCAAAAAAATAAGATGAGCTGGTTACAGCGGCATTGGCGAAAAGCTACACACGTCTATCGCGGCGTTTTTAATTTCAGGTACTAGACAGGTAGAATGTCTGCCCAGCATAGCCTATCTTACTGATTTTTTAGATTGTGACGACTGTGAAAAATAACGATACAAGGGTTCGTTTGACCAATAAAAAAGACAAAATAGCTATCGTTGGGGTAGCTTGTCGTTTTCCGGGTGGTATTGTTTCGCTGGAAGATTACTGGCGCGTATTGAGCCAAGGGCAGGATGTCGTCACCGAGATTCCATCCACTCGTTTTGGGACTGAGTTTTATCAGCATCCAGACCGTAAGGAAGCGGGCAAAAGTGTCACCTTTGCAGCCGGTGTACTCGACCATGTCGATCAATTTGATGCCGGCTTCTTTGGGATTTCGCCCCGCGAAGCCGAGCAAATGGATCCTCAGCAACGCCTGTTGCTGGAGTTGACTTGGGAAGCTTTAGAAAATGGTGGGCAAGTTCCTGAAAAACTGGCTGGCTCAGATTGTGCAGTGTATATCGGCATTGCCAGTACAGACTACCTAAATCGGCGCGTGGAAGACCCAGCTTCCCTAGATGCTTATACCATGACAGGGAACACGGCCAGTATTGCTTCCAATCGCATTTCTTATTTATTTGATCTACAAGGCCCCAGCGTTTCGGTGGATACGGCCTGCTCCTCTTCATTGGTTGCCGTACATCATGCTTGTCAAGCCTTACGCACCGGCGAAGCGAGCATGGCGATTGCCGGTGGCGTGAATATGCTCTTGCATCCTTTTGCCTTTGTGGGATTTTCCAAAGCATCCATGTTGTCCGCACGGGGGCGTTGCCGCACCTTTGATGCGGGTGGTGACGGTTATGTGCGTGCTGAAGGGGCTGCCGTTTTATTTTTGAAACCTCTGGAGCAGGCAGAAGCGGACGGTGACCCCATTCATGCTGTGATTGTGGCCAGTGGCATTAATGCTGATGGCAGAACCAATGGCATGACCGTGCCCAGTGATCAGCAGCAGGCAAAGTTATTGCGCAAATTATATGATCAAGCCCACATCAATTTAAATGAATTAGTTTATTTGGAGGCTCATGGTACCGGAACCGCTATTGGTGATCCCATTGAAACCCGTGCCATTGGTGAAGCACTCGCTCAGTTCAGGTCTAAAGACAAGCCTTTGTTAATCGGTTCTGCCAAAACCAATTTAGGCCACCTGGAAACAGCCTCAGGTATGGCGGGCTTATTAAAAGCGCTGTTGACACTGCGTTATCAGGCTATTCCTCCCTCATTGCATATAGAGCACTTTAATGAGGCGATCCATTTTGATGAGCTGAATTTACGTGTTGTCACCGAGTATACGCCCTTGGCTGCGACCCAGGAACGCCAGCTTATTGGCATCAATTCTTTTGGCTTTGGTGGTGCTAATGCACATGTCATTATTGAGCATTACGCTGCTAATAAGGAGACCAGCGCACCCAGCACCGTTGAGGAACCCAGTATTTGTCCACCTTTGTTTTTGTCCGCTCGTCATGACGCTGCACTGCAAGCACTGGCACAGGCGTATGCCCAGCGTCTAGATGATGAAACGGTCGATGTTTATGATGTGGCTTTTGCTGCTTTGAAGCAACGTCAGCATTTAACAGAAGGTTTATTAATACAAGCACCTGATCGCTTGCAATTGCAGACGGCTTTGCGCGCTTTTGCACAATCGGCGTCGAATCCTTACTGTGAAACGGGGCGCTTGTTGGAAAAAGAGACGCCTTTAGTGTGGGTGTTTTCTGGCAATGGTTCGCAATGGCAGGGTATGGGGCAAGTCTTAATGCAAGCTAACCCCTTGTTCAGGCAGGCGATTGCTGAAGTGGATCATTTATTTACCCAGTATGCCGATTATTCTTTGTTGGATGAGTTTGCAGCCAGTGTGGAACAATCGCGTTTACATCTGACTGAAGTGGCTCAACCCCTATTATTTGCCATGCAAGTCGCTATGGTGAGGGTGTTACAGGCAGCCGGTGCGAAAGTGTATGCAACCCTAGGGCATAGTGTCGGCGAAGTGGCGGCTGCTTGGGCGGCGGGTGCTTTGACGCTAGAGCAGGCGGTACAGGTTATTTACGAGCGCAGCCAAGCTCAGGGTAAAACACGCGGTCAAGGGCGTATGGCTGCTATTAGTTTGAGTCCAGCAGAGCTGGAGCAGCGCTTACAAACCTTAGACCTGCAAGACTCCATAGAGTTAGCGGGTATTAATAGCCCGCAGGCTGTTACAGTTTCAGGCAAATTAACTGACTTGGAAAGTTTAAAAGCGGTATTGGATGAAGAAGGTGTTTTTTGCCGTATTCTTGATCTGGATTATGCCTTCCATAGTCACTGGATGGAGCCGACCCGTGATGAGTTATTGGCTGCTTTACAAGATTTACAGCCTAGTGAAACACAAGGTATACGCTTTATTTCCAGCGTTTATGGCAAAGCCTTACAAGGCAGTGCATTAAACGCTAACTATTGGTGGGAAAATATTCGAAAGCCTGTTGCCTTTGCCGATGCAATTAATGTTTTGCTGGATGAGGGTGCGCGAGTTTTTATGGAGATCGGGCCGCATGCCATTTTACGGGCTTATATGACCGATTGTTTACGCGCCAAAGAGCAAGAAGGCTTGGTACTGGCTACAGGCAAGCGCAAGGAACAAGACCATTGTTTGCAAAAAGCTTTACATCAGGCGATTTTGGCGGGTTGTACGCTGGACTGGAGTCAATACTTTCCTAAACCCGGACGTTTTGTTGCTTTACCCAATTACCCTTGGCAGCGCGAATCTTATTGGTATCCATTGAGCACAGAGGGCTATGACCTGGTTAATCGACAGCGTGTTCATCCTTTACTGGGTTATCGGCTGAAAGAGGCTGAAGCCCTGTGGGAGAACCAATTAGATAGTGTCAAATTGCCTTGGTTGGCCGATCATGTGGTTGATGGCGCTGTGATTGTACCTGGTGCTGCTTATATTGAAATGGCACTAACAGCAGCCAGCATTTGGTATCAGACAGACACCCAGGCACTGGAGAATCTGGAAATTCGCGCGCCTGTTATGCTGGAAAGCGGCCAATCCAAAACAATACGTTTTAATCTGCACACCGAGGACGGGAAGTTTACAATTTCCAGCCGGACGCGCTTGAGTGACGAAGCTTGGACCATCAATGTGATTGGGCGTATTACCAGTCCTGTTTGGAAAACTCAAGCTGATATGAGTCCACCAGATTTAGCTGTTTTACAACAGACAGCCACAGAACAATTATCTGCTCAACAACATTATGCTCTGACTGAAGCAGTGGGTTTGACTTATCTGCCTGCTTTTCAGGGGGTGGATACCGTTTGGGTGAAGCAGCAAACTGCTTGGGCTAAGTTAGCGATGCCTGCCGTATTACAAGCTGATGCTAGCCAGTATGCACTGCATCCTGCTTTATTAGATGCTGGCTTTCAGGTACTGGTTGCCATTTTCCGCGAGTCCATTCGGCAGGGTGAACTGACTGCACTGATTCCTATTCAATTGGGTAAGTTGAATTATTTTGCTGGTGTTTTGCACTCCGTTTATGTTGTGGTTCATAAGCAGAGTCCGCGTTCGGTACTGGCTGACTTTTTGTTTTTAGATGAGCGAGGACAGGTCGTCGCTGAGCTTATTAATGTCCGTTTTCGTGGCATGCAGTTTATTCGTCAGCAGCTTGATCCAGCGGTGTATCAGTTTGTAGCTGTTCCTAAGCCTTTGGCATTGGATGAGCAACAAACACCAGCACTGACTTATACAGCCTTGTTTGCCGCTGCTAATGATTTATTACAGACACAAGCCAGTAGCTTACAACGGGAGCAGCACTTTCAGCAGATTGTGCCTTTATTTGAAGCCTTGGCAAGCGCGTTTGCTTGGGAAGCGATTAGCCCGTGGTTTGCCGGTCAAAGCCAGGCGCTTTCGCTTGAAACAGTACAGCAGCAACAGGCTATTACAGCAGAGCAAATGCCTTTGTTGCGGCAGTTAATGTATTGGCTGGCGGAAGATGGTTTGGCTGAGCAGAGCGAAACGGGCTGCTGGTCTTTGGCTGAGAATGCTCAGTGGCCGCCTGCGCGCGACATTTGGTTGGCTATTTTGGGCGACTCTGCGGCGCATGTACCGGAGTTAACCTTATTAGGGCGCAGTGGTTTGCATCTGCCAGCTATATTGCGGGGTGAATTGTCAGCAGAGGCTATCTTAGCCCCCGCTAAAAGCAGTATTCATGGACATTGGCTAGACAGTGCGCCTAGTTTTCGAGCGCTCAACTTAGCTATAGCTGAAATGCTACGGGCGCTCTTGGCACAATGGCCGAAACAGCGACGCTTGCGTATTTTGGAATTGGGTGATGGTGATGCTGCATTGACACATCTGTTATTACCCTTGTTGCCATCTGAGCGTTGCGAATATGTTTTGGCTGATGCTCATCAGCGCTTGTTACTACAAGTCAGGGATGAGTTTGCTGATTATTTGTTTTTCAACACGGTCGAGTTGGATGATTCAAGCACGGGGGAAGGGTGGCATTCCCTCAGTCAGCAAGCGCCTTTTGACCTGATTATTGTTGGGAACGCTTTGTATGACTGGCGGCATGCCAGTTCACGCTTGCCTGAGTTACGTCGCCTGTTAAAAGCGCAGGGGCATTTATGGCTGGCTCAGGCACAGGACGGTCGTTTTTTGAGTTTGACGCAAGGTTTGTCACCAGACTGGTGGGTCACTTTGGATAATGGTACCGAGACTTCCTGCTTGTTAAAAGCTGTGGAGTGGCAACAGCTATTGTCTGAACAAAGCTTTATGACTACACAAACTTGGTTTGAACCTGCGGATGAGTATCAAACGGGCGCTTTTCTCATATTAGCCCAAGCGGATCAGCACTGTATGGCTAATCCGCCAAGTTTGGATGCAGTGGCGGCTGGAGAAGCGATGATACCAGAGCGTTGGCTGATATTAGCGGATGCAGCAGGCTACTCGGCGGAGTTGGCCGAGCAGTTACGCGGCAAGCTGCTAGCAGCCGGGCAACAGGTCAGACTTCAAGTGGCGGCAGAGTGGTCGGATGGGTTTGATCATGTGATTCATTTAGCCGGTTTGCAAGATAAGGCGCTTGCATCTGCTGAATTCATGGCTTTGCAGGATCGTCGTTGTGTGGATATGGTGCGATTGGTGCAACAGATTGATCGTTCAGGTGTACAAGCTCACTTATGGCTGATCACGGCTAATGCACTAAGGTCTAATCAAGGCATTTTGCCTGAGCAGGCACCTTTATGGGGTGTGGGGCGCGTATTGGCTAATGAGCATCCTGATCTGCCTTGTACGCTGATTGATTTGCAAAATATAAGTAATATTCAATATGCGGCTCAGCAATTAGTACAGGAATGTTTGCATAATGAGGGTGAGGATGAGGTTTTGCTGAGCGCAGCAGGTCGCCAGGTTTTACGTTTACAGCAAACTCAACTGACAACTGTTCAGCAGGAAACACAACCTCCTGCGGTTTGTCTTGATTTTACCTCGCCAGGGCCTTTGAAACATTTGTATTGGCGTGCGCTACCAGAGCAGGCTTTGCAAGCCGATGAGATTGAAATTTGTCCGCGTGCTACGGGTCTGAATTTCCGCGATGTCATGTATGCAATGGGCTTGTTGTCGGATGAAGCGGTGGAAAATGGTTTTGCAGGTGCATCATTAGGTATGGAGTTATCCGGTGTCGTTGTACGCACGGGCACAGCGGTTAAGAATTTTCAGGTCGGCGATGCGGTAATTGGTTTTGCGCCAGCTTGTTTTAGTACCCGCGTGATTACCCGTACAACGGCGGTGGCACATAAGCCTAAGGACTGGAGTGATGAGGCTGCGGCTACCGTTCCGACGACTTTCTTTACGGTTTATTATGCCTTGCATCATTTGGCACAATTGCAGCCAGGGGAGCGTATTTTAATTCATGGTGCTTCAGGTGGCGTGGGTCTAGCAGCGATACAATTTGCCCGTTACCGAGGTGCTGAGATATTTGCTACGGCAGGGACTGATGAAAAGCGTGAATTTGTGCAATTGATGGGTGCAGACTATGTGCTGGATTCGCGTAGCTTACGCTTTGCTGAAGATATTATGCGCTTGACACAAGGCGAAGGCATTGATGTGGTGCTGAACTCTATTTCAGGCGAGGCCATCAACCGCAATTTGGATGTGTTACGGCCTTTTGGACGCTTTTTAGAGTTGGGTAAGCGCGATTTTTATGAAAACAGTCGCATTGGCCTGCGACCTTTTCGCAATAATATTAGCTATTTTGGTATTGATGCAGACCAGTTATTGATTGAGCGACCTGCTTTGGCGGGACAATTATTTGGCGAAATGATGGCGCTGTTTGATCAAGGTGTTTTGCGACCGCTACCTTATCGTGTTTTTCCCGCCAATCGTGTGCGTGAAGCGTTTCGTTATATGCAGCAGTCGCGCCAGATTGGCAAGGTCGTGGTGTCTTTTAGTGGGCAAACGCCCAAGCCAACGTTGAATGAGTCTGTTTTTGAACCATTACAGTTGGATGCTAATGCCAGTTACTTGGTAACAGGCGGTTTAAGTGGCTTTGGTTTGCGTACAGCACAGTGGCTGGCAGAGAAGGGAGCCGGAACGCTGATTTTATTGGGGCGTAGTGGTGCCAGTACAGCAGAAGCTAAACAGGCGATTGCCAAGCTGGAAGCGGAGGGTGTTCAGCTAAAAGTTTATGCTTGTGATGTGGCTGACTACCATGCTTTACGAGCGGTGTTTGCGGATATAGAGGCTCATTTGCCGCCTTTAAAGGGCTTGGTGCATGCGGCCATGGTATTGGATGATGGCATTATTCGTAATTTAACCGCAGAGCAGTTCCATCAGGTTTTGGCGCCCAAAATGTTGGGAGCGCAGCATTTGCACGAGTTGACCTTACAAAAATCATTAGACTTTTTCGTGATGTATTCGTCTGTGACGACCTATTTGGGTAATGCTGGGCAGGCAAATTATGTAGCCGCCAATATGTTTTTGGAGTCATTAGCCCAATCGCGCCGTCAGCAGGGCTTGGCAGCCGTTTATGCTGCTTGGGGAGCGATTGCAGATGCTGGTTATTTGTCGCGTAAAGAAGCCGTGCTGGATGCTTTGCAGTCAAAGTTAGGCGGAGAGGCTTTAACGGCTGAGCGTGCTTTAAGCATGCTCGAAAAATTAATACAAACGGATTTATCTGGTGCTGCCATCGTTGATTTTGATTGGAGTACCATTCAGCGTTTTATGCCAAGTGCTAAAGTATCGCCCAAATTTACTGAGCAGCGTCATTATGCCACGGCTGGCAATGAGGATGGACAAAGTGAAGATATTCATGCCTTGATAGCTGATTTGGATGAGCAGGCTGCGCATGATTTGATTTGTGATTTGCTATTGGCGGAAGTCGGGCAGATTTTACGTTTACCGCTTGAAAAGTTATCAGCGGATAAGTCGGTATTTGATCTAGGTATGGACTCCTTGATGGGCATGGAATTGGTGATGGCGATTGAAGTGCGTTTTGGCGTGCGTCTGCCGGTGATGGCGCTGACAGAGGGCGCTACGGTTAGTCGTATTGCTAACAAAATCGCGGTTCAACTGCTTCCACAAGATAGTTCAGAGCAAGATGCTCATGATGAGCATAGAAAGTCGATTGAAGAAGTTGTTAAAAAGCACGGCTCTGATTTGTCCGCAGAAGCCTTGAGTCAATTAGCTGAAAGCCTTGCCGGTGACGGTGATCCTAAAGACTAGGACGCTTGGGTGGTGAAACAGGAAAATAGCTATGGCAGATAAACCGTTGTTTGGATTGAGCGAACAGCTCAAAAAGCAAATGCAAGAGCGGCATCGACGGCATCGGCCTACAGCGAGTCCGATTCCTCAAACTGAGGTGCGCTTATCTAGAAAAAAATCACCAAGCTTTGCCGAAATACCAGAAGCGTTTTATCGCTTTGACCGTATGCCAGGTTATCAGCAAATTCGTGTAATCGAGCAGGGTGGTAAGCAACTGGGGATAGAAAGTCCGTTTTTCAAAACGCACGATAAAGTGGCTGGTGCTGTTACGCAGATTGCTGGTAAGGATTATATCAATTTTGCCAGTTACAATTATTTGGATTTATGTGGTCACCCTAAAGTCAATGAGGCTGCGCAACAAGCGATTCAGCGTTATGGAACTTCGGCTTCGGCCAGTCGCATGGTTTCAGGTGAACGAGCTGTCCAGCAGCAATTGGAACAAGCTTTGGCTGATGTTTATGAGGTTGATGATTGTGTTGCTTTTGTGAGTGGTCACGCAACCAATGTCACGACGATTGGGTATTTATTGGGTCACCGCGATCTGATTTTGCATGATGCTCTGATTCATAATAGTGTGCTGCAAGGCGCTTTATTATCGGGCGCGCGCCGCATGCCTTTCCCTCATAATGATTGGCAAGCATTAGAAGCTTTATTAGCCCAACATCGGCACGACTTCGAACGTGTTTTGATCGTGCTGGAAGGTATTTACAGTATGGATGGTGATTATCCAGACTTGCCTGAATTTATTGCAATCAAGCGTAAGTATAAAGCTTTTCTAATGGTCGATGAGGCTCATTCTTTGGGGGTTATGGGACAGCATGGTAAGGGGATTCGTGAGCATTTTGGTTTGGCCGGGCAAGATGTTGATATATGGATGGGGACTTTGAGCAAAACCTTGGCAGGGTGTGGCGGTTATATTGCGGGTGAGAAAGCTTTGGTACACCATTTGCGTATTGCTGCGCCTGGCTTTTTATACAGCGTGGGTATGTCGCCTGCTTTGGCTGCTGCCTCGCAGGCTGCTTTGGCCTTAATGCTGGCTGAGCCAGAACGTGTACGTAGTTTACAGCAAAAAGGAGCACACTTTATCGAGCGTTGTCGCCATTATGGTATTAATACAGGCTACAGCAAAGGTTTGGCTGTAGTGCCTGCTATTCTGGGAAGCTCGGCGCGCGCGGGTATGGCGGCGAATCGTTTGTTTGAGCGTGGTATTAATGTTCAGCCTATTTTCTATCCAGCCGTAGAAGAAAGAGCAGCCAGACTACGCTTTTTTATGAGTACGGCTCACACATTGGAACAATTAGAATATACAGTTAAAAACTTGGCTGAGATAAAGGACGGATGAAAGCTAAGTCAGCCAAGCGGCGTGTTATTTTTTGTACTTATCCCAGTTTATATTCAGATATTGTGCTGGATGAATTATTGAAGGCTGAGCCATTAGCGTTAGTAGGTGTGCTTGAGTCTACCAGAGTCCTTAGTCAGCGCTATAATCGGTTACAGTCCGCTTGGCGTCATATCCAGTTATCAGGCTTGCGTTATGCGACTTATTTATGGCTAGTCACCGATTTGTATTTTGCATTGCGCTATTGCTTGAGAAAAGCGGGCTTCAGGCAACGAATAAAGGCTCGTCATATCCCTTTATTGTCATGTCGTGATATTAATAGTGCTGAGAGTCTTGCTTTCTTACGTGAGCAGCAGGCTGATATTTTGTTATCAGCGCATTTTAATCAATGGTTGGGCACGGAAGTGCTGGCTATACCACAATTGGCCGCCCTGAATATTCACCCCTCTTTATTGCCACATTTCAAAGGGGTTGATCCTGCTTTTTACGCCTTACTGCGTTTTGTGCAAGAAACGGGCGTGACGGTACATTGGCAGAATGAACAATTTGATAGCGGTCCTATTCTGGAACAAACTAGTTTGAAAGTTCGTCCTCAAGATAGTTTGCTGAGTTTGAATGCTAAGCTTTTCAAATTGGGCGCTATGAGTGCAGTCAAGCAAGTGCTTCAGTTAAGCAAAGAGAGCAAGGTAAATCCTCAGCAAGGCAAGGGAAACTATGATTCTTGGCCTAATCCTTATGATACAAAAATCTTTCGCCAACAACGTAAATACTTTCGATGGAAAGAATATTGGGCTTTTGTAAGGCGTTAGTGGCTTATTTTTATGGTTTATGACTATTTTGCTTGCATTAATTCAAACAGTGTGAAACCCAGTTCACTAATGTCCTTATTAATAGGGTATTTTAAAGCAGATTTGGTTTTATTGCTCCAGATTAAATAATCTGTATTAGCTCCTTGAAACTCCAGTTGTTTATACACATCAGGCATGCTGGGGATATGATCGCCATACCAGCATAATAGCGTTTCTTGTGGACTGGCTGCTAGTGTATCTATCAATGCTTTTAGCATTTTGTCTGCATTGCGTAGGTGCTTTAGGTACACCGTTAAATCATGGTATTGCTCGATGGGGGTAGGGTGGTAATACTCAGTTATATCCGTTTCATTAATGCTTTCTAAATGCAAAGGTCCATGATTTTCCATCGTGATAACAAATATAAACAGCGGTTTTTGTTGATCTCGATTTTTGAGTGTCTCACGTATTTTTAGATAAACAGCTTTGTCGCTGATATAGGCCCCAACGCTTTCTGCTTCGGCAAATGCTTTAATATCAATAAAATCATCAAAGCCTAAAAAAGGGAATACTTGATCACGCTTAAAAAAGGCTGCTTCATTAGGATGTATGCAGATACAGTAGTAGCCTTCAGATTTGAGCTGACTCGCTAAGCTCGGCAAGGGTTGTTTGGGCAGAAATTGATAAGGATTATAGCGATAGTGCTGTAGTTCTTGATTGGGAATGCCACTAAGAAAAGCATATTCCGAGCGTAATGTATTCGCCCCCCAGGCGGGTACAACTAGTTTGCCATAAGTCACGGAGGCTTGTTTTATACAGTCAAAATTCTCTAATACCTTGCGCTTAATACTTGGACTGAGCTCACGAACATCAAAAAAAGACTCACTTTGAATGACAATAAGATCGGGCTGCTTGTTGAGTTTATACGGCTTAAATTGCGGCTGCTGTGTTTGTAAAAGAAATAATTGTCGGCTTTTGCTGAGAGAGGCTTGTATTGCATGAATAACTAAGGTATTGATAAGTCCTGATGTTTGTGTATCTCTAATAGGGTCAAAGCATAGTCTTGTCGAGATAGACAACTTAAAAATAATAAAGCCACTCATAAGCAGGCTTATTAAGCTGAATAAATAAATTTCTATTAAACTAGCTGAGGTATTACTAGGTTCAATAGCAATAATAATACCTAACAAACTGATACCGGCTAGGCTGGCTGTAAGGGTCAGTGGAATATTTAAAAAAGGTAGAAATAATCTAGGGTGAGTCAATACTTGTAGATACAAGTAAATGTCAGAAAAAACCACAGGTTCACGCAGTGCTTTATATTTGGCTTGATTAATGACTAATAGCGTGACTAATAAGGCTAGTGATAAGACAGCAGATAAGTATGGGCGCGTTGTTAAGCCTAAAAAGAGGCTGTAGATAAAGGCAACAATGCTTATTTGTAATAAGCACTGTCGCCATGAACGTTTGTGTGGCTTTAGTTCACTAGGCAGTAGTTGTAATAATAATTGAGTGAAGACTTGGCTGCATAGACCACTCAGAAACAAGCTAATCATTATGGTGGTCGAGTTGTGGCGGTCGAGCTCGGTTATAGCCGGATAAACCCATAAAAAACGAAGCGACTGGAAAGGGAAGCCATGCCAGAAACCACATGCCCCAATTCAAAGGGAAAGGGAATGCAATAATAGCACGGTCGTTGGCAAGCCCTTTAGCAATAATCTGAGCTGCTTTTTCTGGCGAGAGCATAAAGGGGCGTTGACCAGGAAATTGGTCGCTCATTTCTGATTTGACAAAACCAGGGCAAACAATATTCACTTTAATGCCTTCTGGCTTTAAGTAGCCACGCAATGCTTCCCCATAAGCTTTAATCGCAGCTTTGCTGGCGCTGTATGCGGGTGTAACTGGCATACCGCGATAAGCTGCTAATGAGCTAATTAAGGCAATTTGCCCGGAGTGGCGTTGGCGCATATGATCCAATAAGGGATGAATCGTATGAAACACGCCGTGCACATTCACAGCAAAAAGCTGCTCTATATCTTGAAGCCTCTCGGTTTCTCCCTGAAAACCAATTTGATTGCTAATACCAGCATTGGCAATCAAAAGGTCAATCGGAAAGCGAGCGTTGAAGGCTTGTATCCAGCGTTGTAGCTGGGCTTTATCGGTAATGTCCAATAAGCCTAGTGATACCTGTGCGCCTTTTTGTTCACAGGCTTTGGCTACGGACTGAAGGCGTTCTGCATTTCGGGCAATTAAACCTAGTTTTACATGAGGAGCTGCATAGTACTGCGCTAATGCAGCTCCAATTCCATTACTGGCTCCTGTGATAAGTATGGAACGAGACATAGTTTACTGCTTTTTGTACAGATAGGTCTTATCAGGTAGTTTCCCACCATAGCTGATGGGGCTAAAAGGGCTGGCAGGAATGAGTGAGTGTTCCAACAGTGGGTCGGATTGATCCAATGTTTCTACTGGTATCGGCGTGATTTGCATAGCTTTTAAGCTACCTGCTACGGCCAACTGTCGACCATAACGCGAGTAAAAGTCGCCATTAATTTGGGTTTTGGCAATAAGGGTTTGTTGGAACTGTCGATATAGTTTTTTATCAGGTGCTTTGGCTTCAGTCCAAAATTTGTCTAATCCTTCTTGAAAAGTCAGCCCGGGAATATTGAAAATTGCTTTACCCAAGGCGATCAATGGACAGTTATGCAGAAGGGCTGAGGTTCCAGTGGTGCTATTGACCAGTACCGTGCCTCGGGCATTTTTTAGTAATAAAGGCAGATGGCCTGTTTCCATAAAGATAACACGCTCACTCAAATCCAATGCTTGTACTAATGCTTTAACGTACTGATGATACTGAAGTAGGCCTGTGTCGAGGGGATGGTTCTTAATCAGCAGTTTACTGTCAGTAGGGGCATGTTTGGCAAACGAGTTTATTACCAAGTCAATGGCTTGTTTTACACTCTTGAAAGGTGAGTGCACTTTGATTTGCGCATCTGAATCCAACTGCAAGGGAAATAGATAAAAGCTTGTTTTGCTATGGATAAGCTCATTAATTAGACGGTGTTCCCGTTTTTCACGCCAAAGTTTGTTATTAGGAAAGCGCCATAGCCAACCGGCATATTCTTTGTAAGCAGGTAAGGGTCTATGGGTGCGGTAACGATGATATAAAGGCCACAGAACGATATTGGCCAATCGATAAGCTATATCGAAACTGGCTCGAGCCCAGAAAGTGTTGCCGGTATTTTTAGGTGTAAGATGAGCAGGCGAAGCTACATTTTGAGTTTTTTGCCAAAAGTTGATGGTTTGATCTATAAGAGAGGAATAACCATTGACACCATTTTTTTCTAGTGTGATCCAGCTAGGACGCAAGTAACCTTCCTCATAGACATACACACGTACACCTTGTTGCTGAAAAAACTGAATGGCTGCTTGATGTATAGGGCGACTATCACCAAACACAACGACATCGCTAAAGTGATGTTGTTGATGTTTTGGACTCAGCCAATCCAACAGATGCTGATGCGCTTGATTAAAGCGCCAACAGGTTGCATTGCCAGAAAAGAGGCTATAGAGGCTATCTCCTCCACAAAAGTTGACTCGAAACACGTTATGACCCTGCTTTTGTATAGCAGCGGACAAGTCACGAAAAAAAGGAGTAGCAACGCCCTGTAGGAACAAAAACCTTCTAGAAGTGGTCATGAGTTCAATCAGAATGAATTATAAATAAGCTAAGTATAAATTATGCTTTTATGATAGAACAATTTTGAAAGTTACTAAAGGTCATAAAAAAGATTTACGCGGCTAGTAATTTAGTGGGCGAAATGGCTAGTTTGGTTTGGTTGTTCAACAGCTCCAACAAGACCATAGCACGCTCTTCGCCATCATAACTCAGAAAAATAGCCGTTAAACCTTTGAAAGGGCCTTCTGTGAGTATGACAGCATCACCTTGATGAAAACGATCCAGATCAATGGCTTTTTCACCTAAAATACCTTCTTGATCCTTTAAAGACTGGATTAATTTATCAGGTACTGATGCAGGCTCAAGTCCAAAGCGAACAAATTGCTGTACGCCTTGGGTCGAGCGAATAGGTGCCCAATTATCATTTAATGTGTTGAGATGTATAAACATGTAGCGGGGGAACAGTGACTCAACCACTTTTAACATTTTGCCTCTGCGCTTGCGTAGACGCTGGGCGAGCGGTCGATAAACTTCGTAACCTTGATGGTTTAGGTGTGCTTCAGCCAGCTCATCTTTATGGGGTTTGCTGGTTAATAGATACCATTGTTGCTGATACTGTTTGCTCATAAAAAGCCCCGTCTTAATTTTAAGCTTACACAGGCGACACAGAGTAGCCTTCTGAGCTGTAAGTAGTCAATGGCTAAGCTATCGTTCATTTTGATTTTGAGTGTTTTGTGATGTTTTCACTGAATGACTTATGTTAGCGTATAGCTGTTTGCTAAATAGGCACGGCCAGTCATAACAATGAAATGCCTATAACTATCTAAATTCATTAGATTAAAAATACTGAAGGAGTAAAAAGGGCGAATGACTCAGGAAACTCTGGTAGTGACGGAAGAACTATCCCGCTTTTACAGTGATCATTGCGCTGTTGATAGACTGGAGCTGTACCTTCATAAGGGTGAAGTATTGGGTCTATTGGGACCGAACGGTGCAGGAAAGTCGACGACTATGCAAATGTTGACAGCTAATCTTGCACCGAGTTGGGGAAGTATAAAAATCATGGGTATTGATTTATTGGATGAACCTCGGCGGGCTAAGCGGCAATTGGGTTATTTACCCGAACAACCTCCTGTTTATCGTGATATGACCGTGAGTGAATATTTGGTTTATTGCGCTCGTTTACATGGTTTGCAAGGAACAGTTTGCCAAAGGGCGGCGGATAAAGTTTGTGAGCGTTGCAGTTTGGGTGAGGTCAAGCAGCGTCTGATTGGCAATCTTTCTAAAGGTTTTCGTCAACGTGTCGGGATTGCTCAGGCTATTTTGCATGATCCAGCCGTTATTATTCTTGATGAGCCGACGGTGGGCTTGGATCCCGTCCAGATTCGTGAAATACGTAGCTTGATTCGTGAGCTGGGGCAAGACCATGGTGTGATTTTGTCCACGCATATTTTGCCTGAGGTGCAAGCTGTTTGTGACCGTGTACAAATATTAAATCACGGAAAAACTGTTTTTAATGATACTTTGGCAGGAATAGACTCACTGGAGAAAGTCTTTTTTGAGCTTGTTTATCAAGACGATCCGGCTCTGAATGCAGAAAAAGATGACAAAGCTAATGATGATAAAATGAATAATGTAGAGGAAGTGGTGCTATGAGCATGGTGGTGTTAATTGCTAAAACAGAGTTCAAGCGTTTATTTACATCACCGATGGCTTGGAGTCTTTTGGCTTTGGTGCAATTCATTTTGGCTTGGATCTTTTTATTAAGCTTGAACGAGTATCTCACGCAAGTTCAACCTAGAATGGCAGGGCGAGAAAATGCTCCAGGCCTGACGGACTTGGTCGTCTCTGCTTTGTATTTATGGTCGGGTATTTTAATGCTGGCGGTGATTCCTGTGCTCAGTATGCGCTTGTTTGCTGAGGAGCGTATGAAGCAAACTTTGATTTTATTGAAGACTGCACCTGTTTCAATTAGCCAAATCGTATTAGGAAAGTATTTGGGTTTATTGCTACTCATTATAGTGACTATCTTGATGCTAAGTCTTATGCCCCTGTCCTTGTCTCTAGGTACGACGTTAGATTGGGGAAAATTGCTGGCGGCGGTATTAGGATTGTTTTTATTATTAGCCTCTTTTGCGGCGGCAGGTTTATTTTTATCTTCATTGACCCGTCAGCCTGTTATTGCAGCGGTTACAAGCTTTGGTTTATTGATTTTCTTGGCCATTCTTTATCTATCGGGTAGCTCTAAAGGTTCGAGCAGTGAGTTGTTTACTTACCTTTCTCACTTTGGACATTTCTTGTCTTTTTTAGAAGGAAACTTTGATAGCAGTGATTTGGTTTATTACCTGTTGTTTATTAGCACATTTCTGCTGCTGACGATGCGTAAACTGGATAATGATCGTTTGCAAGGGTAAGTGCTATGAAAATGACTAAACACGCACACCATTCCTTGCTGCTACAAAACATGATTTTTTATTTATTGTTAGCGGCTATTGTGGGGCTGTTGGCGTTTTTTAGCCGAGAGTTCCGCATACAAGCAGACTGGACACAGGGGCAGCGGAATAGTTTGACAGCAAGTACGCAGCAATTATTAGAAAGCATTGAGCAGCCGTTGAAGTTTGTCGCTTATGTGCCAGATGAGCAAGCTTTGCATGCTCAGTTGGAGCGTTTGGTTAATAAATATCGCAAAGTCAAAGCAGATACTCAGCTTGAGTTTGTTAATCCTGATCTTGATCCTGCACGTGCCAAAGCTGATGGGGTGGACTATGCCGGGCAGTTGGCTATTCATTTGGGTAGTCGCTCTGAAGTTGTCGATTCAGTCAGCGAGCAGGTGATCGCTAATGCTTTATTACGCTTGAGCCGGACAGGGGATCATTTGATTGTTTTCCTAGCAGGGCACGGTGAACGTGATCCTTTATCAGACACCAGCAATGGCTTGTCTCGCCTGCGGGAAATACTGGAGCGCAGTGGTTTCGCGGTACAGCCTCATAGTCTGGTGCGCACGCAATCCATTCCTGATAATGCTCGCTTTTTGGTGATTGCTTCGCCACAGCGTGAAGTCTTACCCGGTGAGGTCAATGTGATTCTGGATTATATTCGTCAAGGCGGGAATTTATTGTGGTTAGCTGACCCGGGCGGTTTGCAAGGCTTACAAGATTTAGCAGATTTGCTGGGTATTCGTGTACATGAAGGGACTGTGCTGGATGCCAATGAGCAGTTGCATACTTTATTGGGTATTACACATCCTGCCGTTGTGCCTGTGGTGGATTATGGTCGCTCGGTCTTGGGAGAAAAACTGACAGGTTCGCAGAGTTTATTTCCTTTTGCGACCATGGTTGAGCGTCACCCTCGTGCCAGGCCGACGTTAGGGGCGCTTACGTGGGATACGGATGAATTTTTGATGACTTTGCCGAATAGTTGGATGGAAACCAGCCCTATTGATGGCTCGGTCACTTATGAAGAGGAGGCGGGAGATCAATTAGGTCCTGTGCCTATTGGGCTAACCTTAACTCGTTTATTAGAAAAACCACAAGACTCACTTGGCAGCGTAGCTAATGACTTTTCTATCGCTTCATCAACTGACGAACGTCAACAACGTATTGTTGTGATTGGCGATAGTGATTTTTTGTTGAATAGCTTTATTGGCAAGGGTGTTAATTTGACACTGGGGAGCAATATTTTTAATTGGCTTGCTTCAGATGACCAATTGCTACATATCCCTGTGGTGACGGCACCAGATACTAACTTTCATATGAATGAAACGCTAGGCTTAGTTTTAGCACTGTTTTTCTTGTTTGTACTGCCATTGGTCTTGGTTTTGGCAGGTGTCATTATTTGGTTGCGTCGCAGGAGGCGTTGAGATGTGGGGAACTTTATCTCGACGTTGGGGCTTAAACGCGCTTTTATTGCTGTTCTTGGTGGGTTTAATGGCTGGACTGTGGAGGTATTCAATACATAAAGAAAAACAATTAGCAGCAGCTTATTTATTAGATATACCTTTGGCAGCTATTCGTAGCCTGGAAATTGACCGAGGCCAGCAGCAAGATGCGACCGATGAGCTCAGATACTTGCGCTTTGAGCGCGACTCAAACGCTTGGCGAATGCTTGCTCCTAAATTCTTGCCTGCTAATGCTTTTCGTATCAGACAATTATTAACCTTATTGGAAGAGCCTGTTGAAGCAACTTATCCTGTTGCTACAGCGAATCTGGAGCAATATGGTTTAGCCGATGGAAAAGTGCGTCTCCGTATTAATGGTGAAGATTTATGGCTGGGGTCGCTTAACCCTGTTTCGGGAGCGCGCTATATCTTGCAAGGCGATCAAGTCAAGCTGCTTAAGGAATCAGTGTATGCGGGTCTGACAGGCAGTTGGCTGCAATGGGTCAATACGAAGCCTGTACCTCCAGAAGAAAGGTTGCTGGGTGTCGAGGGAACGGCTTTAGCGGCTACTGATCCAAGTTTGCTGTCGGCTTGGCAGCAAGCAGATGCTGTTTATCTTAAGCCGCTGGCGGACACGGTTTCTGTAGAAAATTTGCCAGCAATCACGCTGAAGTTGAATGATAAAAAAGAGCGTACCTTCTACATACTAGATTGCCAAAATGAACTTTGTCTGGTTTGGCAGGAAAGTGGCTTGATTTATGTTTTTCCTGAGTCCCAGAGCCGTTTATTGCTGCCTGAAAAGCCTTGATTTATAGTCCTTTTTGCATTGTAGCAAAGTTGGACTTTGTGTAGAATCGACGCGATTTAGGATGATTAACCCCTTGCAAATTAATTTGCGATTCGGTATTAAAAAGCGTAGCTTTACGCCCGGATTTTTTATCTATTACCCAAACCGGTATAGTAGGTTGCCAATTATTTTATCTTTTTAAAGAGGTACTTGGTGCTTACCATGCTTTCGTTTTATCGCACAGACAGGCGTTGATGCAAGAACATGAAGATTAGCAAAGGTCTGGATATACCCATTGCAGGCAAGCCGGAACAGCAGATTTACGATCATCCTAAACCGATTAAGATTGCCGTGCTGGGGCGAGATTTTCACGATCTGAGTCCTGCCATGCAGGTTCAAGAGGGGGATTATGTCAAGCTGGGACAAATCTTGTTTACTGATCGTAAGATTGACGGTATTAATTTTACGGCGCCTGGTGCTGGCAAAGTTGTCGCCATTAATCGTGGTGCCAAGCGCGTACTCAATGCAGTTGTGATTGAGCTGGATGAGCAAGAGGACGCAGTGGACTTTGGTACTCATGCACCAGAAGCTTTGGCAACGCTTGATCCTGCATTGATTCGTTCTACTTTGCAAGCCTCTGGTCAGTGGGTCGCTTTTCGCACCCGACCTTATAGCAAAGTGCCTCATAAAGATGCCAAGCCAGCGGCTATTTTTGTAACAGCTATGGAAACGCGCCCTTTGGCAGCCGATCCCGCTGTAGTCATGCGTGAAGAAACTTATATTGAAGCGTTTCATAATGGTTTGCAGGTTTTGGCGCGTTTGGCACCTAAAGTTTATGTGTGCCACGAAACCGGCGCTGATCTTCCTAGGGCAGATATTGAAGGTGTCTTGTGGCAAGATTTTGAGGGTGTTCATCCAGCCGGTTTACCCGGTACGCATATTCACTTTTTAGAGCCTGTCAGCGAGTCGCGTTCAGTCTGGTCTTTGACTTATCAGGATGTGATTGCAATTGGCAAATTGTTTACGACAGGTAAGTTATTTGTGAATCGTGTAATTGCTTTGGCAGGGCCTGCGATTAATGAGCCACGTTTGCTAAGAACACGTCTTGGTGTCAGCACTGATGAGCTGGTAAAAGGTGAGCTGACCTGTGAGCTATGTCGGGTTATTTCTGGCTCTGTGTTGTCTGGCCATCATGCTGCGGATTCCAGTGCCTTTTTGGGTTATCACCATCTACAGGTTTCAGTGATCTCAGAGGAGCAGTCCCGTAAATTTTTGCATTGGCTAAATCCTCTATTGCAGCAATTTTCTGTTATGAATATCTTTTTACCCTCTAAAGAGCGTGAAATGCCATTTAAAATGAGCAGCTCTCAAAATGGTAGTCCACGTGCCATGGTACCTTTGGGTAATTATGAGCGGGTTATGCCTTTGGATATTTTGCCTACCCAATTACTCAAGTCTTTATTGGTAAGAGATACCGTCTCTGCTCAAGCCTTAGGGGCTTTGGAGTTGGATGAGGAAGACTTGGCTTTGTGTACCTTCGTTTGCCAAGGGAAGTATGAATATGGCTTGGCGTTGCGTGAGTGTTTGCGTATGTTGGAAAGAGGGGAGTAAACATGATTAAACAATTACGCCGTCGGCTGGATAAAATGGAACCCTTATTTACCAAGGGTGGCAAGTACGAGAAGTACTACAGTCTGTATGAAATGGTGGATACGCTGTTATTTAGTCCTCCCAACCGTACTACGGGCTCGCCACATGTTCGTGATGCACTGGATTTGAAACGGGTCATGGGCTATGTGTGGATGGCTACTTTTCCGATGATGTTTATGGCCTGCTTCAATACAGGCTTACAAGCCAATTTGGCTATGCAGTTTATGGGTTTAGAGCAAGCCGAAGGCTGGCGTGGCGCTATCATGAATGTGATAGGTTACGATCCGAGCAGCTTTTTTGCTAATTTCTTTCATGGTTTGTTGTATTTTGTTCCTATTTACATGACCGCCTTTATTGTGGGCGGTATTGCTGAGGCCATCTTTGCAGTAGTGCGTCGCCATGAAATCAATGAGGGCTTTTTCGTTACCTCTATTCTTTATGCGCTAATATTGCCACCCGGTACGCCCTTATGGATGGTCGCATTAGGTATTTTATTTGGCGTTGTATTAGGTAAAGAAGTCTTTGGGGGAACAGGCAAGAATTTCATTAATCCTGCTTTGGCAGGACGAGCCTTCCTGTTTTTTGCCTATCCAGCTTATATGTCGGGTGATGCTGTTTGGGTGGCAGTCGATGGCTACAGTGGTGCTACGCCGCTGTCGAACGCAGCTATGAATGGTGTGGAAGGCATCTTGGCTGGTCATGTGACTTGGTGGGATGCTTTTCTTGGAATCATTCCAGGTTCTATCGGTGAAACGTCTACACTGGCTATTTTTATTGGCGGTGCATTGTTACTGCTGACTCGTATCGCTAACTGGCGCGTTGTCGCTGGTGTCATGATAGGGATGGTCAGTATGTCTTTGTTGTTTAATCTGATTGGCAGTGATACCAATCCTATGTTTGCTTTGCCTTGGTATTGGCATTTGGTGCTAGGCGGTTTTGCTTTTGGCATGATGTTTATGGCAACCGATCCTGTGACATCCGCACAAACTAATACCGGGCGTTTATGGTTTGGTATTTTGATTGGTGTCATGGTGATGCTGATTCGTGTCGTTAACCCAGCCTTCCATGAAGGTATGATGCTTGCCATTTTATTTGCTAATATTTTTGCGTCATTGATTGATTATGTGGTCGTCAAACAAAATATTAAGCGGCGGCGGGCGCGTCTGGCTAAAGTAAAGCAGCCGGAGGTCAATGCATGAGTATTTTGACTAAGTTTGCAGAAATGCCTAATGACAGCCGTCAGAAAACATTAGCGGTTGCTTTGTTGCTTTGCTTGATTTGTTCGGTGGCGGTGTCAACCTCTGCGGTCGCACTCAAAGCAAAGCAAGAGCAGAATAAGTTAGAAGACAAGCGACGCAATATTTTACAAATTGCCGGTTTAATGAAGCCTAGTAAATCGGTAGAAGAGCTGTTTAAGCAGGTTGAAGCGAGAGTGGTCAATTTGGACACAGGTGACTATGATCGCTCGGTTGATCCTGCCACTTATGATCAGCGTGCGGCTGCTAGTATCGCTTCACAAAGTATTAGCTTAAACCGTGATATTGATATTGCTTCCATTAAACGGCGTGCTCATTTGGCGACAGTTTATTTGGTACGTGATCCTGAGGGGCAATTGCAAAAAATTATTTTGCCCGTGCATGGCTATGGTTTGTGGTCGACTTTATACGGTTTTCTGGCTTTGCAGGCTGATGCAGACACGATTATCGGTCTGGGGTTTTATGAGCATGCAGAGACGCCTGGTTTGGGTGGTGAAGTGGATAATCCCCAGTGGAAAGCTAAGTGGGTTGGTAAAGAGGTATTTGATGAGCAAGGTCGTGTGTCAATTAGTGTCGTGAAGCACGCGGTCATTACGCAGCCACAAGCTAATTATCAAGTGGATGCTTTATCCGGGGCTTCCTTGACCAGTAGGGGGGTCAATAATCTATTGCACTTTTGGTTGGGTGATAACGGTTTTGGTCCCTACCTGAAAAAGATTCGTCATGGAGAAGGCACATGAATAAAGAGGCTATCAAGGTTCTAAAAACCCCCTTAATTGATAATAACCCCATTACTTTGCAGATCTTGGGTATCTGTTCTGCCTTGGCGGTTACGACTTCTTTGAAAACCGCCTTATTAATGGCGGTTGCTTTGACGAGTGTAGTCGCTTTTTCTAATGCTTCCATTAGTGCGATTCGCCACCATGTACCTAGCAGTATTCGTATTATTGTACAAATGACGATTATTGCGTCACTGGTTATTGTGGTAGACCAGATTATGCGTGCTTATGCCTATGACACAGCCAAGCAATTGTCAGTCTTTGTTGGCTTGATTATTACCAATTGCATTGTCATGGGGCGAGCGGAAGCGTATGCCATGCAGAACCCTGTTGGAATGAGCTTTTTGGATGGTGTTGGCAATGGTTTGGGCTACAGTTTGATTTTGATATTTGTGGCCTTTGTTCGTGAGTTATTTGGTTCAGGTAGCTTATTTGGTTTTGAAGTGTTGCCACTGACTAAAAATGGCGGTTGGTATGAGCCTAATGGTTTGATGTTATTGCCACCCAGCGCTTTTTTTATTATCGGTCTATTGATTTGGCTTATTCGTACTCGTCGTCCCGAACAAGTGGAACAAGCTGGGTTCAGGATTCATGAATCACACCATTACGCAGTTGCGGGGGCGGGGGGGCGCTAATCATGGAAGCCATGCTGAGTTTGTTTATCAAGTCAGTGTTCATTGAGAACATGGCTTTAACATTCTTTCTTGGAATGTGTACCTTTATGGCTGTTTCTAAAAAAATCGAAACAGCGTTAGGCTTGGGCATTGCAGTTGTGGTTGTTCAGGCGATTACGGTACCGGCTAATAATCTGATTTTAAATGTTTTCTTGAAAGAAAATGCGCTATTCCAAGGTGTTGATCTACGCTTTCTGGGTTTGATTAGTTATATTGGTGTTATTGCTGCATTGGTGCAAATTTTGGAGATGTTTTTGGATAAGTTTGTACCTGTGCTCTACAACGCTTTGGGTGTATTTTTGCCGTTGATTACGGTGAATTGCGCTATTTTGGGAGGCACATTATTCATGGTTGAGCGCGATTATACCTTTGGCGAAAGTGTTGTTTATGGTTTAGGCAGTGGCTTCGGTTGGATGGTCGCCATTGTTGCTTTGGCGGGTATCCGTGAAAAACTGAAATATAGTGATGTGCCCCAAGGTTTACAAGGGTTGGGCATTATTTTTATTACAGTTGGTTTGATGTCGCTGGGCTTTATGTCTTTTTCAGGCATACAGCTTTAAACGGGGGAAATAAGGTATGACAACCATTCTTTTGGGTGTAACCCTATTTACGCTGATTGTATTAAGTTTAGTGCTAATCATTTTATTTGCCCGTTCCAAATTAGTGGCAACGGGACAAGTGACTATCTTGGTAAATGATGAGCGTGAGTTAACAGTCAATCCAGGTGGTAAATTACTGGGTGCTTTGGCAGATAAAGGCTTGTTTGTTTCTTCTGCTTGTGGTGGCGGTGGCACTTGCGCGCAATGTAGAGTGCGCGTATTGGAGGGCGGCGGCTCTTTGTTACCCACTGAAGAAGGTCATATTAATCGTCGTCAAGCTGCTCATGGCGAGCGCCTTGCTTGTCAAGTTGCTGTCAAGCAGAACATGAAGGTTGAAGTGCCCGAAGATGTCTTCGGGGTGAAGAAGTGGGAATGTACCGTCCGTTCCAATAATAATGTGGCAACCTTTATTAAAGAGCTTGTGCTGGAATTGCCTGAGGGTGAAAAAATTGATTTCCGTGCAGGTGGTTATATTCAGATTGAATGCCCTGCTTATGATTTGAAGTATGAGCAATTTGATGTGGCGCCTGAATATCGGGAAGATTGGGATAAGTACAATATGTGGGCTATTGAGTCTCGTGTTGATGAACCTGTGATACGTGCTTATTCTATGGCGAATTACCCTGAAGAAGATGACATTGTGATGCTGAATGTGCGTATTGCATCACCACCACCTGGAAAGGATGTACCCGCAGGTAAGATGTCCTCTTATATTTTCAACCTGAAACCAGGCGACAAGGTGACTGTATCTGGGCCATTTGGTGAATTTTTTGCACGCAAGACTGATAAGGAAATGGTGTTTGTCGGTGGAGGCGCTGGTATGGCACCTATGCGTTCACACATTTTTGACCAACTGAAACGGCTACAATCGCAGCGCAAAATGAGTTTTTGGTATGGCGCCCGTAGTTTGCGCGAAGCCTTTTATGTTGATGAATTTGATCAACTGGTGACAAATCACCCTAATTTTGTATGGCATATGGGTTTATCTGAGCCTTTGCCTGAAGATAATTGGCAAGGCTATGTCGGCTTCATTCATGATGTACTTTATAATCATTATTTGAAGGATCATCCGGCGCCAGAGGATTGTGAGTATTATTTATGTGGGCCACCGATGATGAATTCATCGATTATTCGCATGTTGACTGATCTCGGTGTAGAGACAGAAAATATTATGTTGGATGACTTTGGAGCTTAGGTTGATGCAAGTCTTTTTGCTGACATTTATTGTATTCGCGTTAGTTTTTTTGGCGCTATCGCTAGGCTGTTTATTGAGCCAAAAGTCACTCAAAGGCAGTTGTGGAGGTTTGTCAGCGATTCCAGGTTTAGAAGGCAGCGAGTGTAGTTGCTCTTCGCCTTGCGAAAAGCGTCTAAAACGAGAAGCTGCTGCACAAAATCAGTGAATCTGATGTGGCAGTATAAATTGATTTTTGCAACTGTATTGAATGCCTGAGTTACCCGAAGTTGAAACGACTCGGCGCGGCATTGAGCCCCATATTCTAGGGAAGCGTGTCGAACGCATTCTTATACGTCAGCCGCGTTTGCGCTGGCCTGTCCCTGAGCAAATCCAAACACTGGTAGGCGCAAGCATTGAGCAGGTGAGCCGCCGCTCAAAGTACTTATTACTAGAAACTGATCAAGGCACAGCTTTGATTCATTTAGGCATGTCTGGTAGCTTGCGAATTTGCTCTGCTGATAGTATGCCTACGAAGCATGATCACGTTGATATAGTTTTTAGTCACGGTAAGGCGCTACGTTTACGCGATCCACGTCGCTTTGGTGCAGTCTTGTATGCTGAAAAAGGGCAGTTGCATCCCTTATTAGAGACATTAGGGCCAGAGCCTTTAAGTGAGTCATGTTCTGCTGAATATCTATTCAAGCAATCACGGGGTCGCAAAATAGCGATTAAGCTGTTTATTATGACAGCGCAAATAGTGGTGGGTGTGGGTAATATTTATGCAAATGAAGCTTTGTTTATGGCTGGAATTGATCCGCAACGCGCAGCGGGTTCCTTGTCTTTGCAAGAATACCAACACTTGAATACAGCTATACGCACTGTATTAGTACAGGCTATAAAGCAGGGGGGTACGAGCTTACGCGACTTTGTGCGCGAAGATGGGCAGACAGGTTATTTCCAGGTGGCGCTGCAAGTTTATGGTCGTAGCAATGCTGCTTGTATGCAGTGTGGTACGCCTTTGAAGCATATTCGGCAGGGGCAGCGTTCCACTTGGTATTGCCCCGCTTGTCAGGTTTAAGCAGGGCACTTAGCTAATGATTGGCTTGAGCTGGATAAGTGTACTAACGATTGGGGCGGGCGACTTCAATGATACCGCTCAAGGTTAATTCACGCAGTAATTGGCGGCGTACACCGCGCTGAATACCTGCATCAATACCGACTCGGTAAAAAACATAACAGGGTATGCCAATTAGAATTAGGCCCAGAAGAAAGTTCAGGATTGTGTCCCACATGCTTAACCCCCTTTGGTGTTTATGTTTGTTGTAGGTTTATGAGTTATTGTTTTTTATGGATAAAATACTACGATGATGCTGAACCGGCGATTTACTGTTGCCCCAATGTTAGATTGGACGGATCGACATTGTCGGTATTTTCATCGACTTATTAGCCGACATGCTGTGCTTTATACAGAAATGGTCACAACGGGGGCTATTTTACGAGGGGATGCCGCTCGTCATTTGAGTTTCCATCCGTCGGAATATCCGGTTGCCTTACAATTAGGCGGTAGTGAACCTGTGGATTTGGCTAATTGTGTCCGTATTGCCGAAGATTATGGTTATGCAGAGCTCAATCTGAATGTCGGTTGTCCTAGTGAGCGTGTCCAAAGGGGTGCTTTTGGAGCTTGTTTAATGGCTGAACCTGCCTTGATTGCAGATTGTGTAGCCGCAATGCAGGCAGTGACTCAGTTACCTATTACAGTCAAACACCGTATTGGAATTGACGATCAGGATGATTATGAAGGACTGCATAAATTTATCGAGGTAGTTGCCGCCAGTGGCTGTCAGACCTTTATTGTACATGCTCGTAAGGCATGGCTAAAAGGCTTGAGCCCCAAAGAGAACCGTGAAATTCCGCCTTTACGCTATGAGCTGGTACACCACATTAAGCAGGATTTCCCGCACTTGGAAATTTTGCTTAATGGTGGTCTGACCAGTATTCAACAATGTATGGATCAGTTGCAGTATGTCGATGGTGTTATGGTAGGGCGAGAGGTTTACCACAATCCTTGGTTATTAGCCGAAGTGGATGCTTGTTTTTATGCTGATAATGCGGTACAGCCTGATCGTATGGATGTGCTGGAGCGATTTATTGAGTATATCGAGCAGCAATTAGAGCAGGGTCTGGCTCTGCAACACATGACAAGACACATTTTGGGTTTGTTTCAAGGTTTGCCTGGAGCAAAAGCTTGGCGGCGTCATTTAAGCGAAAATGTTTACAAACGAGAGGCCGGTGTCGGACTTATTCGTGAGGCTGCTCGAAAAGTAATCTTGTAAAAAATTAAAAGAATTAGGAAAACAGGTTGACGTTATAAATCTATAACAGTAATATTTGCGCCTCTTGACGCAGTTCCCCAGTAGCTCAGTCGGTAGAGCAGTTGACTGTTAATCAATTGGTCGGTGGTTCGAGTCCGCCCTGGGGAGCCAATATTTTGAATAAAAGCAGTGAGTTAGATTAGTTTCTGACTTGCTGCTTTTTTCGTTTTAGGGGGTAATTCCCTTATCCGGCTGGATTATGCGTTTCAGTTTTGGTTGTACCTCTCCCGCATTGCCTCACTTCTGTGACCTGCTATCCGCTTATCTTTGGAGTCAGACACACTTTTGCTTTTCAACAGATGCAGATTCCAGTAAGTATCTTCAAGGCCATGGTCAGCCATTTTCTTTTTTAACCGTTGCATCGCGCTGTTAAGACCGGATCGCGTAAGCCTGTCACCCGCACGGGTTAGTAATAAGGGTGGATCAATTGGGAGTATCTTATGGTGCTGGTGACGTTCCATGGCTGCTTTACCATGCGCAGCGGTAAGGTAAGTCAGTTCAAAGATAATCGGCAAAATACTTTTGTCGTCTTCACTGGCAATTTCCATCTGTTGCCGGTATTCCTCATCCGTTACATAGCGGGTATTACGATCCTCTTTCAGCTTTTTAAAGCCCAGCAGGGGGTTATTGTCTATTCCAAGGATATAAAAGCCATTTAATGACCGTATCAGGGGCAGTGCAGCCGCGCCCGTTGGTTGCGGGTCACGACCGGAGAAACAAGGCTAAACCCTTCGGGTGTCTATGCTGCTTTGGTACTGGTTCAGGCCGAATTATGGGGATTTTTATAGGTTATGCAGGATTGCATTGTGGGAGGCTGAACAACATAGCCAGCCTTGACAGGGTGAAGAAAGTAGGTTTTACCCCAAAAGTATAATAAGATTATGTTTATTATACTTTAGACCCTAAAAGTATAATAAAAACTTTCTTATGTTACTTTCCTCACAAAAGGAACAAACCACTCATGAGCATCGATCTACAGCAATTCAAAGCCGGAACTTATGAAAATGGCTATAAATATCAGTACTTTGTACCAAGTAAGATCAATGATGAATGGCTCTGGGACAACCCACAACTGAATGCCTTGATTGAAAAAGCAGCTATTAAATTAGGAGAACTAAACTCATTTGCTCGCTTAGTCCCCAATATCGATTTATTTATTCAGCTCCATGTTACGAAAGAGGCTGTCATATCCAGCCGCATTGAAGGAACTAGGACAAAGTTCGATGAAGCACTGATGCCTGAAATGGAAATAGATCCAGAACGCTGGGACGACTGGCATGAAGTTAAAAATTATATTGCTGCACTAAATGGTGTTATTGAGTCACTGGAAAACCTTCCAATTTACTCACGACTACTTAAGCAAGCACACAAAACACTGTTATCTGGCGTCAGAGGAAAAAATAAATCACCCGGTGATTTTCGAACTAGTCAGAATTGGATTGGAGCTAGCTTAGCCGACGCAACATTTATTCCTCCTGCTGACCATTATGTAGAGCCGCTAATGGGGGATTTAGAAAATTTTCTGCACAATGACCAAATCCATATCCCCGCATTGGTTAGAATCGCTATTGCACATTACCAATTTGAAACAATACACCCTTTCCTTGATGGTAACGGTCGAATTGGCCGGTTAATGATCACTCTATTTTTGGTAAGTGAAAAGGTACTAGATAGACCCCTGCTTTACCTATCCGGTTTTTTTGAGAGAAACAAAGGGTTGTACTACGATAATTTAACTCGGATACGCACTCACAATGACATGCTGCAATGGCTAAAGTACTTTTTGGTTGGAGTAGAAGAAACAGCATCAGAAGCTGTTCAAAAATTATCAGATATATTGCGATTAAAAACAGAGCTTGAAAACCACATACAAAACAATTTCGGTAGGCGTGCAGCAAATGCGAATGCCCTATTACACTTTTTGTTCAAGAAGCCGATTGTTAATGTTGAGCAAGTAAAAACCACTTGTGATGTTTCCTACCGAACAGCAAACGAACTCGTATCAACACTTTGTGAGCATGGCATATTAACTGAAATTACAGGTCAAAATAGAAACAGACTATTTGCATTTAGTGCTTATCTAGCCATATTTGAACCTGTTGAAAATGCCGAATAAAACTAGGTATTTACTTGCAACTGTCGCTCAGCAATAGCTGGATTTCTCTCGGCCTGCTGTCCGTTTCGGTGGTTTCTGCAAATGTGATTTTCTTTGGCATATCAATTCAGGCGGCTGCCTTGATGGTAATCTCAACATCCCGGCCAGCAGCAATCAGCATATTAACCAGCATATCAATGGTAAATTTCCCAATCTTGCCCCGGTACAGGTCGCTGATTCTGGACTGGGTAACGCCCAGTGCTTCGGCTGCTTCGGTCTGGGTATTAAACTGTGCTTTCAGTATCTGGGTTAATTCAATCATCAGTTGGGCGCGTTTTTGCAGGTTGACTGCTTCTGCCGAAGGATAACTCAAGTCAGCAAAGATATTGACATCTGCCGGGGTAATATGTTCAACCGTCATTTTGCTCTCTCCCTTACTACGTCCTTAAACCGTTCCTGTGCCAGCTCAATATCAGATTGTTCCGTCTTCTGTGTTTTCTTCTGGAAGGCATGAAGCACATAAACGGCTTCTTCAAACTTTGCCACGTACATGACACGAAATGCCCCATCGGATTTCTTGATACGGATTTCCCGGACACCTTGCCCAACCGTCGTCATGGGCTTCCAGTTGTCAGGCTCACCACCAAATTGAACCAGCATCAGTTGATAACCGGCTGTTTGTCTTGCTTTATCTGGGAAGGCTGCCAAAATACGCTCAGAAAGCTTGTACGCTGCCGGAAAATCCCCTTTGCGGATCAGATCGGTGATGCTAGATGATGGAATACTGGTGATGTGGCTAACTTCAGGTCGCCGGATGAATCTATCAGGTTGTTCTGGTGGTTTGGTTGTTTCCTGCACGCTGGTGGATGCTGCGTCGGTTGTTACTGAAAAGGCTGAATGAAGGTTTTTCGACATAACGACTACCTCTTTAGTTAATCAAAGGTCAACGGTCGATATTAAACGTTGATAGTCGTTGTCCTGATACTTGGTTTTAGTTGTGTAATTGTCGAAAAAAAAGATAAATAAGGTTCTTTGGTGTAGTTGTAATGCCAGCACTTAGTCCCTGATTTGAGGATGTGCAGGTACATGCCGCCGCCGTCTGTGTGCTTCTTTGTCGAATATCATACAAGCACGAAAAAGCCCGCTGCTTTGCGGGGCCTTGGGATGTTGGTCTTTGTCGGCTTTTATCGTATATGTAATGGCGGAGAGAGAGGGATTCGAACCCTCGATAGGTAATTAACCTATACACACTTTCCAGGCGTGCTCCTTAAACCACTCGGACACCTCTCCAGCAAGGTGCCGAATGCTACCGTAGTCACCGTATTTTGTAAACCACGAATTGCCTTAAATAAAAAGTAATCGAAGCCCCGTGTAAAAAGCATGGGATGTGTCACAAGCGGGTTTTATGGAAGCCGATACCGTGGCTCACTGCGGGAACTCCCTGGCCGGTGATTTCATCTGGAGCCTGACACTCACTGATATTCTGACCGGCTGGACGGAGTGCCGAGCGACCTAGAACAAAGGTGCAAGCGGTGTTGTCAATCATATCAAGGCCATTGAGCAAGCACTGCCTTTTCCCCTGTTGGGCTTCGATTGTGATAACGGCAGCGAATTCCTCAACCCCCCTTTGCTGCGCTATTTCATCGAACATCCCGAGCAACTCCAGTTCACGCGCTCTCGTCCTTACAAGAAAAATGACAATGCGCCTGTTGAACAAAAAAACTGGACACACGTTCGCCACTTGTTTGGCTATGATCGTCTGGAGGATGAAAGGCTGGTAGACAGGATGAATGACCTGTATGCCAATGAGTGGAGTTTGCTACGAAACCACTTTCGTCCAACAATGAAGTTCAAGAAAAAACAACGCATCGGTGGTCGCTCCCGGAAGACTTATACACAACCTGAAACCCCTTATGCACGGGTAATGGCTTCAGAGTCTGTCAAAAGCGGTGAAAGCGGCCTTGAAAGCGCAACATGACCCGCTTATCCGTTTGAATTGAAAGCGACCATTGAGGCAAAATTAAAGCGCATTTTAACAACGTCACGGCGACCTCTAAAGTGGGGCAACCTATATAGTCTTCGTTTAGCTTTTCTTTTGAGGCAATGCGACCGAGCTTATGTAACAAAGTACAAAATGGAGGTACAAAAAATGAAAGACACACAACAACGATTATCACAGACAACGATTCTTCTGCATTGGTTTGTCGGTGTGGGAATGATCGCCTTGATGGGTGTTGGTCTTTTTATGGCAAGAAATGATACCTATCATCTTTACCCTGTTCATAAGTCTATCGGGGCAATTTTATTTATTTTTATTCTATGGCGCATTATCTGGCGGATAATCAATGGTTTTCCACAACACGTGGGGCAATATTCGACTATTGAGAGAGTTTTATCCAAAGTAGTACACTGGGTATTACTGGTTGGCTCATTAATGTATCCAGTTTCCGGGATGATGATGTCCGTAATGGGTGGTTACGGTGTCGCTATTTTTGGGTTACAACTTGTTGCCCCGAATATTGTCAATGGCGAACCCAGCCCACTAAATGAAACCCTAGCAAATATTGGGTCAGGAATCCACGAGCTGATTATGCCAATTATGATTGCGGCTATACTTTTGCATATTATCGGTGCTTATAAACACCACCTTGTTGATAAGGATGCAACGTTGCGCCGTATATTAGGCAGATCAGGATAGCCAGAAAGACTCCCTGCAAAGACTCTTTTTTCATAGTGTCATCCTCATTAATTATCTGCCTTTTCCTGATAAAGAATCGCCGAATTGTAGGTAAACTTAAAAAACCCGCTCTCATTACAAAAGCGGGTTTAATGCCTTTCGTGAAACGCTCTTCATACACCATGAAGCGCACCGTCCCCTGATTGCTCACCGTTGAAATCATGTTGATACTGAAACGACTGCCGATTATCTGTTTCTCTCATGACTTCAGTTTAACACCGAATATCAAAAGGTTGGATAAATATTTACCAGGTTAATATCAAGATTGAGTAATATTTAAACGATTCGGGTTAGCAACAAGCGTTGAAATTCTGGCAATTCCATCAGACCTTCCACTTCCATGCTATACAGAATTTGTTTGGTAATGCCTTGAAAACTTCATGGGCAAACAGTTTAACACACCGATGAATGTGAGAATTTACCGTCTGTAATTATTGCCGAAAGTATCGGGTTTTGAACCCTCAGCGCGGAATGGTATACCGGACACCTTCTTCACTTTCGACCAGAAAATAATCGGGGTGTTGTTCCAGAATATGACCACCGGTAATTCCCAGTGAATGCATGGTTGACAGGTCACTGATCGACTGAGCGATATTGTCGCCATGTTCACGATAAGCCTGCATCGTACGGTTAAACAACTGCTGATTGAGTTGTAACTGTTGCCGCAATGCTCCTGCCAGTAATTGCTGTTCCTGTAAATAGTGCTGCTTTTCGGCCTGTACCTGTGCATCCAGCTGCGGATTATACTGCCGGATCACATCAGGCAGGGTCAGCTGCTTCGCTCGATAACGCGGAAACCGCCAGTGAAACATCATTTCACGGTAGAATGCATGGCGGATTACAGCCTGTTTTTGCAGTTGAGGCTGGGCTTGCAGTTTATCAAGGTAGGCCTGATATTGATTGAATGCACTCATGACTGCGGCGGTATTTTCGTCGTTCCGGAACAACTCTATCGCCCAGTCCTGCAACTGTTGTTTTTCTTGCGAGGTGAATTCATGTATTGCGAGATGCTCACCAGCGGCGAGCATATTATTTAGCTCGGTTTGGGTGAGTTGGTAGTTGCCTTTTTCAATGGGCAATTCTGCGGCAAAACAGCGGGTTAGCAGCACCAGCAGAAAAACTAATGTGATTCCTTTATACATTGTATCGTCCTTATCGCAGCTCTGACTACAAGCATAGTCCTCCAATCATAGCCCCTGCAATTTTTTCTTCGTTCAAATTAAAAGTAACCGAAACGATTTACCGCCTTCCTTATCCAGTAACCCACACAAATTACATACTGATTGATCTGGAAAATGTCCAGCCAGACAATCTTGCCTTATTAATGGAACATGATTTTCATGAATATCCATAAAGCCCGAACAACGCTAAAAATACGTGAAGAGATCCATGCAAGCTAAGGTCATATGACCCTTGCACAAGCCAAGCCGCTCAGCATTTTAATGTTAGCCGCGACACCATCAGAAAATGGCGTCAGCGTGATCAGTTTGAAGACCGCTAACATTGTCCACACAACATGAAGATTTCACTGAATCACATTCAGGAAGCAATAGTGTTGATGTTGCGTCGTTCACTCTTGCTGGCACTGGATGAACTGTTAGTCGTCAGCCGTGAGTTTATCTGCCCGACGTTAACGCGCTCTTCATTGATGCGTTATATTGAAGCGTCATGGGGTTAACTCCCTGAAGGCCTATATGCTGAGTCATCAGAGGAAGTGCCAGCAGAGACAAAACCAAAGACTTTTAAGGACTATGAGCCGGGCTATGTGCATGTTGACATTAAATACCTGCCCAATAGGTCTGATGATGCTCAGATAACGTTACCTGTTGGTGGCTATTGACCGGGCGACCCGCTGGGTTTATCTGGAGGTCGTTGCTGTTATGAAAAATGTCCTGTAGTGATTAAAACCATCCTCACTCAACAAGACCTGTCTTGACATCTTGTTGCACCCAACGGATGGCAGCTTTTCCAGCAGCAACGGCTGCGTCACATAATAGTTTGTCTTCCATAAATTTTATGGTATTACGGGCGTTTTTATTTTTCCGATAAATGGTTTGTCAAGTTGGGTGATGTTTAATGTTAATAGGTATTTACCATTCGTCGCCCATTATCCAGCGCTTATTTCAAAGTTCGTCACTAGTTTAATACATCTGGTAGGTTTTTTATAATCATAAGTTTTTAAGCCATTGTTTTTATTTGTAAATATTTTTTGGCTTATTATTATTTTAATGTGGTTATTAAATAATTTTTCTTAATAGTGAATGATATAAATATTTTCCGCTTAGCGTTTTCTTAACGCCATCACTCCTGAAATCACAATCTATTTTGTATCCATTTTTCTAGGATTTGATAGGTCTTCTTTATTAGTCTTGGAGATTGGATTTATGCACTTTTCAGTATTTTTGGGTATTAGCTTACTATTATTAAGTCCTTTACAAGTCTGGTCTTTTGAATCTCCTTGGCAAGATAAAGCACTTTCAGAAAAATATTTTGCGGCGCGTTCTCTGGAACTTGAAACAACAGAACAGTTGTCTGCTTACCGCGCTTTGTACTTGGATGAATTGGCTTTGCGTCAGCAACTAGAACAGGCCGCCCTACAAGCGACTGCAATATTGCAAGCTAAAAGTCAGCAGATATCCGTAGTTCCGCTTCAAGCGGTACAATTACCCTTGCCAAATGGTGATTTTACTAGTGTTTCCATTATACCTAGGCAAACTTTAGCGCCACAATTGGCGGCGCGATACCCAACTATTGCCACTTGGACGATTCATGCTTTAGATAATAAGCTATTAGGCGGTGTGATTGATTTCACGACTGCTGGTTTTCACGCTATGCTGGAATTACCTAATGGTGACACGGTGTTTATTGATCCACAAACCGTGATGGGAGAGCGTATTTATGCCAGCTTTAGTCAACGCAGTAATGCCCGCTTTTTCCGTGATGACTATCGTTGTGATACGCATCAAGCTGATACCTCAATACGTACTGCACTGAAAAATCTTGCACGTCGCAGTACAGCAGCAGGGGAGTACTTATATACCTATCGTATTGCCATTGCGGCTACGGCTGAATATACCGCTAAACATGGTGGCACAGCTATGGATGGTTTTAGCGGTATTGTGACAAGTTTGAATCGTATCAACTACTTATATGAGCGGGATCTTGCCATCCGTTTGCAATTAGTCAGTGATGAAAGTTTGGTATACACCGATACAGCCACTGACCCTTATACCAATAATAATATTGGTATGATGATTTTGGAAAACCAAACGCATCTTAAGGCTAGCTTAGACGATCAGGCCTATGACATTGGGCATGTGTTTGGTACATCGGGTGGTGGACGCTCTTATGTTGGCGTAGTGTGTATGAATAATTATAAAGCACGCGGCGCAACAGGTTTGTCTTCGCCTTTGGGAGATACATTTGATATTAGTTATGTCGCTCATGAAATTGCCCATCAGTTCGGGGCGAATCATACCTTTAATGGTTTAAAAAATAGTTGTCGCGGTAATAATCGTGACGCTGCGAGTGCTTATGAGCCAGGCAGTGGTAGCACGGTAATGTCTTATGCGGGTATTTGTGGTCAGGACAATCTACAAACAAGTGCTGACAGCATGTTTCATGCCGCTTCTATTGCGGAAATTCATCATTATATTGAAAATGGCATTGGCGCACGCTGTGCACAAATCAGCGCTTTGAATAATCAAAAGCCTTCTATCGAGGCTGGACGCAATTATACAATTCCTGCCAATACACCTTTTCTACTACAAGGCTCAGCGAGCGATGCAGATGATGACAGTCTAACTTACGCTTGGGAACAAATGGATGCAGGGACTGCTAGTTATGTTGACCAAGACAGCGGCGACAATGCCATTATCCGCTCTTATTTACCCAGTAAAAACCCTATTCGCACTATACCGCGCATGGCTGATTTACTGAGCAATAGCCAAACCAAAGGAGAAATATTACCTAGCCGTACCCGCACACTCAATTTTCGTCTCACGGTACGCGATGGTAAGAGCGTTGCGTTTGATGACATGTTATTACGGGTGATTAAAACCGGCAGCCGCTTTGCCGTAATAGCACCCAATGGCAAAACTTTGCGCGCAGGCAGCACAGAAACCATTCAGTGGAATGTGGCAGGTACTGATCAAGACCCCATTGCTTGTCAATACGTTGACATTGACCTGAGTCAAGATCAGGGGGAACATTTCAGCTTATTAGCTGCTCGGCAAGCCAATACCGGTGAAGCAGTAGTGCAACTGCCTTTACAGTTGGGCAAACAGAATTATTTTCGAGTGAAGTGTAGTGATAATGTGTTTTTTGCGATGTCTGCTGCCAATGACAATGATGGTTTTGTTGCCAGTACGTCTGATCCATCGCTTGAAGTAACTGAGCCAGAAGCAGCAGCACCTAATAACGCTAATCTACTGGATAGCGAGTTGAGTTTTTCCGTTGCTAAAAGCAGTGGGGGTGGCAGTTTGGCATGTTGGTTTTGTTTGAGCTTGGTGGGATTGTTTTACCTGCGTTGTCGTTTGCCTTGTAACAATAGCGGTATCACTCCAACTGCATCAATCCATCCAAAGCATTAATTAATGCTTCGGGCGGTTGGTGAAAGAAAATACCATTTTGGGCTTCAGCCGCTGTTTCAGCTTGTCCCATACCGCGCAAAAACAGGTAAAACACGCCACCAACCTGTTTTTGCCATTGGTAGGCTTTACCCAAGCGTTTTTCTAGGTAACGATGTAAGGCGAGGCTATAAATCAGGTATTGAAGGTAATAATGAGCCTCTGCCATAGTCTGATGCAATACTGTGGTGGTGTAGTCGTGGGCTTGTGCACCTAAGTAATTGGATTTGTAATCAACGATATAAAATTGTCCTTCATGAAGGAAAACAAGGTCAATATAACCTTTCATAAAACCTTTTAGGTCTGTAAAGCTCAATTGATCAATTGCACGGTGGATGGCTTGCCAGTTTTCGGGTAGATAGTAGTGCAGTACTTTTTGTAGTCGTTCTAACTTTAAATTTTCTACGGGGAAATAAAACTCTAGTTCGTCTAAGCGTGCTTCGCAGGGTATATCTGCAAGGCAAAAAGGCTTATCTGGACGTAAGGGTGTATTCAGTGTTTGTATTAGTAGTTGTTCGGCAGTGGCTGCCCAAGCTGCATCAAAACCTTGCATTTGCAAGGTACTTAAAATAACTGATTCACGCTGTGCCTCCAACGGTTTACAAAAATCGAGTTCCTCTAGCATTTTATGCAAGCAAACGCCTGCACGGCGTCCGCTTGGAAAAGTTTGCAGATTAGGCACTAATGAATTGGCTGAGTGATATAATTCAATGACCTGATCATAATCTGGACGCTCGTCATGTTTACCGATGGTAAGGCTACTAAAACTGCCTATGCGTACTGGGGCAGGCAAGCGATGCTGAAACTGACGTGCCTGTAAGTTATGTTCATGTTGTTCTGAGTGATAAACAATAGGGTTTGTTGTGTAAGGTAAAGGCTCGCAAGCAATGCAGTTATTGGAGCTTATCACCAAATTATCCAGTGCTTGCTGCATTATTTGCTGGCGTTCTGTGGCGGACAGTTTACTTGCTGTTTTAGTGGCGAGTAGCTGTTTACTGTTTTCAAGATGACCAAATAAAAGCCAGCTTAGAGAGGAAGCATAATTAAAACCTTTAATTTCGCCTGTGGCTACAGCGACGGTGCAGTGGTATTGCGCCCGTGTTAATGCAACGTATAAAAGGCGCAAATTTTCACTGAGGGTTTCCTCCAATTGTCGTGCTTTGGCTTGCTCCAAGCCTGCTTTAGAGGCCTGTAAACAGCTAAGGTTTTGTGTGTCATCATGCCAAGTAAACCAAGCTTTGCCATCATGCTGAATTTTTTCTGCCCATAAAAAAGGGCAGTAAACAATAGGGTATTGCAAGCCTTTGCTTTTGTGGATGGTGACGATCTTGACTAGGTTTTCATCGCTTTCTAGGCGAAGTTGTTGTTCTTCATTTATGTCCACATTGGCACAGCGACGCAGCCAGCGCAGTGTGGCTTGCATGCTTGGCCAGCATTTACGTGTTTCACGATGAATCAATTCACCCAAATGCAATAAGTTGGTCAAACGTCGTTCGCCATCCACATAAGTCAATAGACGTTTGCGTACCTCACGCTGACTGAGCCAAGCGCGAAACATACGCATAAAGCCTTGTGTACGCCATAATTGATGCCAGTAATAAAAAGCTTCTAACTCAAGATCAAATGCTACAGTTTCCAGTTCCAAATGTAATAAGTCTTGCGCTGTGTAGCCCAATAATTCCGTACTTAACGCACGCCGTATTTTATTGGTATCGCTCGGTTCGGCCACGGCGGCTAAAACGTATTGCAATTCTTCGGCTTCATGTGTTTGGAATATACCTTCTGTTGATTGTTGCACACTGGCAATGCCACGTTCCTGTAAGGCTTGTTTAATAATGCGGCCTTGGCGGTGACTGCGTACCAAAATGGCAAAATCGCCGCTATGAATCGGTTGACCCTGAATACTGGCTGTGTGTTGCTGACCATTTAATAGGCGCTGCGCAATATCGTCGGCGACAGCTGCTGCAACTTGTTGAATAACATTTTGCTTTGTGCTGGGTTCAGTCTGATTGTTTTGGCTGCCGTCCCAGTTCCAGATACGCAAAGGCGCAGCCAAACCATCCGGTAAGACCAGTTCATCACGTATTAGTCCCCCCGCAGTGACTGCCTCATAATCAATTTGGCATTGATTGCGAAAAGGGTCAGGGGAATAAAGGTATAATTGGTTAAAAGCTTCCAGTAAACGCGCTTGGGAGCGAAAGTTTTTATCCAGTGTATAACGGCGTTTGCCTTCAATAGATGCAGCCGCTTGTAAATAAGTATGTATATCCGCACCGCGAAAGCCATAAATCGCCTGTTTAGGATCACCAACATAATACAATTGGCCTTCATCGCCTTGATAAATGGTTTCAAAGACTTTGTACTGTACGGGGTCGGTGTCTTGAAACTCATCAATCAGCGCGACTGGATATTGCTGGCGTAATTGCTCAGCTAATAGGGGGCGTTCGAGCAAAGCATTTTGTAAGCTAATGAGCAAATCATCAAAAGCTAATAAACCTGCTTGTCGTTTACGCTCGGGTAGTTGAGTACGCAGCCAGTGTAGTAAGTCATACCGTAATTGATCCAGTGCATTTTCGCGTATCTCACATAAGGCATCATAAGCAGGAAGTAAGGCATCCATTTGTTTAAAAAAAGGATGTTCAGGTGTCTGTTGACCTTTATTCGTTTTAGTTTTGAGTTGTTGTTCACTCAGCTTTGCTAATGCTTTACGTATTTCGTTGCTTTCATAGCCTTTGAAAAAGTCCTGAGCACATAGCAACATTTTGTTGATTTGTTCAGGTTTGTAATTTTGTTTATTGAGTGCTCCTGAATGAAGTAATTGAGCTATTTGCTGTTTCTGCGTGTGCCATAGTTTAACGAGGGGTTCCAGCCTTTGTGTGAACTGTTTTTTGGCTTGTACATAATCAGCCTCGCTAATCACTGCTGAACGGATAACCTGCAAATAAGGCTTGCCAATAAACTTGCTGATGTCCGCCAATAGTTTGTCTGGGCTGAGTGTATGCTGACGTAGCAGGTCTGCGTCTAATGTATTCGGCTTAACCAAGCGTTGTTGCCAGAATTGATCAGTTAGACTTAATTGCAATTCGTATTCATTATCAATTAATTCACTTTCAAACGGCAGACCAACCTCAAAAGCATGCTGTTGCAATACTCTTTGACAGAAGCCGTGAATGGTAAAAACGGCTGCTTCATCAAAACCTAACAAGGCTCGCTGCAAAAACCAAATGCGTTCGGCATTGGGTGGGTATTGTTGCAATAACTGCAAGTATTCGGCGGCATGTTCCTTTTGGGGTGATTGATAAGCACGCAAGGCATCTTTCAATCGAGCGCGAATACGGCTACGTAATTCTTCAGTTGCTGCGCGGGTATAGGTCACGACCAGTATTTGCTCAACCGTGAGTTGTTTTTCCACAATCAGGCGGACATAAAGCAATGAAATCGTCCAAGTTTTTCCTGTACCTGCGCTGGCTTGGATGAGATTTTTTCCAGAGAGTGATATTTCCAGAGGTTTTAAGGGCTGCATACCATTTAATTTTGACTAAAAAAGAACTAAGTTGGCTTATGCTGTTTTGGCACACAGCCAGCGACGGCGCAGTAATAATGCTTGTGCTGGACTCAAGTTATCAGCTAAAAAAATAGCTCGAAAACGTTTGCCTTGTCGGGTATGAAGATTTAATACAGTTAGCCAGCGATGACAAAAACTATTCTCTGCCAATATAACGGCATGATGTGTACGGTTGATTGTGGTAATTTCCCAACCGCCAAATTCACGCCAACGTACAGTATGTACTGCCCAAGGTAAGTAGCCTGCGGCGTATAAATACTCATACAAACCCTTCAGCAACAAAGCGACTAAGCCGCTTATTTGCCAATACCAAGCCAAAGGCAAACTAATCATAATCAGACAGGCAACCAAGTGTATCAGCACTATAAAGCTTAGCAGGTAAAGCGAAGGCTGATAAGTTACCAGCCATTCAGCCGTAAATGTCTGTTGAGTACTAATAGCGTCTTTAGTCAAGTTTTTAATCAAGGGATAAGTGTTTTAGTAGTGTTCTGATTTTAGCCATGCCGACTTGTAGGTGTTGGCCGATTTGCTCAATGCTAATCACTTCATCGCCATTTTTGCCTGCTGCCCAATTTGCTACTACTGCGCATGCGGCATAGCTTAAGCCAGCTTCTTTGGCTAAGATAGCTTCAGGCATGGCTGTCATACCCACTAAATCGCTACCATCTTGCTCAAGACGTTGGATTTCTGCCTTGGTTTCTAAACGAGGCCCTTGAGTGGCTGCATAAGTACCCCCTGAAACCAAGTCTACTTTGGCTTGTTTACCCGCTTTTAGCAAAGCTGTGCGTAAGCCTTGGCAATAGGGGTAAGTAAAGTCAATATGGGTGATTGAGCTTAAACCTTCTTCATGAAACGTCTGGGCACGACCGTAGGTATAGTCGATAATTTGGTCTGGTATGACCAACGTTTCCGGCTTCATTTGGCGGGTAATGCCACCGACTGCTGCAATTGCCACAACTTTTTCCACACCTAGGCTACGCAATGCCCAAATATTGGCGCGGTAATTCACTTTATGTGGTGGAATATTATGGGTATAACCATGACGTGCCAGAAAAACAATACGTTTTCCACCCAGCAAGCCATGTGTTACTGGTCCAGAAGGTTCTCCATAAGGGGTGTGCAGTACTTCGCGGTGAATGACCTCCAGCCCTTCTATTTCAGTGAGACCAGTTCCGCCAATAACGGCAAAGGCAATGGCTTTTTTACTCATGATTCATGAATAGTCCTATTATTTTTAGTAAGTAAATGTGACGGTATCGGGATCTATCAGCCTCGCTGATCATGTAAGCAGCACCGACAATCTCTTATACTTCAGGGATTATTTGATAGTGCTCCAATATGATTTCAGTTTCGTATTGCATCACAGCGGCGACCGCAGCTTGAAACAGTATTGTTTAAGCTAAGCTGGTCACGTCTTGAACCGCCTGTTGCCAATAGTCCTGTTCTAGTAACGCCGAGCGATTCATAAAGGGCTTACCTACCATACCCTCTAAGCGCTGAGCTGATCGTGGGTCAGTCTTCAATATATCCGCGTCTAGGATACTGATAACACCTTGGCGATTATTACAAGCTAGCACCATATCACAGCCTGCTTCCAAAGCTGCTATAGCGCGTTCTGGGTAAGAGCCTGCTTTGCTAGCACCTTCCATACTTAAATCATCGCTAAAAATAACACCCTCAAAAGCAAGCAGGCCACGTAGTATGTTTTTTAACCAGATTTTAGAGAAACCAGCGGGTCTTTCATCAACCTGAGCGTAAATCACATGTGCAGGCATAATGGCATCTAAGCCGCCCTTACGGCATAGCTCAGCAAAAGGCAATAGATCGGCTTGCATAATCGCTTCCTGTGCCCGCGTATCTATTGGAATAGCATGATGCGAGTCCGCCTCTACATAGCCATGACCAGGAAAATGTTTGCCAGTGGCAGCCATGCCTGCTGCATGCATACCAGTAATATAGGCATTTGCCAGTTCAGCAACGATATGAGGGTCTTGATGAAAGGCTCGGTTGCCAATAACAGTACTAACCCCATAATCTAGATCAAGTACGGGAGCGAAGCTGAAATCAATGCCTACTGCACGCACTTCTGCGGCCATTAACCAGCCTAAGCGTTGTGCTAATTGACGGCTTGCCAGTGGGTCACTGCTATACTTTTTACCCAATTCTGCCATAGCCGGTAGTTCGGTAAACTGCTTACGAAAACGCTGTACACGTCCACCTTCATGGTCAACTGCAAGTAATAAAGTGCGCGGTGTGCTGGTGCGTACGGCATTAACGAGTTGTGTAATCTGCTCAACGGATTCGTAATTGCGTGAGAAGAAAATTACACCGCCCACATCAGGGTGTTGTAGCAGTTCGCGCTCTTCTTCCGTTAGTTGATGACCTTGCAAATCTATCATCAGGCTTCCGATTGGCATAATATCGACTCCCTCGTTACTATTTATTTCTATGAATCTATCTGTCGTCGTGCAGCATCTAATGAAGAAATTCGCCCATTAACTAATAAAGCACGCGAACAAGCTGGAGAGCCATTTGCTTATGTGGCGAGTACATTTCTTGAAGTGGCTGAGCCGTCTATACTAGCGGGAATTGCTTTCTTGCATTGATGTTGCAAACGCGGCTGAATGCACGCGAGCCTTGCTTAAGGAAGGGGACGGCTCCAAAAAGTCGTGTAGAACTTCAGCCTTGAACCAAAGGTTCAAGTGGGTGCGCGCTCCGATTCATTAGGCTTACCGTCATGCAGTCATGCACACAGAAACAAAACATTGCTCCCCGGATAAAATATTAGGCTCAAGGATTTATCCATTCCATCACGAGTATCCCAGATAACCGTCCTTCCGATAAATATTATTACATTTGATGGATTTGTGGAAGGGGCGAAAATGCCAAACCCCGTCAACTTTTACGAGGACGGGGTTTGCTGTTTTGAATCGCGTTCATGGGAACGCCGAAATAGTTTTAGCGTACCGTAATAAACACGGTAGCGGTACTACGATGACCCTTGCCGTCGCTAATCGTGTAGGTAAAGGCATCTTTACCACGGTAATTGTGAGCCGGTATGTAGTATAAGTAACTATTCCAGCGGACTATCCAGCCATGTCGTGGATGGGTGCCGCCGGTAATGCTTAGGGTATCGCCATCTGGATCTGAGTCGTTACGGAGTACATTCAGGAAGCCAACACCATTCATATTGACCCGTAATGTGTCATCGACAGCAACAGGGGGGCGGTTACTGGTTGTATTAGGATGACCTACAGTAATGGTGACAGTGGCGTAGCTAACATTGCCTTGCTGATCAGTAATAGCGTAGCGGAAGCTGTCTATGCCCTGATAACCGTAATAAGGCATGTAAACAACCGTCGTTGCAGAACGTCGGTAAACCCAGCCATGACTTGGCTTTGTACCACCGACGATACGAATACTATCGCCTTCAGGATCACTGTCATTTGCCAGCAGATTGATGCTGACCGGCCAGTTAGCACGGGTTTGAGCAGAGTCATCTGTTGCTACAGGTGCTTGATTGCTAGAGCCTTCTGGTGGTTCACTAGGGTTGCGTGCAATGCTGACACTAACATTAGCACGGTCTGTTCCACCCTGACCGTCATCAACGGTGTAAATGAAGCTGTCTGTACCAATATAGTCGGTGTGTGGCGTGTAAATGACTTGATTGTCGCTGAGGCGGGTAGAGCCATGGCTTGCACTACTGACATCGGTGATGCTGAGTGTATCACCTTCTGCATCTGTGTCATTGGCTAATACATTAATCGTAACGCTAACATTGCGCGTGGTAGAAGCATGATCATCCGCAGCAACAGGGTTGCTGTTGATGATGATTTCTTCTTTAACTGTAATATTGACAGTGCCATTAGCCGTGTTCCCGTTACCGTCTTTAATGGTATAAGAGAACGAATCTGATCCAGCGTAGCCAGCATTTGGTGTATAAACCACTTTGCCTGCAACGACAGACGTTGTGCCATGACTCGCCCCAGATGCTGATACTAGGATCAAACTATCATGTTCCGGGTCAGCATCATTGCTCAGCACATCTATGGTAATAGCTGTTTCGTAAGGGGTGGTGGCTGCATCATTATTAGCTGTGGGCGCTTGATTGGGGGCAGCATCAACAACAACATTAACTGTTGCTGTATCAGTGCCACCCCTGCCATCGTCGATGGTGTAAGTAAAGCTATCTGTACCCGAGAAGCCAGTATTAGGCATGTAGGTTATGCTGTTGCCGTCGGTAATCACGTTACCATTGTTGCCTTGAGTCACGGCATTGATGGTGAGTGTGTCGCCATCTTGATCGGTATCATTAGCTAATACGCTAATCGTCACAGACGTTTCATAAGCCGTATTAGCCTCATCCTGTAAGGCTTTGGGCGCTTGATTAGGGGCTACACCTATATTGAGTGTAACCGTTGCTGTGGCGGTATGTTCATGACCATCAGAGACGGTATATTCAAAGCTGTCTGTACCACTAAAGTTCGTCTTTGGCTCGTAGGTAAAGGAGTTAACCGTGCGGGTGAGCGTGCCGTTTGCGGGTTGCGTATTGCTTATAATGCTGAGCGCATCGTTATCCGCGTCACTGTCATTTAACAACAAGTCATTGGCAGAGAAGACTTTAATGGTATTGTAATCAATCGCAATACTGTCATTGCCTGCAACAGGCGCTTGATTGTTATTGCTACCCTCTGGCGAAGGTAAATCTTCTGTATGCAAGGTGACATTGTAATTACAACCCAATTGGTCTGCATTGGCTTCATCGACAGGGTCGAAGAAGTTCATAACAATTAAATCGGCTTTGCCATAGTTAATACCATTTGGCTGATAATCACTGTCAGCATGCAATACCGTAAAGCCTAGAAAGCCTTCATGGGCTGCTGAACCTCGATTATTGTTGTAGCCATAGTGAGTGTTGCCATTTAAAGGGGCATCTTGTAATAACACAGCCGTTCGATGTCCCCATTGGGATGCACCAGCATCTTCATAAATCCAGCCATAAATAGCGCGTGCAATAGGGTGAGGGATTTCACCACTAGAGAATAGGGCGTATAGGTTTTCAGCTTGATTATTGAATTCGTAGCAGTTACCGCCAACATAACGGTTCAGTCTAGTATAGGGGGTGTCATCATAGTAATGTCCAAACTGATCTAATTCAGTCAGTTTTATGGCATAGTCTTCCGACATTTTATCCACGCTTGCCTCAACCCCTGCCAAAGGTAAACCCAATACACCCGGAAACATATTGGCGCGAGCAGTGCGTTCAGCGTTAATCAGATATAGTGCTTTGGCATCGTCACTCATAGTATCCCAAACATTTTGGGCGGGCAGTCTCAGATCACCTAGTGTGCCCGTTGGCAAATTAAAATAAGCTTCTTCTTTGCGATGTGCATTGGTGAAAGCTGCTTCAATATAAGCAACACTGCTATCTGTGAGTGAGTTGAAGTTATCAGCTATGCCATCACCATTAGCATCCCAAGGAATTTGGTAGTCCGTATTGGATAAGTCATCAGCAGGCGCAATAATCGGCGGTGAGAGCGCAAAAGCTGGCACACTTAACGAAGCTATAACACAGAAAATAACCATTCTGAGATTTTTATGGCCGTGTGAATTCTTTTTGTGCATAAAATTACCCTTATGTTAATTTAACATGTCGTGGGCAATAAAAAGTCCTCCATGAAATCTGGTAAAAATAAAAGACACTCAGAAGCCAGCTTTTATTGCAGACTCACTACTAATTAAGCAAGTATAATGAGTGACTTTAAATATACAAACTCAATAGGAGGAAGCTATTTAAAGCAGTTACCTGATTATTGCCATTCTTTCTGATCTGAAGTTTTGGTGATTACTTTGTTTTAATCGTTCAACAAAGTAACTTATAAAAATAATACCACTGCTTGTGTGGAGAATAATGTGCGTTTGTCGGAGTCTTTTTACCTCTAATCACAATTATTCGGAATAAAAAATGGTTTTGATTAAGCAGTTTTGGTTGAAATAAAAGCAAATCGAATATTTTCTGATAAATGGTTTTAAATAGATGATAAAAGCTTGTTTATTTTTTGAGTGGTTTTAAAAAACTGACTGGGGAAGGAATTAGCTGAGCACTTAAGCAGTGCTACAATAGCGAGCTAGATCATTTTCGAATAATGAGGTGTGGAATGAATCAACAGTTTGCATCTGATAACTACGCAGGCGTTTGTCCAGAGGCGATGTATTATTTTCAAAAAGCGGATGCCAGTGGACACGAACCTGCTTACGGTGACGATGAGTGGACGCGCAGAGTCTGTGATCGTTTGCGGGATTTATTTCAGACAGATTGCGAAGTCTTTTTTGTGTTTAATGGAACGGCGGCTAATTCCTTGGCTTTAGCTTCATTATGTCAAAGTTATCATGCGGTGATTTGTCATGAGCTGGCACATATTGAAACAGATGAATGTGGTGGGCCGGAATTTTTTTCCAATGGCTCCAAGTTACTCACTGGTAAAGGCAAGTTGGGTAAGTTAACGCCAGATATTATTGAAACCTTGGTAACACGTCGTTCTGATTTGCATTATCCCAAGCCTAAGGTAGTGTCTCTGACCCAATCGACGGAAGTAGGTACGGTGTACACTGTTGAGGAGATTCGCGCCATTGCTGCGATTGCCAAGCGGCGTCATTTAAAAGTGCATATGGATGGTGCACGTTTTGCGAATGCAGTCGCTGCCTTAAATGTACATCCTTCCGAAATGACTTGGCGTGCCGGTGTGGATGTCTTGTGTTTTGGCGGAACCAAGAATGGCTTACCTGTAGGGGAAGTGGTTGTGTTTTTTGATTATGATATGGCAGAAGATTTTTCTTACCGGCTTAAACAAGCTGGGCAGTTGGCTTCCAAAATGCGTTTTATCTCAGCACCTTGGTTAGGCTTATTGGAAAATGATGTTTGGCTATGCAATGCGCGTCATGCCAATGCTATGGCGAGTTTGCTGCATGAGCGCATTCGTGATATTCCCCAAGTTAATATTATGTTTCCACCTCAGGCTAATGCCGTGTTTGCAGCGTTGCCTTTGAGCGTGAGTACGAAACTTCGTGAGAAAGGTTGGCGCTTTTATCAATTCATTGGCGAGGGTGGTTGTCGTTTAATGTGTGCTTGGGATACACAAGCAGAAACGGTAGAAGCATTTGCTGCGGATATACGAGATTTATGTGCACAGCTAGGGGATTAATAGCATCCTTATCCTTGTTTAAGGCACGCGCCCTAAGTGCTCAGCAAAGGGTGCAGCTTTGATAAAACCTACTAGCCGCAGATTTTTTTGCTCTTTGCCAGCCGTATTAAAAAACACTGTGGCTGGTGGGCCGACCAGTCCAAAACGCTGGAGTAAAGCCTTGTGCTCTGCCGTATTGTTAGTAACATCCGCTTTGAGTAGCACAAACTGACTTAATGCGCTTTGTACGGTAGGGGCAGGAAAAGTATACTTTTCCATTTTCTTACAGCTCATACACCAGTCAGCATAAAAATCAAGCATTACGGGTTTGCCTTTTGCCGTCGCTAGGGTAGTTTGTAGTTCAGCTAAACTATTCACTTCGCGGAAATCGAGTGCAGTTTTATTAACATTCGCTGTTACGCCCCAAACACCTTTTAAGGGTTGTAGCGGGTCTTGATTGCCCATAGTAGCGCCGACTAGCTGAAGTAGTCCCCAAGCTAGGAGTAATATGGCAGCACCTTTTTGGAATGTTTGCCAACCAGTTGCATTGGGCGCTAAGACGCTCATTGCACCTAGGTAAATAGCTGAAAAAATCAATAAAGCTGCCCACAGCATTAAGGTCATGGCACCGGGTAAAATACGCCCCAGCATCCAGATAGCCACGGCTAGCAATAAAACACCGAATAGAGCTTTGACACTTTCCATCCAGCTACCCGCTTTGGGTAGGTAATGCCCCGCACCTGTTCCAATAATTAATAGCGGTACACCCATACCAATACTTAAGGCAAATAAGGCCATACCGCCTAGTACGGCATCACCTGTCTGGCCTATATAAATCAAAGCGGCCATCAGTGGCGCTGCAACACAGGGGCTTACAATTAAGGCAGACAGTACGCCCATAATGGCAACGCCAAGCAGAGTACCACCTGACTGCCGATTGTTCAGTTCACCTAGTGTGCTTTGCAAGTTGTTCGGTAATTGCAGCTCGTAAAAGCCAAACATAGACAAAGCCAGCAGCACAAAGATTAGACTGAAAAAGCCTAATATCCACGGATGCTGAAAGGTAGCTTGTAGGTTTTCACCAAACAGCCCCGCCAGAACACCGGCAATAGTGTAAGTTGTCGCCATCGCCAAGACATAAGTGAGTGATAGTAAAAAAGCGCGTTGGGTCGTAATATTTTTTTGTCCGGTAATAATACTTGACAAAATCGGAATCATTGGAAATACACACGGTGTTAGAGCCAGTAATAAACCCGCTCCCAAAAAGGCAAGTAGTGTCAAGAAAATATTGCCATTGGCTAGGCGTTTGGCTAGTTGATCCTGTTCGGACTGGAATGCTGTACCGGGAGCAGCATTAGTATTCGGCTCAGTCGTTGATGTCTTAGAACCAGTCGCTATTTTCTTAAAATCTTCTGCTGTAACCGCTTGTAATATGATGCCTTCTGTCAGGCTAGTTGGGGTGAAGCTGGCAGTGTAAAAGCGTTGTTCAGGCGGATAGCAAACCCCTAGCTTTTCGGCACAACCCTGCCAGCCAATTTCAAGACTTAAGTTTTGCGGGATAGGCTCTTTGACCCTTAAAGGCAGGCTAACGTCAATTTGTTGGTAAAGCGCTTCAATTTTGCCAAAAAACTCATCTTCTTTGGTTTTGCCATGAGGTCGTTGCAGCTTACCGATCTCGTAACGCTTCTCATCCATGATCTTGACGGTGATTTTATGGCGGTACAAGTAATAGTCCGGTGCAGCTTCCCAGCGTAATAAGAGTTTTTCGTCATCGTATAAAGGATCGAGCAACTTGAAGGCTTGATCTGGGGGTAAAGGTTCTGCATTCGTGCCTTCAGCGGCACTGGACTGCGCTACATGACTAAAAGGGAATAGGTTGTCAGCCTTAACCTGAAGCGGCAAAGCGACAAATAGCCATACAAACAGTGATGTAAAGAGTAGCCAAGACTTCATGCAGTGTTTGGAAAATTGTGTATACATAAACGCTCGTAAAGTAACAAAAAAAGCCAGAGATGCCCAACTATTGGAGCTTACTCTGGCAGAAAGCGGCTGTAATGCCGCAAATGCTGTGCTGAGCATATTAGCTGGAAGTCTTTTTGCTTGGAGCATCCGCTAAGGTTTTGTCTTGTTTTTTGGCTTTTGTCTTTTCTTTTCGCAATTCGGTCTTAATCGCTTTAGCGCGTTTTTTGGCTTTTTTCTCAGCTTTTTTGGCGATTTTGATAAGTTTCTTTTCTAATTTTTTATCTTTGGGCAGCTTTTTGTCTTTTGCTTTTTTAGTATTTTTTGAACCAGCTTTTTTGTCTTTTTTTACTTTATCAGGTTCGGTAGCTTTATTGGTCTTACCCTTTTTCTCAGCCTTTTGGGCTGTCATCGCTGTTTCTAGGATTTGCAGTACTTCCATCGGCGTCATGTGCGTTAAAGCCTCAGCAACCTCGTCAGCTAGGGTTTTGACTTCAGCTTGTTGAGCGGCAGCAGTAGTATGGGCTTCTTCCATTACAGCCGCAGATTCAGCAGTGTGGCCGCTTAGCTTGGCTTGTGGCTTTGTAGCGCTACTTGCTTTTTTGCGAGTCGTGCGGCTTGTTGTTTTTGCTTTACTGGGCATTGCTTGGTCACTGTCAGTTTTTTCTACTTTTGGATGAGTAGTAGCAGGCTTTTTTGCTTTGGGCTTGGCGAATCCTTCTTCTAATACTTGCTTGGCACTGGCTAGAATAGCAGGAGCAAGGCGCTTGTTAACGCCAGGCACAGCTTCCAGATTCGCCTCATTCATCGCAGCAAGCTCGGCTACGGTATTAATATTGCGTTCCTGCAGGCGTTTTTTGAGTGAAGCACCTACATACTTCACATGGGATAGATCGTTATCCATCTTCAGTGTTTCTCCCTGATTGAAAATAAGTTGTCGATTATTATAAAAGTTTAACATTAGGCTGTGCTGAAAGTGTGATGAGTTTGAATGAAAATTAGTCGAAATAATAAGGAGCTTATGTAAAAACAGTTTTAACTGATTATAGCTGGACTAATCGGCTGAAGCTGGTCTTTCTTTGGAAATAAACGCAACTTGCTTGGATCAGCGTCGGTTTTGTGGGGCATAGCTTTGCAGTTAACGTCATTGCACTAATACCGACTCTTCCATAGGCGATAGGATACGTATAACATGGCATGGAAACCTATTGATTGAATGAAATAAAGCCACATAAAGGAAACCCGATGAAAATACTTGTCCCTGTCAAACGGGTGATTGACTACAATGTCAAGCCACGTGTCAAAAGCGATCAAAGTGGTGTTGAGCTGAACAATGTTAAAATGTCGATCAATCCCTTTGATGAAATCGCTGTAGAGGAAGCTGTGCGTTTGCAGGAAGCTGGCAAAGCTGATGAAGTGGTGGTGGTGTCTGTCGGTATTGATAAGGCACAGGAAACTTTGCGCACCGCTTTGGCAATGGGTGCAGACCGTGCCATTTTGATTCAAGCTGGTGATTCAGTAAATGATGATATAGAGCCTTTAGCCGTTGCTAAGTTATTGGCGCGTGTTGTTGCTGATGAGTCACCTGATTTGCTGCTATTAGGCAAGCAGGCTATTGACAATGACATGAATGCGACGGCTCAGATGTTGGCCGCTTTATTGAATTGGCCACAAGTAACGTATGCTTCCAAGATTGATATTCAAGGTGATTCGATTGAAGTGACACGTGAAGTCGATGATGGTATGCAGACGCTTAAGGCTAAATTGCCTGCGGTTATTAGTGTTGACCTACGTCTGAATGAGCCGCGTTATGTCAAGCTACCTAATATTATGAAAGCTAAGAAAAAGCCGCTGGATGTTAAAACGGCTGCGGATTATGGCGTGGATATTAGTCCACGTCTGACAGTGAAGTCAGTCACAGAGCCGCCTGCACGTAAAGCGGGTATCAAAGTGGCCTCAGTGGCCGAGTTACTGGATAAACTGAAAAATGAAGCGGGGGTGTTGTAATGACTGTTTTACTGATAGCGGAAATCAGTGGTGTCGAACTGAGCCAAGATACAACGGCTAAAGCACTCAGTGCCGCTAGTCAATTAGGTGAGGTTCATGTTTTGTGCGCGGCGGGAAATGCTCAAGGGGCTGCTGAAGCGGCGGCCAAATTGCAGGGTGCTGCTAAAGTATTGGCGGTCAGTGCTGAGCAATATGAGCATGCTTTAGCCGAGCCAATGGCTGATTTGATCGTCAGTCTTTCCGGCGATTATGAACATATTGTTTTCCCTTCTACCTCAGCCGGTAAGAATATCGCGCCTCGGGTCGCTGCGATTTTGGATGTCATGGTGTTGACTGATGTAATGGCTATTAATAGTGCAGATGTGTTTGTACGGCCTATTTATGCCGGCAATGCTCTTCAAACCGTTAGTTCATCCGACGCCAAAAAAGTGATGACGATTCGTACTGCTAACTTTGATGCAGCAGCAGAAGGTAATAGTGCAACAATTGAAGCGCGTGATGCTGTGCAGTCTGAGCAACCCACTCAATGGGTGAGTAATGCGGTACAAGAAAGTGATCGTCCTGAATTGACTTCGGCCAAACGTATTGTATCCGGTGGACGTGGCGTAGGTTCTAAAGAAAATTTCCAGATGATTATTGATCTAGCGGACAAGCTGAATGCAGCCATCGGTGCTTCGCGGGCAGCGGTTGATGCAGGCTATGCGCCGAATGATTGGCAAGTCGGGCAAACCGGCAAGATTGTTGCGCCAGATCTTTATATTGCGGTGGGTATTTCTGGTGCTATCCAGCATTTAGCAGGGATGAAGGATTCGAAAGTCATTGTTGCGATTAATAAAGACGAAGATGCGCCTATTTTCCAAGTCGCTGATTATGGTTTGGTGGCCGATTTATTTGAGGCTGTGCCTGAATGGGATAAGGCGCTCTAATGCCATGCTCATGGGAGGAGATTAATGGAGCATACAGAAGAAGAAATTGAGCGCGAAGTGATGGAGTTCGATGTGCTCATTGTGGGCGGTGGCCCTGCCGGTTTGAGTGCGGCCATTCGCCTCAAACAGCTAGCGACCGAGCAAGACAAGGATGTGTCAGTGTGCGTGATTGAGAAAGGTTCAGAGATTGGCGCACACATCTTGTCCGGTGCCGTGTTAGAGCCGACGGCCTTGAATGAACTCATTCCCGATTGGCAGGAAAAAGGTGCGCCACTGAATGTACCGGTTAAGGATGACAAAATCCTGTTCCTGACTGAAAAAAGCAGTATGGCTACACCCAAGTTATTTATGCCGCCAGCCATGCACAATGAAGGCAATTACATTGTTAGTTTGGGTAATTTCTGTCGTTGGTTAGGAGAGCAGGCAGAAGAGCTGGGTGTGGAAATATATCCTGGCTTTAGTGCTGCCCGTTTGTCATTAGATGAAGCGGGGGCAGTGCGGGGCATTATTACTGGCGATATGGGCATACAAAAGGATGGTACACCCGGTGCTCAATACGAGCCTGGCATGGAGTTGTTAGGGCGTTATACCTTCTTTTCTGAGGGTTGTCGCGGCAATTTGGGCAAGCAACTCAAGCAGCGCTTTGATTTGGAGCAGGGTGTCGAGCCACAAACTTACGGTATTGGTATCAAAGAGTTGTGGGAAATTGATCCTGCTAAGCATCAAGAAGGTTTGGTAGTACATACAGCAGGCTGGCCATTGCCGATGGATACTTATGGTGGTTCTTTCTTGTATCACTTGGAGAATAATCAGGTTGCAGTTGGTTTTGTGGTGGGTTTGGATTACAAAAATCCTTATCTGAGTCCGTTTGAGGAGTTCCAACGTTTTAAGACCCATCCGGCGATTCGCGGTATTTTTGAGGGTGGCAAACGTATTGCTTATGGCGCACGTGCTTTGAACGAAGGTGGCTTTCAGTGCTTACCCAAGCTGGCTTTCCCGGGGGGGGTGCTGATTGGCTGTGATGCGGGTACATTGAATATGCCCAAGATCAAGGGTACTCATACGGCTATGAAATCTGGCATGCTGGCTGCTGAAGCCGCTTTTGATGCCTTGCAGGCTGAGACTAGTCAACAGAGTGCGCAAGAGTTGACAGCTTATAGCGATAAGCTGAAACAATCTTGGCTTTATAAGGAGCTGTATCAGGCACGTAATGTACGTCCTTCTTTCAAATGGGGGTTGCTGGGTGGTTCGGTTTATACTGGCCTAGATCAACTAGTGTTGCGGGGTAAAGCGCCTTGGACATTGAAACATGGCCATAAAGATAACGAGGTATTATTGCCTAAAGATCAGGCTAACCCGATTGATTATCCTAAGCCTGATGGTGTTTTGACTTTTGATCGTTTGTCTTCGGTATTTTTGTCCAATACCAATCATGAAGAAGATCAACCTGTGCATCTTAAACTGATAGATCCAAGTTTGGCAGTAGAGGTGAACTTGCAAAAATATGCCGGCCCTGAACAACGTTACTGTCCAGCCGGTGTATATGAATACGTACCGGATGAAAGTAAGCAGGGTGATAAACAACAGCGTTTGCAGATTAATGCCCAGAACTGTGTACACTGTAAGACTTGCGATATTAAAGATCCTTTGCAGAATATTATGTGGCTTCCGCCAGAAGGCGGCGGTGGGCCAAATTATCCAAATATGTAAGGGAATGTTTGATTAAGACGGTTTTTTATAAAAAAAGGGAGCATCAGCTCCCTTTTTAGATAGTTATTGCAATTACTTTAAACAACGGAAGGGTTATTATCCCAAGCTTCCAGACGATTGACATTAGGATCACCAATAGCTGCGCCTAAGTAGTAGCCATTGAAGCCTGTGCTGGGGATCCAGCTATTTTGTTCAAAGCGGACATTCACATTGCCTCTACTGATCGCCCAGAAGTCATGTGAACCGTTTTCACGTTGTCCCAGATAAATCGCATTCCAACCTTGGTTGGCTGTGGTATTGTCACCGGGTTTGTCAAAGTAGTAGCTGCTGCCGATTTCAAGTTTGTCACCACGATTAGGATCGAACAAAGCTGTCTCGCCGTTCAAGTTGCGAACGCCATTAACACTCACTTCACCTGCACTGGCTAGACGCACGGTCGTTGAGAAACCGCCATCGCTAGTGGTGCTGTCATATCGATCATACCAAGATGAAAAGTCCATTCTGCCTGCATTACGATTGAAGTCATCTGCTCCAATAGTATCTAGTGTTGACTTCATATTCAGTAATGGCATGGGTGTGGCACAGTCAAAACGGTAAGCTGAGCGATTATTAAAGACATCATTAATTGCATCGCTGGGTTTAATGGGGTTGCCATTATTATCCGTGGTGCGCATTACTAAATGTTTGCCATTAGCGCGGTCAATGACTTCCCAATAATTGTTACGGGCAGTAATGGTTTCTGTTTCTGGCCAACCTTGGGGTGTCATATAAGTACGTATTTCCGGGCGCGCCAGCGTATTATATGGCATAGAGACTAGTTCACTGGTGAAACCCCAGCCGCCACCATTGAGCGAAGTAATATTTTGACGCATGTTCTCACGGAACTTCAGATCGTAAATATCACTTTTAGTTAGAGCTTTATCAACAATAGTTTCGCCATCGGCGTTTTTCACAACTAAACGATCGCCTGATCCTAGCTTGCTATCTTGGCTGGAGCCATCGACTACAGATAGCGTGCTACCTCTTAATAAGTTGCCATTACTGTCTGCCGCATACAGATTTTCTAAAACTCTACGCTCAGAACTTGTCAACGATAAAGTCGACGGTGTTGGCGTTGGAGTGGGTGTCGGCGTCGGAGTGGGTGTCGGCGTCGGAGTGGGTGTCGGCGTCGGAGTGGGTGTCGGCGTCGGAGTGGGTGTCGGCGTTGGGGTGGTGCCTCCTCCCAATTGTGCAATAATCTGTTGGATTAAAGCAATCAACGCAGACCAAGAGGTCGGGTTGTAACGCAAGCCTCTTAAACTAGACGTGCTACTATCTTGTAATGCTCTAGTACTAGTACTGCTAGCATCTGTTTCTGATGTGCGCGGCCTTGATGGGGTACTAGTCCTGATAAATGAAGTTAAATCAAACATTTTGAGGTTCCTTAGTTCTTCAGGACGGGGGGGGTTTTTATTAGCCGTACCTGGGAATTAAAAGTGTTATTTTTTATACAGAAATTCTTTCTATAGTGTTCTATGACTCAAACTGTAAGCCTTAACTATTCTTAAATCGAAGTTTGCTTAGATGAGCGGAAGTTTCTGGCTGATGGTTTGCCAGTAAAACGGGTCTATCCAGTTTTAAATAAACCCTTATCTAGTCTGTTTGGGGCTTTATTTTTGAGCTGCAACCGCAGGCCGCGATTAAAAATAAGCAATTGATAATCAATGATAAATATAAGTTAAAAAATAAATTCTTTTAGCTTAATTTAAATTGATTGACTGATCAGTCAATGGTGTCTTATAGTCGCCTAATTATTATCGTTGATATTTGTCAGGTGAGGTCCCAAGCATGAGTGAGAGACAAGGTCGGCGCGGCGGTGGTGGACGCAGTGCTAAGCGGACAGCCCGACAAGGAACACAAACCAAACAAGCAGCTTTTATTGAGCGCAATATTCCCTATTTTGAATTATTGGGGGATGAGGCACTAGAACTCATTGAGCATAATGCTGACACCGTTTTAGAAGAAATTGGTATTGATTTTCGTGATGATCCCGAAGCTTTGGAAATCCTCAAAGCGCAGGGTGCGGATGTACAAGGAGAACGTGTACATTTTCCACGTGGTCTGTGCCGTTCACTCATCCAACAGCATGCGCCTGCTGAATTTACTCAACATGCTCGCAATCCTGAACGTAGCACCATTATTGGTGGTAAGCGTACCGTTTTAGTACCTGGTTATGGTTCGCCGTTTGTGCGTGATTTGGATCATGGGCGGCGTTATGCGTCGATTGAAGATTTTCATAATTTTGTCAAGCTGGCCTATATGAGTAATGGCCTGCATCATTCGGGCGGGACAGTCTGTGAGCCGGTAGATTTGCCGGTGAATAAGCGTCACTTTGATATGGTATATAGCCACATCAAATACAGCGACAAGCCTTTTATGGGGTCGGTAACACATCATTCCCGTGCACAAGACACTGTGGATATGGCTAAGTTGGTATTTGGTGCTGAGTTTGTTGAGCATAATACGGTCTGTAGCAGTCTGATTAATGCTAATTCACCTATGACTTTTGATGACACTATGTTAGGTGCTTTGAAGGTGTATGCGCGTAATATGCAGGCGACTATCATTTCGCCTTTTATTCTTGCGGGGGCTATGTCGCCTGTTACTGTGGTGGGTACAGCGACGCAAATTCTGGCTGAGGTATTGGCTGGTATGGCTTTTGCGCAAATGGTGCGCCCGGGTGCGCCGGTGGTGTTTGGTACATTTGCCAGTGCTGTATCCATGCAAACAGGAGCGCCTACCTTTGGTACGCCTGAACCTTCTTTGGTGATGTATACCGTAGCGTCTTTAGCGAGACGTTTAGGGGTGCCTTTTCGTAGTGGGGGGGGCTTATGTGCGTCGAAATTGCCGGACGCACAAGCGGCTTATGAAGCAGCCAATACTTTGCAAACGGCTGCTTTAGCGGGTGTTAATTTTATGTTACATACCGCAGGCTGGCTGGAAGGTGGCTTGGTCATGAGTTATGAAAAGTTCATGATGGATGTGGATCAGGCTAATATGATCCGTGTACTACTGGGTGGTGTTGACTTGAGCGAAAACGGTCAAGCAATGGATGCACTGCGCGAAGTAGGACCAGGACAGCACTTCCTTGGTGCTACACATACACAAGCTAATTTTGAAAATGCTTTTTATCGTTCCATTTTGGCGGACAATGATAGCTTTGAACAGTGGCTGGAGGAGGGTCAACAAGATGCTGCTCAGCGTGCTAATAAGCTATGGAAAAAAATGCTGAATGAATATGAAGCACCTGCGTTGGATCCAGCGATTGATGAGGCCTTATTGGACTTTATCGCTAGACGTAAGTCTGAGTTTCCAGATAAAGATTATTGATATAATGAGTTGTTGAACTGCTCCGGTGAGGTTGAAAAATGGCTGACGATTACGATGATGATGAACTCATTCTGTCTGAGTTGAGCGATGATGATTTAGTCGCTCAAATGCACGATGACCTGTATGACGGTCTCAAGGAGGAAATTGGGGAAGGGACGCATATTTTACTGGAGCGTGGCTGGCCTGCGGATAAGATCTTGTCCGAAGCACTGGTGGAAGGTATGCGTATTGTGGGTGTCGATTTCCGCGATGGCATTTTATTTGTGCCTGAAGTCTTGTTAGCAGCTAATGCAATGAAAGGTGGGATGGAAATCTTGCGTCCTTTGTTGGCTGAAACTGGAGCTAAGCCCGTTGGTAAAACGGTGATTGGTACGGTGAAAGGCGATATTCATGACATCGGCAAGAACTTGGTCACCATGATGATGGAAGGGGCAGGTTTTGAAGTGGTCGATCTGGGTATTAATAATGCTGTTGAAGATTATTTGGCAGCGCTGGAAGAACACAAGCCAGATATTTTGGGTATGTCGGCACTGCTCACTACAACCATGCCTTATATGAAAGTGGTCATTGATGCTTTGGTCGAAAAAGGCATTCGTGATGATTATATTGTACTGGTTGGCGGTGCGCCCTTAAATGAAGAATTTGGCAAAGCTGTCGGTGCGGATGCTTATTGCCGTGATGCTGCTTCGGCTGCGTCGACAGGTATGGCCTTGGTTGAACAAAAACGCGCTGCTTAAGTGGGCTAAACCACGGAATTGTCGGTATGTCTGCGCGTATTTTGGTCATTGCCTGTGGTGCCTTGGCGCGAGAGATTAAGCAGCTTAAACAGTTGAACGCTTGGGATTATCTGGATTTATACTGTTTGGATGCTGAATTACATAATCGACCACACTTGATTCCAGCGCGCTTGCAAGCAGCGATTCAGGCTAAACGGTCAAATTACTCAAAATTGTTTGCAGCTTATGCGGATTGTGGAACGGGTGGTTTAATTGATCAGGTTTTGCTGGCAGAAGGTGTAGAGCGCCTACCTGGGGCGCATTGCTATGCTTTTTTTGCTGGATTGGATGTGTTTGAGCAGTTAGCTGAAGAAGAGTCAGGTAGTTTTTACCTGACTGACTTTTTGGCGCGGCATTTTGAGCGTTTGGTGGTGCAGGCTTTAAAGCTGAATCGCTATCCTGCTCTAAAAGATGAATTATTCCGGCACTATCGGCGGTTGGTGTATTTGTCCCAAACTGAAAATACCGAATTATTCAAAGTGGCTCAAGCAGCAGCAGATTATCTTGGGCTGGAGTTTAAGCATGTCCATACTGGCTATGGCTTGCTGGAATCTAGGCTAAATGAGCAACTTTTTGCTTTGTGAGGCAAGGCTATGGCAGAAAAAGTGATTATCTATTGGCGTGATATTCCTTCCCAAGTGTCTATCAAGCGCGGTCGCGTCAAAGGTAAGGCGCTGTTGTCAGAGCGTTTTCAAGAAGCGATTGATCGTGCTGCGATGTATGCCGGAAAAAACAATACTGATGATTATGTGGCTGAATGGCGGCGTGAGGTGTTAAGTTGCGAGTGTGATGAGGTGGATCTGAATACCTTTGCTCATCAAGAAGCCGCTGCCTTGGAGCAGCAGTTTCCTGCTGAATGCCTAGAGAAAATCGTGCGTAATCAAGGCTTACTTCCCTAAGCCTGATCAGGAGAGGAGTTTTTATGTATAGAATGCGGCGCTGGTCAGCACGTCATGCTCGGGTTTTGCATCGTGTTTACACTGGTATAGAAAATGCCCTCATTAAGCTTTACCCCATTTTGCAGTCAATTGGCTTGAACAAGATAGAAAAGCCGCTCATGGTCTTGGAAAAACCCATTAAAGCTTTCTTCTTTGACTCACAATCGTGTGGCCAATGCACGCTCGGTTCGACAGGTATGTCTTGCCCCATGAATTGCCCCAAGACCATTCGTAATGGTCCTTGTGGTGGCGTGCGCACTAATGGCAAGTGTGAACTTAAACCAGAAATGGATTGTGTATGGGTGGTGGCTTGGGAAGGCACTAAGCATTTAAAGTCTGAAAAACGCGCTATTCACATAGTACAGCCTGTCGTGGATTGGCGCTTAAAAGGTAAGTCAGCTTGGTTGCGCGCAGTAGAACAAAAAGTACAGGTGTTGCGTTCATGACGGAGGTATTGCGTCGTAGCCAATTGGGGCCTTATAGTTTTGCAGATGAGCCGCCGCCCGGTTATAGCCTGCCTATTTTACCCGGCCATACTTCACCTGGACGTTTGGAACGCGTCTTGCGTGCCGGGCATTTTGCCGTGACTACTGAAATAGCGCCACCTGACTCGGCTGATCCGAATGAAGTGTATGAGCGTGCTGCATTGTTTGATGGCTATGTGGATGCTATGAATGCAACAGATGGTTCCGGGGCACATTGTCATATGTCCAGTGTCGGCATGTGTTCATTATTAACGCGCAAAGGTTACGCTATGGTAATGCAGATTTCTTGCCGTGATCGTAATCGCATAGCGATTCAGGGGGATGTATTAGGTGCATCCGCAATGGGGGTAGCCAATATTTTGTGTCTCAGTGGTGATGGTGTGCAATCTGGCGATCATCCAGAAGCCAAGCCTGTATTTGATTTGGACAGCATGACAGCACTGAATACGATTCGTATTATGCGCGATGAAAGCCGTTTTTTGAGTGGGCGCAAAATCACTAGTCCGCCACATGTTTTTATGGGTGGGGCAGCAAATCCTTTTGCACCGCCATTGGATTATCGCCCGCATCGTTTGGCTAAAAAAGTGGCCGCTGGGGCGCAATTCGTACAAACCCAGTACTGCTTTGATATGCCTATGTTCAAGGAATATATGAAGCAAGTCCGTGATATGGGTTTGCATGAGAAAGTGTTTATTTTACTCGGTGTGGGTACGCTGGCTTCAGCTAAAACGGCTGAATGGATTCGTAGCAATGTCGCTGGCGTACATATCCCTGATAGTGTCATTAAACGCTTGAAAGGCGCTGAAAAGCCGAAGCAGGAAGGTATTAATATTTGCATTGAAATGATTGAAGAAGCGCGTGAGCTGGAAGGTGTACATGGTGTGCACATTATGGCTTATCGGCAGGAGCAGTATGTGGCGGAGATAGTGGAACGCTCCGGCGCATTGGAAGGGCGTAAGCCTTGGCATCCGGGGATGTATGAACCCGTAGCACCGTTTGATGGGCTGGTCGAGACCATAGCCCCCGATTCACCCACAGCACAGGAAAATCCATTATGACCGTTACTGTAGTTACCTCACCTAACAAGGAGGTTCGCATCGGCTTTGAAGAGCGTTTTGTAATTATTGGCGAACGTATTAATCCAACCGGACGCAAAATACTCGCTGAGGAAATGAAAAATGGCGATTATAGCCGTGTAGAGGCGGATGCCATTGCCCAAGTGGAAGCTGGGGCACAAATGCTGGATGTGAATGCGGGGATTCCACTAGCGGATGAGCCGAGGATTTTGGCCGAAGTGATTCAGTTGGTACAGTCGATTACCGATGTGCCTTTGTGTCTTGATTCATCCATTATTGACGCTTTGAAAGCCGGTTTAGCCGTGTATCAAGGGCGTGCTTTGGTAAATTCGGTAACAGGTGAAGACGAAAGTCTGGAACGTGTTTTGCCTTTAGTGGCGAAGTATGATGCCTCTGTGGTAGCGATTTCTAATGACGAAACAGGTATTTCACAAGATATTAATGTGCGTTACGCCGTAGCCAAGAAAATTGTAGAGCGAGCAGCCGATCATGGTATTTCACGTGATCGCGTTGTGGTTGACCCGCTGGTCATGCCCATTGGCGCGATTAATAGTTCAGGTCGGCAAGTTATGGAGTTAGTCAGACGGCTACGTGAAGAACTTCAAGTCAATACAACTTGTGGTGCGTCAAATGTGAGTTTTGGTTTGCCTAATCGCAATGGGATTAATAGCGCCTTTTTGACAATGGCGATTGGTGCTGGAATGACTTCAGCGATTACTAGCCCACTGCATGCAGAAGTCATGCAGGCGGTGTTGGGGGCAGATGTCATGATGGGGCATGACCCGGATTGTGCAAACTGGATTCGTAAATACCGTGAACCATCAGCAGAAGGTGCAGGTACACGGGCACGCGGTGGCCGCGAAGGACGACGCCGTAGACGGGATTAGTGATTAGTCCATGACCGCCAAACAAACCGCTAAAGTTGTTTTCATGCCGACTGGTCGTCGGGGTGAGTTTTCAATGGGTACGCCGCTATTACAAGCCGCGCAAAAGCTTGGGGTGGATATTGATTCCATTTGTGGCGGGCGTGGTTTGTGTGGGCGCTGTCAGGTGTTGTGTATGGAAGGTGAGTTCCCTAAGCTGGGGATTCATTCCAGCCTAAAGCACCTTAATGGTTTGACAGAAGCAGAACAGCGTTATGAAACGCAGCGTAAGCCATTGGCCGCAGGACGGCGTTTGGGGTGTCATGCTTACATACAAGGGGATTTGGTTATTGATGTACCGCCAGATAGTCAGGTGCATCAGCAATTAGTGCGTAAGGATGCAGAGCTGCGCGATATTGTGTTAGATACCAGCACGCAATTGCATTACGTGAAAGTGGAAGAGCCTGATATGCACTCGCCTAAAGGGGATTTGCAGCGTTTGTATGAGGCTTTAGCGTGGGAGTGGCAATTGCAGGATTTGAGTTGTGACACTGCGCTTTTGCCACGGTTACAGTCTGTATTACGCGAAGGCAAGTGGGGTGTAACGGTCGCAGTACAACAAGGCTCACGCATGACAGCCATTTGGCCTGGCTTGCGAGATAAGGTGTATGGTATTGCGGTGGATGTCGGCTCTACGACAATTGCAGCGCATTTGTGCGATTTAGTCAGTGGTGCAGTGATTGCCTCTGCTAGTAGCATGAATCCACAGATTCGTTTTGGTGAAGATCTCATGAGCCGTGTGTCTTATGTGATGATGAATCCAGAAGGCACAGAAGCCATGAGCGCTGCTGTGCGTCAGGCGCTGAATGAACTGATTGAACAGTTGGTAAAACAGGCAAAAATTACGCGCGATACGATTTTGGAAATGGTGCTGCTAGGTAATCCTATTATGCACCATTTATTGTTGGGCATTAGCCCGGTGGAGCTGGGGGGTGCGCCATTTGCTTTAACGACTAATGAAGCTGTGCATGCTTATGCGTATGAGTTGGATTTGCAGATTAATCGCGGTGGGCGCGTGTATATTCTGCCGTGTATTGCTGGGCATGTTGGAGCAGATGCAGCGGGCGTGGTGCTCTCAGAAGAGCCTTATTTGCAAGATGCGATTAGCCTATTGGTGGATGTGGGTACAAACGCCGAGATTGTACTGGGCAATAAAGAGCGTTTATTGGCTTGTTCTAGTCCGACAGGACCCGCGTTCGAGGGAGCACAAATCAGTAGCGGACAACGTGCAGCTCCTGGTGCGATTGAGCGGGTTCGTATTGACCCTGATACTAAGGAAGCCCGCTTTAAAGTCATAGGCTCTGATCTTTGGTCGGATGAGGAGGGTTTTGCGGCATCAGTGGCCAAGATTGGGGTAAATGGTATTTGTGGTTCGGGGATTATTGAAGTCATTGCAGAAATGTATCTGGCTGGAGTGATTAGCGAAGATGGTGTGATTGATGGTGCTTTGGCTGATAGCACGCAGCGAGTGATTCCCCAAGGGCGTACCTTTGCTTACGTTTTGTATGATTCGGGTGAAGGGGATGAGCGTGTGATTGTAGTAACGCAAAACGATGTACGCCAGATTCAATTGGCAAAAGCCGCTTTGTATGCTGGAGTGAAGCTGCTCATGGATAAAATGGGCATTAACCAAGTGGAGCGTATTCGTTTGGCGGGTGCTTTTGGCAGTCATATTGATGTTAAGCACGCCATGATATTGGGCTTAATTCCCGATTGTCCGCTGGATAAGGTCGCTTCAGCCGGTAATGCTGCTGGGACGGGAGCGCGAATCGCTTTACTCAATCAAGCTGCGCGTCGCACGATTGAGGCGGTGGTACAGCGAATTGAAAAGATTGAGACGGCTGTTGAGCCTAAATTCCAAGACTATTTTGTTGAAGCAATGGCTTTCCCGCATAAAACAGATCATTTCCCACATTTGTTTAGTGTGGTACAGCGTCCACCTAAAAAAGCAATCCAGGCAAACCCTGACTCTGACTCGAATAGTCGGCGGCGGCGACGCAGAGGCTAGTCCATGAGTCATTACAATTTAGGCATTGATACCGGTGGAACTTATACCGATGCAGTTATTGTAGATAGCCGTGAGCGCCAAGTGATCGCATCAGCCAAAGCCTTAACCACACGGGGGGATTTGGCACTGGGGATTATTGAATCGCTGGACAAAGTATTGCAGGCAAGTGCAGGACGAGTGAGTGGTGCTGAGATTGGCTTGGTGTCACTTTCGACCACTTTAGCGACCAATGCTTTGGTGGAGGGTAAAGGTTCGCATATTGCGGTGGTGCTGATTGGTTTTGACGACACCATGACCGAGCGTACTGAGCTAGCTAGTGCTATTCCTACTGCCAAAGTGATTCGTATTGCAGGGGGGCATCGTTATGATGGTGGCGAACAAGCCCCTTTGGATGAAGCTGCTTTACGCACGGCTGTCGCCAGTGTGGCTGCTCAGGTAGAGGCTTATGCAGTATCGGCGCTTTATTCGGTGCGTAATTCTGAGCATGAACGCCGCGCTCAAGCATTGATTCGTGAAATAACGGCTTGTCCAGTCACAGCCTCTTATGAATTGTCTGAATCACTTAATGGTCCACGCCGTGCTTTAACTGCTGCTTTTAATGCACGTATTATTGCCATGATTGTAGCTTTAGTGGCTTCGGTACGTCAGGTTATGGCAAAGCAGTGCATTGTTGCCCCTTTAATGATTGTTAAAGGTGATGGTTCTTTGGCGAGTGCTGACACGGTAGTGGAAAAGCCGATTGAAATCATTTTGTCGGGCCCCGCAGCTAGTGTGATTGGCGCTAATTTTCTGTCCGGTTTACAGGATTTTATTATTTCCGATGTGGGAGGGACGACGACCGATGTGGCGATTGTGCGGCATGGTTGGCCCGAACTGAATGACCAAGGCGCAATGGTCGGTGTGCATCGCACCTTGGTCAAGGCAATTGATATACAGACCATTGGTTTGGGGGGCGATAGTGAGATTGCGATTGAAGCAAATGGCGCGATTCAGCTCAAGCCTAATCGGGTAGTGCCAATTTCGCTGATTGGTTCACGCTGGCCTAGCGTGCAAAAAACTTTACAAACGTTGATAGCCAATAGTATGGGTTTAGGGATAGCGACTTTGTTTATATTGCGCCCGGAAGGTTATGGTGCACAAGTCATACCAGCCGATTTGCCCCATGCAGAACGGGATTTATTGGCGGCGGTGGGGCATGAGCCTAAGCCTTGGTCAGCCATTGTTAATAATATTAGTGATCGCTATCGTATTGCGCGTCTGGTAGAGCGTGGTTTATTGCAATTAGCTGGGTTTACGCCCAGTGATGCGGCACATGTGCTGGGTCTACAGTCGCAGTGGTCGCGTGAGGTGGCTATGTTGGCTTGTCTAATGATCGGGCGCTCTTATGGCAAGATTTCTTTTAATGAGCAGCAGGCGGAAGCGGAGTGTGTAGTTTTTGCTGAGGAAATTTTTCAGGCGATGGTCAAGCGTTCCACGCATGTGATGTTGGAGCGTTTGACTAATACTGCGTTTGCGGCAAATGATCCTTTAGTCAGCTTAATTGCCGGTGGGCAGCAATTATTGAGGGATTTAAAAGTGAGTTTGCGCTCAGCCTTGACTTTAGTGGCGGTTGGTGGCTCGGCATCGGTGTTTTATCCCGAAGTAGGACGACGTTTGGGCACGAAGACAGTGATTCCGGCGCATAGCGAAGTGGCAAATGCGGTCGGTGCAGCGATTGGCTTAATGCGTGTGCAAAGTGTGATTGAGATTACCTCAGCTACAAATGGCGGCTATTTCTTGCATGGGGAAGGTGAGCCGATATGGCTTGAGCAAGCTAGTGATGCTTTGGCTGAGGCGCAACGCTTGGCACAGATAGCCGCCGAACAGCAAGTGGCAGGTATGGATGGCATCGTATTGGAAACTCAGACGCTAATCAGCGACAGGTTGGATATTCCAAATTTGGTTGGGGATAAAGGTTTGGTGTCGGCTAAAGTGGCGGTGGTTTGTTTGGGGAGACCAAACTTGAGTTAGTGGGCATTGTTGCGGTGATACACATCTTTAGAACCACACCTACCGCTATCATAGCCAAAAACTGACAGGACAAAACACAATCGTGAACCAAAAAAGGATCAAGCGGCATGAGTCAGGCTGTTAGTGGTGGCTGTATTTGTGGTGGTGTACGTTATGTAGTGACGAGCAAAGACAAATTAAGACCCGTCATAGCCTGCCATTGTGAGCAATGCCGTCGTTTCAGTGGGCATTTTGTTGCGGCAACGGCAACACGTAAGCAGTATTTTAGTTTACTGCAATCCGATAGCTTGAAATGGTATAGCTATCAAAATAGTTTACGCCAAGGATTTTGTGGTGAGTGTGGTGCAAGTTTATTTTTTGAAGATGAACAAAGTGAGCGTATTTCAATTGCCGCTGGTACACTGGATCAGTCTCAAGGCTTACACATAGCGGCACATATTTTCGCCGCAGAAGCAGGCGACTATTACCGAATTGACGGTAATGTACCCGTTTCGCAGGCTGGAGAGCATGAAGTGGTGTTGCCATTGTGAATAGCTGGTTTGAATAAACCCCGACTTGACCGCTGGAACATGTTGTGCGAGGTGATTTATGCTGTTTTGAGTAATCTTTACGACTCCTGCGGCCAAGGCAAATAAATATCATAACGCACAACTTTACCCTTAATAACAAAAGCAGGCGGGCACTCTGCCAATGGGGGGGCGAGGCGCGGGCGCTTGACGCTAACACGATGGCGAGTGCGTTGGCGGGCGATAGCTAATAAGCGATTAGCATCAGTATTGTCTCCCACAATCGCTTGTAAACAGCGCATTTCTTTCTGAATTAAGGCTGATTTACGTCGTTCCGGGAACATGGGATCAAGGTAGATAACATCCGGGTAAGCATCGTCTGACAAGTGGTTCAGCCAGTCGAATGCTTCGGTATGGTGTAACGTCATGCGTGTCACAATCGCACGAATAGCTTCATCTCCACTCTGTTGAGCGCGCTGTAGTCCATCTTGAAGCAGGGCATATATCATCGGGGATCGCTCCAACAAAGTGACGCTACAGCCTAAGCTGGCGAGTACAAAGGCTTCTCGCCCGAGTCCCGCTGTCGCATCAATGACATGAGGGTGTTTGATTTTATGTAAGCCTATGGCTTTGGCTATATCTTGGCCTTTACCGCCTCCAAATTGTAAGCGGTGGCGTGCCTTACCGGCTGTAAAGTCGACATATACAGAGCCGGTTTTAGGGGCGTGGGTATCCTGTAATTCTAGTCGTTCGCCAGTGTCGTGTAGCTGATAGCGTTGCTTCATGAGTTAGTAATGTGGCGGTGGTGTTTCTTCAGACAAAGCTGCAATAGGGGAGATAGCGGCTGTCTTTAGCTTTTCTTTTAAATCCTGAATAGCTTGGTTTAATTGGTAGATTTCCTTTTGTTGTAAGTAAAGCTGTTGGCTGAGAGTTTCTAGCGTTTGTTCTTGTTCCATAAAACGGATTTCCAGCTCGGTCAGGCGTTCGTTCATCGTCACTCCAATACGCTTATTCTGATTAAGGTGGGATTATAGGCATTTGCAGGAGACGGAGAAAATAGCATTATGCTATGGTTACTTACCTTTGATTGAGAGAGGTCATGTCTGCATGTCCGAGCAAGTTACCCATACGACCGATGATAAAATGGTCATTCTCTGTGAGTTCTGTTCACGTAAATTACGTATTCCTAAACGCACCTGTGAACTGAAAGTAAAGTGCCCTTCTTGTAAGCATCGTTTTGTGTATAAAAATACCTGGTTTAATCGTTTATTTAAGGTATCCCTATCAACCCGCCATTACTTTCTGGCAGGTTTGCTGGGTGGTGTTGGTGGCTTTTTATTGCTGGAATTATTGAGCAGTTTGGTGTTGTCAAATTGGTCGGGTTTATTGAGTGGACCGCTGTCTACGGCTTTATACGCCGCTGTATTGAGTGCTTTGTTGAGTGCCGCAAGCAGCTTTTATATGAAAGACTGGCCACGAATGCAATACGGGCTAAAGACAGGGGCAGTTTTGGGCTTACTAAGTGGCTTAGCCGCAGGCTTGATTGGGCAAGTGGTCTTCGATTTGATTTTGTCCGTGGCAGGAGAAACGCCTTCTTTGCCATGGTTCGTGGCTGCGCGTGTTATTGCGTGGGTTGTGCTGGGCCTATTAATAGGGGGGGCTTATGGCATTAAGGAAAATACAGCAGGTGATTTGAAGTCTGGTTTGTTAGGTGGCGCTGTTGGCGGCTTGCTGGGAGGGCTACTATTTGATCCTTTGGTTATGTTGTTACCGGATGTGGGCGGTTTTCTGGGGCGTATGATCGGTTTTACAGTATTAGGTGTGGCGATTGCAGTGGCGATTAGTCGCTTTCGTGAAGCTGCTTTGCGTCAGGAGAAGCCAGAGATGTATACGCCTTTGTCGCAACGTTTACCAGCTAATCCGCGTTTGATATTGCCTAGTAAATCAGCAGATGTATAGCACACTTAAACAGATTTAAATAGTCAAGGAAGGAAACCACAGGGCGAAGCTTCAACTTACTCGCCCTTGGTGGTGGTTATGGTTGCTGATAGGGACATATTGCTATGATCTAGTTGCAATTGATTATATTGTAATCAATCGCGCCCCTTTTGGGCGGCTATTCTCATACGCAAAGCGTTGAGCTTGATAAAGCCTTCTGCATCTTTTTGGTTGTAAGCGCCTTCATCATCATCAAAAGTAGCCATTTTGGCATCGAACAAGCTGTCATTTGACTGACGGCCTGCAACAATAGTATTTCCTTTATAAAGCTTCAGGCGTACCACACCATTGACATACGCCTGTGAAGTATCAATCATTTGTTGGAGCATTTTGCGTTCAGGACTCCACCAATAGCCGTTGTAAATGAGTTCGGCGTATTGTGGCATAAGCTGATCTTTCAGATGAGCGACTTCACGATCTAGGGTTAAGGATTCAATAGCGCGATGGGCGCGTAACATGATAGTGCCCCCGGGCGTTTCATAGCAGCCACGTGATTTCATACCTACATAGCGGTTTTCTACCAAGTCCAGACGGCCAATGCCATGATTACCACCTAATTTATTTAGGCGTGCCAGCATATCAGCGGGACTCAGACGCTCACCGTTTAAGGCTACTGGATCACCTTTTTCATAAGTGATTTCAATATAAGTAGGCTGGTCGGGAGCGTTTTCGGGAGAAACACTCCAGCGCCACATGTCTTCTTCCGCTTCAAACCAAGGATTTTCCAGCGGTCCGCCTTCATAGGAAATATGTAGCAAGTTGGCATCCATTGAGTAAGGTGATTTTTTGCCAGCTTTTTGGAAGTCAACTGGAATATTATGCTGTTCGGCATAACTCATGAGTGCTTCACGCGAGTTCAAATCCCACTCACGCCAAGGTGCAATGACTTTAACGCCTGGTTTAAGTGCATAAGCGCCCAGCTCAAAACGCACTTGGTCATTGCCTTTGCCTGTAGCGCCGTGAGAAATCGCGTCGGCACCCGTTTCATTGGCAATTTCTACCAAGCGTTTGGCAATCAAAGGGCGGGCAATGGACGTACCCAACAGGTATTCGCCTTCGTAGAGGGCATTAGCACGGAACATGGGAAACACAAAATCACGCACGAATGCTTCGCGTAAGTCTTCAATATAAATTTCCTTAATGCCCATCGCTTTTGCCTTAGTACGCGCAGGCTCAACTTCTTCTCCTTGACCGATGTCAGCCGTAAAAGTGACTACTTCGCAGCGATAAGTTTCCTGTAGCCATTTGGCAATAATGGATGTATCCAGCCCGCCGGAGTAGGCAAGAACGACTTTTTTGACGGATGCTGTCATGCCGTGTGTTCCCTAGTAAGTTAAATGGTTTGTGTCGGTGTTTTGTTCAAGGTTCGCCATTATAGGGGGTATTGTGGGCGCTTGGGAATGAATGATTCATGATGGTATTGGTTACGCTGATGGATATGATGATTTGTAAAACACCAAACCGGTGTCACTGTTTGCGACTTAAATATGAACAGAGTATAAGATATTTTGCCGAAAAGCCCCTGTTGGGGCTTTCCAGCGTTGCATGACAATGCCACAAATTAGAAGGGTTTAATCGCTATTTTCAATACGCCATCGCGCTGATTTGCAAACAAATCGTATGCCTCGACAATATTGTCCAGCTTGTATTCATGAGTCACTAGTGGTTTTAAATCCACACGCCCCGTTTCCAATACACTCATCAAGCGGCGCAGCCGTTCTTTCCCGCCTGGACACAGTGCCGTGTTGATTTTGTGATCGCCCAGACCGGCGGCGAACGCCTCTAATGGAATAGTTAAATCTTTAGAATACACCCCTAAGCTGGACAATGTGCCGCCGGGTTTTAATATACGCATGGCTTGCTCGAACGTAGCTTGTAAGCCCAATGCTTCAATACTGGCATCAACACCACGCCCACCCGTTAGCTTCATAATTTCATCAATCACATCTACTTTGGTGAAGTTCAACGTGACATTTGCACCCAATTTTTCCGAGATTTTTAAGCGCTCATCATTACCATCAATCGCAATAATCGTGCTCGCGCCACGCAAGCGTGCTCCAGCCGTCGCACATAAACCGATAGGACCTTGTGCAAACACGGCGACTATATCACCAATCTTAATATTGGCATTCTCCGCGCCTACAAAGCCTGTCGACATAATATCAGGACACATCAGCACTTGTTCATCTGTCAAGCCATCAGGGATGGGGGCAAGATTCGCCTGCGCATCCGGCACTAACACATATTCTGCTTGTGTGCCATCAATCAAGTTGCCAAAACGCCAACCTGCGGTGGCTTTGTAACCGTGTTTATGGCAGCCGCATTTTTCATCATGGATATATGAACCATCCTGTGATGGATAGCCGTCCTGACAAGAATAAGAGGTGAAACTTGGGCAGATTGCACCAGCAATAACGCGCTGCCCTTCGGTGTAACCGGAGACATTGCTACCGAGCTTCTCAATCACCCCGACAGGCTCATGCCCAACGGTTAAACCTTTAGCAACAGGATACTCACCTTTTAGGATGTGAATATCCGTTCCGCAGATAGTGGTTGTAGTGATCTTAAGTAGCGCATCATTTACGCCGACATCAGGAATTTTTTTATCGGTCAATTCGATGCGATTGGGCTCGACAAAAATAGCTGCTTTCATAGTGGACATTATTTTTCCTCCTTCGATAGTTTTTTAATCAAAAATATCCAATCAAAATTTATCTCTGACACTTTGTAGCAATTAAATAGCGGACTTTTTCAACTGAGTCAATGACTGATGTCGGTAATTAGCCATCATGATCAACTAATGAGTCTCTCCAAACAAACCACTACCAACTTATTTCACTGAGCTATGCTCATTTTCTTTTACATCTTAATTCGGAAGGCTAAATTGGCTAACACTGCTATGCGCCTGCACAGACTGCGGCAATACAAAAGGAATATCCGCCTGTGGCGGCGTATTCACCCTTAGCTGACAGCCATAAGCACTGGACAGGCGTTCGCTGGTCAGCACCTCAGCAGTTTTATCCTGACACATCCGCTCACCGCGGTGGATCAGGGCGATACTATCAGCGTACATCGCCGTCAGATTGAGGTCGTGCATGACTGCCACCACACCGCCACCCGCTTCGGTATAACGTTTGGCAAGCCCCATGACATCCAGCTGATGGCCTATATCGAGACTGGACACCGGCTCATCAAGGAATAGCCAACAGGGGTGATTATCTGTGAAAGGCTCCCAAACCTGCACCAAAACCCGTGCGAGCTGTACCCGTTGTTGCTCACCCCCCGACAGTTCCTGATAGAAACGTCCTTCAAAACCGGACAGACCCACAGCGGCCAGTGCTTCACTGGGTAATTCGGTATGCTCTGCCTGAATACCGGCCAGCAGGCCAAGCCTGACCACTTCCAGCACTGTAAACGGAAACGCCAGCCGGGTTGACTGCGGCAAGACCGCTCGGCGACTGGCCAGTTCCCAGGGCTTCATACTGCTTACCGGCCTGCCTTCCAGCGACACCACACCGGAATAGTCAATATCGCCGGTCAGGGCGCGCATCAGGGTAGTTTTACCGGAACCATTCGGACCGACAATGGCGGTCAGCTCGCCTGCCCTGGCGGTAAAATCAACACCATGCAGGATTTCGCTGCGCCCCAGCCTGACGATTATATTTTCTGCTTGCAGCATTGCCCGCCTCACATATCCAGAACACTGCGGTTGCGCAGTAAAATATACAGGAAAAACGGCCCGCCCAGTGTTGCGGTTACAATACCAATCGGCAGTTCAGCCGGTGCTACAATCGTACGACTGATCATATCCGCAGCC